>FWWL01006875.1_pt1 | contig 16038 bp, 11 predicted proteins | sample 2228331 | NCBI WGS metagenome assembly FWWL01 (sample SAMEA103939775, study PRJEB20133) | metagenome
GGACAGCAGCAACCGCAGGCCTCTACTTGCCTTCTGCCGCCCGGCCAGCAGGGTCGCTTCCTGCACCAGTCGCCCCAGCGTCTGCAGGTTGATCAGCAGGTCCGTCAGGGCGACCTCCTTCCGCCCCCGAGAAAGCCCGTAACCAGGCAGCCGCTTCATCCCCAGATGTTCTATAGAGCCCTTCCGGCTCTCCGAAAGGTTGCGCCGCCCGAAGCGGGCTTTCCATCGGGGAGAACCGTAAGGGATTTCCCGAGCCAACCGCACCGTCCCATCCGGAAGCGCCCAGCCCACGTGCACCGTGTAGCCGTGTTTCCCCGAAGTCCGGCAGGGACAATCGGGCGCTGCCCCTTTCTTCTCACAGCCCTTCTCACAGCACCAGGTGGTGCGCCGCCGCTCATAGTCGTGACCGTTGGAGCGCAACGGATAGCCGTGGGGACAGAGCGGATGCCCCTTCTCATCATACTCCCGCTCTATCTGCACCGCCCGGTCTTTATCCCCAGCCGCCGTCCGAATGTCCATCATCCGCAGCGCGCCGCTTTCCCAGATGGGCCGCAGGCAACACTCATAGCCCAGCGCCGCATCCCCCAGCACCTCCCCGATCCGCAGCCAGGGAAAGCGCCGCCGCAGAAAGCCGTAACTGGCCGGGAAGAGGTGTCGCTCATCGGCGTTGGCCGGATGGAGACCGGTGCGCAGTGTCCAGGCACAGGCGAAGCGGTCGTCAATGAGCCGGTCCGGGTTGGAAACATACCCGTAGACATCCCGCCCGCGGCAGGTTTCCGCTGAAGGGAGATCCCCCTCTTTGTTGCGGCCGTCGTAGTGGATGAAACGGGCTTCCCGGTCCGGCGGGGTTGTCCGACGGCAGACCTGCGCACACCGCCCATCAGTGCAGTCACACCCCTCCCGTCCTGCCGCCTTCGCCGGACAAGGGCGCGGTGCAGGCTCATAGCAGGAGGTGGTGACATCGGCGCAGCGCATCCGGGAGCGGGCCTCGTGGAGCATCAGATCGTGGCTCACTGTCACCCCCCGATGGGGCGGGTCGCCGGGGAAGGTGGAGCGCTCGGGCAGAAGTCCCGCTTCGTGGAGCAGGTCAATGAAGAGGCAGCAGAGTTCCTCCCAGACCTCTTCCCCAACGGCTTCCAGGAAGGCCCGCAAACCGGAAGCGGATGGGGTATCGTCATCAGCGAAGCCGAAGAGCCGCCGCCACCCGGCGCCGTGCTCCCCCTTCAGCAGTCGGGCCAGTTTCCGCCAGCTCAGGCCCTCCTCCCGACGCAGCAGCAAGGCCAGGAAGAGGGAGACCGGGTCAAAGGGGGGATGCCCCCGGGCCGATCCCCGATAGGCGGCCTGGGCCAGGAAGTCCCGCAGCGGGGAGAAGTCAATGAGCCGGAGAGCGACCTCAAAGGGGGAAAGGGCGCTCAGCTTCTCCGGGTCGGTCAGGTCATCCGGACCGAGATACCGGTAGGAAGAGCGATACCGGGTCTTGGGGGAAGGGGGCGTTCCCTCTGGCACCGGAAAGCGCAATGGGAGGCGGGAGCGAAGCGCCTTCAGGGAGAAGGTGGGGATGAAGTCGGGGTGGTGCGCCCGCTTCTGGATGGCTGTCTCTTGCGGGACACCGGCGCTCATCGGGCCCTCCTCCGGCGGCGACGGAGATACTGCCGCTGGCGGGCAAAGTAGGCCCGATAGTCGGCCACGGTGTTGCGCTCCAGGAGTTGGCGCAGGGGGAGGGAGTGGGCCGGATGGGCCTGGTAGAGGAGCGCCTCGGTGTGGAGTTGGCGGATGCGCTCCCGGGAAAGACCCATCCTCCGGCCGATGGCGGCCAGGGTCTGGGGCGGGCCGTCCAGGCCGTAGTGGGCGGTGATGACGGCCTGCAGGCGGGGGGGAGCCCTGCCACCGCCTGGCGCACCGCTTCCCGCAGGAGGTCCGCCTCCACGATCCCCGGTGGGTCGGGGGATTCCTGCGGCGGCTGGGGCATCCACTCCAGGTGAGGATCAGGGGCGGATTGTGCCACCGCCCGCCAGATGGCGCGGGCGATCGCCGGGACGGCGTAGGTGCTGAAGGCGACCCCTCGTCGGGGGTCGTAGTGCCTCAGGGCCTGCCAGAGGGCGATGCGGCCGATATGCAGCGCCTCATCGTAGGAAAGGTTGCCGCGCCATTGATGTCGCACCACCCAATGGACCAGCCGCTCGTGCTCCTTGAGGGCTTTTTCCATCTCCGAAGTGGTCATACCTTTTCCTCCGGGTGGGATGAACATCTCTGTTTTACCACTGGAGGGGGATAGCACAAGCGGGGGAACTGTCGGTCCGGTGGGTTGGAAACCCGCCAGAAAGTGGGTTGCTCCAACGGGGATGATTTGCTGCGCAAGCCCTGGCGGGCTTTTTGGCTCAGAGGACTTTTGCAGGAGCCCGCTCGCAGAGTTGGGCTACCCCGCAGGCCGTTTCCCCGGCGTTTTCAGTTTGGGCTGCTCCACTGCTCAATTCCACTTCTGGACGTTTATTCTGAATCAAGGAGGTCTTATGCCCCAGGCAATCGCCGATCCCGAAGAACTGGAGCGCTTTGCTCGTGATCTAAAGCAGTTCACTACCCAGTTGAGTGAAAGCATGAACCGGCTGAACGCCCGCTTCAGCCGCCTGAGCGATACCTGGCGCGATCAGGAGCACCAGAAATTCGCTCAAGAGTACGAGCAGGCCATGCGTGTGCTGGCCCAGTTTATTCGCATATCCGAGCAACATATCCCCTTCTTACAGCGCAAGGCTCAGCGTCTGCGTGAGTATCTCACGCAGCGCTAAGCCTTCGGACCGGAAAAGCATACCTCTTTGGGAGGCTTTGGGAGAAAAATTATGCAGCGCGCTGATGTTCGTTCCGTTCGGGCTCTTGAGGATTTGCGAACAGGCTTAACCCGTTTTGGTGCCGAGGCAGAGCAGGTATTGCGTGCTATGGCTGCTGAGCTGCGCCGGGTTCAGGAGTACCTGGGAGAGCGGCGGCGGTATTGGGAAGCCAGAGTGCGCACTGCTGAAGAGGAACTGCGCCGAGCGCAGGCAGCATTAACAGCCTGTCAATCCCGGGGTTATACCGATCCCAGGACTGGTTATACTTATGTTCCACCCTGTCTCCAGGAAAAGGCATGGGTTGAGCGTGCAAGCAGAGATCTGACCGAAGTTCGGGCACGCCTGCGCGAACTGATGGACTGGCAGCAACTGGTAGAGCGCAGCGCTACTGACTATCAACGCCAGGCACAACGTATGAGCACCTGGTTGCAAACCGAGCACCCCAAAGCGTTAGCTTTACTGGAGCGCAAACTGGAAGCACTCCACGCCTATCTTGCCACGACCCCGGCGGGCACTCAGCCAGCCATACTCACCGCCCCCTCGCCTGTGGAGACGGCCATCCGTGCGGCGGCAGTGGGCGGATTGCTGACCGCCCTGGGTATCGGCGTGGCCGGTATCGCCGTCATTCGCTGGCTGAGCCAGGGTATACAGCAAGTTTTGGGCGATGTTGGAGAGGTGCTGGCAGCTGACCTGGCCCGGCAGGAGGGGAATTTGCGGGAGATCCCCTTTGATCAGCCCAAGCATGGTTTTGACCGCGTATTTCTTACACTCGATGGACGACTGGTCATCCTGGAAAGCAAAGTGCATTCCCGAGGCGAGTTTCATCCTGGCCAAACCCGGTTTGGCGAACAGGGCTCCCCGGAGTGGATTGCCGCCACGGCTGAAAGGATGGCCGATCCCACTTCGGCCCAGTGGAGCCCGACCAATGAACGCATCGCCAATCTGATTCGCGAGATGGGACCGGAGAACGTGCCTGTTCTGGCTGTGGTGATTGAGACCGGGACGGGCCTGGCCCATGTCTACTATCGGCAGCCTGACAGTGAGTCGTGGGTATCCCTCCAGGAGGGAGTATCGCTGGCCGATGCTCTGGCTGCGGATATGGGGTCGCCACCGTCCCGACCGTTTGGCCTGGAACGCGAAGCTGGTCCCGAGCTTGAGCGAGGAGGAAGTGGCCCGGAACATTTGTAACCTCAGACAAAGGAGGAAGTTGTGGGGGATCCACATCAGCTGGTAGAGGAACTGAAAGTAGCCTGCCGTATGCTCAATCAGCGCTGGGAAGAGGCCAGATCGCTATGGAACGATGTGGTGCGCTGGCATTTTGAGCGGACTTACTGGGAACCGCTGGAGCGCCAGGCACAGGCAACCTGCGTGGAGGCAGCCCGCCTGGCAGATGTGCTGGCGAAAGCCATGCGCCATGCACCGTAAGGTAGCCTGTTGTTGTATTGAACGCTGCACCGACCAGAAGCAGGAGGAAAACCGCCATGGAAATCGCCGAACTGATCCGGCACCAGCGTGAAAACTTGCGCATACTTCGTGACATTCAGCGTCAGTACTCCCAGGCCCTAACGGAGGCAAATGCACAATTGCAGGAAATCCAGCGACGCTGGGAAAACCTGCGCGCCCTGCTCTCCCAAAAAGGACAGCAAGACTTGCTCCAGATAGATGAAGTGCCCTCACCGCCAGCCCGATCAGAGGGAGATCCTCGCCGCGAATTTCCCGCTGCCGCCGAACGTGCTTGCTCGCTTATCCGAGATACAGAGACTTTCCTGCAGAACCCGCCTATACCCTGGCAGATTGCTGCCATCCGAGAAATTCCTGGAAAAATTAGGCCGGTATCAGGAGTGATAGCTTTTTCGCCGGATGGCAGGCTTTGGGCTTTTATGCTATTGCAAGGATTTTCAAGAAAAGAAATTGTGGTATGGGAGACCACAACAAATCGCTGGCAGAGAATCCCTGCATTCCCCGCAGGGTTAGGAGTCAGGGTAGCCTTCTATCCCGAGGGGTGTTTTTTGGTTTTATATAATTATCACGATAAAGTAGAGGTATGGAATGTTAACAAAGGCCACCCAATCCTCAATATTCGCAAAGAAAAAGTGAATAGAGCGGAACTCTCTCACGAAAGGCAGATGCTGGCCCTGATACGCGAGGACAACACCGTGGAGGTTTGGGATGTGGCTGCGAATTGCCTGCTTCACATCCTCCGCGGGCACGAAAAGCCTGTATTGGATGTGGCCTTCAGCCCTGACGATCAGCTACTGGCCTCAGGGAGTTTTGACAAGACCATAAAAGTTTGGAATGTGACCACAGGTCACTTGCTCCACACCTTTCACAAGCACGAAAATACCGTGCGAGGGGTGGCTTTTTCCCCAAACGGGCATCTGCTGGCTTCAGGAAGTGATGACAGGACCGTGAGAATATGGGATGTGGCTGCAGGCCGCTTGCTTCATACCCTCCGCGGGCATGAAAATACTGTGCTAGGGGTGGGCTTTTCCCTCAACGGGCAACTGCTGGTCTCGGTAAGTAAGGACGGAACCATAAAGGTGTGGGATGTGACCGCAGGTCGCCTGCTCCATACCTTCGGCAGGCACGAGGGCTTTGTGCACGTATCTTTCTCCCCTGCTGGACGATTACTGGCCCTGGGAAGCAAGGACGGGAGTGTGAAGGTATGGGACATGCTTGGTTCCCCCCGTCTGGTGCAAGATTTGCGGCTTATTAATGAGAAGATCCATTGTCTTTCTTTTTCTCCAGATGGAAACTGGTTGGCGGTGATCGGTCGCACGCGCGTTGCACTCGTTCGGTGTGCATGGCCGGGACTGAAAGAGCGCCTAAGCGGTGTGCTCCAGGCTATGGCCGAAGTTGAGGACTGGTATCAGCGTTTATCTTGGCAAATTCAGCAGGACTATCGGCAACGTCTGGACATTACTATATCCAGACTTCAGAACTGGCAGAACGATTTTCAGCGTGAGCATGTGGAAACTCTACCCTGGTCATCTCCGCGCTGGCAAGCATGGTCTCCCACTTTAGAGAGTAAGAAGTTTCTCCTCCGGCTGGGCGAGTTACAATTGCTCCAATTAGAGGCACGTACGCCGGCACTTTTGCCTTTTCCACATGACAGGGGGTGGCTGTTCAAAGTCGCCAGCACAGCTCGTGGGCATGCTGAACAAGCTGTTCGCTCCCTCTTACTGCGCCTGCTGGCCAGCCTGCCTCCCGCCAAATTGCGCTTCATTTTCATTGACCCCATCGGTTTGGGACAGAATGTTGCTCCATTCATGCACCTGGCGGATTACGACGAACAACTTATCACGGGCAAGGCATGGGCTGAACCCCAGCACATTGAGCAGCGGCTTGCTGACCTGACCGAGCATATGGAGAATGTCATCCAGAAATATCTGCGGAATCAGTTTGCGACGATTGAAGAGTACAATGCCCTGGCAGGTGAAGTAGCCGAGCCATACCGCGTGCTTGTTGTGTTTGACTTTCCCACCAATTTCAGCGAAACCGCCGCACGCCGCCTGGTAAGCATTATGCAGAACGGCCCCCGCTGTGGCGTTTATGCGATTGTCTTGGTGGATCTCGGAAAGCCGCTACCCTACGGTTTCAATCTGGCTGACCTGGAACAATCTTCTACAGTTATTGCCTGGGATGGGCAGCGATTCGTCTGGATGGATGATGATTTTAGAGATTGCCTGCTGGAACTTGATGCACCGCCGGAAGCAGAACTTTTCAACCGTATCATCACGGTCATTGGAGAAGCGGCGAAAGAAGCAGGCAAAGTGGAAGTACCGTTTGAGCGCATTACTCTGCCACCCGGGCAGTGGTGGAATGCGGACAGTCGCGCGGGGTTAAGCGTGCCGCTTGGTCCTGCTGGTGCGCGGCGGCTACAGCATCTGGAACTGGGCAAGGGTACAGCCCAGCATGTGCTGGTGGCAGGCAAGACCGGGTCGGGCAAATCCACCCTTCTCCACGTGCTGATTACCAACCTGGCCATACGTTACAGCCCCGATGAGGTACAGGTCTACCTGGTAGACTTCAAGAAGGGGGTTGAATTCAAACCCTATGCCACCTATCAGCTTCCCCATGCGCGCGTGGTTGCCATTGAGAGCGAACGCGAGTTTGGCCTCAGTGTACTGCAGGGACTGGATGCTGAACTCAAGCGCCGTGGCGACCTCTTCCGCAACGCTGGCGTGGATTACATTGCCGATTACCGGACACGCACAGGCCAGAAGATGCCGCGCATCTTGCTTATTGTGGACGAGTTTCAGGAATTCTTCGTAGAGGATGACGCTATCGCCTCCCAGGCAGCTCAAATTCTGGATCGGCTGGTGCGCCAGGGGCGGGCGTTTGGTATTCACGTGCTGCTCGGTTCCCAGACGCTGGCTGGCAGTTATGCGCTGGCGCGCAGCACCATTGATCAGATGGCAGTACGTATCGCGCTGCAATGCTCCGAGGCCGATTCGCGGTTGATCCTGGCTGACGATAATCCGGCAGCGCGCCTGCTCTCCCGGCCTGGCGAAGCTATTTACAACGATGCCAACGGGCTGGTGGAAGGCAACCATCCTTTCCAGGTAGCCTGGCTTTCCGATGAGCAGCGGGAAGCTTATCTGCAGCGAATCATTGATTTCGCCACACAGAAGGGGTACCGACCATCCCAGCCCCAGATTGTCTTCGAGGGGAGTGCCCCGGGCCAGATAGAGCAAAACCGTCCGTTACGCGATTTGCTGGTAGCCCCCAGCTGGCCGCCTGGCCTGCGGCGTTATGCGGCCTGGCTGGGTGAGCCGGTGGCCATCGCCGATCCGGTGGCAGCGTACTTCCGCCGCCAGAGCGCCAGCAACTTGATGGTGGTCGGCCAGCAGGATGAGCAGGCCGCTGGCGTGATGGTGGCTGCGCTCCTTAGCCTGGCGGCCCAGCACGCGCCCTCTCCCGAATTCAGCGCCACCAAAGAAGCGCGCTTTTATTTCCTGGACTTCGGGGCGGTAGATGCTCCGTATGCAGAGATCTGGTCGCAGTTAGCCGGGATACTGCCTCATCAGTTCCATCTCGGGCGGCGCCGTCAGTTGCCTGAAATTATCGGTGAGATAGCAGCAGAAGTCCAGCAACGATTGGATGATGAAGTAGAAGCGGTCCAACGTCCCGAAATCTATCTGACCATTTTCGGCTTGCAGCGGGCTCGCGATTTGCGGGTGGAGGAGGATTTCTCTTTCTCGTCCTTCGGCAGCGATGAACAGGCAACGCCCAAACTGAGTGAGCAGTTCGCAACTATCCTGCGCGAGGGGCCTGATCTGGGCGTTCACACTCTTATCTGGTGCGACACTTATACCAACTTGACCCGCGTTCTGGATCGGCGCTCTCTGCGGGAGTTTGATATACGCGTGGTCTTCCAGATGAATGCTGAAGATTCGGCCAGCCTGATTGACACTCCGGCAGCGGGCAAACTGGGGGCTTATCGCGTTTTTCTCTACAGCGAAGAGGAAAGCCAGCTTAAAAAGTTCCGTCCCTACGGGGTGCCGTCAGCAGAATGGTTGAAATGGGTTGAGCAACGTTTCAAGGAGAAAGATCAACAGGTAAGGGCACGGTGGTAACTGCCCGGCATTTGAAATCGCGGCGGAGGGAATGCTTGCACCTGCTGATCGTCTGTATAGTTGCCTGGCTTGATAGGGATTCTCCCGGTGAGTATCAAGCGCCTCTTCCGTATAGTTTAAAGGCCTGGGCGAACAATTAGCAGCATTGCGTGGTGATCTTCCGAGGCTTGCCCAATTCCGAAGGGAGTAATCAGTGATGCAGTTAGTACACACACTGGAACCAACAGATTTGGTCTGCTCTATCGCCTTTTCGCCCAATGGGCGGTATCTGGCGTCAGGATGTGATAAGAACACTGTCAACCTGTGGCGAGTGTCGGATGGGCAATTGGTACACATACTGAAGGGCGACTCTGAGAGACCCCAGTACCAGGTCCGATCTGTCGCCTTTTCGCCCGATGGGTGGTATCTGGCATCTGGGGGCGACTGGGATATGACGGTCAATCTGTGGCGGGTGTTGGACGGGCAGTTGGTGCGTATACTGAAACACTCGGATCCGGCCCTTGGCTTTTTTCTCTCCGTTACCTTTTCGCCCAATGGAGAGTATCTGGCGTCGGGAGGTGGCGCGATCATCAGACTGTGGCGGGTTTCGGACTGGCGGGCGGTGCGAACACTAAAACGTCCGGCTCAGTCCTACATCGCCTTTTCGCCCGGTGGGCAGTATCTGGCCTCGGCGAGCCTGGATGGGGCTGTCAATCTGTGGCGGATAGCGGATGGGCGACTGGTGCGTACACTTACGGGACACAGAGGATCGGTCCTTCCCGTCGCCTTTTCGCCTGATGGATGGTATCTGGCATCGGGAGATGTAGAAGGGATCATCAACCTGTGGTGGGTGGCGGATGGGCAGTTGGTGCGCACGCTGAAAGGACACACGCATTGGGTCACCTCCGTTGCCTTTTCGCCCAATGGGCAATATCTGGCATCGGGGTCGGGCATTTATGATAACACCATCAAGCTGTGGCGAGTGTCAGATGGACAATTGGTGCGCACGCTGGAGGAACACTGGGCGCAAGCCTGTTTTGTTGCCTTCTCGCCCGATGGTCAATATCTGGCCTCAGGAGGTGGTATGACGATCAAGATATGGCAGGTAAAGTAATAGCCTATCCAGACACCCTCCAACAAACAATATGGGGTAATCCGGAAGGTGGGTCAGCCATCAGCCATCTATCAGCAGGCGGAAGTATTGTTCCGCTTCCTGCTGTACAACCTGCACCGGAGCCAGATACAAACTGTGCGCTTTAATGAACTTTGAAAAATTAATCCACACATAGTTGGCCTTGTGCCCGATCCGCCCCACGTGGGCAGAGATGGGGTGTAGGGTTTGGGTGGGCGGCGAAGCCGCCCACCCAAACCCCACCTTTTCCCCTTTCACGGGCACGCCGCTCCACCGAAGGATTCGCTGCGCAATCTCACCATGTGCGGATTAATTTGTTAAAACCCATTATAGCGTCAGGTATAAGACGCACCGGAAGTGGCAACGCTGTCAGTGCCTGTGCTTCCGGCTCCGGGCAGCGATAGACCTGTATCGGCAAAAAGCTCCCAGCGATGGAACGGCTGGTCAATGCCGTGAATTGGTGTTCTCTGAAAGTGAAGGATGACTATGATCAGCGATTTTCTCCTCAACCTGGCAGCAAACCTGGCCTGGGAGTGGCTCCAGGCCGCAAGCTGCCGCTTGCGCAACCGGGGATTCGGCGATGCCGAAACCCAGGCGTTACGACGCGTATTCCAGGATGCGTTCCAGGATATGCTGACCCAAATCGCTGCCCACCTGGACACCGACCAGCAGCAGCATCTGGATAGCGTGTTGCGTCCCTTCATCGCCGATGATGGGGTCGCCAGCATCCTGCTGGAGGCCGCTTTGCAGGGTCAACCGCCGCCGCTACCACCCTTGCGGGAGCGCCTGGGAGTGCTGGGGTTGGACGAGGCCACGCTGCCCATCTCCGTTGACGCAGCGTTCACCGCCTTTGGTCAGACGCTGGCAGCGAGGCTGCGAGAGGAGGCCGGACAGCCCGACAGCCCGTTGTTCAACCGCTTTGTGGTGCGCAGACTGGACCAAATCGAGCACCTCCTCCGTGAATCCAATACCGCTGCCGATCTGCTTGAACGGATAGAACGCGTTCTGGGCCAGTATCCCACGGCAATCTATGGGGATGTTTCCGGCAGCATCATCATCACTGGTGACGGCAATCAGGTATCTGTTGCTGACGGTGGACGTCTGGCGCAGCAATGGCGCGACCTGCAGATGAGCGATGCCGAGGCAGAGGCGGCGTACCGTGACCTGGTTGCCGCGATGAGCCAGCGTCTTTCCTTTCCGATGATAGGCGACCTCTCCTTCAACGCCATCCTGGAGGAAGTGTACGAACTGTTGCCGATCGCCCGTGCCGGCCCCGGCTATGACTGGCGACCCGCCAGTCGTTCCCGGCCGGATGAATGGCTGGAACTGGATGAGATGTTGCAGGAGGACGGCCCTAAGGCGCTGCTTGGATTGCTGGGAGAGGGTAAGACCACTACGCTGCGTTACCTGAACTGGGCCTACACCTGTCGCCCGGAAAGCCTGTGGCTCTGGCGATTGGATGAACTGGTCCCCTTTTACCTGACGGCGCGCGACCTGGCCCGCGGTCGCCAGGGTGACTGGGAGGAAAGCGACCTGATATCCATTTGCACCGACGCAGTAGTCCATCAACTCGGTCATCCCCATCTGCGCACAGCGCTGGTGCGGCGCGTGCTCCGATCCGCGCTGGAGGCCGGAAATGCCTTGATTATGGTGGATGCGCTGGACGAATACCGCGCTGCCGAGGCCGAACAGATTGCCCTGCTACAGTGGCTGGCCGATATATGGCGAACCCGCCCATTTCGGGACAACATCCTGCTGCTCACTTCGCGGCCTTATGCTTTCTCGCGCGTCGGCTTTCAGGTCTACGCTCTTCAGGCACCGGAGGCAACCCGGGCAGAGAGTCTGGCCTATCGGCTGGGCCGGCTTCTGCTGCGGGAACAAGGCAACAGCGACGAAGAGCAGCGGGCGAAATTGGACGATCTCACCCGCCTGGTAGTTTCCCCGCAGATGCGTGATTTTGCCTCTCCCTTCTACGTCACCCTGCTGACACTGGCCATCTGCCGATCGGACCGGTTTGCCGACGGCCTGGCGCAGGCGCAACGCATCGGTCGTCTGGCTGACCTCTACCGCTTTTTCCTGTCCCAGACAATCCGCTGGGAGCAGGGGAAACCGGAGGCGGTCAGCATAGATGAAAACGCCGCCTATCTGGCCCTGGCTGAACTGGGCTGGCAGACCTTTGTGGAGCCGCACTGGAGGGACGAACTGTCGGCCGATCTTTTGTCTACCGCCGACCGCCGCGCGGCCCTTGTCTTCTGGCAACGCACCGGTCTGCTACAGGAAGATGTTTTCGCGGGGGAATGGCAATTCTACCACACTGGGTTCCAACTCTTCGGCGTGGCACTGATGCTGAACGAAGCCTGGAAGAGCGATCAACGGAAAATTGTTGAGCGTCTGCACGAACAGACAGCCCAGAGGATGGATTGGGAGACCGTCTGGGAACTGTTTTTCGGTCTGCGCGGAGGTGAGCAATATGGAAGTGAGGAACCCAAGTGAATTTGACCTCCTGGACCAGCGGCTGGAAAGCCTGCCCGACGCAGGAAGCGAGCGGGAGAGGCGACTTCATCAGGCAGCCCGTTGCCTGAGCGAATTTGTGGGAAAAGATGGAAGATCACTTCCTGCAGACCTAAAGGACCTGACTCTGCGCCTGACGCGCGACGCGCTCTTTGACTTGTATCAGGGCTTTCGGCTGGGGACATTTCGCGGCGTTTCCGGTATCCCGCGCTCTCCGGGCGAACCTCCAGCAGCACAGATCCGCCTGCGGGAACGCCTGGAGATGCTGGCACGTGTGGAAGATGCCCGTGACGAGATGTTCCGCTGGTTTCTGGCTGGACTGCGCCACGAGATCGGACATATCTTGCGCGAGCGGTTGCAGAGCGCGCCTCGCACCTGGGATCCCAGGCGTCTCTTTACCCGATGGAGAGGACGAGCAGCGTTAGCGCTGGAAAAGGCCTTCCGTGCTCCTGTGGACGATCAAAACCCAGAGCACGAGTTCGGCCTGTACGGCCTGCATCTGCTTTTTGAGAGCACCGGGAAAATTGCCCCCCAGGAATTTCGGGCATTGAGCGATCTGATGGCCAGGTGGATAGAGGAATGCTTCTATTATTTTCCCGAGCTGGAGATCCGCGACCTGGTACGGACAATGGCTCGGGCATCCCTCTCGCCGGAGCAAACTCAGGAACTGGCCGACCGGCTGCTCTCCTGGCGTGACCTGGAACGCTATCCGGCAGAGCGTTCCTTTACCAGTTTGCGCAAGGAAGTCCAGGCGAAGGCTCGGGCAATGGGATACGGTCAGGCAATAACTGCACTGACCGTATTGTTGGTGTCGCTCTTCCGCCTGCGTTCATTCCCTAACCCATTGGGCGAGGAATACCAGCGCTACCGCGAAGAAATCAACCGTCGCCAATGGTTAGCCTCAGCGCTGGCTGGCCTGGCTCTGCAGGATGCGGACTACATCCCCGCCGTGGCCGGGGAGATAGATGCGTTGCTGGGAATGGACGCCCGTGTGGAAGCCAGGTCCGTCCTGATGGACGCGCTGCCCGCCCTCCTGACGTATCCAACCCACCTGACCCTCTTGCTGGAGACCTTAAGCCGCCACGGCCTTGAGTCGTTTGACGAGATGGATAGGGATGACCTGCGAGATCTCCATCTGCGGATTTCCCAGGAAGCATTGGAGGCTCTGCTGAACCTGTTGCGCCGTTTCCCGCAAGTCCGATGGCCGCTTCAGATTCTGGAAAACGCTGGTGCATTAGCACCTCAGGCAGGGGAATGGCTGATCTGGCAGTTGCAGGATGGAGAGGACGATTTGCCCACTCAAGCAGCAATTGTATTGCATCAACGCCTTTCTACCCCGCACCGATCATTGGACCGTTTAGAGAACGCCTTGCTACAGTGCGTGAGACGATCCCTGAAAAATGGTCTCCCGATTCCTCAGGGCCTGATGCGTTGGATGCTGAGCCTGAAAAGTGATGAAGCGCTGCGCCGCTTGCTCCTTGACCTCGCCCAACAAAACGCTTCTCTTCAGGTCACTCCTGTGCTTTCCAGTTTCCTGAGCGCCCTGGCCGTTGAGGTCAGCCACGCAGAGCATCCCCATCTTTTCAAACTGGCCGCTTGCTGGCTGGTAGACCCGGATGATGGGTTAGGTACCGGGTTGTCCCTTCCCAAACGCCTGGATCAGGCTGTCGGGATATTAAAACGCCGACAATCAGAAGCGGAAGTCATTGCCTTGCTGGCCCAGGTTATCCCCCGGGAAAACCCGGCTCTAACCGCCCCAGGTTCCCGGAAATGGGGCCTGTTGGAGCAATGGGCTATCTCCACCTCTCCACGCCTGGCTTCAGTGTTGCTGGAAGGGACAAGTTACTGGCATAAGTGGCCGATGTACGCCGGGGCTGACCGTCGCCTGGCACTGGTGCGTGCGCTTGGCCGCTCCCAATCCCCTGAACATGCCCTCCCCCTCTTGGAAGAACTCTTCCAGTTAGCAGTGGAGATGTATACGGCTTGGTATAAGGTGCGCAACGGGATTCACTACTTCCCAAGATTGTGCTCGGAAGCCGAGGCGCTGGCCGCCGAGATACTCAAAGCGACGGCACGGTTGGAGCCGGTTCTGCCACAGGCTGTTACCCTGATAGAGAAGATCCTGCTGGCACCGTACGAGATGCCGGTGGGATTATTTAGCGGGCCAGCATTGTCCCCTAATGCCGTCACCCGGGAGATTTTGCCTCTACTGGTGAAACGCCGTCTTACGTCTGAGGCTGTTTCTGCGCTGGTAGAGTTGCTGGAACACGAACATCCGCCAGGAGAAAAGCATGCCCAACGCGTCTGGCAAATCGCCCTCCAGTGGTTGAGCAATGCCTCTGATCTGAGCGCCGAGCAACAAGAAGTGGTCTGGAAGGTGGGCTATGCCTCGCCGCTGATCCTCACCCGCGCCCTGGCATTATTGGTCCTGGGACGGCAACGCCCGATCCCTCCACGAACGTGGGAGACTGTCCTGAACCTCCTCTGTACCCCCTGGCGTCGGCTTTATCAAAACCGAGGAGCAGAAATCGCGCGCCTGAGCGATCGCCGGGATTGGCACATCATCGGTCCCGATGATATGTTTCTGGTGCCAGGGGTGGCCGTTGCGCTGACGGCGGAGTGGTTTGACGAGAAGGGGCTACTGACCGATGAACAAAAGAACATAGTGCGCCAGGCCTGGTTACGAGCCTCCTCCGACACGAACCTCCATCTGGAGGCGCACATAGGTGGGAGCACCCACCCGCTTGGGGGGAAAGAATCATCCATTGCCAGAGGGCTGGCATATACTCTATGCGTTGCTGTTAAAAAATCCCCTGACGACGATCCAGACTGGCTGGTCCGACCAGCGGATCTGGCGCGAAATCTGCTTTTGAGTCTGGCTAATCATTCACAATGAGGAGGTTCCCTGATGAACGAGCGGGAAATGGAGCAAGTGGTGGACGCTCTGCACCGTTACTTTGATAAGGCCCGGCTAAATGACGATGCTTATAATGCATCTATCAGTAGGGCCGATCGTAACCGTTATGGTACGTTGATATTGCTCGTAGCACCAGCAGTGATCATAGAAGGATTGCGCAATGCTATTATGATGCAAACATCAGCAGGTTGGGATGATGAAGACGCTGACCGCGCAATTCAAGCGTTGGGTCTGTATTTAATAATGGCGTATTGCAGCCTAATCAAGGCTTATGGCATGGAGGGTGTACTCACGCTGAGCATATTCGGTTTCTCACCAACAGTACCTGATGATGTAGCAGCCCTCACTGCGTGTGCGCTTGCCTTGCTCTCTAAAGAAACCTCACCTATGTTAAGAATATCTCTTGAGAGCGCCGCTGATATGCTTCGGGACGAATTCAACAAACGCCATAATACCAGCTGTAAGATTGCTCTGGCCTATGCCTTGCTGAAACTCGGCGCTAAGGAGCCGTTCCGTACCTTTGCTATTCCCTATCTGGTACCCAGCGAGCATCAGAAGTCGTTGGAACGCATGCTCGGTTCTAAGGATAAGGCTGAACAACAGTTCATAGATGCCCTGACGCTCGGTTCAATCATCATGGACATCGCTTCCGAAGGTCGTGCCTTACCATCCTGGAAAAGATGGGCTCAAAAGTAATGACAGCGGATTTGAGTAATACCGATGACCACCCTGAGCAACCCATCTCCCGACACACGCGAGTTCCTGCCTTTGCCTTCCCGCGGCGGGGTGATATAATGGGAAATGATGCCGAATCCGATATACCTTTCCTGTGAGGAGTGTTCCCGATGGATGGCACGATTCAGATGACCCTGCCCCCTCGCCTGTACCGGGAGGTCTGCACGCTGGTTGCGGAGGGATGGTTCCGGGACGAGCAGGAGGTGATCCTGGAAGCCCTGCGCCGCTTCCTGGAAGTCCGCCGCCCCGAACTCATAGAGCGGTTCATCCGGGAAGACGTGGAGTGGGGCCTCTATGGAGAGGATTGAACCGGCGGCGATCGTCGTCTGCGACGCCGGGCCGTTGATCACAGAAAAAACGCGG
>FWWL01004380.1_pt1 | contig 16037 bp, 17 predicted proteins | sample 2228331 | NCBI WGS metagenome assembly FWWL01 (sample SAMEA103939775, study PRJEB20133) | metagenome
ACCGTAGTCCTTTCTCACTCGCAAACAAGATCCTCAAAATGGTGGGTTATGCTACCAAGCACGGTAATAGGATCCATCAAAGCGGCGGGTAGAATGAAAAGAATTCGAAGGTCCGGCCGCTTTCCTACCCGAAAGCGCCGGGCAAACTCACTGGGTTTTCTTCACGAAAACAGCGGAACTAAAAGCCATGACAAAAAGTCTTGGGAAGCCACTGGAGCCCTACCTCAGCAAGCTCATCGAAACCCTTTTGCCGATCTGCCTCAATCACTACGGCGATCGCCTCATCACTTTGGCTGTTTATGGATCTGTGGCTCGGGGCACACATCATGAGACATCGGATCTTGATTTGCTCCTCATTGTCGAAAAACTGCCAAAGGGGAGAATGAAACGCCAGGAAGAATTCGAGGCCGTGGAGGACTCCCTCTGGCGCGCTCTCGGTGTTCAGGATCAGGCGCATGAGCCCCTTTTTATATCCGTGCTCATCAAGTCCCCTCAGGAAGCTCTTGCAGGATCGCCCCTTTTCCTGGATATGATCGAAGATGCCTGGCTTCTTTTTGACCGCGATGACTTCTTTAAAAATATTCTCGCGCGCCTCCAAGAACGCCTCAAGCTTTTGGGTGCCAAACGTGTGTGGCTCGACGGTGCGTGGTACTGGGACCTCAAGCCTGACTATAAGCCAGGTGAAGTCTTCGAACTGTGAAAAGATGACAAACAAAACCCTTGCTGAAAGCTACCTGCGAAAAGCTATCGATCGTCTGGATATCCTGGACCTGCTTATGAGAAAAGGTGCTTATTCAGACGTGGTTCGAGAGGCGCAGGAAATCGTTGAATTGGCACTCAAGGGTTTGCTGCGTTTTGTGGGCATTGAGCCTCCCAAGTTTCACGATGTTGGAGGGCTTCTTTTGGCACATCGGGATCGCTTTCCTTTCGAAATCGCATCCCAACTTCCCGAAGCAGCTCGGATATCCAAGAACCTTCGAAAAGAGCGGGAACTTGCCTTCTATGGTGATGTGGATTTTATTCCGACAGAGGAATACACCGTTATCTTCGCTCTAAGGAACCCCGCCTGAAAAGACGGGCGGCAAGGGCTGGAAGTCTCAATGGGCTTCACGATTTTTGGCCTCGCAATCTTTCAATAAGTTTTTTTTCCACCACTTCGGGGACCAGCCCTTTCACATCGCCTCCGGAAACCACCACCTCTTTGATGATCCTCGAACTGATGTAAATCCATCGCATCCCGGTCATCAGGTACAGGGTCTCTATATTGTTGTTTAATTTTCGGTTCATAAGGGCCATTTGAAACTCGTACTCAAAGTCGCTCACGGCCCTCAGCCCTCTCAAAATGGCCCGTGCCCCCACACGATCCACGTAATTGACCAAGAGGCCGTCAAACGTGTCCACGTCAATACGTTGCCCCAGAGGATGGTCCACCAGGGAACGGCGGATCATGTCCATACGTTCTTCCAAAGAAAACAAGGGATTTTTGGCGGGATTGCTGGCAACGGCAATGATCACGCGATCGAAGATTTTCAGCGCCCGCTCGAGAAGATCCAGATGTCCGTTGGTGATGGGATCGAAAGAACCCGGATACACGGCCAGCTTGTCCATGCCCCCTCCTTCGTGTTTGTCAAGACACCCCATGGCAGCTTCATCGCCTTGCAAAGAAGAATGGAACATAGCGCCTTGGCCGATGAAAGTCAAAGACGGGAAAGCTTTTCTCGTTTGGCCTTTGCCGATGTGACGATCACAATCAGGGCGAGTGCTCAGGTCAGACGCCCTTCACTGACCAAAAACCTAAGGCGCACCTCTCGGCACTAGCGAGCCTGTCCAACAGTTTGGACAGAACCATTCCAGGCCAAGACTTCGAGGCACGGCGTACCATCCCCCCATATCCCAAACATTCCGAGTGATAGACGACAAATTTGGGCCCACATTCAGGTTAGGCATCCTGGCAGTTTGCCCAAAAAAGAATCTGCCTTGGTCGTGCCGGTGCTCCTGCCTGCCCGGATACGTGGCAGTTCAGCGCCCCTCGGTCCCAGAATAACCAAGTCTTTTCTTCCATGGTGGACCGAATCCAGGCAGCTTCAAGACTGCGACCTAGACCTAGTCCGAATCCGGAGGCCGCAGGAAAAACCAAAACATAATCCATAGCCACACAATAAAAAAATACGGATCCATTGAAAAATTCAACCTCATCGCACCGGGGAATACCTACACACCGGCGCCATGACCAAAACTTCCGCAACCCCCATACTCTCCGCGGAAGGCTTAGTCGGCGCTTGGTGTTTCGCTCCCTCGAGCATAAAAGGTCACACAAACGGTTCCATAACGCCTTTGGTCGACCCTGCACCAGGGGTGTAGGGTCTCGGGAACGTCTTCCTTATTATGATGTTCTGCAAGAAGGAGGGCGTCAAGAGCGGCGATGGGATCAAGAAGGGCAAGGGTTTTGGGAATCCAACCTTGCCCGTAAGGAGGATCCATAAAGATAAGGTCAAAACAACGGCCTTGAGCTTGAAGCCGTGCAACAGCCGACGCCACAGGCAAGCCCAAACATTCAGCTTCCGAAGGGGTTACCCGGCAGCGTTCCAGGTTGGATCGAAGAAGGGCCAGCGACGTTCGGTTCGAATCCACAAAAACGGCATAGGCGGCCCCTCGGCTCAGAGCTTCCAACCCCAAGGCTCCCGTCCCGGCAAAAAGGTCCAATACCCGACTTCCCACGACGCGTTCACCAAGGATACTAAAAAGCGCTTCACGGACACGGTCGGCCGTCGGGCGTACAGCCAGGGATTTGGGAGCGGCCAAGGGTCTTCCGCGAAAACGTCCGGCAATAATGCGCATGAACCGAATGGGCTCGCTTCGTTCCTGGAGACGTCGGCTGTCTTACGGGACGCGCAACAGACCTTCCCTGATCAAAATCTCCGCAATCTGAACGGCGTTCGTGGCGGCTCCTTTGCGAATATTATCCGCAACAATCCACATGACGAGGCCGTTTTCCACGGAGATGTCTTTTCGAAGACGTCCCACAAAGGTTTCATCCCGTCCGGCCGCTTCGAGAGGCATGGGATATTTGTTCTGAGCCGGATCATCCACCACGATCACACCCTTAGCTTTTTCCATCAGTGACCGAGCTTCCTCAACACTAAGCGGCCGATAGGTTTCCACCGCCACCGATTCGCTATGCCCGTAATAGACCGGCACCCGCACCGTCGTCGCGCACACTTGAATACTGGGATCCTCGAAGATCTTTCGAGTCTCATTAACCATCTTCATTTCCTCTTCCGTATATCCCGTATCCAAAAAGGCGCCGATATGGGGCAAGCAATTAAAAGCGATCTGATGCGGATAGACAGCTCGAGGTAAAGGCTGGTTATGAAACAGGGCCTGGACTTGAGCTTCCAGTTCAAACACCGCCTTTTGGCCTGTTCCTGAAACCGCCTGAAAAGTGGTAACCACGATTCTCTTAATTTTTACGGCATCCTGAATGGGTTTCAGGGCCACCACCATTTGAATCGTGGAACAATTGGGATTGGCGATAATCCCTCGATGTCCTCGAAGCGCATGGGGGTTCACTTCGGGGACCACCAAGGGAATGGTGGGATCCATGCGAAAAGCACTGGAATTGTCCACCACCACACATCCCGCCTGAGCCGCCAAGGGAGCAAAACGGCGACTCACGGAGGCTCCTGCGGAAAACAAAGCCAATTGCACGCCGTCAAAGGAACGCTCGGTGAGTTCCTCCACCGTAATGACTTTATCGCGGAACGGCACCTTTTTGCCGGCGGATCTGGACGATGCCAAAGCCTTGAGGGTAGCGACCGGAAAGCCGCGTTCCTCCAAAACCTTGATCATCATGGTCCCCACGGCGCCTGTGGCGCCGACCACAGCCACACGATAACCTTGATCACTCATTTTTGATTCAGCTCCTGGATTCCGACAAGTAACGTTTTTTCACGTAAGCCATCAAGCCTCCGGATCGCAGCAGTTCGATCATGAAAGACGGAACCGGTGCCGCTCGGTAGGTTCGATCCTGGCTTTCATTGCGGATTTCACCTGTTTCCAGGCATACCGTAAACACATCTCCCTCTCGAGCTTCTTGCACCGCTTCCGGGCATTCCAGAATGGGAAGCCCCATATTGAATGCATTTCGATAAAAGATACGGGCGAAATTGACGGCAATGACACAAGCCACACCGGCAGCTTTCAAAGCAATGGGCGCATGTTCCCTTGAAGAGCCGCACCCGAAATTTTTCCCCGCAAGAAGCATATCCCCTGGCTGCACCTTGGATGGAAACTGAGGGTCCGCGTCCTCCATACAGTGTTTGGCCAGTTCCAAGGGATCGGATGTATTCAGGTATCGAGCCGGTATGATGGCGTCCGTGTCCACATCGTCGCCGAAAATCCACACGCGCCCTTTGATTTTGGTCTTTCCGTTTCCGCATTCGCTTGCCCACATCATGACGTGCTCCACGTTCCTGAAAGTTTCTTTTTGTGCAGCTAAAAGCCGTCGCTCCCCAATGTTTCCCTGAAAGTCTGCGCGACAGCGGACGCATGCTTGGCCGCGCGGGCTTTCCGCCCGCTCAAGCAGCGGCGCCATAGGCCCGCGCTTCCAGGCAGCCATTCATTCTCGAACAAGCTCCTTGAGCTCCCCTGTCCGCAGGCTTTTGTGCTCCGTTTCCTTCAGCGCACCTCTTCCGGATGGGCGATGCGACCCAAAACAGCCGATGCCGCCGCCACCGCCGGGGAACTCAAATAGACTTCACTTTCCGGATGTCCCATGCGGCCCACAAAGTTTCGGTTCGTTGTCGCCACGGCTTTTTCTCCGGCGGCCAAAATACCCATGTGTCCTCCAAGGCACGGTCCACAAGTGGGCGTGCTTACGGCGGCTTCCGCTTCCAAAAAGATCTCGATCAGCCCCTCTTTGAGAGCCTCTTGATAAATCCTCTGGGTGGCCGGAATGATGAGACATCGAACAGAAGCATGAACCTTTCGGCCTTTGAGTATCGAGGCGGCTTCTCGAAGGTCTTCAAGACGGCCGTTGGTACAGCTGCCGATTACCACCTGGTCGATGAAAACAGTGGAAAGTTCGGTCACCGGTTTCACGTTTTCCGGAAGATGGGGACACGCCACTACGGGATCCAAAGTGGAAACATCCCATTCATGGACAATATCGTAGTAAGCGTCTGGATCGGACGTAAAAAACCTGTAGGGCCTTTGGGCTCGGCCTTGGACGTATTCCCTCGTGATATTGTCCGGAGCGATCAAACCCACCTTCGCGCCTGCTTCAATGGCCATATTGGCCATGGTCATTCGATGACTCATGCCCAAGCGCTCAATCACCGGGCCGGTGAATTCCATGGCCATGTAACGGGCTCCATCCACTCCGATCTGCCCGATGGTGTAAAGAATCAGATCCTTGCCTCCCACCCAAGGTTTAAGTTGGCCGTGATAGACAAGTTTCATGCTGGCGGGGACTCGAAACCAAGTGGTTCCCGTGATCATAGCCGCCGCCAAATCCGTACTGCCCACGCCCGTGGCAAAAGCTCCCATGGCTCCATAGGTGCAAGTATGGCTGTCGGCTCCGATGATGACATCGCCCGGAAGCACGAGCCCCATTTCAGGAAGCAGGGCATGTTCCACACCCATACGCCCGACATCGAAGTAGTGTGCAATACCAAATTCCCTCGCAAAATCCCGAAGCATTTTCACCTGCATGGCGGAAGCGATGTCTTTGTTGGGTGTGAAATGATCGGGAATGAGGGCGATTCTTTGAGGGTCGAAGACTTTTTTCGCACCGGCATCACGAAAAGCCTTGATGGCAATGGGGGCCGTGATGTCGTTGCCGAAACAAAAATCCACGGGCACTTCCAACAGTTCACCTGGATGGACTTCCGATCGGTTCGTGTGCGCAGCGAGAATCTTTTCCGCAAGAGTCATGGGCATGGGATCGTTCCTTCCATTCAAGGTTCAGCCGGCCGAAGATCCGTTTTCTTTCGGAACTTCACATGATGAGGAGCCGTTTTCCGGCGTTTTCACTCGTTTGACTTTGCGAAAAACATACCGTACCGGCCCTGAAAGCACATAAAGGGTAAACACAATAAAAAGCATCAAACTCGGTTGAGCCGCCACCACGGTGACCAGGAGCACCAAAACGAAAAGGACGGGGAGCGGCCTGCCTTTGACCACTTCCAATTCCTTGAAGCTGTCAAAGGGAATACTACTGACCATAAGGAATCCCAAAACAAAGGTCTCCAAAAGAAAGATGACATGAACCGGGCTGAAATCCGGCCCCTTGATCTTCATGAGAAACAGCACGGTGGTCGCCACCATGCAGGCCGCTCCGGGAATAGGCAGTCCCGTAAAGTATTTCTTGCTTCCGTTTCCCGCCTGCACGTTGAAACGAGCCAGTCGCAAAGCGCCGCAGGCCACGAAAAGAAAAGCAGCGAGCCATCCCAGACGGCCAAAAGGCTTTAGAGCCCATAGATACATCAAAAGCCCGGGACCCACTCCGAAAGCCACCAGGTCTGCCAGGGAATCATACTCGACGCCAAAGCGGCTCGTGGCTTTGGTCAGCCGAGCGATTTTTCCGTCCAAAATATCGAAGACACACGAGACAAGAACGGCAATGGCCGCATTGTCGTAATGCCCGTTGATGCTACTGACGATGCCGTAAAAACCGGCAAAAAGGTTTCCCGTGGTAAAGAGGTTCGGCACCACGTAGGTCACCGGGCCGGCTTGACCGTCTTGGGACCATCGACGTTTTTTCCGCCGTTTTGCGTAAAATCGGTCTACGGGATTCGACATAAAATGGTCTCCCCGGCGAAAACCCTTTGACCCTTTCGGACCAAAACGTCGCCAGCTATAGGAATGTAAAGGTCCAAACGGGAGCCGAACCGAATCATTCCGAACCGCTCCCCTCGGCACACAGTATCACCGACGTGGGGCCAACAGACAATGCGTCGGGCAATGAGACCCGCCACCTGAGTCACCACCACCCATGTGCCTGCTTCTGTTTCCAGGTGCAACCAGTTCTGCTCGTTTTCCAGGCTCGCCTTCGCTTTGTCCGCCGCCAGGAATCTCCCTTTTTGGTAAAACATGTCGACAATGCGGCCGGAGACGGGCGCTCGATTGACATGCACGTCAAACACATTCATGAAGATGCTTATTTTCCAACACGGCTGTCCCGTAAAACGAGGTTCCGTGGTTTTTTCCACCAAAAGGATGCGCCCATCCGCCGGAGACACCACATCGCCCGGTCCCGCGTTGGACCATCTCACGGGATCTCGAAAGAAGTGCACCATAAGCACCGTGGCTGTGGCGAAAAGGATGGTGGGAACGGCCCATTCCAGCAGCGCAAAGGTGAAAGTCAGAAACACACCCGTGAGCACATACGGAAGACCTTCCGGAATGAACGGCACGTGGTTTCGCAGACGTCGAAAACCCTCATCCTGTGGTCCATTGTTCATGAGTTTTTCCCGAAAAAACTTCTGGTTCTCACCGCAACCCATTGTTCAGGAGCCTGTCCAAGAACGAGTATTTTCCTGGGAGCGCGGACGTCCCGCCCGCAGAAACGTCGGGCCGAAGCCCCTCGCTCACCCCAGAAAAAACACGGATTGAAATTTGTAGGGGCGAGGCGGCGCCTCGCCCCTACCTTCGAACGCCGTTCAAGACCTTGGTCTTGCGAGTTCTCGAACAGTCTTTGAGACCATCTCCAAGAACCAATATACGTCTGGGAACGTGGGCTCTTTCGTTATCAGAGGTCAGCTCAAAGCCCGAGCTTCCAGGAGAGCCATGGCCTCCCTGCTCTGGGAAACGTTCCCCCATACGAGTTACGCGAATTCCTTGGCATCCAGGAACGGCATCATGGCTCGAAGCCTCTTGCCCACCTGTTCCACCAAATGGGCCCGTTCTCTTTGGCGAATGGCACGGAACATGGGGGTTCCCGCTTGGTTTTCCAGAATCCATTCCCGAGCAAAAGCCCCCGTTTGAATTTCCTGCAAAATTTTTTTCATTTCACGGCGGGTCTCTTCCGTGATGATGCGCTTGCCGCGGGTATAGTCCCCGTATTCGGCGGTGTCGCTGATTGAATAGCGCATGTAGGAAAGACCTCCCTGGTAGATGAGGTCCACAATCAGTTTCAGTTCATGCATGCATTCAAAAAAGGCGATTTCCGGCTGGTAGCCCGCTTCCACAAGGGTTTCAAAGCCGGCTTTGATGAGTTCGGAAACACCGCCGCACAAAACCACCTGTTCGCCGAAAAGATCAGTTTCCGTCTCTTCCTGAAAGGTGGTTTCCATGACCCCGGCTCGCGTGGCCCCGATACCTCGCGCATAAGCCAAAGCGGTCTGCAGTGCCTGGCCGCTGGCATCCTGATGAATCGCCACCAAAGCCGGTACCCCTGCACCTCGAACATATTCACTGCGTACCAGATGCCCGGGTCCCTTGGGAGCCACCATCACCACGTCCACATCCTTGGGTGGCACAATCTGCCCGAAATGAATGTTAAACCCATGGGAAAAGAGGAGCGTCTTTCCAGAAGTCATGAAGGGTGCTACGTCTTCTCGATACAACTTGGCCTGGATGTGATCGGGAACCAGCATTTGAATCACGTCGGCCTTTTCCGCCGCTTCTCGAGCGCTTACCGGCTGAAAACCGTCTTCCACCGCCTTTTCGTAATTGGCCGACCCCGGACGTTGTCCGACGATGACAGTAATGCCGCTGTCTCGAAGATTTTGCGCTTGGGCATGTCCCTGACTGCCATAACCGATCACGGCCACCGTTTTTCCTTGAAGAAACCGTGCATCGGCATCCGCTTCATAAAAAATCCGCATGAAAGCCCCTCCTTCCTCAAAGGTCAATGTTTCTTGGCTCGAGCCAGCGCCGCCTTGCCCGTTCGTGCCACTTCCACAATACCGATCTGCCCGAGAAGCTCCAGAATCGCTTGGATCTTGCCATCATCGCCCGTCACCTCGATGGTGTAAAAATGCGGGCTCACATCCACGACCTTGGCTCGAAAGATGTCCACGATACGAAGCACTTCGGCGCGCGTGTGCTGTTCGGCGCGCACCTTGATCAAAGCCATCTCGCGCTCCACAAACTCTGTGTCTCGAAAATCATAGACCTTGATCACGTTGATGAGTTTGTTGAGCTGTTTGACAATCTGCTCAAGAATGTGCTGATCGCCCGTCGTCACCAAGGTGATGCGGGACAAGCCCGGCTCGTTGGTCTCGGCCACCGTCAAGGATTCAATGTTAAACCCTCGGCCGCTGAAAAGCCCCGCCACTCGGGACAGCACTCCGGGCTGGTTTTCCACCAGCACGCCTATGGTATGCCTTAAGCCGTTTTGTCGTGTCATGCTCATACCAGTAACATCTCCGAAATTTCTTTGCCGGCGGGCACCATGGGATAAACGCCCTCTTCCGGATTTACCCAAAAATCCATAATCACCGGCCGCTTTATAGAAAAAGCTTCTCTCAAAACCGGTTCCACCTCTTCAGGCTTGGTGGCTCGAAGTCCCACCGCCCCGTAAGCATCGGCAAGTTTGACGAAATCCGGTGAGGCATCCAGGCATGTGGCGCAGTAGTTTTTGTTGTAGAACAATTCCTGCCATTGACGGACCATACCGAGAAACCGGTTGTTCAAAATGGCCACTTTGACGGGCAGTTCGTGACAGACGGCCGTCATCATTTCCTGAATGTTCATTTGAATACTGCCGTCCCCCGCCACATCGATGACCAAACGATCCGGAAAAGCAGCCTGAGCGCCGATGGCCGCAGGAAGCCCGTAGCCCATGGTTCCCAAACCGCCGGATGTCAGGAGTGTACGGGGTTTGGTGAAATGAAAATACTGAGCCGTCCACATTTGGTTCTGGCCCACTTCCGTGGTTATGATGGCATCTTCTGACGCCAGCTCGAAGATTTTTTCCACCACGTACTGAGGCTTGATGGTTTCGCCTTCCTGCTTGTAGGCCAGAGGATACGTCTCCCGCCATTGACGGATCTGCTCCAACCAAGGAGCCCTTAGTTCTTCCAAGTTGGGAATGGGTTCCTTTTCCACCAGTTCATTCAATTTCTGCAAAGCTTTCTTGCAATCGCCCACAATGGGGATGTCCACAAGCACATTCTTGCTGATGCTGGTGGGATCCACATCAATGTGAATGATCTTCGCCTTGGGAGCAAAACCGGAAATCTTTCCTGTCACACGATCATCAAATCGGGCTCCAATGGCAAAAAGCACATCGCAGTTTTGCACAGCCATGTTGGCTCGAAACGTTCCGTGCATTCCCAACATGCCCAACCAGAGGGGATGCAGGACCCTTTTTCCGTCCTCAGTTTTGGTGACTGCCGGAAAGCCTCCAAGACCCATGAGGGTTGTTGTCACCGGAGCGCGCAGCATTTCGGCCAAGCGCAGGAGTTCCTTATGAGCACTGGAGATGATGACGCCTCCTCCAGCGTAAAGCACCGGTCTTTTGGCGGTCTTTAACAAGTCCCAGGCTCTATGGATTTGGCCTTGGTGCGGGTCCACGGTGGGCTTATACCCCCGCAGATGCACCGTTTTGGGATAACGAAACTCCGTGAAGGCCTGAATGACATCCTTCGGTAAATCTACCAAAACGGGGCCGGGACGGCCGGTACGTGCCAAATAAAAGGCCTCTCGAATGATGCGCGCCAAATCATTGACGTCTTTGACCAGGTAATTGTGCTTGGTGCATGGACGTGTGATCCCCACGATGTCCACTTCCTGAAAGGCGTCGTTTCCGATAAGGAGCGTCGGAACCTGACCCGTAAAGATCACCATGGGCACGGAATCCATGTAAGCGGTGGCGATTCCCGTCACTGTGTTGGTAGCCCCGGGTCCAGAAGTTACCAGACACACACCGACCTTGCCCGTGGCTCGTGCATACCCGTCGGCCATGTGGGCCGCCCCTTGTTCATGCCTTACGAGGATATGACGAATGCTGGGATGCTTGGGCATCTCATGGTAAATGTCTAAGACCGCTCCACCCGGAAAGCCAAAAATGATTTCCACACCTTCCTTTTTTAAACACTCGAAAAAAATTTGGGCTCCTGTCAGTTTCATAGGCGTCCTCTAGAGACCTCAAGGGCTCAACGGCGTCAAAACCATGCCGGCATGCCCTCGCAGAGGGTTTGATGTGAGCTAACTCCTTTTGTTCCTAAGCCTTTTCCTGCGGGTGAAGGGTCACTTTAGAGAAATTGCCTGAGAGTGTCAACGACCACGGAATTGACAAACCATCTTGGCTGTAGGATTTTGAGCTTGCCTGAAAGGGTGGGATCGGATCAAGGGAACCCTTAAGCCATTGAGGATTTTGAGGATACATTCATGAAGGTGCAGCCTCACTGTTCGGTCACACTTCGCTATAGCTTGGAACCTACGGATGAAAGCCCGTTCCCTTTTCCCACAGGACCCTTTCGCATGGAATGCCTTGTAGGCCATGGAGTCCTGCTGCCTTTTCTAGAAGAAGCGATCCTCGGCCTGGAAGAAGGCGACTCCGTGGATGTCCTGTTGCCTTCGGGAGCCTTTGGGAATGATCCTTCCTTGCAGGGACTGGTGCTTTTGCCGGTGCAGAGCATCGCCGAGGAAGGGCCGCATGAAGTTGGGGCGATTCGTCATATCATGGACGATCAACGCCGACTTCAACCTTTTCGTGTCGTGAAACAGGACGAAGGCATTGTCTGGGCGGATTTTAGTCATCCCTTTGCCGAACGTTCTTTTCTGTTTCGAGTCCATGTGGAAAAGGTTCGATGGGCTACCCTGGAAGAAATCAAGAACGCCGCCCGTTACGGCGCTTTTCATTGAGGCATTGAAAGCATGTACATGAATCCAGAAAAGAACACCAAACCTTCCGGCACCCATGCCAAGCATGACGCTCCTTCCGGCCCAAACCTTCGTGCCGTGGCCCATTTCTTTTTTGAAATGGGCATGCTCAAACGGACAGCCCGCTCCGGGTTTCAATTCTTGGGATCCGGCAAGGAATCCGTCGCCGACCATTCCTTTCGCGTAGCGGTGATTGGTTTTGCGCTGGCACGCCTCAGCGGCCATGAAGACCCCTATCGCGTGGTGTGCCTCTGCTTGTTTCACGACATGGCCGAAGCCCGTACCGGAGACATGAATTACGTGAACAAGCAATATGTGACCGTGCATGAAGACAAGGCCGTGCGGGACCTCACGGAGTGTCTATCCTTTGGGGAGGAACTGCGATCCTTCATTGAAGAATATCGAGAAGGGAAAACGCAGGCGGCTCGGTTGGCTCACGATGCGGACCAGTTGGACCTTCTGCTGGAACTTAAGCAGCAGCAAGACCTGGGCAACGCCTATGCCACCCAGTGGATCCGTTATGCCCTAGAACGCTTGCAGACCCCTATTGGTCGCGAGGCGGCCCGAGTGGTTTTGGAAACCGATTCCGCCGCCTGGTGGTTTGACGGCCATGATGATTGGTGGACTTCCAAACATCGGGGCTGTGAAAAACCCTGATCCTAAGCATCCCCGAGTTTCGGGATCGTGCGCCCGCAACGCACCCGTTCTTCCGCGGGATCTCCACTCCACGCCCTTGTTAACTCCAAGACACTTTCATGCCCCTCATCACGCTCTCGTAGCGGCGGACCCATGTGTCCGCCCTTGGCCTCAACCTATTACTCTCGATAAAAGGAACAATACTTTCATGTCGTCAGTCTCCCCTTGTAGGGGCGGACCCATGTGTCCGCCCCAAAATTTGCCTGAAGGGCAGGCGCTCAATCCATAATCTCACGTATACCCCAAAAGGCCCTCCAAACTCCGCTGGAACCGTGGCCTTCCGGTCCGCAGATGGACTCAGCGGCCTCCATTCCAGGACTCGCCTGAACTTTTCCAAAAACCTATGAGCTACGGAGAAGCCACTAACTATCAAAAGCCTGCATTTCGAAATGCGGCTAGGGGGCTCCCTTAAAAAAGGTCCTTATGCTTGAACAAACAACTTTCAGGCCGCTGCGAATCAGGTGCTCCACCACGTCACAGCTCTCAACGGCTTCTCTTCCTGCATTTGAATGACGTGGGTTTGGCATTTCTTGCGGCTGATCTTGTCAGCAGGATAAACGGGTGCTAAAGTTTTTAAGCAACACGCCGAAAGAAGGAGCATTGCCCATGACCCTCGCCGGTTTCCCCGTGAGCGAAAGTGAAGTGAAGGACTGGATCGCCCAAAGCGTTGAGCACCTCTTTCGAGAGAAAGTAGATGAGATTCTGGCGCAAAGGCTCGTTGCTTTTGTGAAGGAAAACGAACAGCGCGCCCGGGAACTTTCCCTTATGGAAAGGATTGTGCGCGTTGAAGAAGAGCTGCGGGCCCTCAAGGAGATCCAGATCGTACACTTTAATGCTGCGGAAAAGCGTTTCGAAGCCATGGAAAAGCGTTTCGAAGCGCTGCAGCGTGAAATGGTCGCCCGTTTTGAGGCGGTCAATAAACACTTCGAAGCTATGGACAAACGCTTCGAAGCTATGGAGAAGCGCTTTGAAGCTATGGACAAACGCTTTGAGGCGCTCCAGCGCGAAATGGCGGCGCGCTTCGAGGCGGTCGATAAGCGCTTCGAAGCTATGGACAAACGCTTTGAAGCTATGGAGAAGCGCTTTGAAGCTGTGGACAAACGCTTTGAGGCCATGGACAAACGTTTTTCCCAGTTGCAATGGATGATCGGCCTAGGCGTCGGGCTCATCGTCGCGCTCATGGGCACGCTGCGCATTTTCGGCTAAGCTGGACCCCAACCGCGATCGTTTGTCTGTTTCTGTCAATCATGGCCCGCAGAACCAGTGCCATGTGTCAAGGTCCCATCAGCTGGAACATTCCACCCCACGGTATGCCGGTAAGAATCAAAGATTTCCCAGCGGAGGGATCTACGCTGCATCGGGTGTCTTCAGGAAACAGTCACGATTATTCTGAGGCGCTGCGATGAGGCGGTGCCGGACAGAGAGCCTTACCACCCGGGTTTATGACAAGGGCAAGCTTGCAGAGATTCAGGAGCGATACTTTGAATTGAAAGTGGATCCGTTTTTTGGGTGGATTTTGCTCCGCTCCACCCGCCCGACGGGTTGCTGCACGTTCCCGTAGGGCGCACGCAGTGCGCTACCATTCACCTTGCGGTTCGGTGCTGCAGACCTTGTCTTTCGATGCGGTTTGGAACAGCCTTGGTTGGCATCCAGCCGTTTTGTCAATGCCCCACAACTCTCAAATATCTATGGCCGTTTTCCTCCGCCTTCGCATGGTTTCTCCTCGCTAGAGGTGTTAACAGGAAACCATGCCCTCCTTGGGGGAATCGCAGCACCACCGCCCTGGACCCTTTTGGCCGAAAACGCCTGGAACATCTACTTCGAAAACCCAATATGGCGCATTTCGGCTTCGCCTCCATGCGCCCTACGGCTACGGTTGCGGACTGACCAAGGAAAAAATCTGCGATCAACTTCTCTATTGAAAGAGTCGAACCGGACTTTATCGCAGGTAACGAAGGATCAGCACTAAGATTTCTTTTTAGGCTTGCGATCCAGCAACGAAACCACCTTGGGAGAAGCATCCCGCCCGGAACTGTCACGGTCGGGCGGACCTTTACCGGGTTCTGTTTCTTGTTCCTGGAACGTCGGCCCATCTTCCTCAGGGGCTTCCACCTTGATCAGGCGCATGGGATGCCCTCCCATGGTGAATTCTTCCCCGTTAATGTAAGGTTCCCGAAGAATCCAGGTTACGGTGACCAAGGGCACCTGAAGGACCAGCATTCTCACCTGCCACCATTCCGGCTTGGGGTCTGGGGATATCTTTTCAATCCGAGCAAAAAACGCCGGTTTTCCCTCTATGTAAACGAGGACTAAATCACCTTCACGTGTCATAGATTTTCTTCGCCTCTCTTCACGTGTCATTGTGCGCGCTTTTTCCTTTACCGAGCCCGGTCGATTTCTTCAACGCATCGTCGAATTTTTTCTTCCGCTCGAAGCCCATGGATCCATTCCTCGGGAATCGCCCGAAACCCGTGATGCGCCCCCAAGACCATCCCCACCAGAAGGCCTCGACCGGCGGAATCACCGCCTACCATGACGTTTTGAATCAGGCCTTCGCGAAGATTGTCCGCGTACTTGGCCACAAGATGCACCACGGATGGAAAGGCTCCATCCACAGCGCAACTTTGCCCGAAATCCAAAACAGCGGCTTCTGTTTCCATGGAAGCGCTTTCCAATCCATGGCCAACCCATGATGTGAAAACTTCAGGAAACGCAAGTTCCTGTAAAGTGCTTTCCAAGGCGTCTTCGGGATCTTGTCCCTTGAGCACCTTCTGAGTCACCCAAGTCCAATAGACGGCGGCATCGATAACCGTGGGATGGTTGTGAGTCATGGCGGTTTGGGCACGGGCTGCTTCCACACATGCTTCGGGGCGATCCCACAAGGCATAGATGACGGGAGCGATACGGCCGGCTCCGGCAAGATCCGTGGACGTAGAGCCCGACTCTTCCGGGCCGTGACCTTCGGCAAAACGTTGAAGGGTTCCCCTGGTGGCTTTATCGACATAGCCTTTATAGTTCTTAAACAGGCTTTGCCAACGGACTGCAAAATCCTGAAGGTCAAAACGTCCTTGGCATGCGGCTATGGATTCTAAAAGAACGAGCATCTGATCCCCATAGTGGGTTAAGTCACCCGCCGATTTTCCAGGATGGTACGAATCCGGTTCCGGCACCCTGAATTGTTCCACACGCCCAAACCGTTGCTTGATCACCTTTGGATCATAGATCCAATGGGCTCCCAAGGCTAACGCATCCGCCGCAAATGCGGCCCATAACATTCCTTGTCGTTTATCGTCCATCAGCAATCCTTTCACTCAATCCTTTAGGAGCCTGTGCGAGAAAGCGTTATATCAGGGTCCCTTGCCGTTTCATGGTAGGGGCGAGGCACCTCATCGCCCCTCCAAACCTGAAACAGTGTTTTTTCTTTGAGCTCGGGCCTCCGGCCCGCCCTTTGTGCGGGCGGGACCAGCACACTCCCAACAAAACAAAGGGTTTGCGAGCTAGAGGCAGGG
>FWWL01006573.1_pt1 | contig 16033 bp, 17 predicted proteins | sample 2228331 | NCBI WGS metagenome assembly FWWL01 (sample SAMEA103939775, study PRJEB20133) | metagenome
AACAGCCCACCCATTTCAACGTAGCGGCGCGCCTGAAGATCATCTAAGTCGAGGCGGGAGGGATGGGCGTTGATTTCCATGACGACCCCCTGCTCGATGGCAGCTTGAAAAATCGCTTCGATATCCAAATCAGCTCCCTCTCGGTTGGGGAACATGCGGCCGGTGGGATGTCCGATGATATCCACATGCCGGTTGCGGATTGCTTTGAGCAAGCGCTCGGTGATCTGTTGGCGAGGTTGACGCAGACTGGTGTGAAGTGAAGCGGTGACAATATCGAACCCAGCTAGGACTTCATCGCTGAAGTCTAGGCTGCCATCGGCGCGGATTTCTACTTCTATTCCATGCAGCAGACGAATCGAATCGCCGAGCTGGGCTTGAACTTGCCGAATTTCTTCCCGTTGTTGCAGGGCTGCTTCAGCGGTTAAGCCGCCGGTTATGGCTAGGCTGGCGGAATGATCGCTGATGACCAAAACTTCTAGATTCCTTCTACGGGCGGCTTCGGCTAATTCGCCGATGGTCAGTTTCCCGTCGCTCCAGACGGTGTGAGCGTGAAGCTCACTGTGGATATCGCTCATCTGGATCAGGCGGGGCAGCTTGTTTTCTAATGCGGCTTGGATTTCACCCCGGTCTTCGCGCAATTCGGGGGGAATCCATGCTAGTCCTAGCGTATTATATACCTCTTCTTCTGTGGCACAGAGGATTTCGCTGCCATCTTTGCGGGTCAGGGCATGTTCCGAGAGCGATAGGCCCTTTTTGAGTGCTAACTCGCGCAGGCGCACATTATGGTCCTTTGAACCGGTGGCATATTGCCAGGCGGTGCCAAAGCGGTTGGGGGGATGCACCCATAGTTGGGCGCGCAAACCCTGACCATACTCGACGCTGCTTTTGGTCTCGCCAGCGCCGATGACGCGTTCGACTTCTGGATCGTTAAGAAACGCTTCCATGATTGCTTTGGAGTCGCTTGCAGCGGCAAGTAGGTCGATGTCGCCAACTGTTGCTCGCCCGCGCCGCAAGCTACCAGCCATTTCCACCCGCTGAACCCCTGGGACGGATTGTAAACGGCTGATCAGGCATTGGGCAAAGGGATAGGCGCGCCCAATCGGGATGCGCTCGGAACGCCGTTTGTAGGCTTCGATGCCCGCCAAGATGCGCGCCTCGGATTTTTCGCCCATGCCGGGTAAAGAACGCAGTTTGCCTGATCGAGCTGCCGCTTCGAGTTCGGCTAAGGTCTTGATCCCCAACGACTTCCAAAAAAGGGCGATCTTCTTTGGCCCTAAGTCGGGCACTGCAAGCATCTCTGCCAAGCTAGGCGGCACTTCTTGGGTGAGTTTTTCTAAAAAACCTAGCTTACCGGTGGTGAAAAGCTCTTCGATCTTCTCAGCAATGGCTTTGCCAACGCCGGGGATCTCAGTCAATTTGCCAGATTGCCAGATGTCGAATGCCTCGCGATTTAATTCTTCGAGCGATTCGGCAGCTTTGCGATAGGCAAGCACCTTATAGATGACCTCCCCCTTGATTTCTGACAAATCGGCAATCTGGTCGAAAATTTGAGCGAGCTGGCGATTGGTAAATCGATGATAGTCCGTCATCCTAGCTCTCTACGACTTGCACACCTTTCCAAAAAGCAATATGCCCTTTAATTTGTTGGGCTGCTTGGCTGGGTTCGGGGTAATACCAGGCAGCATCTCGATTGATTTGATCCCCAACCTTCACATGATAGTAGCTAGCTACCCCTTTCCATGGACAGGTGGTATGGGTATCGCTGGGGAGCAGGAATTCTTGACGGACAGCCTCATGCGGAAAATAGTGGTTGCCTTCCAGTAAAACTGTTTGATCGCTTTCGGCAAGGATTTGACCATTCCAAATTGCTTTCATGCTGTTGTACCTCCTTCAGAGTATTGATGATTTGGATTGAGTGGGTCTTGATTTGGGATACATTATACCTTGACTAGCGATTGCCCTGACGGATATATCGATCGTCGATTCTATCGAGGTGAATGATTGATCAACATTAGTGTTTTCATGGGGTTGCAAATCTCTAAATATGGAGTATAATCCTAAATTTTTGTGACTAAGGACTATGCCAGACACAACCAAAACTCTACACAAAGCCTTTCAGCTCTTGGAGCTCCTGCGTCAGAATCCTACTGGCTGTTCCGCCCAACAGTTGATGACTCAATTGGGAATGCCGCGTAGTACCTTTTTTGGCTTGATCAATCTACTCAAAGAATGGGAGATCGTCGATCAAGTTCAGGCGCGGGGCAATTATGTCATCGGCCGGCGTCTGTTATCTTGGATGGGCACGCCTTTACCCCTCTGGCAAGAATGGATTGAGGCTTTCGAGCAAGCTGCGAGGAGTCAAAATTTTGCGGAAACGGTGGTGCTGGCATTGCCCCATCCCCAAGGGGCACAAATTCTCGCCATCCTGCCGTCTCAGCAGCGTTTACAGCCCTTCTTCCGAGTGGGTGAGGTGGTGTCTGGTGAGGAATCGGCCGCACCCCATCTTTTTCCCCCGCTAGTTAATGAAAACACCCATCAACAGGGATTCTTTCTTTTCGAAGGAGATGAATTGATCGAAATCGCCCTGCCGGTCTGTCGCGATGGGTTGAATCCTACAGCGGCGGTTTTATTGAGTGCAGCGCGAGCGCGTCAGGATCGGCAGGGGATGTTGAAAAACTTACCTCGCCTGCGTGAGCTTGCCATGCACCTGTCTTATCGCTTTGGGGCAACGGTTTATGCCCCTTATCAACGGGAAAGAGTGTGGTCGCTTGCTGAAGAGAGCGCCTTAAGCCAACAGGATATCGATCAATTTCTGCAGTCACCGCTGGTCGCCCGTTTGGCCTGTCTGAACTCGGAAGGGAAACCGCATGTAGTGCCTGTCTGGCAAGAGTGGGATGGACAATCCTTTTATGTGGCAGCTTGGGAGGGTTCTCAATGGGCTGCATATTTACGCAAAAACCCTGCCGTTTCTCTAACCATTGATGAGCCTTGGTCGCCTCTGCGCAGAGTTGTCGCTCGTGGAGAAGCGATCCAGCTCGAAGAGTCGCAATACCCTGGCGGCGTCTCTGCGCTGGTGGCTCGCTTACGCCGCCGCTATCTGGGCGAAGCTTTCGGAAAACCCATCCGAGGCCGTTCTTGGCAGGCTTTTCGCATACACCCCTATTCTTTGCGTGGCTGGAAGGGATTACCGCTGGGGTCATGAAGCCCAAGACGAAACTCGATCTTGCCAGTGCTATTGCGATTGTCTTCCTTGCCTTGGCGAGTTGGGAGGTTGCCGTGCGGTTGACCGACACACCGGTGTATCTCTTGCCCGCTCCGAGCCGGGTTTGGCATACTTTCTGGCTAGATCCTCTTTACTACTTTAGTGCATTGGGAGTCACGCTTGGAGAAGCCTTGGGGGGCTTGAGTGTGGGATTATTCGCCGGCATAGGGGTTGCTATCTGGGTGACTTTACAACCGCGTCTGGAGGGCGGTGTGATGACCTTGGCGTTATTGATCAAATCGATGCCTTTGGCAGCCATTGCACCTTTGTTAACCATTTGGTTGGGTTTTGGGGTCTTGCCGAAAGTGATCATCACCGCTTTGCTGACCTTTTTCCCTGTGTTGGTCAATACACTGGTCGGTTTGCAGAGTGCGGATTCGGAAATGTTGGATTTGATGCGTGTCCATCGTGCCTCGGCATGGCAAACCTTGCGCCATTTACGCGCCTGGTTGGCTCTGCCTTATCTCTTTGCGGCATTGCGGGTAGCTGCTCCGCTCTCGCTGATGGGGGCTGTAATAGCTGAATGGACCGGCGCGGGAAATGGTCTTGGGCGTGTGATGTGGCTGGCATATTCAAACTTGAATCTGCCACCGTTGTTTGCTTCAATCTTTGTTGTATCGACAGTTAGTATTTTCATTTACTTACTTATTGTTTGGCTGGAACATCAGGCGATGCCTTGGCGCACGCCATCTGTAGATTAAGTTTCTCGACAAGGAGGTTTCAATGATGAAATTGGTCAAATTAAGTTTCGCATTTCTCTTCCTTGCTCTTGCAGCCTGCAGCACGTGGAGTTCAAAGCCCCCTGAACCAACCTCACCACCCTTTGCAATGACCTTTATGGCAGGCTATAAACCGCAGGCAAATCTACCGTTTGTGGGAGCTTATGTGGCGCAAGAAAAGGGCTTCTTCGCCGAAGAAGGTTTACAAGTCCATATTGAACATTCGGCCGGGCAGGGTGAGCATGTGCAATTACTGGTTGCCGGCAAGGTGCAAGTGACCACCATGGACGCAGCGACTCTTTTGCAACGACGTGCCGAGCCTGGTTTACCGGTGGTGTCCATTGCGCTGATTGGTCAAAGGGGGCAGCAGGCTTATGCAGCCCTTGCGGAACGCGGCTTTGAGACCCCCAAAGATTGGGAAGGAAAAACAGTAGGCTATAAGGGCACGCCACCCCCCGATTTGTTTGCCTTGCTAAGCGCAGCAGGAGCCGATGCGGCAAAGGTGACTTTGGTGAACGTCGGTTTTGACCCGCGCGTGCTAACCGAAGGCAAAGTGGATGTTTATCCTCTCTTTAAGTCCAATGAACCTTATTTGATCCGTCAATGGGGTCATGAAATTGTGCTTTGGGAAGCTGCTGATTACGGTGTGCCGACGCTGGGCTTAACGTATGTCTCGAGCGAATCGTTTATTGCCACCCATCCCGAAGAGATGAGGGGTTTCTTGCGTGCGGCATTAAAAGGAATTGAGTACGCCGCAAACCACCTCGATGAAGCAGTGGAAATTGTCCTCAAATACAGTGGGCCTGAGAGTGATGCCGCGCACATGCGGTATATGTTAGAGACCGAGTTGAAAGACGCGCAAAATCCTAATGGCTATGGCGCTCAAACGCAGCAGCAGTGGCAGGACTTAGCGGATATGCTCCTGCGCTATGAGGCATTGCCGCGCTCGGTAGAGGTTCAAAAAGCCTTTACAGTGCAATTGCTTCCAAACGCGCCGTGATGCCTTAATGAGCGGTCTTCTATTTACCTAACCACAAAGTGACCAAATAATATCCCAACACACCTGCCCACAGCCATGAGTCAATGCGGTCGAAGATGCCGCCATGGCCGGGCAGGATGTGGCTCGAATCTTTTACGCCCGCTTGGCGTTTGATCATGCTCTCGCCCAGGTCGCCGAGGGGAGTGAGCGCAGCGAGGATTAACCCCATAACCGCTCCCTTCCAAGCGACGATGCCGCTGCCGGCTGCGGCTCCAAGGCTCCACAATGCAGCCAGCAGCCCACCAGAGATTGCGCCGCTGATCACCCCTCCCCAATAACCTTCCCACGTTTTATGCGGGCTCAAACGAGGGGAGAAAGGACGTTTCCCAAAACGACTGCCAATTAGATAGGCACCGCTATCGGCTAACCAAACCGCTGGCAAGGCGATCAGAAACCACCATTTCCCCTGTGGCAAGGATCGCAAGGCGATCATATAGGAGGCGAGCCAACCGCAATACACTATGCCCATTAGGGAAACGGCAAAATCGGTGGCTGCTTGTTGGCGACCGCGTTCGAAATCGATCAGATGGTAGGTGATGCTGCCAAGAATGACGATCGTTAGAGCAAAAGCAGCCCCTTCGAAGCCTGCCTGATGATAAGCGAATACCAGTAAAACAGCCCCAATAGGCATGCCCCATTCGGTGGCTCGAAAACCAATTTTTCCCAGCATGTGGGCAATTTCCCATGCGGCAATACCGCTCAGGAGAGCTACCAAAATGGTGAGGGGCAAGCCGCCTAATTCAATAACACACGCGCCAAGTGGCAGCAGGATAATCGCAACGATCAGGCGGCTAGCCAGCATTGGGCGCGGAGTCCTTGCCAGAAGAGGTCACCCCGCCGTAGCGACGTTCGCGGCGGCTGTACTCAATAATCGCTTTCCGTAATTCTTCCTTGTCAAAGTCAGGCCAATATGTGGGAGTAAAATACCATTCAGAATAAGCCCCCTGCCAAATCAAAAAATTGCTGCCCCGCAGTTCTCCGGAGGTGCGGATAATCAAATCGGGATCCGGGACACCGGCGGTGAACAAATAGCGGCTGATCAGGGCGTCGGTAATTTGTTCTTTTGGGATGCCATCTTCGATGATGCGCTTGATGGCGCAGACGATCTCATCGCGGCCGCCGTAATTAAAAGCCACGTTGAGAATTAGGCGGTCGTTATGGCGGGTAAATTCGACCGCTTGGAGGACTTTTTGGCGCAGGATCGGTTTGAGTCCGTCCAAGCGTCCGATATGTCGCAATTGCACTCCTTGATCGTGTAATTGTTGAAGCTCACGGTCAATGACATCCTCCAAAATGCGCATCAGCCCCTGTACTTCTTCGGCGGGGCGTCCCCAATTTTCGGTGGAGAAGGCATATAGGGTCAGATACTTGATCCCGAACTCAATGCAAGCTTCGATAATGCGGCGCAAGTTTTCGGTGCCGGCGCGGTACCCAGCTAAACGGGGTAATCCCCGCGCCAGAGCCCACCGTCCATTGCCATCCATAATGATGGCAATATGGGTGGGAATTTTTTGGGGGAGAGAAGAGGTTTCAGATGAGTCCATATTTTAGCGAGGAAATTTAGGGCAAGGCGGTGCTTCGCTATGCAATATACAACAGCCTAAATTTCCAAGATTTCCTTTTCTTTTCGTTCTCCAATTTTATTGATTTCCTCGATGGTGCAACTCGCTTTCGCCTTTTTCGAGCTCATCTTCGGAAATCAGTTTTTCTTGCTGAAATTCGCGTAAGTCGCGGATGCTATCGCGGCGCACATTGCGCACGGCTACACGGGCTTCTTCGACGCGGTTGTGCACCACTTTGACCAAGTCGCGGCGCCGTTCCTCGGTGAGCGGCGGCAAGATCAGCCGAATGGTTTTTCCGTCATTGTTGGGTGTTAAGCCAAGATCAGAAGCTAGAATCGCCCGTTCGATTGCCTTTAGCGAGGAGCTATCAAAGGGACGGATGAGCAACATGCGCGGCTCAGGGACGCTGATCGTCGCAAGCTGGACGAGCGGTGTACTTACACCGTAATATTCAACCTGCAAACGTTCGATCAGCGCCGGACTGGCGCGCCCGGTGCGGATGCCGCTCAAATCTTCTTCCAAAGATTGGATAGCCCCTTTCATGCGGGCTTCTGCTTCTTTGTAAACATCGTTTAGCATGGTTCACTCCTCCAACGAACTAGGTTATCATGAGCCTAAAGCTCTAGCCTGTTCAGGTTGGTCTCATTAATTATCACATAAAATTTGTTGTTCTCAGCCTCTTCTTTAAGTAAATGGATTGTTTCGATTAGATTTTTGGACAAATGGTTCAGTGAGAATGGTCGTGCTGAGGTTAATTTCAGGACTGCAACAGGTGAGAAAAGTTCTTGATCCACAAACACTTCTTTCAGGTTCGTTAGGAGTACCATCCTTAATAATCCATCTTTAATATCTTCAATAGAAGGCAACAATTGGTTTCGACTGTGTTTTGCTTCGACGAGGAAGATGCGATTTCCCTGCGTGTAAACCTCATCACAGGTAAAGAAATAAATCCCACCCAAAAAATTTTCTATCGTCAAAGTTGCTTTTTGGGTGTGAATTTTCTCTTTAGGTTGCAGAGTTTTTGTTTCTCGTTCTTGGGCGCTTTTCGCCAACGCGCGAGAATGTGTGATGAAGGCATCTCGATTGCGTCTAAGCATCTCTAATCGTTTCAAAGCCGTTTCAGAAGAATGTAGTTCGATCTCTAAACGGTCAGCGAGTTGACGGTATGCTTCTATGGCTGTATTAGCAACCTGATCAATTTTGTCAACTTGCTGCATGTTCCAATGCAAGGCATCAGATTGATATTTTTCCAAGCGATGGATTTCACTCACGATTTGGTCAAAATCAAACCTTTGAGCCGTAATTTTATTAGAATATCGATCGCTCTTTTGAGCGTCTTTGTAGTATGAAATGATTACATGGACTCCTAACAATCCCATTAAAGTCAAGGTGTCGTACTGTAAAAAATCACGATCACCTTGTTTGCCTTCATCTTTCATCACGGGAATGACCGTGACACGTTTGCCTAGGTAATTCAATGTGTCATATACTCTGGCATAGGGATAACTGCGGGTTCTTTTTGGAGAGACCCAATGACTGAGAGCAAAACGCTTATGGTTCTGTGTATCTAGTAGGAAAGCACTCTCTTGAGAAAATGCTTCTTCGATTTTCTCTAAAGGGTAGCTTGAAAGCTCTCGACATAAATAAGGTACATATTCAATTCCACCTATGCGGCCTACAATGTTCAACGTACTTCCTCTTGGGTTTTTATCTCTTTTCGGATGAGAATTTCGAAGGTGTCTTCCTGCTGATCAAGCATGAGTTGACCATCAAAACCGACTTTTTTGCGAATGGTGGGGATGAGAGCCGGGTTGATTTCAATTCCAATGCTGTTCCTTCCTAATGCTCGAGCGACTTTCATCGTTGTGCCACTGCCGACAAACGGATCTAAGACAGTTTCTCCACTATATGAAAAAAGGGTAAGGATCCGAAAGGGTAATTCCTCTGGAAAGGCTGCAATATCTTTTTCTAGCTCGGAGCCGGGTAAGACGTTCACCATTTCCCAAAGGGTCATATACCATTTTTCTTTCTGAAAGCGATCGATATCAATCTGAGATGAACGGCGTGTTTCTTCGGGAATTGATCGGTAATTAAATTTTCCCTTTTGAAAGATCAAAATACTCTCTAATGTATTATCTGGATAATAATACATGGGATAAGGATTTTGCAGTAACACACCGCTGCGGCGGCTAATTCGAAGGTATCCATCGGGTTTTTTCCAAATGATGCGGTCACGATATCGAAAACCAGCTTTTAGAAATAGATGGGTGGCATCGGCAACAATCGGAAATTTTTCTCCGTCTACTAACATATCATCGATATTTAAGACCGCAATGCGGCCATTCTGCAACACGCGATAAACCTCTTTAGCAACACATTCTAGAACATGTAGATATTGGTCATAACTTTGGTATAGATGCTTGTAATCGAATGGAGCATTGAAATAAGGTGGTGAAGTTACCATGAGATGGACACTCTCATCTGGGATTTCGCCCATTTTGATTGCATTTCCAATGATCAATCTGTGCTTGGTTGCCATTCGATGGCCTTTCTTTCAGATACGATACTCATTTGGACAAACTTCCTCACAAAGGATACCCGAAAAATGACCGCTAGGGAAGGGTAATTCGGAATCCCTCCCTTGACAGAGCGATGGGTTTCGATTAGCATAGTAGAAAATGATAACCATTTTCATATAGGAGCATACAATGAAAAATTTGAGTCGTTTTTTGCCTTTCGGAGTGGTCGTTTTATTGCTGGCCGCTTGTGCTTCACCGACTCCTGTGCCGCAAAAGGTGGAGCGTAAACTGCGTGTCGTTGCCACGACGACCATTGTGGGAGATGTCGTCGCTCAGGTTGGTGGGGAAGCTATTGAGCTTTCGGTTTTGTTACCTGTCGGTGCAGACCCGCACTCGTTTACCCCGACGCCGCAAGATGTTGCAAAGGTCAGTGAAGCGGATTTGGTCTTTGCCAATGGAGCGGGTTTGGAAGAGTTCCTTACAGGCTTAATCGAAAGCGCGGGGGCTTCAGGAAAAGTGTATGCCGTGTCAGATGGTATTCAGTTACTTGAAGCAGGTGCACATGGGGATGAACATGCTCAAGAAGGTGAGCACAGCCACGAGGGTGAGGAGGCTCAAGAAGGTGAACACAGCCACGAGGGTGAGCAGGCTCAAGAAGGCGAGCACAGCCATGAGGGTGAGCAGGCTCATGAAGGCGAGCACAGCCATGAGGGTGAACAGGCTCACCAAGGCGAACATGACCATGACCACGCTGGGGGTGACCCACATGTATGGTTCGATCCCAATCTGGTGATGGTTTGGACGGAGAATGTTGCCAAAGTCTTGAGCGAGAAGGATGCTCAAAATGCCGAAAACTACCGAAAAAATGCTCAGGCTTATTTGAACCAACTTCGAGAACTGGATGCTTGGATTCGGCAACAAGTTGAAAGCGTCCCCCCAGAAGGTCGCCTGCTGGTTACCGACCATTTGGCATTTGGATATTTTGCTAGTCGTTATGGGTTCAACCAAGTTGGAGCAGTTTTACCAATCTTTTCGACCCTCGCCGAGCCATCTGCTCAAGAACTGGCTGCCTTGGAAGATGCTATTCGCCAATTAGGGGTAAAGGCAATTTTTGTGGGCACGACGGTCAATCCCAATCTTGCCCAACGAATTGCAGAGGATACGGGGGTTCAATTAGTCTACCTTTACACTGGCTCGCTTTCGGAGCAGGATGGGCCTGCTAGTACATACCTTAATTTCATGCGATATAATGTCAATGCAATTGTGGAAGCACTAAGGTAACCCTCTTGCAGTGACTGTTTTTCAAGGGAGAGGCGAAATGATCCATTTCTCTCTCCCTACTTCGACTCGGTCTCATAAAGATAAGAGGTTAGGTGATCTGCTTTGACGTTTCTAGATGAATTCCGGCGTACAAAACATTGGATTATCCATCGCCATCCGCACGAAGCGGATCGTCCTTTGTTGAGGATGGATGACGTCAGTTTTTGGTACGATGGCGATGCGGCTTTGCAGGAGATCTCTTTTGAGTTGCAAAGTGGGCAACATTTAGCCGTGGTTGGCCCCAACGGAGCCGGGAAAAGCACCTTGATGAAAATCATTGCTGGCGTTCTCAAGCCAACTCAGGGAGTCGTCCATATTTATGGCCATGCTCCGGATGGACATATCTGCATTGCCTATGTCCCTCAACGCAATGCAGTGGATTGGAACTTCCCGGTCACCGTCAAGGATGTGGTCATGATGGGGCGCGTGGGTAAAATGGGGTTTTTTCGCAGCCCCTCTAGCGCAGATTGGAAAAAGGTGGATCAGGCTTTAGAAACGGTCGGCATTCAGGAGTTGCAAAACCGTCCCATCCATGCCCTTTCCGGCGGGCAACAACAGCGCATGTTCCTTGCGCGAGCGCTGGCGCAGGAGGCGGAGTTGATTTTGATGGATGAGCCGTTGAGCGGTTTAGACCTGCCGGCACAGGAAGAATTGCTGGGGCTATTGCCTACGTTGCAGGCGAAAGGTGTGGCTTTGCTCTTTGCCTTGCATGACTTGAACCTGGCGCGGCAACACTTTGCCCAGATGATGTTGTTGAATCGCCAACTGGTAGCTTTAGGCACACCGGACGAGGTGTTGCAACCCCGTCATTTGCGCCGCGCCTATGGGGCTCAACTTCAACTGATTCGAGAAGATGGGGTTTGGCTGGGATTGAGTGATACCTGCTGTGAGGATCGGGAGAGTTAGCTGTGCTGGAATGGCTATTGACTCCTTTACAGTATCCGTTCATGTGGCGGGGTTTGATCGCTGTTGTCCTGATGGGCAGCGTTTGCGCCGTTGTCGGGACGTTTGTCGTGCTGCGCGGCATGGCATTCTTTGGGGATGCATTAGCTCATACCATTTTACCTGGTGTAGCGCTTGGATATCTGGTCAGTGGAGGGCAGACGAGCGGGCTGTTCTGGTGGGCGTTGGGTGCAGCATTGCTGAGCGCAGTGGGAATCAACGCTATTAGTCGAGGGGGTAGAATAAAAGAAGATACAGCCATCGGCATTGTGTTTGCCGGAATGTTCGCTTTAGGAATTACTCTCATTTCGACTGTGCGTTCCTATTCGGTTGACCTTACCCATTTTCTGTTTGGTGATGTCTTGGGGGTGCGAAACCGTGACTTGTGGCTTTCTGGTATCATTAGCGCCGTGGTGCTGATTGCGGTCGTTGGCTTTTATAAAGAGTTTTTGACTCTCTCGTTTGATCCCGTTCTAGCAACAACGTTGCGATTGCCAGTCAAGGTTTTGAATCAATTTCTCATGGTGTTGATGGCATTGGCGATTGTGGTGTCATTGCAGACTGTGGGCGTGGCTTTGATGGTTGCGATGTTGATTACGCCGGCAGCCACGGCTTATTTGCTCACCCCGCGCTTGCCAAGGATGATTTGGGTGGCTGCTGTCATTGCCTCTTTGAGCGGCGTGATTGGGCTTTATCTCTCCTATTACCTCGGCATTGCTTCTGGCGGGGCGATTGTGTTGGTCACGACGGCCTGCTTTGTTTTCGTTTGGCTTGGTCAAGGCAATTGGCAACGGCTAAAAGGAAAGAAAGGAGTTTAACCACAAGCCATGAGCAAAACCCAAGAATGGTTGGACTGTTTACAACGCAATGGTTACCGCATCACTGACCCTCGTCGTGTTGTAGTAGAAATCATGGCGGAGAGCAACCGCGCCCTCACCCCGCTGAATGTCTATCAGAGTGGACACCAGCGTTACCCAAAACTGGGCTTGGTAACCGTTTACCGCACCCTCGAGAAATTAGAAGAGCTGAACTTGATCCAACGCGTTCACCAACCGAGCGGTTGTCAAGCATTTATCACCGCTTTTGAGGGTCATCAACATTTATTGGTTTGCAACGGTTGCGGCAGGGTGGAGTTCTTCGAAGGGGATGAAGAAGGAATCGAGAGTTTGATCCAAAAAATCGGGCAGCGCAGCGGTTTTCGAATCGGTGAGCATTGGTTACAGCTCTTTGGAGAGTGCCGCGATTGTCAAGAAGGTCGTACTCAGATTCTCTCGTAGGGGGGATAGCGAATCGGCCTAGGTCTGCTAAGGGAACGGCAGTGATTGCGTTCCAATAAACGATACAAAACCTTTTCGTCATTCGATTGGGGTGTCTGCTCTCTTCGGGAGAAAGTCGGAGAGAGGATTGTCTACCCTCGGGTTGGTGACAATCCCTCTCCAGAGAATATTTGTGTCCTCAGGCAACCGTCTCAGCTTGCTCTTCTTTGATCATTTCGAGTTCAATATTAATTTGAACGGTTTCGCCCACTAACCAACCACCTGTTTCGAGGGGGACATTCCATTGTAATCCCCAATCTTTACGGTTAATTGTTGTGCTGGCTGAAAAGCCCGCTGAGGTGTGTCCGAAGGGGCTTTTGACCATGCCGTTATATTCGACATCCAGGGCGACTTCATTGGTCACGTCGCGGATGGTCAGGTCGCCAATGATGCGTCCGTGATTCGGGTCGATCACCTCGATGCGTTTGCTCTTGAAGGTGAGATAAGGGAACTTCTCGGCGTCTAAGAAATCGGGTGATTTCAAGTGCGCATCGCGTTGCGGTTCACGGGTGTTGATGCTGGCGGCTTCGATTTTCACTTCGACACTCGAGTTAGTTGGATTTTGCTCATCAAATTCAACCGTACCTTCGAAGCGCTCGAACCGCCCGCGCACATTGGAGATCATCATGTGCCGTACCGTAAAGTTGATTTCTGAATGAGCGGAATCAATTTTCCAAGACATGTTTTCCTCCTTTTAGGGTAATAGATTTTTTGTTCTGGGTTGTTTGCCCAGGGATCAACGATATAGGTTGAAGGGGTAAGTTGCTACGCAGCTTCATGAACACCCCTTTCCGAGATTAGATGTTCCCTTTTGCCGAGTTTTTTACACAACTGCCCTAAGGTCTCTTGCTCTTCGGCGGTTAGGATGGAGAATTCTTCGACAATGGCTTTGATCTGGCAAGGTAAAACAGCTTCGATTTTTTGACGCCCTTTCTCGGTCAAATGCACCGTGATGTAGCGTCGATCAGCCGTATCTCGCTCACGAGCGACCAAACCTTGTTTTTCTAAATTGTCGATCACCATGGTCATGTTGCCGCTGGTTTTTAGGATTTTATGAGCCAATTCTGTCTGGCACATGCTTCCAAGGTAATACAGGGTTTCCAACACGCCGAACTGACTCGGGGTTAGGTCTTCTAAACAGCCATGCTGAGCGAGGCGGGTTTCAATCGAGTCTGCAGCACGCATCAGCTTGATGAAGGTGTTCAGAGCGAGTATTTCTTTGGGTGAACCCTTGTAATGAGTAGGCATAATTGTTTTAGCTTCAATCGTTTAATGTTGAATTATATATTGCTAAATAATATCATATTTATCTATATTGTCAAGGTTTTTTGGGATTTTGATCGAGCTTTTCCACTCCCCTTGACAGAATCAGCATCCCATCATAACCTTTTTGGTATGTTACCCGTTCAGCCAAGTGAACTCCGATCCTTGCTGCACTGCTCTCCTGATCGGTTCCGTTTGCAATGCCTTGGTTTGCTGTTAGGCGGTTTGGCTTTGCTGGTTTTTCCTTTCCTACTTTCCTTGTTGCCCACTCATGCTGTTTCGGTCGCCGAAAACGCCTGTCAACCGTTTCGTCAAGTGAATGAGGATGCGTTTGGTTTAGGAGGCGGCGAGGATGAAACGTTTCTCAATGAAGAGGGGTTTGAAGTCGAGGTCTTTCAGGGGCAGCTTTACCTAGGGATGGAAGCTGACAATTCCCTTGGTGTTCGTCTCTGGCGCAGTCGAGCGGGAGTTTATGCGCCTAATTCTCAAGCGGATTGGGAGGAAGTCGCTGCTGACTCACAAGGATACCCGTTTGGAAATCCCAATCTGGAGCAGGATGACCATGTGGATAGCCTTGCTGAGTTCGACGGCTTTTTGTATGTCAGCACCGCCAATCGAGGCTTGACCCAGTGGGGGAGTAATCTGTATCGCAGTCCGAGCGGTGATCCCAATAGCTGGCAAAATGTCCTAGAAGAGCTTGGAGCCGGCTTTGGCAATGCCGCAAATGTGAATTTTAAGGACATGATCCGTTTTCAAGGATACCTCTGTGGAGGGACGCAAAATTGGATGGATGGGGCGCAGGTGTGGTGTAGTCAGGATGGACTGAAATGGGTCCAAAAGAACCGAAGCGGGTTTGGGGAGCACCATCCCAACCCGTCAAATAGCGGAATCTGGTCGAGCATGGTTTTTAGGAATGCTTTGTACTTTGGTGTGCGCAATAACGGCTTGTCTTTCGTTGATCCCTCGGACGATGTCGGAAAACTGTTTCGTACCTTGAAACTAGACGGCAACCCATCCTGGGAGGAGATCTTTTCGAGCCAAGCTGCGCCGCAGAATCGGGTCGATTTACTTGGCGAGTTAGACGGCTATCTCTACATTGCCACCCGTTCACCGCAAGGGGTCATCGTTTACCGCAGCCCAAGCGGAGATTCTGGAAGCTGGCAAGCGGTTAGCTTACCCGGCATAAATGGGAATCCGAACAACCTGCAAGTCCATGTTGATGGGGCAGTGGTGTATGATCGAAGACTCTACGTGGCTGTCAGCAATATGACGAGTGGGCTGCAACTTTGGCGCACTCAGGGAGCTTTACAACACACCCAGCTTGTAGATTGGGAGCGGATTGGGGGAGATGGTTTGGGGGATGCTGATAATGTGCGCGCCGAATTGGCCGTTTTTAACTACCATTTGTATGCATGGGTCACAAATTACCATAGCGGACAGAAAGTCTTGCGTTCTCACTGCTTTGCCTGTGCTGATGGTCAAAATGAATGCGATATCTGGATTCCGGATTTGCCTTTCAAGGATTATTTCCCACTCATCAATCGGTGAGACGGTTTGAGACATTTATTCCAAGCAGCAATTTCTAAATTTATCCGACAGACGTGACCATCCCGTGCAAGAGAAATGTGTTGTTAATCCTTGCTCTCGTGGTATAGCTTTGTCATAAACCAAGACGATGGGAAACATTCCTCTCATCCCTTGCAGGAAATAATGAGGTAAAATCTTTGCTAGAGAGGCAAGGATGCAATTGCAGCAGCGTCGCTTGAAAACGTGGTTGTGGATGGGGATGATTCTGTTTGTCGGCTTGGCTTGTGCGCGCAGTGCTTTATCGGGCAAGCCCAATTGGATTGCTCCAGACTCGCCCGATGCGGAGGCAAAACCGACGTCATTCAACTTTCTACCCCCAACCCGAGCGTCGGGTGCACCCATCTATACGCCTACTCCCGATGCACCTCACCCTTTGCCTGCTCTGCGCACCGAAGCGGAACGATATGTTGTCCAGCCTGGTGATACCTTGGGCAGCATTGCCTTTGCCTTCAATTTGCCCCTCGAGCAGATAGTCGAGGCCAACCAATTGAGTAATCCAAACCT
>FWWL01006880.1_pt1 | contig 16031 bp, 21 predicted proteins | sample 2228331 | NCBI WGS metagenome assembly FWWL01 (sample SAMEA103939775, study PRJEB20133) | metagenome
ACGTAATAAAGTCTCAATCCCCTGACGAGGATTCACTGTCTTCCGACTTGAACAAGAACTGGCGCAAAAAATTGTCGGCCAGTTGTCTCAATCCCCTGACGAGGATTCACTGTCTTCCGACAAAAGAACACGATTAAATTTTTATGTTTACTCTTCGATGGGTCTCAATCCCCTGACGAGGATTCACTGTCTTCCGACGGTGTTTGTAGAGCGCCGCGGCAGGCGCAAGAAGGTTGCTGTCTCAATCCCCTGACGAGGATTCACTGTCTTCCGACCTCGGCCACGCCGAGCTATTATCTCGTCTAGACCATAATCGTCTCAATCCCCTGACGAGGATTCACTGTCTTCCGACTTGAACAGGAGAACAACGCTGAGCAGTGGCGTCTGCTTGAGTCTCAATCCCCTGACGAGGATTCACTGTCTTCCGACTGGCCTAGAAACTTTTTTGTAGGTTGTCATGATTTTTTTCCTGTCTCAATCCCCTGACGAGGATTCACTGTCTTCCGACCGCGCCACTGGGGGCTGCGCAACACCGAACAGCGCGCTTTCGTCTCAATCCCCTGACGAGGATTCACTGTCTTCCGACCTAAAATCGTCGTGCGCTGGGGGGACGAGCAAGAAGATGAGTCTCAATCCCCTGACGAGGATTCACTGTCTTCCGACGCGATATTAGATTGGCTGCGGGACGCGCGCCGTCATGTCAGGCGTCTCAATCCCCTGACGAGGATTCACTGTCTTCCGACATTGATCCTGCGTGAAGCCAAACTGCTCGCGCTGGAAGCCCATGTCTCAATCCCCTGACGAGGATTCACTGTCTTCCGACACCAAATGCGCCCGTTGGCGGGATGCAAGCAAGTTACGTCTCAATCCCCTGACGAGGATTCACTGTCTTCCGACTCGACGTTTTGTTGTCCGAAGAAAATGCGCAGACAGCGCTCGTCTCAATCCCCTGACGAGGATTCACTGTCTTCCGACATGGGGGTAGGGATAGGTTATGTGGCGAATTTAATTTTTGAAGGGGTCTCAATCCCCTGACGAGGATTCACTGTCTTCCGACGGGAAAATCCGGCAACGCGCTCATGGGCGCAAGAATACCGTCTCAATCCCCTGACGAGGATTCACTGTCTTCCGACGTGGAGTGGATTGCAAGACGCTTGATGAGCCTGGAGCGTCTCAATCCCCTGACGAGGATTCACTGTCTTCCGACGTGGAGTGGATTGCAAGACGCTTGATGAGCCTGGAGCGTCTCAATCCCCTGACGAGGATTCACTGTCTTCCGACCGTCCATACTTAATTTGTTTAAAGATCAACAGGAGCCAGGAACGGTCTCAATCCCCTGACGAGGATTCACTGTCTTCCGACCGATTCGAACGAGTTCTACATCCTCGCTGGCACGCCGGTGGGTCTCAATCCCCTGACGAGGATTCACTGTCTTCCGACCAGATTTGCAGTCGTTTTGCAAAAGCCGGAGGCGCTTTTGGTCTCAATCCCCTGACGAGGATTCACTGTCTTCCGACGTCATTGATCTGTTTGACCCGAACGATCCAGCGCGGCCAGGTCTCAATCCCCTGACGAGGATTCACTGTCTTCCGACTTTTCCTGCTGAGCGCATATATGCGGACGAAACCGGCGCTCAGTCTCAATCCCCTGACGAGGATTCACTGTCTTCCGACCTTCGACGATGAGTCTAAAGGCCGTGTATTGGCGTCTCAATCCCCTGACGAGGATTCACTGTCTTCCGACGTGACGGGCAGCAAGACTGGCCGCTGCGCACAACGCGTCTCAATCCCCTGACGAGGATTCACTGTCTTCCGACTTATGAGGTCAACAATCTCGGCGTGTCCGGCGCAGATATATGTCTCAATCCCCTGACGAGGATTCACTGTCTTCCGACTTTGGACTACATTCCGGCCAGATGGCAGGCCGCCATCGTCTCAATCCCCTGACGAGGATTCACTGTCTTCCGACGTTTTGCTTAGTGCATCCCCCAGGCCGCCGCATTGGGTCTCAATCCCCTGACGAGGATTCACTGTCTTCCGACCCATAAATACAGCCTCGCCTTTGACTATAAGGCCTCATATGTCGTCTCAATCCCCTGACGAGGATTCACTGTCTTCCGACTCGTTGCAGCTTTGGGTGATGCCAATATCGCCACTGTCATGCGTCTCAATCCCCTGACGAGGATTCACTGTCTTCCGACCGCCATTCTCCGTGGCGCCGACCTGACCGGCGCCATTCTTCGGTCTCAATCCCCTGACGAGGATTCACTGTCTTCCGACCTTAATGTGGGCGGACAACTCAGGCTCATGCGAAGTGTTGTCTCAATCCCCTGACGAGGATTCACTGTCTTCCGACACAAACAACGCGCACCCCCCCCTTAAACGAATCCCTAGCGCTTCGTCTCAATCCCCTGACGAGGATTCACTGTCTTCCGACTTTTCGATCCAACTGACACCCAGAGGCCCAAGCCTGAGGAGTCTCAATCCCCTGACGAGGATTCACTGTCTTCCGACGCGCCCGATCCTGATTTTCAGGATCGGGCGCTTTTCATTGGGTCTCAATCCCCTGACGAGGATTCACTGTCTTCCGACGAATAAGGTGAGGAGGGCATTATGTGATCTCCGACTCCGGTCTCAATCCCCTGACGAGGATTCACTGTCTTCCGACTCTTTTTGTCTGAGGCGATGCGATGTGGGAAATTCATTTGAGTCTCAATCCCCTGACGAGGATTCACTGTCTTCCGACCCTGAAAATCCTGCAAAGCGTCCGCCGCGGTGAACGCCGTCTCAATCCCCTGACGAGGATTCACTGTCTTCCGACCTTATAATGTCCTTGCAACGATGAACCATTTGTGGTTGCGTCTCAATCCCCTGACGAGGATTCACTGTCTTCCGACATAAGATGGCCTCAAGCATCTCCGGCGCTTGAGGAATGGTCTCAATCCCCTGACGAGGATTCACTGTCTTCCGACATAAGATGGCCTCAAGCATCTCCGGCGCTTGAGGAATGGTCTCAATCCCCTGACGAGGATTCACTGTCTTCCGACGCTGATTTCAGCGGCGCCAATTTACACGCCGCCGAGTTGAGTCTCAATCCCCTGACGAGGATTCACTGTCTTCCGACGGACAATGCAGCAATACGCGCCGCCAACGCGCGCAGCACGGTCTCAATCCCCTGACGAGGATTCACTGTCTTCCGACCGTACGCATCCGCGACGCCGGTCACCATGCACCAAAACGGGTCTCAATCCCCTGACGAGGATTCACTGTCTTCCGACCGTGACTGTGCCCGATCTGGCTGTAGCGGCTGTCGTGCGTGTGGTCTCAATCCCCTGACGAGGATTCACTGTCTTCCGACACGCCAAACACTTCGCCCGTTGTATCTGGAATGACAACGGTCTCAATCCCCTGACGAGGATTCACTGTCTTCCGACCAAAAAAGCAGCATTAGGTGAACAAAAGGCAACATGTTGCGTCTCAATCCCCTGACGAGGATTCACTGTCTTCCGACCGAGAACGGCAAACGGCTGTTTCGCGACGGCGAGGAAGTGCTGGTCTCAATCCCCTGACGAGGATTCACTGTCTTCCGACCTATCAAACCGGAGACGTTCAATTCCACGGCCCCACATACGGTCTCAATCCCCTGACGAGGATTCACTGTCTTCCGACTGTACGCCGTCAGTTCTTTCAGTCCATACGGCCTTCCGCTTGAGTCTCAATCCCCTGACGAGGATTCACTGTCTTCCGACAGAGTGATGAAATACCAGCGCGTAGGTGCGGCGGTGTCTGAGTCTCAATCCCCTGACGAGGATTCACTGTCTTCCGACACTAATCTCAGCCGCGCTTAACGCGGCGGCCAGCGCATATGTCTCAATCCCCTGACGAGGATTCACTGTCTTCCGACTGAATATCAGGGTTATTCCGCACGTCGAGCTTAACCGGGTCTCAATCCCCTGACGAGGATTCACTGTCTTCCGACACAGCGCAATTCGAGCGTTCGTCACAGACTGGGAGAGCCGTCTCAATCCCCTGACGAGGATTCACTGTCTTCCGACCCGAATATCTACGCACGGTTTCCACCGGCGATAGCTTCTTCGACAGGTCTCAATCCCCTGACGAGGATTCACTGTCTTCCGACATGAGCGTTCGCCTGCTTCTCAAAAGCAAGCGCTTCCAGCAGCGTCTCAATCCCCTGACGAGGATTCACTGTCTTCCGACCTTCTTTCTACACCTTCGCTCAAAAGGAAGGACTAGACATCGTCTCAATCCCCTGACGAGGATTCACTGTCTTCCGACTTTTTTGTCAATAACGCTCTCACTACTGCTGTACGAATTCGCGTCTCAATCCCCTGACGAGGATTCACTGTCTTCCGACTGTGCAGGCCAAGGCGTCATCTACACGCCGGAAGAAGAAAGTCTCAATCCCCTGACGAGGATTCACTGTCTTCCGACCACAAAATTTATGTCCTCGCCCCAAGATGAGGCGAGAGCGATGTCTCAATCCCCTGACGAGGATTCACTGTCTTCCGACACGGTTTGCAGATGGCGCGTCGTTAGATCGTCGAGCGGCGCGGTCTCAATCCCCTGACGAGGATTCACTGTCTTCCGACTGATATAAACCGCTACGTAAACCGCTGCATGAACCGCTGTCTCAATCCCCTGACGAGGATTCACTGTCTTCCGACCCTTAAACGCAATTTTGACACGCGCCGAACTCCGCGTCCGCGGTCTCAATCCCCTGACGAGGATTCACTGTCTTCCGACTCCCTGGCGCAAAGAAGCGCTAGGGATTTTTTTTAAGAAGGGTCTCAATCCCCTGACGAGGATTCACTGTCTTCCGACATACGGTGCAAGAATCCCATAGATGACGTTTTCGAGTTGTGGTCTCAATCCCCTGACGAGGATTCACTGTCTTCCGACATACGGTGCAAGAATCCCATAGATGACGTTTTCGAGTTGTGGTCTCAATCCCCTGACGAGGATTCACTGTCTTCCGACGAAGCCGCTGCGGGCGATCGGCACAGCGAACATTACGGTCTCAATCCCCTGACGAGGATTCACTGTCTTCCGACCCCCAATCCATGCTGCAGCGTTGCGTTGTTCGCCGTTGCGGTCTCAATCCCCTGACGAGGATTCACTGTCTTCCGACGGTTGTCTTTCTCGTTGTCATGTTCATTCTCCCTTTACACTGTCTCAATCCCCTGACGAGGATTCACTGTCTTCCGACCGTCCATAAGATCATTAACATCAACGGCATAGATATTATGTCTCAATCCCCTGACGAGGATTCACTGTCTTCCGACCGGAGGAATTACATGACTACGATCTCTTATCAAATCTTGCAGGAGTCTCAATCCCCTGACGAGGATTCACTGTCTTCCGACGCGCCGTTGTCGCCTTGCCCCGTCGCCGTTGACGGGGTTGGGGTCTCAATCCCCTGACGAGGATTCACTGTCTTCCGACGGCGGCCTTCGCCGGTGGGGAGCATGAAAAACGCCGAACGTCTCAATCCCCTGACGAGGATTCACTGTCTTCCGACTTGCAAACTTTGTCTCGCTTGCCGTCTAGCGCACGTTATTGTCTCAATCCCCTGACGAGGATTCACTGTCTTCCGACAACACCAACAAACAAAAATCGCCTCGGCGTTACGCCGTCTCAATCCCCTGACGAGGATTCACTGTCTTCCGACGCAGGCACGAAGTTCTTGTAGCTCTTGTCGTTCATGGCCACGTCTCAATCCCCTGACGAGGATTCACTGTCTTCCGACCAAATTAATATCTTGAATCGCCTTGTTGATGAGCTCTGTAGTCTCAATCCCCTGACGAGGATTCACTGTCTTCCGACTCTGGGAGGAGTAATCTCCTCCCAGGCTAGACAAGAAAAGCGGTCTCAATCCCCTGACGAGGATTCACTGTCTTCCGACCGAGGCCAACCGCATTTACGCCTGACCCCACCCAAAAAGGAGGTCTCAATCCCCTGACGAGGATTCACTGTCTTCCGACCTCAACGAAACGCCCGTATTCGGCGCCGACCGTCACGTCTCAATCCCCTGACGAGGATTCACTGTCTTCCGACCAAGAACCCCGTAGACCGTATTTTCCAGTTGCAATCGGGTAGTCTCAATCCCCTGACGAGGATTCACTGTCTTCCGACAGATAATGCAGGAAGGGCGTGCGCTGCTCGTAGTGCTGTGTCTCAATCCCCTGACGAGGATTCACTGTCTTCCGACCAAGGCCGGTTCACTAATGGCCGGCCGGGAGGGCATACTGTCTCAATCCCCTGACGAGGATTCACTGTCTTCCGACCGCATCAGACAAAGGGCGAGTGGCGTTGGACGTGATCCAGAGTCTCAATCCCCTGACGAGGATTCACTGTCTTCCGACGAAAATCCTAGGAGACGCTAACATTGTGACCTGCTTGCAGTCTCAATCCCCTGACGAGGATTCACTGTCTTCCGACCGCCGTTGCGCAGCGTTGCGTGGCGCAGTGCGGCGTTATGTCTCAATCCCCTGACGAGGATTCACTGTCTTCCGACGAAACATTAAAAAATTTCTGCAGCCCAAAAGATTAAAAGTCTCAATCCCCTGACGAGGATTCACTGTCTTCCGACATGACAACGAGAAAGACGGCCAAGACGGCCAAGACAAACGTCGCGTCTCAATCCCCTGACGAGGATTCACTGTCTTCCGACTCTCCTAGGATTTTCGCGAAATGCTCCCCCACGCTGATTGGTCTCAATCCCCTGACGAGGATTCACTGTCTTCCGACGGTCTACAACATCATGGAATATCGCTTCAAAAACAACGCCTTGTCTCAATCCCCTGACGAGGATTCACTGTCTTCCGACGGAAAAGTATGAGTGCGGCGTTGTCTTGTGCGAATGCGCCACGGTCTCAATCCCCTGACGAGGATTCACTGTCTTCCGACGTGAGAGTCTATCCGTCGTTCTGGCGCGCGGGCGCGCCACTCTGTCTCAATCCCCTGACGAGGATTCACTGTCTTCCGACGCTCGCTGCCAGCACGCCATCGAGCGCAGCGGGGGAAGCGGGTCTCAATCCCCTGACGAGGATTCACTGTCTTCCGACGCAAAACGCATTTAGGCCGCCTGCTCGGCGATTGGGCTGAGTTTATGTCTCAATCCCCTGACGAGGATTCACTGTCTTCCGACAAAACCGAAAGCCCCATATGCAACCGGTCAGTTGACGTCTCAATCCCCTGACGAGGATTCACTGTCTTCCGACGCTAAAAACGCTCCAATCGATCCATCGCTCTACAACTTCGCGTGTCTCAATCCCCTGACGAGGATTCACTGTCTTCCGACACAAAAAGAAAATATGTCTGCGCTGGAACGCGCCGCCGCCTCAAAAGTCTCAATCCCCTGACGAGGATTCACTGTCTTCCGACGTACGGCCATGAGATCGGCGACATCGACAGGCATTTTGTCTCAATCCCCTGACGAGGATTCACTGTCTTCCGACTATTCAAATAAAGGCGACTTTAGCCCTGTCCTTCATCAAGGAGTCTCAATCCCCTGACGAGGATTCACTGTCTTCCGACACAAGAAAAATGAACCTAATGTTTCCGTCATCGAAGCGAGTCTCAATCCCCTGACGAGGATTCACTGTCTTCCGACACACCCAGAGGCCCAAGCCTGAGGAACTCCGAGATGTCGTGTCTCAATCCCCTGACGAGGATTCACTGTCTTCCGACGGAAATATTCAGTCGGCGGAAATATGCTTCGCCCCTAAAATTAGTCTCAATCCCCTGACGAGGATTCACTGTCTTCCGACCGTAGTACATGAAGCGCTGCACAAGCGGCGTGTTCGGCTCGTCAGTCTCAATCCCCTGACGAGGATTCACTGTCTTCCGACCATAAGTTGGCCAAAACTTTAAACCGACTTGCACAACAGGTGTCTCAATCCCCTGACGAGGATTCACTGTCTTCCGACAGCTCGACCGCGCCGGCGCGTTGAGCGGTGCGGCGCTGCGTCTCAATCCCCTGACGAGGATTCACTGTCTTCCGACCCGGCTGGCTCCAAAATGGCGCAGCATGGACGCCGCAACTACGTCTCAATCCCCTGACGAGGATTCACTGTCTTCCGACGGAAGTGAACCAAGTGCTGCGAAACTGCGCCAATTGGCCATGTCTCAATCCCCTGACGAGGATTCACTGTCTTCCGACAGCGCTGGCGGCCTGGCGCATCAACCTAGTGTTGGATTGGGGTCTCAATCCCCTGACGAGGATTCACTGTCTTCCGACGCCATCGCCGAAGCGGCGCAAATCGTCGCCGCCGTCGCCGCGGTCTCAATCCCCTGACGAGGATTCACTGTCTTCCGACACAACAGAGACATTAGCAACGTTCGTCTTGGTTGTCGTCTCAATCCCCTGACGAGGATTCACTGTCTTCCGACTGACCCAATGCTCTACACTGTGAAGCTGTAGAGCATTGGGTGTCTCAATCCCCTGACGAGGATTCACTGTCTTCCGACGCCTGAAGGAAGCGCAGCGGCGACGCAGAGCACAGACGTAAGTCTCAATCCCCTGACGAGGATTCACTGTCTTCCGACCGGAGATGTTGCGCTCGGTCATGCCGTGCGCCGTCAGCGTCTCAATCCCCTGACGAGGATTCACTGTCTTCCGACTTTGCTTGGTGCATCCCCCAGGCCGCCGCATCGGGCGACGCGTCTCAATCCCCTGACGAGGATTCACTGTCTTCCGACTTCACGATCTACAAGTCGAACAACGTCGCGTACGACTCGAGTCTCAATCCCCTGACGAGGATTCACTGTCTTCCGACGCGTCACATTGTCGTCCGCGCCGTCCTTCGCCACACGCAACGTCTCAATCCCCTGACGAGGATTCACTGTCTTCCGACGCAATCGTACAATACACCTGTTTTCCTTTTCGGACAAATCGATCTGTCTCAATCCCCTGACGAGGATTCACTGTCTTCCGACACAAAAGACGCTCCGCCGCCTCCCCAGGATCGTCGGTCTCAATCCCCTGACGAGGATTCACTGTCTTCCGACCCAAGATGAGGCGAGTTTGATTTTGGGCGCATCGCGCCCGAGTCTCAATCCCCTGACGAGGATTCACTGTCTTCCGACCCAATTCGGCCTGCGGCCTTTCTCCCCCAAGGCCATGCGAGGTCTCAATCCCCTGACGAGGATTCACTGTCTTCCGACGCTGCAAGACGGCGGACGATTTCGTGACGGCGCTGCCGATGGCGGTCTCAATCCCCTGACGAGGATTCACTGTCTTCCGACTGAGACAAGCGTCCTCAAAAAAACAACCGCAGTCTATTTCGTCTCAATCCCCTGACGAGGATTCACTGTCTTCCGACATGGAGACGAAGATCGCTCCATCGCATGCGCAGCAATTCGTCTCAATCCCCTGACGAGGATTCACTGTCTTCCGACGAACGCGCCGTCGATGATCGGCGGCGTCATGCTGGCTGGGTCTCAATCCCCTGACGAGGATTCACTGTCTTCCGACCATTGGGTGCAGGTCGAGAAGGGTCGCCCGGGTCGAACAGGTCAATGAGTCTCAATCCCCTGACGAGGATTCACTGTCTTCCGACCAAAAGGGAAAAACGCGCGCCTGAGCCAGGAGGAATACGACAGGTCTCAATCCCCTGACGAGGATTCACTGTCTTCCGACCTTCAGACATGCGATCTCCTTAAACAGGCTGACCTTGACGTCTCAATCCCCTGACGAGGATTCACTGTCTTCCGACACTGGTGCGCCGAAGCGGGAGTTGACAGGGCCAGGCTCTCCAGTCTCAATCCCCTGACGAGGATTCACTGTCTTCCGACCAGGATCGCCTGCTCGCTGCGGCGCAGCCCGTAGCGGCGAGTCTCAATCCCCTGACGAGGATTCACTGTCTTCCGACTTGGCCGTTCGCGCTTGACGATTCCCCTACGCTTCCGTCTCAATCCCCTGACGAGGATTCACTGTCTTCCGACTTGCGCAACGGCGTTCCCCTGGCTGATATCCTCAAGCGTTCGTCTCAATCCCCTGACGAGGATTCACTGTCTTCCGACATCACCGCCCGCTCAATCTTCGTTGGATGCTCGATATAGCCGTCTCAATCCCCTGACGAGGATTCACTGTCTTCCGACCGGGCAAACTGTTGTGAACGCTCCGGTAATTGGATTTCTTGGTCTCAATCCCCTGACGAGGATTCACTGTCTTCCGACTTGATAGCACGCTCTGCAGCTACACGATCGCCGGTGGTAAGTCTCAATCCCCTGACGAGGATTCACTGTCTTCCGACGCCATGGTTCGACTCCATGGGCGCGCACCGCTTAGGCGTCGCCTTAAAGTCTCAATCCCCTGACGAGGATTCACTGTCTTCCGACCGACGAATATGCGGCCTGCAAACTCCACGGCGCAGCGCACGGGATGTCTCAATCCCCTGACGAGGATTCACTGTCTTCCGACCTTGAAGACGCCGAGCAGATTCATCTGCGGCGCGTCGTTGGGTCTCAATCCCCTGACGAGGATTCACTGTCTTCCGACCTTGAATATCATCCGCGCGGCGACAAAGAAGAGCTATACAACGGTCTCAATCCCCTGACGAGGATTCACTGTCTTCCGACTTTACAGCCCTCGGTTGTAAAGGTGCAAGATGAGGACGGCCGGTCTCAATCCCCTGACGAGGATTCACTGTCTTCCGACTTATGTAGGTGGGCAGACGGTGTTGGTGGTTGGTCGTGTGGTCTCAATCCCCTGACGAGGATTCACTGTCTTCCGACCCTGAATGGGGCTGATCTTTGCCATGCGGATATGGAGGAGAACGTCTCAATCCCCTGACGAGGATTCACTGTCTTCCGACAAAAGCATAGCAGACTATGTTCGTGTTTATTGCGAATTGAAAGAGTCTCAATCCCCTGACGAGGATTCACTGTCTTCCGACCGACATTGGTACTGGCTTGGAATGGTTCCCGACGGCGCAAGCGATGGTCTCAATCCCCTGACGAGGATTCACTGTCTTCCGACTGTGAACATACGTTGATGGGGGTTTGGTGCGTTTATAGGCGTCTCAATCCCCTGACGAGGATTCACTGTCTTCCGACCGCATACGGACGCGCATATTCCGCATCAACTTATATCTCGTCTCAATCCCCTGACGAGGATTCACTGTCTTCCGACGGGGTGAGGGAGTGTTATTTGTATGCGGTGACGGAGGTGGGGTCTCAATCCCCTGACGAGGATTCACTGTCTTCCGACCTAAAAACCCACGCACCCGCTCGCCAGGAGCAAGCTCGGTCTCAATCCCCTGACGAGGATTCACTGTCTTCCGACCGCGTAGGCTGCTGATGAATGCTTGTCTCCCCCCATTCCCCCAAGTCTCAATCCCCTGACGAGGATTCACTGTCTTCCGACCCCATTTTTAGCCCCCCCCACACGCCCCCACATAGCCCACACACGTCTCAATCCCCTGACGAGGATTCACTGTCTTCCGACCTGGACGGCGAACCGCCCAACCCCGTCAACGGCGACGGGGCAAGTCTCAATCCCCTGACGAGGATTCACTGTCTTCCGACGTATTTGTGGTGTAGAAGATATGCGTCCTGCTGCGGGTCATATTGTCTCAATCCCCTGACGAGGATTCACTGTCTTCCGACGACTTTGAAAGAGGCTACAGCTTCAACGACTACAATCTGTCTCAATCCCCTGACGAGGATTCACTGTCTTCCGACTGTGATTGGACGGCTGACGTTCGCCGCACGCCGTTGCAAGCTTTGTCTCAATCCCCTGACGAGGATTCACTGTCTTCCGACTCAACCTTGCGGCGTATCCGGATGAGCGTGCGGCGCTGGAGGTCTCAATCCCCTGACGAGGATTCACTGTCTTCCGACGACGCCTGGCGCTGCGCGTCCTTGACGCGCTGGAGGCCGCGTCTCAATCCCCTGACGAGGATTCACTGTCTTCCGACGACGCCTGGCGCTGCGCGTCCTTGACGCGCTGGAGGCCGCGTCTCAATCCCCTGACGAGGATTCACTGTCTTCCGACCGCGCATAGAGCGCCCAGTTGAGCGCCGGTTTCACCCGCATATGTCTCAATCCCCTGACGAGGATTCACTGTCTTCCGACCCGAAGCTGGGCGCGCGTCATGCGATACGCCCTCGTCTGGTCTCAATCCCCTGACGAGGATTCACTGTCTTCCGACCCTTCCTTTTGGTTAGATTGTGTTGGTTGGATTGTGGTTGGTCTCAATCCCCTGACGAGGATTCACTGTCTTCCGACTCAGGAACTCGAAAAACGCACCACACCCGATTGTTAGTCGGGTCTCAATCCCCTGACGAGGATTCACTGTCTTCCGACTTGACCCCAAGCTCTACAGCTTCACGCTGTAGAGCTCGGGCTTCGTGTCTCAATCCCCTGACGAGGATTCACTGTCTTCCGACCACATTAGCCCCTCATACACACACAGAAACATTAAAAATTGTCTCAATCCCCTGACGAGGATTCACTGTCTTCCGACACAGAATCGAAAGCAAGCCGACGCGACGCCTTTCGGGCCTCGTCTCAATCCCCTGACGAGGATTCACTGTCTTCCGACACAATCTAACCAAAAGGAAGGGAAACCATGACAACGAGAAAGTCTCAATCCCCTGACGAGGATTCACTGTCTTCCGACCGCGTAGACTGCTGCGTAGGCTGCCGCGTAGGCTGCCGCGTCTCAATCCCCTGACGAGGATTCACTGTCTTCCGACTTTTTAGCCCCTCACGCACCCACATTAGCCCCTCATGTCTCAATCCCCTGACGAGGATTCACTGTCTTCCGACAGAGGCAGAGGAATCAGGCGGGTTCCAAAACTCCGCTTGCGTCTCAATCCCCTGACGAGGATTCACTGTCTTCCGACGGCGAACGTCAGCCGTTCAATCACAATCTAACCAAGTCTCAATCCCCTGACGAGGATTCACTGTCTTCCGACAGGTTTGGAAAGAAAGATGGCTAGCTGTTTACGGGCACAAAGGTCTCAATCCCCTGACGAGGATTCACTGTCTTCCGACCCCCGAAGGCGGCTTGTGCCGATACACCACCGGATACACCGGTCTCAATCCCCTGACGAGGATTCACTGTCTTCCGACGTCGCGACGGGCCCCAGCCGACGACGCCCGTCCCTCGTAAGGTCTCAATCCCCTGACGAGGATTCACTGTCTTCCGACTCAAGACCTATACGCCCCCGCAACAGTTGCGCGAGGCCAGGTCTCAATCCCCTGACGAGGATTCACTGTCTTCCGACACAAGTTGTATCATAGACAACTTGAGCTCGAGGAGAAAATCCTGTCTCAATCCCCTGACGAGGATTCACTGTCTTCCGACGCTGATGAGGAATTGCCAGGTGGGCGCCACGGTGCACCGGTCTCAATCCCCTGACGAGGATTCACTGTCTTCCGACTCCAAGAGCGCCAGACCTCACCGTCCGTCAGCCCACGCTGGGTCTCAATCCCCTGACGAGGATTCACTGTCTTCCGACACAAGTTGCATCGCACGCGTGTGATTTTCATGGCGCAGATGGTCTCAATCCCCTGACGAGGATTCACTGTCTTCCGACAAAGCGTGAGTTTCATCGCAGCTCCAACCTCCGACAGTCGCAGTCTCAATCCCCTGACGAGGATTCACTGTCTTCCGACAGAAGCACGCTGTGGCCAGCGTTGGCCAACGCCAGGCCTATGTAGGTCTCAATCCCCTGACGAGGATTCACTGTCTTCCGACCGAATCACAAAGGCGGCAGTGGAAAAACCACGACCACATAGTCTCAATCCCCTGACGAGGATTCACTGTCTTCCGACAGAAACGTTGGTGGTTGCGCTCTTCTTTTTTCGCGTTGTCATGGGTCTCAATCCCCTGACGAGGATTCACTGTCTTCCGACGCTACGATGTCACCGAACTTCATCCCTGATCTGTTCACATTGTCTCAATCCCCTGACGAGGATTCACTGTCTTCCGACCCGATTGTTAGTCGGATGGATAGCGGTGGCGATGCTGGCGTGTCTCAATCCCCTGACGAGGATTCACTGTCTTCCGACACGTCGATCAGTGGCAAAAGTTTCGCATTCATGCTTTCAGTCTCAATCCCCTGACGAGGATTCACTGTCTTCCGACGTGTTTTGGTGGCGTCGAATTATGTAGGTGGGCAGACGGTGGTCTCAATCCCCTGACGAGGATTCACTGTCTTCCGACAGGAGTATGACGTGCATTTGCGCGATGGTTCGGTGATGCGGTCTCAATCCCCTGACGAGGATTCACTGTCTTCCGACGGTGGGTGTCGTGGATTTGTTCGATCCGGCTGACGTTCAACGTCTCAATCCCCTGACGAGGATTCACTGTCTTCCGACTTGGTGCGCAACAGCCCATACACGCTCTGAAACGCCTGCGTCTCCGGTCTCAATCCCCTGACGAGGATTCACTGTCTTCCGACATTTTTAACATCGCCAAGGCCATAACGCTGGACGATCTGCCGTCTCAATCCCCTGACGAGGATTCACTGTCTTCCGACCGTCCGTGCGCGTGTGGCGCGCAGATTGCGCGTGTGGCGCGTCTCAATCCCCTGACGAGGATTCACTGTCTTCCGACGTGAGTCGTGAGGTTTGAAGAATGAACGAAAACAAAATGAGTCTCAATCCCCTGACGAGGATTCACTGTCTTCCGACGCCAGAAAATCTGGTCGTCAAAATCGCGCAGCTGCTTGGTCTCAATCCCCTGACGAGGATTCACTGTCTTCCGACCGCACAATGAGAAACGCAATGACGGCGACGACGGCGATGAGTCTCAATCCCCTGACGAGGATTCACTGTCTTCCGACACAGCAAGAACACGGACATGCCTCCGCCTGAAGTGCCCACGTCGTCTCAATCCCCTGACGAGGATTCACTGTCTTCCGACATATCTCAGCGCCGGACGCAACTGCTCCAACGGATACACCTGTCTCAATCCCCTGACGAGGATTCACTGTCTTCCGACGCCGACGTAGATAGCGGCGCGCACGGGCCAACGCCGGTCAAGGTCTCAATCCCCTGACGAGGATTCACTGTCTTCCGACGCGCGAAACTGTAAAAGGGATTCTGAACGTCGTCCAGAGCTTGTCTCAATCCCCTGACGAGGATTCACTGTCTTCCGACATTTTTGTCAAGTTGGGTGGGATTGAGCGCGGAAGTGCGGTCTCAATCCCCTGACGAGGATTCACTGTCTTCCGACTTGCGCAGACGCTTGAGCCGGAAAAGCTTGAAGACTTGTATGTCTCAATCCCCTGACGAGGATTCACTGTCTTCCGACATGGTGAGTTGCAGCAGCGCGCGGCCGCCTTTGAGTCTCAATCCCCTGACGAGGATTCACTGTCTTCCGACGCTCTGCCTGGCGCAATGTAACGGCGCAGCGTCTCCGTGTCTCAATCCCCTGACGAGGATTCACTGTCTTCCGACGGAGTAATCTCCTCCCAGGCTAGAAGAAGAGCGCAAGCCTAGGTCTCAATCCCCTGACGAGGATTCACTGTCTTCCGACAATCTAAGACCGGCGTTGACGAAAGAACGCTTCAGGTGATGATGTCTCAATCCCCTGACGAGGATTCACTGTCTTCCGACCTTCCCAAAGATTAAAACTCCGTCCGCTCCAAAATGGCGCAGCGTCTCAATCCCCTGACGAGGATTCACTGTCTTCCGACGGGACAAGCGGCTTCGTGGATTTCGATGATTTCAATATCGGTCTCAATCCCCTGACGAGGATTCACTGTCTTCCGACGCAGAGTTGGCCGGCATGACGGAGCCGGCGAAAGTGTATCTGTCTCAATCCCCTGACGAGGATTCACTGTCTTCCGACCCAGCCTCCTCTGGCGTCCACCCCTCAGCGAGGTCGGTCTCAATCCCCTGACGAGGATTCACTGTCTTCCGACTTGGCCGGCTGCGGTTTGCGTTTGAAGAAGGAGGGGGTGAGTCTCAATCCCCTGACGAGGATTCACTGTCTTCCGACACGATTTAGCAAATCTGCGCACGCGCGCCGAACGTCCGTTCTAGTCTCAATCC
>FWWL01006884.1_pt1 | contig 16026 bp, 13 predicted proteins | sample 2228331 | NCBI WGS metagenome assembly FWWL01 (sample SAMEA103939775, study PRJEB20133) | metagenome
TTTTAAAATAGGTATTATTTTTGTCTTTGTATAATTTTCAAACTGCTTTAAATTGTATAAAAGATTTTTTGAGCTAATGTATGCAAATGACATTTTGAAATTTTAAACGACAATTTATATGCTTTAAAATTTGATACTAAATAAAAATGCTTGATATTAAGGAAATTATTAAATATGCACTATTAGAAGATAGCTTTTTTGGAGATTTAACAACAGAAATACTTGAAATTAAAGGGAAGGGAGAATTTAGCTTAGTTGCAAAGGAAGATTTAGTTTTGTGTGGCATTCATATTTTTGAAGAGGTTTTTAAGTTTATAAATAGCTCAATTGAGGTTGATAAGTTGTATAAGGATGGTGATTTTATTAAGAAAGATGAAATAATTGCAATTGTAAGAGGCGAAATAAAGGATATTTTAAAAGGTGAAAGAATTGCACTTAATTTTATTCAAAAGCTTTCAGGCATTTCTACAAATACTTATAATTTTATTAAAAAAATTGAAGGAACAAATACCAAAATTTTAGATACAAGGAAGACTACACCAATATATAGAAAGCTTGAAAAATATGCAGTTAGAGTTGGAGGTGGATATAATCATAGATTTAGTTTGTTTGATGGGATTTTAATAAAGGATAATCATATTAAGGCAGTTGGAGGTATTGAAAAGGCAATAAAATTAGCTATAAAAAATAAGCCATTTGGTAAAGAGATTGAAGTTGAAGTTTCAAATTTAAATGAATTAAAAATTGCAATAAGTTATCCAATTGATATTGTAATGCTTGATAATTTTAGTATAGATATGATTAGGGAAGCAATGAGAATAATAAATAAAAAAGTAAGAGTTGAAGTTTCAGGAAATGTAAATTTAGATAATGTCAAAGATATCGCACTATTAGGAGTTGATTATATTTCAATTGGAGCATTAACACATTCTTCAAGATGGGTTGACATTTCATTAAAAATGAGATAGGAAATTTACTTCCAATTTAATTTTTTCCTTAATATATCAAAAAAATCCTCACTAGAATTCAGTTTAATTAGGGAAGTTTTTTCATCTGAAAGTTCAACATCAAAGTTAAATTCTCCTTCACACTCCTTTATTATATCACCATCAGAACTTATACGCAATTTACCAAATTTTGGCCTTACACTAATGCTTATAATAACTTCCTTTGGAAGAACAATTGGTCTTGCAGATAAATTATGTGGGCAAATTGGTGTAATAATATAAGCTTTGACGGATGGATGCAAAATTGGACCTCCTGCTGATAAATTATATGCAGTTGAACCTGAGGGTGATGATATTATAATGCCATCACCATAAAACGATGTAATAATTACATTCTCTTTTGTTCTTACAACAATGTCAATACCTCTTCCTGAAATTGTATTTACACTGAAATCATTCAAAGCACTATCAAACTCAATGCCATCTATATAAATTTTTAGTCTATCTCTTCTATCCAAATAGTAATCACCACTTATAAGGGCTTGCTTAATTTTTATTACATCTTCGATATCAAAAAATGTTAAAAAACCGAGTTTACCAATTTTTATTCCAATTATTGGTTTTTTAAATTTCTTAGCACATTTAAGAAGTGTTCCATCACCTCCAAGTGAGATAACAACATCACACAAATTATTTATATCTTCATCAGAATAATTACCACCAATAATTTCTGAAACATAAACCTTATCAAATGTTTTACTTATCCTTTCAATTGCATATTTTAAGTCATAAACAGGATTTCCAAAAACACCAATCTTCAAGCTTTTTGCCTAGTTCTAAAATCTAGTGCAATTGCTGCTACTATGAAAATTGAAGATAGTGTCCCAAATGTGATACCCCAAAACAGAACAAACGAAAATCCATAAAGAACAGGACCACCAAAGAGTAATAGTGCAATAACTACAAAGAGTGTAGATAGTGATGTTATAATAGTTCTACTTAATGTAGAATTTATACCATCATTATATAATTTTTCAAGCTTATCCTTATCAACCTTAATACCTTCATATTTTTTCAAATTTTCCCTTATCCTATCAGCAATAACAACAGAGTCATTAACATCATATCCCAAAATCGTTAAAATGGCTGCAACTGTTATAACACTAAATTCAATTTGAAAATAAGAATATAATCCAAGAACTAATGTTAAATCTATAAGAAGTGCCAGAACAGTGGCAAAACCAAAATAAAAATCAAATCTAATCCAAATGTATATTAAAATTAAAATTGATGCAATAATTGAAAGAATAATTGCCTGTCTTCTCAACTCACCACCGATCGTAGGACCAACCTTCTCAACCCTATTTAATTTCACTTCATCTTTTAAAATTTCATTAAGTCTCTTTACTATAAAATCCGCATCCTCATTAGAGCTATATCTTATTATAAATTCCCTCTCTTGGCCAAAATTTTGCACTGATACATCCTTTAATTTTAATTCATTTAAAGCACCCCTAACTTTTGAGATATCAGAATTTTTTGTCGAAATCTGAATTAAATTTCCACCTGTAAAGTCAATACCCCAATTTATACCCCTTATAAGAATAACAATTAAGCAAACAACTATAAGAAAAGCATATATAAAGTAGAAAATTTTTCTTTTACCCATGAAGTTATAACTTGCGTTTGCAAAAAGGTCAATCCATCCCATAACTTAACCTCCTAAATTGGAATATACTTAACATTAAATCTATAAACGAGCAAGTCAAAAATAAGCCTTGAAACAAAAACTGCTGTAAATAAACTTGTAGCAACACCAATAGCAAGAACAACTGCAAATCCCTTAACAGGTCCAGAACCAAAGAACATAAGCACAATCGCAGCTAAAAGGTGTAATATATTTGTATCCCATATAACTCTTGAAGCATTAGCATAACCGTATTCTATTGCAGAAATAAAATCCTTACCTTTTCTCATTTCTTCCCGCATCCTTTCAAATATAAGAACATTAGCATCAATTGCAAAACCAACTGTTAAAATAAGTCCTGCCATACCAGGAAGTGTTAAAGTAGCATTTAATAAGGATAATATGGAAATGATTATCAAAAGATTAAGTGCTTGAATTAGAACAGTAATAAACCCACCAAGTCTATAATAAAATAACATAAAAAGAAGAACAAAAAGATAACCAAATACAATTGCTTTTGTTCCCTTATCTATTGAATCCTTTCCAAGTGTAGGTCCTACGCTACGTTCCTCTAAAATTCTAACAGGTGCAGGAAGTGCTCCTGCTTTCAAGATATTTGCTAAATCCTTGGCTTCCTGCATGCCTTGAATACCTGTAATCTGGGCTCTACCACCTAAAATTGCTTCTCTTATTTGTGGTGCAGAATATACAAAACTATCAAGAACAATCGCAAGACGTTTACCAACATTCGCAGATGTTATATTTGCAAATATCATTGCACCTCTTGGATTAAACTCCAAACTCACAACAGGTGCATTTGGATTAAACTGATCTCCTCCAACAGTTGCTAGCGCATTCACTAAGTATGCACCTGTTAAATCCGCCTTATCCCTTAATAAAAATAATCTCCTAAAATTTGCATTTCCACTAGTTTCTAAATTCCCAAAGAAGAATGCATAACCTCTTGGAATTAAAGACTTCACATCTTCTCTAATTAAAATTTTCTTAACAGAATCAATAAATTCTTCACTAATAGCTAAATCACCACCATAGTTTATAAGAAGGCTACTAAACAGCTTGTTCTTCAATAATGTATCTATACTTAAATTGGATGTATCCTTTTTAGTTGTATCTTTACTAATTGTATCTATCTGACCTGATAGGTATCTATCAATCCTATTTATGGTTGAATTAAGAATTTCTGGTTCTGCTAACAATCTAAATTCAAGCTGTGCAGTCCTTCCAATAATCTCCCTTGCTCTTTCCCTATCCAAAACACCAGGTAGCTGGATCATTAGCCTCTCAGAACCTAATTTTTGAACAATTGGTTCAGCAATACCAAGATTATCTATACGATTTTTTAACACAAATACAGTCCTATCTACCACTTCATTTTTATTTGGGACACTTTGTGGAACATCAACTTGTAAGACTAAATACATCCCACCTTGTAAATCCAATCCTAAATTTATTGATTTATTTTTAAGTTCTCTAAATTTTTCTTTGGGCATAAATTGTTTTTGAGTCTCTGAAAGTGTATAAAATTGATATGTAGGATAGATAAAATATAGTGCAAGAACAACAACTAGAAGCGTAATGATAAGTCTTATATTGAGGGTTTTCATAAGTTTGGAAATTTTAAAGGAAAACCAGACTATATAATCTAAGCTTTAAAATTTTGAAAATAAGTCAAAATGAATAATAAACAAGAAATAGAGAAAGTTGCGATTTTAGGAACAGCTTATCCGTATAGAGGCGGAACTGCAATTGTAGTTGGATACATTTACCACCTTCTAACATCCAAAGGTGTTGAAGTAAGAGTATATAATTTCAAACGGCTATATCCCAAATTACTATTTCCAGGGAAACAACAAGAAGATATCAGCAAAAAACCTATAAAACCCCATCCATCGTATCGTATCATAGATTCCATAGGACCCCTAACCTGGTCTAAGACTGCAAAAGCTATATTAGATTTCAAGCCCTCGCTCATTTTAGTAAATTGGTATCAACCATTCTTTGCCCTTGCTTATAATGGAATACTTTCAATTATTAAGAAAAAGCATTCAATTCCAGTAATAATTTTAACCCACAATATTATTTCACATGAAGCACGCTTTGTAGATATGTTTTTAACAAGAATGGTTTTTAGATGGGCAAATGGTTTTATAACATTTTCAAAAACTATGGCAAATCGCCTTAAGGAACTCTATCCAAACCATCCTATTATAAATACTTATCTTCCGCTCCATGTTGAAGATATAGAAAATCATTGGACACATGAAAGTGCAAAGAAACAATTGGGATTAGAGAATTATAAATTAATTTTGTTTTTCGGTGTTATTCGCTGTTATAAAGGTTTGGATGTTCTTATTAAAGCATTTAAAATTTTAGCTAATAGTAGACAAGATGTTTTTCTTCTGATTGTAGGCGAAAGCTATGAAAATCCAAAAAAATACAAAAGTATGATAGAAATGTTAGGTATAGCTAATCATGTTAGGTGGATTGAGCAATATATTCCCAATGAAGACATCCCCCTTTACTATACCGCAGCAGATGTAGTGGTTTTACCATATCGTTCTGGAACCCAATCAGGTGTTCAACATATTGCTTTTGCCTTTGAAAAGCCAATTGTTGCAACAATGGTAGGTGGAATAAGTGAAGAAATAGAAGTTTTTGGTGCGGGTGAAATTGTACCACCTGAAAACCCTCAAAAACTAGCACAAGCTATTGAAAAAGTTATTTCAAACCCTTATCCTTATATTCTTGGCTCAAGAAATGCCAAAAATTCAATAAAGTTTGATGTCTTTTGGGATAATCTTCAAAGGCTATATGAAGAAATCAAAAAGCTATCCTGATTGAAAAGTATGGCAAGATAGGGAGTTGATAAATCTCTCGCTTAATGGGTGGATTTTTTGAATAATCGTAAAAACTTATGAATAGATTTTGAAAGTTAAAGACATTTATAATACCAAATCCAAATTCTAATGACTTATATCTCCCTTCGTAATATAAATCAACCCTCTTATAAGGTGGAAGTGTTTGCATGTTCCTTGGACTATAAACTTCATACCAGAATGGAAATTCAAGTCCCCCATCAGGATAAATACTACCAACCAAATATCTATAAACAATATCAGTATATGGAGCACCACTTGCATATGTCATTTTAATACCAACTTCACCCCTAAATAATGACCTTTTTAGAACTAAATTAAACACATGCCTTCTATCAAAACTTGTTCTATACCACAGTGTTTCACCCTCAAGCTTATCATATGAAAATAAAAGTGTATAAGAAAGTTCTAAGTTTTTATTTTCAAACCATAAATCAAATCCATATGAAAGTGCTTGCCCATTCTTCAAAAGCTCCTTGTCAATGTTATTTATATCAGTTCCTTGAGGATTTAACTCTACAATGTTCAAATAAGGTTTTAAGAAGAATACTAATTCAAAATTTCCAAACTTTGGAATACCTTCAAATCCAAATAGAATATGGGGTGTTCTAACAGGCTTGACATTTTCATAAACTGGAACCCAGAAGTAGAATGATGAAATTTGCAAATTACTAGTGGAAAAACCTATTGCATACTGATTATATAAACCAATGGCTGATTTAATAGCAAACTCATTACTTAGGAAGTATTTTGCTTGGAATCTTGGTTCAAATGAAACATCCTCTTTAAAGTAATAACCCGAAAGTTTATAATAATTAAGCCTTGTTCCAATATTTAAACTAATTTTATTAAAACTTTTCTTTAAGTCCAAAAAGAATGAACCAATAAAAGGGCTACCTTCTCGATTTATTTTAATCCCCACCAAATTACTCCTATAATAACCACTTATATAAGCTAGATCAAATCCAACATCAACATTACCAAAATCCGTAATATACTCAAAATCAACCCTAACTGCAAATATACTAAACCTATTTTTAACATTAAATGCATTTGTAAAAAGTCCAAAATCTATAAAATTTTCGGAATAGGAAATATAACTATTAAGCAGATAATTACTCCAAAATGTTTTATAATTTAAGCTCAAACCCCTATTACCCCAATTTGAAAATACCAAATCAGAAAACAACAAATTATCTTCGCTATTTACAAACGAAAGTGCCAAATTAGTTATATCCGAAAAGTTATAAGAAACTTTACCTGCCATATCAAAAAATCCATATGGAATATCAATATCAACTAATTTTAAACTTTTCATTAAACTTACAAACTCCTTAATGTAAGTTCTTCTAAAACTTACAATAAAGCTACTATATCTACTAATGGGTCCTTCAAATAATAATTTTGTTGTTAAGGGACTTATTACAAATAATCCTTTATAGTCATTATAACTACCTTCTCTTATTTGAGCATCAATTATAGAACCAGTAGCATTTCCATATTTAGCACTATAACCACCCTTTAAGAATTCAAATGAACCTAAAACATCCAAATCAAATATAGAAACAAAGCTCCCCAAGTGATATGGATTGTATAAGAATATACCATCAAGAATTGTTAGATTTTCAAATGGTGCAGAACCCCTTACAGAAAATCTACCTGAGTAATCATTAGCAAATACTACACCGCTTTGAACCTGTATAACGCGCATTAAATCCTTTTCAAATGGACTTGGTAATGTTTTATATTTTTCAACTTTTTGGATAGTATTTATGGAAAAATCTCTTTTAAATGCTTCTTTTTTAGCACTTACTACCACTTCTGAAAGTTTAACACCAACAGGCTTTAGGTAGAATTTCATCTGAACATTTCCTCTAATCTCAATCTCCTTTTCATATTCCTCATAACCAAGTGCAGATATTTTAATTTTATACTTACCCTCTTTAAGCTTTATCTGGAAAAATCCTTTCTCATCACAATAAACTCCAAAATGATCTATTTGAATAGCACAATATGGAACACCTTCCCTACTTATCTCATCTACTACAAAACCACTAAATGTTTGGCTAATTATTAGATAGATCAAGTTTAAATTCTTTCATTTCAACCTTATCAAATCCCTTCACATTAAACTTAAATTGAGATGTATCCGCAACAACAACCACCACAAAGCTATTTGGTAAGTATTTCTTTCCTGCTTCATTCACTTCTTCCAATTTCATATTTTTTATTTCATTTATATCCTTTAACCAATAATCATATGGCAAATTCCATAGCTTAGCACTTGATATAATGCTTGCAACTTGTGAATAAGTTTGAACCTGTCTTGCAATTGAACCTTCGTAATAACTTTTAGCAGCATCCAACTCTTGTTGAGTAAATCCCTCATTGATAGCTTTATTTAACTCTTCTAATAACAATTCAATTGCACTATTGCCACTTTCAACCTTAGTAGCAAAACCTGCAACAAATGGACCCTCATATACTTTATTATCCCTTCTAAATCCTGGACTGAGACTGCTAAATGCCCAGTAAGCATAACCATATTTCACTCTAATGGTATTAACAATTCTTGAAGAGAAACCTGAGCCACCAAGTATGTAGTTAGCTACTCTTAATTTGTTAAAGTCTGGGTTATTTCTTGCTATACCTTTACCTGCCAAAAACACAAATGCTTGATTTATTCCAGGAAAGTGATAAACATAAACTTCCTTACTTTGAGGAAAGGTTATATCCTTAATAGTCTCCCTTTTAATTTCTCTCCTTTGCCAATTTGAAAAAAACTTTTCAATGAGTGAAATTGCAGTTTTTGGCTCCATATCTGATACAATAATTAAAGTTGCATTATTTGGAGCATAAAATTTATTGTAAAATTCAATAACATCATCCCTTTTAATATTCACCAAAGAATTTTCATAACCTTCTTCCTCATGAGCTAATGGATGTTCTCTATATAGAACTTGTGATAGCATTAATCTTGAAACATAGTTGGGGTCACTTTTTTGAGAGATTATACTACTTATAGTTCTTTTTCTAATTTTCTCAAATTCCTCATTAGGAAATGTTGGATTCAAAAGGATTTCTGCTAACAACTCTAATGATTTTTGGGTATTTCGAGTTAGAGATTTTAGGCTTATAGTCGTAGTCCATTTATCAACAGAGACAGAAAAATCAGTTCCAAGCTCTTCAAATTTCTCAGCAATTTCTAATGCATTATATTTCTTAGTGCCTTCATCAAGCAAATTAGCAGTTAAATTTGCAAGCCCTTCCTTATTTTTAGGATCATCAACTGAACCAACATTCAACACAATATTTAATTGGAATATAGGAAGTTTTTTCTTTTGAACAGCAACAACATTTAGTCCGTTTTTAAGGATTTTCTCTTCTATCTTATCCATCATTTTAAGTTCCATAACTATAAAGTATAACATATTTTATCTCCTTATTTCACTTGCTTTTTTAAGACCTTCTATATAAGCCTGAATATCAGCAGGTGGTATTGGATGAACTATCGCAGTAGTTTTGTTATCATCTTTAATGTATTCATCAACAATTTCCTTAATGTCATCTAGTGTAACCTTTTGAATAAGCTTTGGATATTCATTTAAATAGTTTGGATTTTCTAAGTTAATAAGAGCATTACCAAGCTGAAATCCAAGTCTAACAACTGATTCCCTTGAATATATAATATCAGCTAATCTACTATTTTTTGCTCTTTCAATTTCATCATCCTTAATTGGATTCCTCTTTAAATTTTCAATTTCTTCGTTTATAGCATTTTCAAGCTCCTTTATATCTTTACCTTGTTGCAGTTCACCAAGGATGATCAAAAGTCCTTCATCTTTTAGGTCATAATAGAATGAGCTAATTGAGCTTGCTAATTGCTTTTCATAAACGATTGATTTATATAACCTTGAGGTTTTGCCACCTCCAAGAATATCCGAGAGTAAACGAACTACTATTGATTTTGGGTCAGAAGGTTTTGGAACTCTATAAGCGATAGCAAAGTAAGTAGCAAAACCTTCCTTTTTAATCTCCACCCTTCTTGGACCATTTTGTTTGGGTTCAGTTGTATAAAACTTTGGCATTTCTTTACTTTCATACTTACCAAAATACTTCTCAGCAAGTTCAAAAACTTTATTTGCAGATACATCCCCAATTACTAATAGATAAGCATTATTAGGAGCATAATATGTTTCATAAAATGCTTTTACTCTTTCTAATGAAACATTTTCTAAATCACTTCTCCATCCTATTACAGGATTTTTATAGGGATGTGCCCAAAATATTGTAGGAAATAGAGCTTCCCACAAAGCTCCCATCTGATCATTTTCAGTTCTCCACCTTCGCTCTTCAATTACAACATTACGCTCTTCTTCAAAACCATCAAATGTTATATTTCGCATCCTATCTGCTTCTAAATACAAAACTCTTTCAATAGCACTTGAAGGAATTTCACTCCAATAAGCAGTTTCATCAAAACTTGTAAAAGCATTATCTGAACCACCAAGTTGATCAATTATCTTAGAATAATCTCTAACTTCCTTCGTCCCTCTAAACATCATATGCTCCAAAAGGTGAGCAGATCCAGTCATGCCTGGAACTTCATTTTTTGAACCTACCTTATACCATACCTGAACACTTGCAACAGGAACAGAATGATCTTCTATTACATAAACTTTAAGTCCATTCTTAAGGGTTTTCTCCCTTATCTCTAAGGGTTCTATATCAATTAAAGTTTGGGTCATAAGAAGCATTTTGAAATTTTAAAGCGGAGGGGAAGAAACCCCTCAATTCACAAACCTTATATAATTCTTACCGATCCTTATGATGTAAAGACCTTTGTATGATGAAAGATCAAGTTCATTACCTCTAAAATATAAACTTCTATATAACGTCCCATCAGTTCTATAAATGAAAATCTTTCCATCATGTGGTTTATCAAAGTAAATTTTATTCCCTATAAGCTTAAAATTAGTATTCGTCTTTTCAGAGATGAATGATGCCCCTTGAAGTATTTTCATAAAAACATCAAATGTATCAATGGGAAGTGAACCATAACCTGTTATGAAAAATACAATATGAGCTGAATCTATACCTATTTGAGTAAAACCATAATTCTCACGAAGCTTGAACTTCCACTTGTCATATTCCAATATAGAATCCATTGGAAGACCTTGTATGGTTGATGTTGTCTTAATTTTGTATCTTATTTCAACCCTTGTATAAACTGTATCAACATTCTTTGATATTAGCGTTCCTGGTGAAGATCTAACATAGAGTGTATCAGGTAAGCTATCATCATCAACACTTCCAATAGGATAAGGATAATTTAATTTTATTATACATGTATCTATGCCCTCCCAGTTTGTATAATTAACTCTATAAACAATATTGCCATAGTAATCAACAGCTGAATCCGACCTTATAAATTGATATGCAGTATCAACTCCACTAAAATTAGGAGTATTCCAAACTTCAGCTCTAAAACCGACATTAGGAATTGTATCACAATAGGGTGTAATAGCACTAGCAACTTCAAATATACTATCCTTTGATGTTCCGCTACCGTATAACCATCCAGTTACTTGATAGAGATACCAGTTGCCAGGTGAATTCCCAATATAGCCTGGAGATATATCACATATGCTATAATTTTGAGATTTTACAGGCTTTATAGCCTTTATGGAATTTACAATTTCCCACCCTTTTACAAAGATCAAAGAAGTTGAAACGAGAAGCATAATGATAATTTTAAAGCTAAGAAAGAGAGCAAATTAATTTGTCAATTTGATCCCCCTTTATGCTTTAAAATTTTCAAAGGGAGGTGAGACTATGTTAGTGCTTTTGATGATAAGCCAAGTTGAATATAAGCTTGTGCACTTTCAATACAATGTAACAAGCTGCCTCATATGCCATCAAACACCTATTCAAAAAATAAACGATACTATATATATTGCAGGTGGTATTCATCGTAGTGGAAATTATGCTACACCTATGCTTATTGCTTTGAAGGTAAAGCAAGGTATTCAAGTGCTTTGGTATAAGGCATTTACAGGATCTAACCTTGATATGCCTATTTCTTCATTAGCAAAGATAAATGATACGCTAATAGCAGTAGGTGGAGGAAGATATGGTTGTGATTGTTCATTTATTGGACTTTTTAATCTAAATACTCAGAATTTTGTATGGGTTAAGAGATTATTTTCTAATGGACATGTAAGAGATATTGCCTTTGATGGCAATAGCATAGTTGGTGTGACGTGGCCAAGTAGTTCAGGAAATGGTAGTATTGTGAAATTAGATATTAATGGTAATGTTTTATGGAGTAGATGGACTAATTGGTCTAACTGTAATTGGGATGCCAATCATGCTATCGTACCTACAATAGATGGTTATATAGTGGTGAGTGTAATAGGAGATGGAGCAGCGTGTAATTGGGAAGTGAGAACAGCTATATATAAGGTGTCAGTTGATGGAAATAGCGCAACATTTATAAAAGGTTTTAGATCTTGCACAGAATCATCAAAGTTAATAAAAGATAATGATGGTAACTATGTCCTTATAGGTTACAGAAAGCATACAGGAAATTGTCTTACTCCAGATGCCTATCTAATTAAAATGGATCAGAATTTCAATATAGTCTATGGTAAGCTTTATTCAGCAGGTAATAAGTTAAAATTTTTAAATATCGTTATTGATTTAGATGGAAATTATCTAATAGTAGGTAATATCTTGATAGGTTCAACAAGCTATCCAATAGTATTAAAAATAAACAAGAATGATGGAAGTGTAATATGGGCAAGATATTGGGCAGGTGCTTCTTCAAATCAAAGATATAATGAGGCAAGAGGTATTGCTCCTATAAAGTTGAATAAATTCTTATTAAGTGGATATCTTGGAACAGGATTAGAAAATTATAATGGATATTTTGTGATATTAGATTCAATAGGTGCTATTGATTCTTGTCTATCTCCACTTGTTGGATCTATAAATGTCTCTAATTTTACACCTTCTAGCTGGACACCCCCCGGTAGTATTTTAGGTTCTATTTCTACGACCAATTTAACATTAACACCATATAACTTTTCAATTTCCTCAACACAAGGTTGCCAAATTACACCAATTAACTTTAATGAATATAAATCTTGTAATTTTAGAATTTATGCAGGTAAGGGTTATATTAAAGTGATTTCAAATAATGAGATCAATCTTAGAATTTATGATATAAGAGGAAAGAAAGTTAAGGAAGTATTAATAAAGGAAGGAGAAATTAGGTTAAAACCTGGCATTTATATTATAAAGGTTAATAATGAAAGCTTAAAGCTTGTTGTAAATTAGGGGCATTTTGCCCCTTTACATCATAATTACATCATAAAGTCTTTTAAAATCATACATCTTAATATCAATATCAAGATAAAAAATACCTTCTTTATCTCCAATTTTCACATAATCCTTTAATGTTGTAATAATAGGAAGATTAAATTTACGGAAAGGTTCTAAATCCTTTTCACTATAATAGTGATGGTCTTCAAATGCCTTAAAATAAACAACATTATAAAACTTTTCTAAAATATTTTTAAAACTTAAACTATCTGCAATTCCACAAAACGCTACAACATCTTTAAAATCAAATCTATTTAAAATTTCATATTTTATATAGCTTGCAGGCTTTCCCATAAATTCAACAATTTCAAATGGCTCATCAAACTTAAAATTCACTATAACAAAATCAACTCTTTTGATTTCACTAATAGGCTCTCTAAAATTACCAAAAGGAAAAACATTCCATCCTCTTAAATGCTTATAATCTAAAAGTAAAATTCTTTTATCAAAATTAATTTTCCAATATTGTAAAGCATCATCGTAAATTAAAACATCTGGATTAAATAAATCAATTGCAATTTTTGAAGCCAAATACCGGTCTTTATATACAAAAACTTTAAGACCTGTTTTAAGATAAATAATATAAGGTTCTTCACCAACTTTTTCAACATCAATGTTATTATCTTTAATTAGCTGAATATCTCTATCCTTTCGCTTATAACCTCTACTTAAAATTATAACCTTGAACTTATCTTTTAGCTTGTTTGCTAAATATATTGTAAATGGTGTCTTGCCAGTGCCACCAAATGAAAAATTACCAATTGCAACCGTTTTCCTGTTCAATTTTTCGGGCTTTATTAAACACCTATGAATTTTTGATAGATAATAGTAAATCATTGCCACTAAATTTAACTGTAGGGACACAGCATGCCATGTCCCTACTCGGAAGCTCTTCTTTGAAACTAGAACTTATAGTAGAAAACAAATCTGAACAATCTTTCATCACTTATATTGCTATCATCATAAACTACTAAATCAAAAATGGGTGCAACATAGAAGTTATCAAATATTTTATAACTTAATCCCACTAAAATATAACTAAAAGCACTATCTGGGTCTAGAACTAAATAACTTTCTTTGGAGACACTCTTATTCTCTTGGAATGATTTATCATATCTTAAAATTAAGGATAAATTCTTTGTAGGTTTAATAGTTAAATATGAGCTTAAAAATGAAAGTGTATCCTTTTCACTTTGTTGAAACGCATAGATTACACCAATATCAAATAGCCTATAATTGTATGATATGAAAGGTTGAATTGTTATAGTGTTATTCTCATAATAATCACCATAAACTTCAAGTGCTAGATTTTCAATCGGGAAAAATTTCAATGATAGGGCGTATTTCTTATAAATGTCATTTTCTGAATTAAATCCATTACCATTTCCAGCTGTAAAATGATATTCAAAGGATTTAGTAAGTTTACCTTTAAATCCTATTCCATATTCTCTTGAACTTGCAAATTTATATAAATCAGTTGCAGTTTTTTGAACAAATCTAAAACCCCATCTATCCTCAATAAAATTAAATGCAGGAAGTGCTTGAATACCAACTATAATTCTTTGATCTTGATAGTATTTAATGGAAATATAAGCATCCTTGATATATGGGTCAAGCCTTCCTGTTTTTCCAAGCCCTGGGTCGTTCATTTCCAAGCGAAACATAGCTTCATAATTCTCATCTTTCTTAGTCATGTTGAAATAGACTCTTCTTAGCCAAAAGCCTGTTCTATTCTCAAGGCTATCAACAGAAGATGAAGCTAGATAGTAGTAATCACCGAAGAAAAGCCCTCCAACCTTGGGAGGTTCTGATATTAAAATCACCAAAAGTGTCATATCTATCCTCCTTTATTTTAATATAACATTATTCCAATAGGATTTTATTTTTTCTTTTGCATCACTTGAAAGTGGCACATAATCCAAGCTTATTGCAATCGAATCTCCTTTATCAAAAGCCCACTTGAAGAAATCCAATACATACTTGTTTCTATCCTTCTTTTCCCTTGGAACAAGAACGAAAACTGCACCTGTTATTGGATAAGTGCTATCACCATCCTGATATGTTAAAACTTCATAAAAATGATTATTCATATCCCAATTTGCATATTTAGTAGCTTCTTGAAATGTCCTTAAATTAGGTTCAACAAAATTACCTTTCCTGTTTTCCAATAGTGCATATACAAGATTGTTTTCCTTAGCATAAGCATATTCAACATATCCAATAGTTCCTGTGTTCTGTTTTACATAGTTTGCAACCCCTTCATTGCCCTTTGCCCCTATTCCAACTATCCAATTCACACTTGTTCCAAATCCAACTTTTTCTTTCCATTCAGGACAAACCTTAGATAGATAATGAGTAAATAGAAATGTCGTTCCAGAACCATCTGATCTTCTAACAATAGTTATATTTGAATTTGGTAAATTCACATTAGGATTAAGCTTTTTGATTTTTTCATCATCCCATTTTTGAATTTTTCCCATAAAAATTTCACATAGAACTACTCCATTCAATTTAAGCTCACCACCTTTTATATTGGGAATATTCACAACAATAGAAACTCCTCCAACGATTGCTGGGAATTGATATAAATTTGCACTATCTAATTTCTCATTAGTAAGGGGCATATCAGTTGCTCCAAAATCAACTACCCTTTCAGAAATCTGCTTTATACCACCGCCTGAACCAATAGACTGGTAATTTACTCTATTCTTGGTTGCATCATAGTAAGCACTCGACCACTTTGAGACAAGTGGATAGAAGAATGTTGAACCTGCACCAGATATTTCAATAGGTTTTTGCTCTAACTTCTGACAAGCAACGATCAAAAGTGCCAATCCAAGCATCCGCTTCATCTTTCACCTCCTTTTTTATTTTGGTTATTTTGCATAGGCTGAAAGTTTAAAGTATCTAAAATTAAATTTTGGATAGCCTAAATTAAATCTTTAAAGTATCCTTTAAACTTTAAGTTTTTCCATCATGTGTCTCCTCATAATATGAAACCAGTTCTGCTATGAAACCCATTGAAAGTAATAATAATCCTGATAGGGTAAATAGAATTACAAGATAAGCAAGTGGTCTATATCCATGCTCCAAAATCCTTAAAATAATT
>FWWL01006890.1_pt1 | contig 16011 bp, 12 predicted proteins | sample 2228331 | NCBI WGS metagenome assembly FWWL01 (sample SAMEA103939775, study PRJEB20133) | metagenome
ATAGGGGTAATCTTAGGGGGTGAAACCCCTAGGATCAAACTTAAGGGTGGGTGGGCGGGAGTTGCCCTAGATGGATACTAAGAAAAATTCTTAAGTAGAAATTCCTAAATCTGTAAATTGGCAAATTTTGACAGTTTCTATCTACTCAACTTTCATCTCAAAAGTAAAATATTATAGTTGAAAACTTTAAGAAAGTTTCTGGCCCAGACTTTCATAAGATTTAGGTGTGTAGGAATTTACTCTATATATATGAGGGATTTAGATTAAAAACGAAAAAGAACATATACTCAAAAGTAGAGGTAATACTTAGAGACAGAGATCTCTAACACAACAATTAGGGTATAAAAAGTTGCCTTGAATAAACTGTAAAAATGGAAGAAATAATTTTGTTTGAGAAGATGGTTTCTTAGAATCAAGCCCCCTACAGTTAATCTTGGGGTAGGTAGTATGGGATGGAAGGTTATTTTATTCTTTTAAAGAGAAATCTTTGCCTAAGATAACTACTATTGGAGAATAGATGTCTTTTATTGATTCTAGGTTTTGAATAACTTGAAAGTTTGTACAACCGAGTATGTTTGTTACTTGAGTTACTAGATTAAAAAAAGGGCTTCTTAGGATAATCATGGAATTAGTGCCAAATTCTAAGAAGTTACCATAGTTTTCTATGGTAAGCTTATTATCTATGAGAATTTTTGAAACTTTCATTGCTATGTCCTTTTCACCTTTTCCATTCAAAACACATATACCTGGATTGCGTATATCGTATTTGGATATTAACTTTCCTTCAAGAAATATTTCTACTTTGTGTAACTCCTTTTTTTTAGCTATTTTTAGTATTCTTTCGTATATCTCATGAATTTCGTTAGTGATGTTATATGAAAGGTGTATTTTTATCGTACTTTCCTTTATAGTCACTATATCATCGAAATACTCTTCTTGTTGTTTTTCGCTAACTAAATGGTAGCCCATGAATACTGTTGCTATCAAAACACCAAGAACTACTGAAATAACGAGTATGGTCCAACTTCTGAGTTTTCTAGATTTCTTAGAGAGTTTTCTATAATCCGAAACATGAAGCATAAAAAAATTATGTCTAAATTGACATTTCAATTCAAATTTATTCAAGCCTGTTGTCCGGGAATTTCTACGAATTTTTTCAATAAAAGTAAAGAGTCTTCAGAAATTTCTATTTAACAAAAATTTTCTTTCTAAAAGGTACAATTAGAGTGAGTGCTTAAAGCACTTTCTTTAAAAAAACGAGGGTATTTTAGGGGGCATAGCCACCTGTATGTAACTGAAGGGCGGGTAAGGATATTACCCTAATTTTAAAACGGGGGTAATCTTAGGGGGTGGAACCCCCTATAAGTAACTAAAGGGCAGGTGGGTGCCTAAGGCACTTCTTTTTTTTCAAAAACGGGAGTACTCTTAGAGGGCTCCGCCCTCTAGAACAACAACTTAGGGTTGGGTAGGTGGGAATTAACCCTAAATAGTATGCTAAAAAGCAAACAGAAGTTACCTAACTAAAATGGGGGTACACTTAGGGGGTGTCTAGGGCACTTTCTTTGAATAATAGGGGTATTCTTAGGGGGCTTCGCCCCCTAGAATCAAACTTAAGGGAGGGTGGGTGGGAGGTTACCCTATATGGTTGCTAAAATAGAGAAAACGATTAACCTACTTGAAAAGTGGGTATTCTTAGGGGGTGGAACCTCCTAGGATTAAGAGAATTAGCCTCTTATTCTGGAGATTTTTAATTACAGCTCTTCGTATATCTTGCTTATTATTATATCCGTGCTTTTTGAGTATTTACCTTCGTATACCGATTCAATATCTCCAGAAACTTCACAGTAATATATCTGACATATTTCAACGAATGGATAGATTATAACTGGTTTAATTACAGAAATTTCTAAAGTCCAATAGCCTTCAAAACCTATGTCACCAAAGCCAGCTGTTGCATGTATAGAGATTCCTAACCTACCTATACTGGATCTGCCCTCTATCATAGGCACGAAATTCTTTGTTATGGTATACTCTAATGTTCTTCCGAGATATAGGTTTCCTGGTTCTAACATAAAACCTTCTTTAGGTATTAGCACTCTTTTATACGATGTTGGTTTTTTCATATCTAAAATGCTGTCTTCTATTACGAAAAGTTCATTATGTAGTCTCAAATTGTAAGAATTTGGGTTTAGAAACCTTTCTTCAAATGGTTCTATGATTATGTTGCCTTTTTTAATTTCCTCTTTTATCTTCGAAGATGTTAATATCATTTGCCACCCCCTAGAGATAGGGAATTTTAAAAAAAATCTATATAGATTTCATTTTGACTATGAGGTTAACTAAAGCGTTATATCTATGGCTTATTTTATTTTTTTCTTCAGGTAACATTTCTGCAAATGTCTTTTCATGTCCTAAGGGTATGAATATTGGGTCGTATCCGAATCCATTTTTACCCCTAGGTTCGTAGCTTATCAAACCTTCGACTTTTCCTTCAGAAAATATATATTTGTTTTTATCATACATAAAAACCATAACGCATACAAACCTTGCACTTCTGTTTGACTTACCATTCATTTCTTCTAAAACCTTTTTTATTAATGTTTCCTGAGTGCTATTTTCTCCGGCATATCTAGCAGAGTATATGCCCGGTTTACCATCTAAAGCGTCTATCATAAGACCAGAATCTTCAGATATCACGGGAATTTTTGTATAAGAAAAGTAATATTTTGCTTTTATAAGTGCATTCTCAAGAAAAGTTTTTCCAGTTTCTTTAGGTTCTCTTGGGACTTTAGTTATCTCATTTAGTGAGATAACTTCAACTGTGGTGAAAACTTCGCTGAGTATGTGCTTGATTTCCTGATATTTACCTTTGTTGGTGGTAGCTATTAGGATTTTCATAATTGGGCAAAAACTTAAAACTAGTATATATCTACTTTGTAGGTACTATCGAAGAAGTTTATAGAAATGTTTTTTTCTTTAGTTTTATTTATAATCCATTTATATAAGCTTTTTTCGGTTTTTTGCTGTTTTATTGCCATAACATATTCTTTATTACCTTTTATCATCTCGAAAAAGTTTTCAAGTGACATTAAATATGTTTTTCTAGATATTACTCTAAGTGCTACTAGATAAGTCTTATCTTCTATTTGAATTATCTGGGGCCTTGGTATTTGATTTTTCAGGTCTAGGGCACCTAAAATGTTTATAAAGATTATTGGATATTTTTCCTCGAATAGCTTTCTCAAAGATACTGGATTACTCTCATATCTAGTTAGGTTTTTGTCGATGAATCTCTCTAAAGATTTTGTTAGATTTATTGCTTTCTGAAACTGATTCTTGTTAATTAAATCTTGTATTTCTTGCATTTTTTCAGATATTTCTTTTTCTTCGGAAAGAGAAAGTTCGTTTGGTAACCTCAAAGCAACGATTATAAAGCTTACATCTATGTTTGTGAGATTATTTTTATTTTTCTCGTATAAATCTAAAACATCTTCTTTTGTTATGTCTTTATCCATTTCTCTTTTTATTTCATCTGATAGGTTTACGAGTCTCGAGATGATATACTGTGTTTTTAATTCCGAGGTGTAATCATCTTTATATACAGGATCATTTTTTATTTTTTCTATTACCTCTATGTCTGGCAAAGATCTGAGCAAGATGTTTTCATCTGGAACATAGATGTTATTGTCTTTAGAGAGTATTAAAATAAGCTTCTCGAATATGAGTTTTTTTATTATTTCTTTATCGTCTATTTCGCTCTTTTGAGAGGTTTGTATGTTCTTTAGATTCTTCAGTGTGAAATTTTTCCTTTTTTCAAACTCTAAGAGAGTTATGTATTCCTTATTACCTCCTACTGATATTATTACTTTGTCAAGGATTTCTCTTGAATAAGAGCTGCCAGTAAATATCAGAAATAACAATAAAAACATGATATATCTACAAATTTTTCTCATACCGTCTTCTCCTGCTGGTTTGTTATTATATACTTTTTTATCTTTTCTAATCAAATACTATTGAACCAGCTTTCAGGAATTTCTATTTGACAAAAATTTTCCTTCTAAAAGAGACAAATTAGAGTGTGTGCTTAAAGCACTTTCTTTAAAAAAACAGGGGTATTCTTAGGGGGTGGAACCCCCTATTAGTTAACTTAAGGAAAGAATGAATTAGGATTACTATAAATGGGCTGGTAAAAATTAAAGAAGCTTAGTCTATTAAAAAACGGGAGTACTCTTAGAGGGCGGAGCCCTCTAGAATGGCAATTAGTGTGGGTTGGGCGGGAATTACTCTAGATAGGTGCTAAAATAGAGAAAATGATTAACCTATTTGAAAATGGGGGTGTCTAAGACACTTGTACCCTAGGTACTTTCTCTAAAGGATGGGGGTATGCTTAGGGGGCGGAGCCCCCTATAAGCAACTAAAGGGTGGGTGGGCGGGAAGGTACCCTAAATAGATGCTAAAAAGCAAATTAGAGTTAACTAACTAAAATGGGGGTATTATTAGGGGGCAAAGCCCCCTAGAATCAAACTAAGGGGTGGGTGGGAAATTACCCTAGATGGATGCTAAGAAAAATTATTAAATAGAAACCTCTGTAACCAGCTTTTTGTGATACAAAGGGTGTATTACTAGGGGACAAAACCATCTAAAAATTAGATAGGGCGGGAGTTACTCTAAATAGGTTGCTAAAGAAATATAAAAAAGTCAATTTAATGACATAGCTGCTTGTAATTAAAGGATGAGGCTTAGCCTTAGGGATTACTCTTAGAAGGCGAAGCTCTCTAGAACAACAATTGAGAAGGGAGTAATCTTAGGAAGTGAAAACTCTTAATCATCACTCTTGTTTAAAATTCTGTCCAGCATCAACTCCCCCATAATAAAGAATGAATAGAACTTCTTCAGAAGATTAGATTTGAGATAGGTTTGTGAATAACTAGGGGGTCTTAGACCCCCTGAAAGCATTAATATCCCCTTGGAGCGTAGACAGCATAACCCATCGGTGCTGCCCACAAATCAGCATATCCACTTCCATCTGTCCACTTGTTCTGTGGCCTAGAAGTGTCCTTACCATCATAAGCATACACATTCAACTCAGTATTGGCCCACTTGGTCCTAACTCTCGCTCCCTTCCAACTATTACCATTGTCATTTATCACTATCACCAAACCAGGATTGCTTCCATACCCATTCCTCTGAGCTATGTAAAGATCATTATCAGTATACAACACACTCGTACTTCCACCTGCTAGCCTGTAATGCACCCACAATAATTGCCATATACCCCTAGGAGTATTCACTCTAGCCAATCCATAATCATAGTAATCCTTCCACCAAACTGTAGGATCACCTTCTGCGGTCAGTATATACGCATACGCCATCATCTTGTTATTGTATATTGGGTCTGTGTCATGATTAGCCACAAACGTAACAGCCTTCGTAGGCCTTATGCCTACCAATCCAGCATAAGCTAATCCCCTCATATCGTAATATCCACCACCTAAAGCCATGTCCCTCAATACATACAGTAGCGAAAAGTCAAACGTCTTAACACCAGCCCTGTTAGCACTGTCTACCCACCATCTTAGCGTATCCCTATTTCCATCCCAATACTCTCCTACTATAAATGGCTGACCTGTGTTGTCATAAATATATGCCGCAACCCAAGGCGCAAACCCCTTAGTATAGTCAAGCCTCCAGAAATGAAATCCTGCGTTTGCTGTGCTCTTAAGCCACTTCAACCAAGCTATTATGTTTGTCTTAACATATGTCTTGTCATGACATACATCTGGATACCCTCCAAATGTGCCACTGTCGCCACTGTGTATATCATTCGGGTGAAAATCCCAATAGCTCATCTTAAACTTACCACTCGCCACCTGCGAAAAATCCGTCCACGTATTACCACCAGTAAACGGGTTATACTGAGAATTACCACCTGCCCTGTGGTTCAAAACTATATCCGCCATAGCTTTCCTACCGTAAGAACGTATTGTAGATATTAAACTTCTTAGCTCAGACTGCGTCCCAAACCTTGTAGCAATGCTACCTTTCTGGTTATACTGCCCTACGTCATAGTAGTCATAAGGGTCATAACCCATCGAGTAGCCACCACTCATACCTTTAGACGGTGGAGGAAGATAAAAAACCTCTATATACCTGCCGGAAAGCTCAGCAACTTTGCTCTTTACGGTGTTATACCACCCGTTTGGAACATCCCAGTAGAATGCTTGGAACACTCTCCAAGAAAATGCGTCAGTTGCCAGCACAAGGCTTATAGCAACCACGCACACGATTAAAATCAACATCACACGCCTCATAAGCGCACCTCCATACACTATCAAACAAGCAAAAACAATGCCAAAAATATGTATATAAAATACACAGCTAAAAGCAACGTTTTTACTAGGCATTCAGAGTTTCTCTTTTTCAAAAAACTAAAATTGCACTATAAGTTGCACTATTTTGGTGGATAACATTGTGCAACAGTGCAATTTTCAATTCGATATTCTATTCATATTGTTCGATGCGTATGTGACCAATTCTCTGAATACATCTAAGCCGTAGTTTCTGATTATTTCGTTTGTGTGCTTATAAAGTAACGTAACGAATTCTGGGAATATTAATCTAAACAAATGGTTAGCATAAAAGTTCTGAGGATATAGAGACAAGGATTTATCTATTAGTTTTAGAGATTCATAATGTCTAAATTTTCTATACTCTATGAGGGCATCGATAGTTAGTTTTGTGCTCAAGGTTATATTCTCGGGTAAACCGGTAAATCTAGAGATTTCTTTTGTATCAAAGTGCTTTGCCAAAAATTCTAAGTTTAGTCTTACCTGATCTTCACTTACCCTTCTGTGAAATTCCGCAAATTCAACTGAAGATCTGTAATCGGAAAGTATTTCACCTTCTTTTATCCTATCAAAACCTTCTGGACTCAAAACTACTAGAGACTTTATCTGCTCTTCTCTTTGTATACCTAGATCTCCGAGTTTGTCTAAGTTGTTTGAATTGAGATGAAGATGTTCTATACTTCCGTTTTTCCCTACTAGAACTGTGTAGATACCCGTTATCAGTAGGAAAGATTCTGGGAATGTATGGTTAAATGTTTTTATTATCGAAGCAAAGTCATAAGTTGACAGGTTGTGTAAGGGCACCCACTGGGCAAATATACCATCTGGGTTTAATTTCTCTCTAACTTTCTCGTAGAACTCTTTTGTAAAAAGCATCCAGCTTTCCGCAGAAGCAGGATGTGTAGCGTCTGCTATTATTATGTCAAACTTACCTCTATAGGATTTTATAGCGTTTCTACCGTCTTCCGCGGTAAAAAACCAATTTGTCTTCTTAAAAACATTCTCATTATAGTTGCTAAACAAAATTAAAGCATCTTTGACATCAGGGCATATATCCACGACTTTAACAATTTCTGAGTTAGAAGTATAATGTAAAAAGCTACTTAGTGTTATGCCACCTCCCATAGCATTTACCATTACATTAGACCTTTCTACTTTGAGAAGTGCAGGTAAACTTCCCAAAACTTTAAAGGCAAATATACCTTCATAATCAGTAGGGACTTCATCTATTCCGTTTATTTTCAATATCCTTGTGTTACCTAAATCAAAAACAGAGATAGTACCATATAACCCCTCTTTGTAATATAGAAGGTCCCCATTAATTCGAAGAAATCCGTTGTAGACTTTAGTGAAAGTTATATCTTTTGGTAACACAATCATCGCAAGTAAAAAAAACAAGTAGTAGAAAATAATTCTCCCCTTTAATAAGACCTTGATGCTAGATAACTCCTTCAAAAGGAGGGGTGAAATCGCATATAGAACTGAAAATAGAATAATACTACCACTGAATCCGATTGTCGGTATTAAAACGTATGTGGTTAGCAAAACTCCCAATACACTTCCCAACGTGTTATAAAAAAGAATATTACCAGCAATAGCCTGATCCGAACCTAGGTTGTAAGACTTGAGTATGGAGAAAAGAGTAGGTATAATCAAACCCGAAATCATAGCAGGTATAAGAATAACTAGTGAAGTTTGAAGATACCTGGAAATCGTTAGAGTTATAGTCTCGGATAGCTTTGTATCTCCAAGTATCGAGAACACTATGTTACCAAACACGTTGTAAATCATTTCCATAGTATCAAAGGAAGCGTTAAGAAGAGTTATCGTGAATACAAGGTAAGTGCCCACAACGATAGAGGAGAAAGATAAAATTTTTTCATCGGATTTAAAAATATTTTTTGCTTTTCTATACACTAGCGATCCCAAACTTATTCCTGCTATTACAACGGAAAGAATTATTGAAAAAGAAAAAGTATTATTTGCCACTAAATAGACAAGTAACCTATACCATATTATCTCTAATCCCATTCCATTTAAACCGATTACCAAAGCTATCAAACCCATGTAAAAATACTTCACTTCTGGTTTTCCTATTTTTTCAAAAGATAATGTAGTTACTACATTCTTCTGTGTTATAGAAACAACCACAAATATAACCAAATTTACTAGGAAAGTGATAAAGAAAGAATTGTAAATACCAAAAATGTTTATGAAAAATATTGAAGATAGTATAGCCCCTAAAGATCCACCTAAAGCGTTTATACCATATACAAAATACGTGTAATTCCCCTGATAGGATTGATTCAAGTATTGAATGATTATCGGGACAGTTATTCCCATCATTGTAGTAGGTATGATTAAGGAGAGAAAAGATAATGAAATCTTTACTATCAAGTAATTTCCGAGAATAAAAAAAAGGTTATCCAGCAACGGGAAAACTAGTAAAAAAGCCATTCCATACAAACCTATCAGTAGTTCTAGCCATCCATAAAGCAAAAAATTGTCTTTAGATATTATGAACCTAGAAACAAAATACCCCAACGCAAGTCCAACCATGTAAGAGAGTAATACAGAGACAGTAGAGTGTATAAACAAACCAAATGTTATGTTAAATAACCTGGTAAATAAAACCTGATAAACTAAAGACGCAAAACCAGAGAGAAATAACAGAAAATAAATAACTTTCTTTTTACCTTTTTCTGACAAACTTATTCCAGTTTTCATGTTTCGAATTCTAAAACCACAACCAAAATCAAAACAAATTTATACCGCTTCCATATCGCATAAAATAATATAGGGCCAAGGTCTCCTACAAGTCATTTAAGGGTGGATATAGTCAGAGATCTCTATTTGACAAGAATTTTTCATTCTAAAAAGGACAATTAGTGTGGGTACTTAGGGCACTTGTATCTAAGACACTTTCTTGAAATAGGATGCTAAGCCCTTTACTGTTAGCTTTGGGGTAGATAGAGATATTACCCTAATTTTAAAACGGGGGTGCCTAAGGGTGCTTAAAGCACTTTCTTTAAAAAACGGGGGTATTACTAGGGGGCAAAAGCCCCCTGTATGTAACTAAAGGGTCGGTTGGGTGGGAGTTACTATAAATAGGTTGCTAAGAAGCAAACAAAAATTACCTAACTCAAATCAAAAAAGAAGTACTTGTCTCATGTGTCTAAGTGTCTAAAATACTTTTAAAATGTTAGCAATCTTAGAGAGAGCCCCCTACAGTATTACTCGCACAACGGAATAACTGAAATAAGTCTATTTAAGGGTAGGGGATTTTATGCAATAAAGTAAAAGTTTTCTATGTTTTTCCGAATTTTATTTCGAGAGGCAATAGATATGTATGTAGAGAATAACGAAGAATACAATGATTTTGGTGTGAGGAATGTAAATAACTTTGAAAACAAATTTCAAAAACCTAAAAATCAAAAAGATAATAAATTTGCTTTGATAATAGCTGCGACGGTTCTTTTTTCAGTTTTCAATTTCATAATAGGATACATGGTTGGTAAGTTTCTTAACTACTCTAGCCAAAAAACGCAAGAAGTGGCGATATCGCAAGAAAAGGAAGTCTCTAACCTTGATGAAATAGTTGGTATTACTGTCAGTGATAAAAAGCTTGATCTTGATAAAACTCTTACTTCGAAAGAAGAAAGTAAAGACCCACTTCTTGATGTTTCTGATTTGAAGGAAATTAAAACCTCTGATTTTGATATAGAGGGGAAAGAAGTGGGGAAAAAAGTCTCGGAAAAGGATGTGGTGGAATACCTAGAAAAACAGCAAAAGTCGCTAAAGAAAAAAGAAGATACTAATGTCAAACCTCAAAAAGCTATAAATAAAACAGAGACTCAAAAGAAAATATCTAAACAAGAGGTTTCAAGCAAACAAAAGGGTGTAATATATTTTATACAAGTTTCTTCTAATAAAGAGAGAAAGTATGCGGATGAGACTGCTAAAAGAATACAGCAATTGGGATTACGGGCTTCTGTTGAGGAAGTTTCAATAGGTGGAAACAAATATTATAGAGTGAAAGTTGGTAGTTTTTCTTCTTACAATGAGGCCCAGTCTGCGTTGGATAAAATAAAAAGAATAAATAGCTCCGCATTTCTTGTAGTTTCTAAAAGCTAACACAGTATTTTGAAATATACTTTTCTATTCTTTTCAGGAGATCTTTATCTTTAATGTTTTCGAGAACATATGAGAGTATATCCTTAATCGTTACTATTGGAAGTACTTCTATACCGAGTTTGCTTTTTATTTCTTGTGATGCGGAAAGATTTGAGTCAGTTGCTTTTTCCATTCTATCTACTGAAATGATAACAGCTTTTACTCTAGGATTACCATTTTTTTTTAGTATTTCCAGTGATTCTTTTATTGATATGCCAGAAGTTATAACATCTTCGAGTATTATCAGATTATCTTTTTCTGTTGGTTGGTAACCTATGAGGCTTCCACCTTCTCCATGATGTTTTATCTCTTTTCTGTTGAAACAGAACTTATAATTCAAGCCGAGTTCCCAGAGTTTTATTGCAGTCGAGGTAACTAAAGGAATACCTTTGTAAGCTGGTCCAAAAAGCACATTACACTTTTCGCCAAATGTATCTTTTATAACTTCCGCATAAAACTTTGACAGGAAAGAGATTTTATTCCCATCGTCAAAAAGACCTGTATTTATGAAGTAAGGTGAAAGCCTTCCACTTTTGGTTTTAAACTCACCAAATTTGATTATGTTGTTATCTATTAGAAATCTTATGAATGCATTTTTATCCATGGATATTTAGGTTTAAAATTCGTATTCTTCGAATAATACTTTATTAGCCGCAGCTAAGCTTATCCCTGGTTCGAATTTATATCCTAGTTCTCTCAGGGTAAACTCTAGAGCTTGTAGTAGGACTATTACATCTCCTTTGTCTACGTATCCTAAGTGACCTAGTCTGAATATTTGACCTTTCATTGATCCTTGCCCGCCGGCAATTTCGGCACCATATTTGTTTCTCATGAGTTTTGGTATTTTTGTTCCGTCTATGCCTTGGGGCACTTCTACAGCTGTCACAGCGTTTGAAAAGATTCTATATTTGCAGAATAGGTTTAACCCAAGAGCTTTTATGCCTTCTCTGACGGATTTGGATATCACTGAGTGTCTTTTTACTACATTATCTATTCCTTCTTTTTTCATCATTTCGATGGCTTTATTTAATGCCATTATCAAAGTTATACCAGGTGTCCATGCTGTAGTTTTATCTACAAGTGCTTTTTCTTCTTCTTTAAGGTTAAAGTAAAATTTCGGAAGATTTGATTTTTCCATCATTTTTCTAGCCTTTTCGGAAAGAGCAATAAATGAAAGTCCCGGAGGTATCATAAAGGATTTCTGAGAACCACCTATTGCCACATCTATTCCCCATTCATCCATTTTGAATTCTGAGCAACCTATTGAAGTTATGCCGTCTATTATTGTTATAGCGTCTGTTTTAGAAACTATTTTTGCTATTTCCTTGACATCTATTGCGACTCCAGTTGAAGTTTCACTATGCTGTAAAAGTACAGCTTTGGTATCTGGATGTTGTTTTAAAGCTTTCTCAACTTCCTCTGGTTCTATACCATATCCGTATTCTGCTTTTATGGTGACTACGTTTATACCATAAGCCTTTGCTATTTTTTCCCATCTCTCACCAAATTTACCGAAAGAAAGTACTATCACCTTATCACCTACAGAAAGTGTATTTTCAACAGCAGCATTCATAGCACCGGTTCCCGAAGAAGAAAGTATATACACATGTTGATTGGTCTGAAATACATATTTTAGCCCTTCCCAAGCATTTACCAATACCTCACTAAACTGAGGTGTCCTGTGATGAAATATTGGCTTAGACATCTCTGATAAAACATCAGGTGGTATTTCAACAGGTCCCGGAGCATATAGATGGTACTTTACAAGCATTCCCATACTTAATCCTCTCAAAATCTTTGCGACTATTTTGTAGGGAAGATATAGAGTATTTCAATATTTTTCAATACCATATCAGGAATTTCTATTTAACAAAAATTTTCACTTCTAAAAGGGGGTTATAGAGGGATGAAGTCCCTCTAAGAAAACAATAAGGGCCGGTGGGCGGGGATTGCTCACTTTAGCGGAGTCTAAAAATTCTAAAATAGAAATTTCTTATACCATATCCAGAAATTTCTATTTAGCAAAATTTCCCCTTTTAAAAGGGACAATTAGAGTTAGTGCCTAAGGCACTTTCCTTGAATAATAGGGGTATTCTTAGGGGGGAACCCCCCTAGAATTAAACTTAAGGGAGGTTGGGGATTGCCCTAAATAGGTTGCTAAAGATGGAGAAGATAATTAACCTATTTGAAAAGGGGGTATTTTTAGGGGGTGTAGTTCCCTATAGATAATTTAAGTAAAGGTAAGCGAGAAGTTACTTTCTAGTTCAAGGGGGTACACTAGGGGGCCTAGGCCCCTATGAAATCTTTTAGGGGGATGGGAGTTGCCCTAGATAGGTTGCTAAGAAAATTTTTAAAAGGTCACTAGACGAATTTTGTTTGTATATCGTAATAAAAGTTAATGTAGAATAAAAAAAGTTTGTTTTTTTATAATTTCCCAAAAAGAGGATGTTTATGGGTGAAGTGGTTGTTTTAGCTGGAAGGTCCAATCTGGAATTAGCCAAGAAGATATCTTTATACATGGGTTTAGAGCTTGGTGACATGATAGTATCTGAATTTGCTGATGGAGAGATATTTGTAAAGGTCAAAGAGAGTATAAGAGGTAGCGATGTTTTTGTCATACAATCAACCTGTAATCCTGTAAACCAGAATTTAATGGAATTGCTTATCATTATAGATGCTTTAAGAAGAGCTTCTGCCGACAGGATAACCGCTGTTATACCTTATTTCGGTTATGCTAGGCAGGATAGAAAGGCTGAACCTAGAGTGCCGATAACAGCTAAGCTGGTTGCTAACCTTCTTACGACCGCTGGAGCTAACCGTGTTTTAGCTATGGATTTACATGCTGATCAGATACAAGGTTTTTTTGATATCCCTGTTGATCATCTTTATGCTGTACCGGTTTTTATAGATTATCTGAGAGATAATGGTGTCAATAGAGATGACTTTGTGGTGGTATCCCCTGATACTGGTGGAGTTAAAAGAGCAAGATATATGGCTTCATTTCTTGACTTGAATATAGCTATAGTCGATAAGAGAAGAACTGGATATAATATTGCAGAAATTACATACTTAGTTGGTGAGGTTAAAGGCAAAAATGCGGTTATTGTCGATGATATAATAGACACAGGTGGTACTATTGTAAAATCAGCTAGAAAACTCAAAGAGGAGGGTGCTAAGAAGGTTATAGTGATGGCTACACACCCTGTTTTTTCTAAAAATGTTAAGGAAAATTTAGCTGATGATAGTATAGATGAGGTTGTTGTTACTGATACTATTCCAATTTCGTCAGAGAAAATGCTAAGTAAAATAAAGGTTTTAAGTGTCTCGAGGCTTTTCGCTGAAGCTATACAAAGAATTCATACAAATAGCTCTGTTAGCTCGCTTTTCGTTAAAGATGGTGTTATAAGGTAAAACGTTTTTTTTTAAAGTGTTAAGGTGAGGAGTTTAAAGCTTCTCTCAGGAATTTCTATCTGACAAAAATTTTCTCCTTCTAAAAGGAACAATTAGGGCGGGTGTCTAGGGCACTTTCTTTCAAAAAGCGGGTATACTTAGGGGGCGTAGCCCCCTAGAATCAAACTAAAGGGTGGGCGGGAGGGTACCATAGATGGATGCTAAGAAAAATTCTTAAATAGGAGTCCCTAAGATCTCCCATGTGAATTTCATAGATTTAGTTTGTTAGATTTAATTTAGTTTTTGGGTTACTTCCACATCATGTTTTTCTTCATTTTCCACATCCAATTTTTCTTTAATTCTTGAAATTTATTTAGTTGTTCTGGGGTAAGTAAAGCTAGTATCTCGACTTTTTGGTTTTCTCTATTCTCAATTAATTGAGCTTTTAGCTTAGATAACTTTGCGTTTAGAGATTTTATTTTATCTGAGTCAATTTTTTCTTTAGAGTACTCTTCTTTGAGCTCATATTTGGTTTTCATGATTTCGGTTTCTATTTTGTCATTTTTTTCTTTGTAGCTTAACTTGATGTTTAAGATTTTGTCTCTTTGTTCTTTAGTTAGGTCAAGTTGGTCAAGCAAGCTAAAACCACCATCCACCATGTGAAATCCTTTACATCCCGTTTTACTCATCATTTCCATATTATCGTTATGCATTTGGGCGAGGGCAACATCACCCTTTGAAAATGTTAACAAAGTTATCGATGTAATTAGGAAGAATGTAAACTTTTTCATATATACCTCCTTCGATTATACACCATTAATAGATGTTCAGTTTTATGAAAATGTTACAAAGTGTTTAAGACTCTAAAACCATTACCTGGATAGAATCCGTTGAGGATAGCTTTGTTTAAAAATTCTTTGGCAAGTTTTACAGATTCTATAAGATTGTGCCCTTTTGTTAGATAAGCTGTAATGGCAGCGGAAAAACAACAGCCAGTTCCGTGTATTTCTTCATTTATTTCTTTTTTTACTTTGAGTTCTAAAAAATTTTCACCATCGTAAACAAGGTCAATTATGTAATCTAACTCTTCTCTCAAATGTCCTCCTTTCAGGATTACATATTCCACACCTGTTTTTTTTATTTCTATGCTAGCTTTTTTCATGTTATCTAAAGTTTTTATATCCATTCCTGCGATAACTTCTGCTTCGGGTATATTTGGAGTGACAACTGTAGAAATGGGAATAAGTTTTGATATGAGAGTATCTACTGCCTCAGGTTTTAATAGGTCGTGGTTACTTTTTGATTTCATGACAGGGTCAACAACTAACCCCTGGATTTTGCCAGTTTCTATATAGGTTTTTATTCTATCAGAAAGAACGTCTATTATCTCTTTAGAGAAGAGCATACCGGTCTTCGCAAATTTCACGTTTATGTCTTCTACTACTGACTCGAGCTGTTTTAGTACAAATTCAGGTGATATATTGAATATTTCTTGAACCCCGAGAGTGTTTTGAGCAGTAAGAGAAGTTATTACACTTACACCAAAAACACCTATCTTGTTGAATGTTTTTAAGTCTATCTGTATTCCAGCCCCACCACCACTGTCAGATCCAGCTATAGTTAACGCACAGTTGATATTTTTTTTCACGTGATACCTCCAAAATTATTAAAGTATAATAAACATTTGAATAAAAGTTAAATCGAAAAGAGTTTTTGGAGATTCAGCCTTTAGAAGGTAAATTAATCTAAAACAGCTATTAAAAAAGGTAATCTAAGAATAGTAGGATAATCTTAGGGGGCCAAGCCCCCTATAATTAACTTACCAAAGAAGGGGTATGCTTAGGGGTTGGAACCCCCTAGAAGTAACTAAAGGGCGGGGTAGGTGGGAGTGCCTTAGGCACTTTTCTAAAAAATAGGGGTATCTAAGACACTCTCTTAGAAAAGAGTCTTAGCCTCCTTAGCCTCGGGGGTATTACTAGGGGGCGAAGCCCCCTGTAGGCAACTAAAGGGTGGGTGGGTGCCTAAGGCACTTCTTTTTTTCAAAAACGGGAGTACTCTTAGAGGGCGAAGCCCTCTAGAACAACAACTTAGGGTTGGGTGG
>FWWL01006891.1_pt1 | contig 16010 bp, 15 predicted proteins | sample 2228331 | NCBI WGS metagenome assembly FWWL01 (sample SAMEA103939775, study PRJEB20133) | metagenome
ATCCTGCCCGCTTCTATAACAACACGGAGAACCGTTCTACCTCGCGCGGATAGGTACTAAAGGGGTCGCGCATGTCGACTTGGCGGTTGCGGTCGACATACACAATATCCCAGTCGATGTAGTAGCGGTTGTAGCGTCGTTCTGCCAGCTTTCGGATGATGGCGCCTCGTGCGCTGGCGCGTGTGTCCTTAGGGGGTGTGGTGATTCCTGCTTCTATTTGAACATCGTCCACCAAGCGCGCAACCTCACCCATCTGCTGGAGTGCGTAGTACAGCCCCTGGTCGGGATCGATGTTGTGATATTCCAGGTCAATGGAGTGGAGGGCGTCGTCTCCCCATTGGGCTCCTGTCTCTTCCATATAGGCGCGAATGACCTTGAGCTTGATGAGCCAATCGATACGGTCTTCCAGTTTTTCGGGGTCGCTCTCCAGCATGTCCAGCACATATTCCCACTCTTGAAGCACCCAGTTGGTTTCGGGGTCGCGCCCAGCGAACCGCTTCTGAGCGAGCTGGAGATAGATGCGCTGGAGATCGATTGCCGAGATAGTACTGCCGTCTATCATCGTGACAATCCATTTGCGTGTGGGGTCGCGCGAGACGCTCTTGAGAGTCGCGAGGGCGTCTTGCAGGCGGAGCCAGTTGGGCAGGGCACGCGCTTCCGCTAAATCGAGCACAAGGCAGGTGGTGCCTATCTTGAGGGCGGTAGCATACTCGCTCATGTTGCCCTCTCCAAAGAGTAGGTGCAGACGCTGGTAGTTCTGGTAGCCGTACACACTGTCCCACTTCGGGTTGATAATCGCACGGTTGAAGCGCACGCGCGAGGCGTTCTCCCGCACAATATGGTCAGCCCGCTGAGAAAGCTGATACTGCACTGTGGGGTCTGGCTCCACATTATACACATTTGAGACCCAGATGAAATCGATGGGGTGGTCGGACACCTCGGAAAGAGAAGGGCGGAAGCCTGCATGCTCCAGTCGGTGCCCTCCGACGCGCCCAGCGCCAGCAAAAATCTGGCGTGTGGTCAAAAAGGGAAGGACGAGTTTATGCCAATCGGTGGCGAGGCGGTCATCGGTGCGGATAAGGTAGTTTTCATGGCATCCGAAGGTGTGTCCTGCGAAATGGTCTACATTATTGTTGTGGAAACTCACTCGCTCGTCCCAGCCCATCTCGCGAAGGGCATTTACGACGATGCGCTGACCTGCCTTCTCGTGAATGACGATATCGAACAGGCTGGCGCATTCGGGAGTAGCGTACTCCAAGTGGCTTCCGACGGCGTCGATATAGAGCCTACCTCCGTTGATGAGGAAGCCACCACTACGGGCGGGCTCGAACGCTTCATCGCGGGCGGTGAGGTCAATCAGCCCTAAGCGCGCCTTGTGGAACACGAAGTTCTTGACCGCTTCCACAACCGTTTCGGAAGTGCCCACACGGTCATCGCGCACAAAACAGCCGAACTCCGTCTCGATCCCAAACACACGGCGACCTATCATAAGAGGAACCCCCTGCACCTATGCTCAGCGTGCTGACTTCGCATGAACAGATTATACACCATCGAGCGGGTTTCAAGGGATGCAAGTGGGGATATTCGGGGAGAATTTCCCCCTCTCTCCCGAATGTTTGGGAGAGAGGGGTAGGGGAGGTGTTAGCATCCAGAGCCAAAGTTGAACAGCACAATCAGCAGGTCGGCGTCATCCACGATGCCGTCGCCATTCACATCGGTATCCTGGTCTTCAGAACCGAACGCGAACAGCACTTGCAACAGATCAGCGTCGTCTACACAGCCATCGCAGTTCACATCGCCACTTGAGCGGTCGCACCCGGTGGGCACAAACACACACAAGTCGTCTAATGTGGGCGGGCGGCAGTTTGCATTGTTTACGAGGAACTCGCGATAGCCGATGTACATCTGCCCTGCGAGGTTCGGCTCGGTTTGACCAGTAATCTCTACGACCATGCCTTCGCTAAGTTCAACACGACCATAGACGGAACCGTCCGCACGAACCTCCAGGCGCAGGCGATACCAACCCGAAGGCTCAAAGTTCAGATTAATAGCATCTCCAAACTGAACCCAATCAGCAAGACTGTTCCCACCGTTCTTCGCGTCCATAAGGCGCAGGGACACATCGGTGGTACCATCAGCGTTCTCTTTGCGGTGGTAGACCCATGCCACGCCCGTGATACCTGGTCCTGGTGGCAGGTTCGCAGGCACAGTTGGGTCAGTGAACGGTATCGGGCGATAGTAAGTATCACAAGTGCCTAATACCCCGATCGCCCACGACTCATGCTCTACAGTAGTATTATCTGCGGGCAGTGGATTAGTCTCGATGTAGATCCATGTGTCGTAGCCTGCACCATTCGTAAACACGAAGTTGCTCAGCACTGCATTGCCTCCACCACTCCAGTCCCAAGCGATTAGGGCATTTCCACCATCAGGTGAAGCGATGATCGGATTCGGATTGAGGTCTGCTCCACCAGCCGATTGGGTGGGGTCTATCACGCGGGCGCTGCGCCAAGTGCCCGTGAAATTGGGAACGATTGTGCCTACATCGAGCGCGTTAAAGTTCTCACAGAACGGGTTGAAGGGAACACCTGCATTCGTAGCACCGGGCGTTGCGCGGAACATGCCGAAGTCGCGCCCATTATCATCGGTGTCATAGCCATCAATATAGCGCGACCACGCCATGAAGGTGTTGTCGTTAGTCCCCGACTCAAGGCTCAGCTTCTCTCCCCAAATCCCTCGCCCGAGCTGAGTTCGGATATCTTCGGGCACCCAACTGGTGAAGTCTGGGGCGCGCATCGTCTCGTAAGCAATCGCGTCTACCACATTCCCGTCCGAATCGCGCAACGCAGTCCACTCGTTGTCGTTCTCGAACAGATCATTCGCTCCTATCACTTGGTTCACATTTGGCACAAGAGAAGAGCCTAACACATAGAACTGACCGGGTTGGAGAATGACCGTGATATCGGGGTTGCCGTCGTTATTTGTGTCGCCAATCACATAGTCGGCATTGTTGTCGTCAGTCAGCAGGTCTCCGCTTTCCAGTCGCCATCCCGTTATGTTAGCAGGTTGGTCGCCAGCGTTGTAGAGTTCTACGAACTCGAGGTCGTCAGTGCTGGCGTCGTCGTACACAATCTCGTTAATCACGACACGCGGTTGCGCGAGCGCTATCGCACCAGCGCACAAAAGTGCGAAGGGTACTGTCATCCATCGCTTCATCGCATCTGTCCTCCTTTCTGGTGTGTTGGTGAGTGTAGGTTACTCGGAAAGATTATACCCTATATCACAGGGTTATGCAAGTGTCTTGCGGGGGTGTTCAAAAAGGTGGCTTGGGCAAGACGCGCAAGTATGCACACGGGCGAGACGCCCGTGCTACGAGTGTAGCACAGACATTCGTGTCTGTGAAAAAGCGGTGTTCCACAGGCAGGAATGCCTGTGTTACATTTTGCTGATGGGCAGGATGCCCGTGCTACAACATCGAATTGTTCTGTGGGCGGTCTTATCTATTGGGGGCGCGAACGGTACCCATAAACAGTACTACGCCTGTCGGCTGATGCACAATCGCAAACAGAAACGGGCGGTCGGCAATCACCGAGAAGCGATGAGCAGGCATGGCGGTAATGCCCACTACAACGCCCGTGGCGGCTGCCGCCTCCGTGCCCTCTTCATCGACCTGAATGATTGCCTTCTGTACCGCTTTGCTGATGTATAACTCGCGCCCGTGCTGGCGGTTCATTCGGCTGAAATCGGCGCGGTTCGGCTCAAAGGCGTGCTGAATCCCTAACGCCTTGAGTGGCTCGTTCAGGGGGAGGCTCGACTCGATTCGGAAGCGAGGCAGACCCACGTCGCCCTCTGCCATCTCGAACTGAGCCATCCACTGGCGCCAGCGTTCTGCCGTGAGCGACTTCAGAAACTCAGCAAGGGTATGCCCCTCGTCGGGCAGGAATAGATAGAACCTCAGCTCGCCCTTCCCGTAGGGCAGGGCAACCGCTTGGAATCCCTCTCCCCTTAGGTAGGGGTATTTGCCCGAGGTGCGCATCATCGGCACTGGCTTTGTGGTGCCGTCCTCCAGGTGAAAGGGGGTCTCGGAAGTCGCCTCTTTGTCAAAGGGGTTCTGCCACTTGCCCTTGAAGTAAAGCGTGTTCACCAGCACCACGCGTGTAAGGGGAGTGAAATCGCCCTGCTGGAATAGGGTTGGAATTAGCCCTTCGGTTTTCTCCTCGATCCAGCCGTTCACACGAGCGAGTGCGCCCTCAGGATGGCCAGCAAAGTCCAGATTCTCGGCATAGGCATCGTAGAAGCGGGTCAGACGCTCCACAAAGGGTCGCTCTAATGGGAATCCTTGCTGTGCCCACAGGCTATTGGCGATATTGACTTTGACCTCAGGGTCTGGAGAGCGTAAGAGGGTTAGCAGGCGGTTGTGCTCCGTGTTGGTCTTCTCTAAAGAGAGTTCTGCTACACCGAGTGCGCTGGCTATCTCGTTGTAGGTTTCGTTCTCAGCACCGTTGAGCACCATCGCAAGCGCAATTTGCGCAGACAAAGGAGAGAAGAACAGATTCGGCTCCTCGCTCTGTGCCTTTAGTTCCGCCAAGAGGTTCAACCCAAACTGTAAGTTCGCCGATACAACAACAGGGTCTATCTCCATCGGTTTCTCCTGTGCACTGCGTGGGGGTTGTGCCTCACGCTGAGTTCCTACACCGCCTGTTCCACAACCGCTAAGCGCAACAGTGAGCAGGGCGGACACCATCATCAGGTTTCGCATAGGCATACCTCCCTCCGTTAGACGCATAGGAGGCGAAAGGGTTTTTTCCCTACTCAAATGCCTCCCGTACAAGCATTTGGAAGCCAGGGAGTACAGGGTCACCGATTAATATGTCGTCTTCTTTCAGGGTTTGTACCGTGCCATCTGGACGATGCACCACGACAGTACGCTGTTCGGGGTCTGCAACCCATACCATCTGTACACCTACCTCCAACCACTCAGCCACCTTCTCGCGCAGGGAGGCGTCGGTATCACGCGGGGAGCGAACTTCTAAGACCAAATCGGGCACCACTCGGCTGAACTGCTCGTTCGGCACCTCGGGTAAGCGCTCCTTCCGAATGAAGGCAAAATCGGGGGCGCGCACACTTTCCCCACGACTGGTTTTCAGCACAAAGCCAACTTCGGCGATGTACGATTCGCCCAACTGTTGGATTAGGGCATGGTATCCTGCACGAACCCCTATTCGCTCTGCTACCCTTCCATGGCGTTCACCTGCTGGCATCCGTTCTCGTACCTCACCGCAAATCAGTTCGACAGGTTTGCCGAGATATTCCTGTTCGAACTCCTCAACGGTCATTCGTTTAGGAGCAACCTGCGCCATTTTGGCTCACCTGTCTTAGTGTACCTTGATGATACGCGTCTCTGCGTGGATCTGTCCGAACAGGTCGCGTGCCCGCACTCGTATCACCTTGGGTGCCTTTTGGTAGGTTAGAGGGGAGATAAGCATGCCCCAGGTGCGGAGAGGACAGGGTATGCTTTCAGAGGATGGTTCAGCAGGCGATAGAGCAACTGAGGGAGGGATTGCGTGGAACACCCTACGAGGGGCGTGTCTACCTTGTAGGGGGTTATGTGCGCGACAAACTACTGGGGCGTCCCTTACCGAACGATTTAGACCTCGTGTTGGAGGGGGATGCCCTTGCGCTGGCGCAGTTCCTCTACGAGAAGGGGATCGCTCAGCACAAGCCCGTGACCTATCCCCGATTCGGCACGGCGATGGTGCAGGTGGCAGGCACACCAATTGAGCTGGTGACCGCCCGTGCAGAAGCCTATGACCCCACCAGCCGCAAACCCGTTCAAGTGGAGCCAACCTCCCTTCGCGAGGACGCCCTCCGACGCGATTTCACTATCAACACCCTGCTGGAAAACCTGCACACAGGCGAGATTGTAGACCCTTTGGGCTGTGCGCTCAGCGACTTGCAGGCTCAGCTTATTCGCACCCCCCGCCCTCCTAAAGAAACCTTCTATGAAGACCCCTTGCGCATGCTAAGAGCAGTGCGCTTTGCCGTTCAGCTGCGCTTCCAGATTGCAGAAGAGACGCTCTCTGCGATACGCTCCGAGTACTACAGGCTCCAGATAATCAGCATCGAGCGCATTCGGGATGAGTTCACCAAAATCTTACGCTTGCCGAATGCTCATGAGGGGCTGCAGTTGCTTCTGGAAACGAAACTGTTGCAGGTGTTTGGCAAACCTCTTCTGCCAATGGTCGGCTGTAGCCAAAACCGCTACCATCAGTACGATGTGTGGACTCATAGCCTGAAGGCAGTTGAGTGCCTCTCGGAAGTGCCCGACTTGTGGTCTACCCATTCGCTTCCAGAATGGGAACTACGATTGGCAACCCTTCTGCATGATGTGGGGAAGCCTGCCACGCACTCGGTCGATGAGCATGGCGAGGTTCACTTCTACGGGCACGCGGAGGTGGGAGCAGAAATTGCTGAGCATTGGCTCACTGAAATGCGCTACCCAAACCTCACGATAGAGCGCATCACCAAACTGGTACGCCTCCACATGCGCCCAGGTGCTTACCAGCCTGGATGGAGCGATTCGGCTATCCGACGCTTGATTCGGGATGCAGGTGAGCTGTTGGAACCCTTGTTGCGAATGGCGAAAGCAGATGCCTGTGCCCAACGCCCTGACCTACCACGCCCTAACCTTGACGAACTGCGCGCCCGCATCGAAAAAGTGCGCCAGGCAGAGGACACGCGCCAATGGAGAAGCCCTCTGAGTGGTACAGAACTCATGGAGCACTTCGGTCTCAAGCCTGGGAAGTTGGTGGGGCAACTCAAGCACTACATGGAAGAGCAGGTGCTGGAAGGCAACCTCGACCCCGATGACAAAGCGCGCGCCCTCCAACTGGCGGAGGCGTTCCTGCAGACTATCAAAAGTCCCTCCCGAGAATCTGGCAGCAATTGAGCAGGAATCGGCGGAGCAGGGGAGAATATCCAGTCGTGAAGGTCGTCAACAGGGGAACATTTTAGCTCATTATACGGTATAATTGCGAAGGCGATTGTTATGAATCAGCATGCTGTAAGACAAACTGAGGGTAGGGTAGGGAAACTGACCCGCAACAAGGGAATTCTGTTGGGGGTAAGCCTCCTTTTAGCTTGGCTTGCTGGCTGTAATAGCAGTTCCACCTCGAACGCCTCGCGGTCGCTGTTAGTAGTGGTGATTGTAGACCCCACTCTTTCTGCAGTTGCTAAGAGTGAGGAGTGGAGGAAGAGTTTCGAGAAACTCCTTGGCTATCTTCCAGAAGACTCCCAGCTCGCCATTATCCGATGTGACCATAAACCGGACTTTATCGGGAGCCGTGGGGCTACGGGATTTGCGGTCTCGCGTGAAGCCATCCTTCAGGACTTCAAGGAGGCTTGGAAGCAGATACCTTGTGGAAATGATAGTAGAGGGAACCGGCAGTACTGCGGAACTGATGTGGTCTCGGCAATCGAGCTTGCTATCAACTATGCATCAAGTCCAGAAAATGACCGCTACCAAAGGAAACTTATCATCGGTTGGACAGACCTGACCGCAGACCCTTGCCAAGTGAAACGCAAACCCTTTCGCAAGCCTACAGATTATAGGCCTGAAAATGCCGAAGATGTCGAGCTGGTCCTTCATGGGGTTCCTCTCGCACAACAATCAACGATTCGGAATGCATGGAAAGACTCCTTCAAATCAATCCGTCTTTACTCGCCTGGGGAAGAGGTCAACATCGAACAGCATTACAACCTACGCTACCCAGGCGGTGTATTATAGGAGGTAGTGCACATGGCACAGGATAATACACAGGATAATCGCACACGCTCTAATACAGCTGCCGCTAAAATGCGCTACGCCATAGCTTCCGAGTTAAGCAGTGCACGACGCGCTATCATAGGATGGGGTATCGCGTTGCTCGTGGCTTCAGCTCTATTTGCTTTGCTTACTACGAACGCACTCGGACGATTCACAGGTGAACCGCTAACCGCTTATTTTATAGGGTTGATCCTTCATATACTGCTGGGGTTATCATCTCATATGTGGAAACTTTCTGTCTTTCATCGTTCTAAAACAAGTTCGCTATATATGTTTTTTGTGATTATCTTTGCTTTGGCACTTTTAGTTATTGCCTATTTCCGAGCCGACCTTTTGGTACAGCGAGGTTATCCAGTCCTAACAGCTTATCTTATCAGCTTCTTTCTGTTTCTGATAGAGGTAGCAGGTCCTATGGTGTTCGGGATTCTGCTCGCCAATTCCTGGCACCGGAGTGAGGAGTTGAGAAGGGACTTTGACTGGGCACGCAACTTTGCCACCATCATACCCGATGAGCATGACCCGCGTAGTGCCTGGATAGATGAAGGATATCATCTCAGGGACGATATACGCCATCTTGAGGCAGAAAAGACAGAGGCGCAGAGCCAGAAGTCTCGTGCTGAAGCGGAGGGGAATTCTGCTGAGGTAGCCCGACTGACGGAGCAAATTGCTGAAAAAGATGTCCAGATTAGTAGATTGAGGAGGCGCTACGAGACCCTGAGGCGGCACTTTCCCTGGGCAACCACTGACTTTGATCGGGGAGTTGCTGAAAGACTAAACCCCACGCAGACGCCCTCTTGATGGATTGTCACCCATAGCGCCATTCACCTCGTGCGACAGCAGGGATGAACGACTCCAGCTCAGGGCAGGGGAGTTCGATTACCTGTCGGCGCTCGGCACTGAGATAGCACGCCATCAGCAGTTCGGTTATCTGCGCGCCGTACTCTAAAGTACAGAACGGAGTTTCGCCCTTCAAGAAGCACTCGGTAAAGTAGCGATTCTCGGCGATGTAGCCGTAGGAATGGGCTTCATCGGCAAGGTAGGGCATAAGTCCTTGCTCAGCGTTCTGCTTTTCTACAATATCTTCGCCCGCTTGCCCCTGCACATTTCGGCTGAAGAACACGGTGCCTTCACCAGCCAGCGAGTTGATGGCGAGCATATATTCAGGTCCCAGCACCTCGAAGGTGAGTCGTAGCCCAGGTCCCACAAAGCACCACGAGGTCGTGGCTTCCACGACAACCTGATTGCCTTTCGGTGTCTCGAAGGTGATTCGGGAGGTGGCGTAGTCCTCAGCTGGGTGGTTAACATAATCTACTTCCATCTCGTGGGCGTAGGTCTCTCGGAGTTGCTGAGCGTATTCAGGGCGTGCCCATTTGAGGCAAGCGATATGCGCCTGCACGGAAAGCGGTTTGAGAGCGGAAAGGGGCAGGGAAGGGGGCGTTAGCACGAACCAGCCTGCGGCGATGCTGTGGCACATCATATCGTTTAGCACGCCACCCCCTTGCAGGTCGCCCCGCCAGAACCATGCGCGGTGAGGTCCGCTATGTTCTTCGGCACAGCGAGCAAGGTAGGGTTCGCCTGCGATTTCGGCTCCGCGTCGCCAGATGAGTTCCTTCCCACGCGTCACCGAGGGAGCAAACAGCTGGTTTTCCAAGTAGCCGTGCGGGATGTTCGCTTGCTGAACAGCAGTGAGGATTTGGCGTGCCTCTCGCAGGTTGCGCGCCAGCGGTTTCTCAACCGCTAAGCCCTTGAGGGTGGCACGCCCTGTGCGCACTTCGTCTGCGATTGCGGAAATCAGTTCCACTCGCACATAGTTGGGAGCAAGGAACCAGACCGCATCCACCTCACCTGAGCGCACCATCTCGCGCACATCCCCAAACACGCGCGGAGAACCGATGCCTAATGCTTGGCAGAGCTGTACCAGTTCCTCTGCGCTCTTGGGATTCCGACTTGTGATGGCGGTAATTTCGGCGTTCCGAACGCTTGCGAACGCCTGCGCGTGAAACCGCGCCACGAACCCACTGCCTACAAACCCAATCCGAAGTGGCGATTGCATAGGACTCCGTTTCGAATTCCGCACCGAAATTCCTACCGAAACATTCAATTCGCCCAGCCCGTCGAGTAAAATAGCAGGAGACATGGTAGCGGTGGCGAATCATCCTAAACGGAGGCAAACTATGTGGAGAGCTGGACTACTGATAGTGATGCTGACTGTGTACTCTACGGGTTGCATCGCCCAGCAACTGCAATTCTACGCAGCGCAAGGGCTGATTCGCGACCCACAAACTGGGGAACTGACCTACGATTTTATCCCCATACGCGACCCCCAGACAAGTGCGCCTGTCGGGGATGTGTTCGTGAACCTGATGTTTATCAATCGTCCTGGGCTACTGCAACAACCGGTAAGAAGTGCCCTATTCTTCTTTTTGCCCAACCCGCCAGTTGGGAATCCTCCGCTATTACTGGCGTATGCAGACCCATCCCAAGCGTCCAATAACATGGCTGTTTTAGAGATATCGAAACGCTTTGAGCAAGTAGGGCTTCAGGCTTATGAAGCCCGCATTCTCTCAGTGAGGGTTCCCGCGCGAGCGATACGGCTTGACCAGCAAGGCAATCCAACCGAACAGCAAGGAACTTTAGAAATCACAGTGCTGGACTTCCATCCATTCTCATTCCGACGCCCGAAGCCCGACCAACCACGCGACCGAATTCGCATCCTTTACTATGAAGGACCACCACAAGACCCAACCTATCGTTTCCCGCCTAACCCTTTACAACCCTATGCGGAGTACGAAATCAATGCGCCTACTCAGGATGCGAACTTTTTCGTTCACGGACGCGATGTTCCTCGCTAAGGAGGTACTCCTATGAAGACACGATGGCGATTATTCGGTGGATTTATATTAGCAATATTGGCTCTGCTTCCGCTTAACGCGCAATATGTACACAGTGCGGAACCGCCAATAGACCCGCTGGCACCCTACTTCTCGTGGCGCTCTACTGCAGGGGTAGACCAGCGTCATTCTAACAGAAGCCTATTTGATGGTCCGACAGTTCCCAGCATCCGCTGGATTCTGCCAGGCGGTCTTTCCGCTGAGATTACTCACATAGGACCATCTTTGCTCGACCCTGCTGGGATTCTATATGCTCCTCAAACGCCTGCAGGGGGAACCTTACGCTATACCCGATATACCCAGATTACCCCTACCATTGGAATTACAGTGGGGAGTGTGGGTCCCTTTTGGGGGCAGCCCACCGCTGCAACCATCTTCAACACTGCCGTTTATGTTTTTGGGCAAAATGATATCTTTGTAGAATCCAGTGGTACTTGGCCTGTTTTTGTGTTTGCAGGCGGACAGTATGACTGTATCATCTACAGTCCTTCCCCATTCTTGGGAGTTCCAGATTTGTTCGTAAACATCGGCGACTTGCGTTCTCATGGGCTCCCTATCCGCCGAATCGCAGCGCAAAAAACCCATATTGGAACCTATACCGATGGCTTGCTTAGTTACGCGCTGATAAGTGATATGATTCGGATAGATGATCAGGGATTTGGTGTCCCGAACCCGGTTGCGGTAGGTGTGTTTTGGGTTGCCTCCCAGCGGGGAACAGGTCCCGTGGTAGTAATCGACTACACTTCTTTCGCTGGGTCGGTGTCCGCAGCGTTGGGTCCAGGAGTTTTCAATCAGCATAACGACTCAGGCTTCATCGGCTTCCACGATGGCTCCGTATTTGTGTATGACTTAACTACAATCCCGCTTCCCTCCTTCTCGAACGCATTTACTGTGATGGAACTTAGCCTGAGTGACCTTCTTGACCCTAACGACTGGTCAAGCGGGATTGACCCTATAGAGAGCGACTCGGTCGATCGTCCGATAGTGTTTAACGAGGACAACCTCGTAGCGTATATCTGTGCCACCAACAATGGGCGTGTCTATGCGGTTGATGCGCTTACAGGGGCGCGTCTATGGGGTACACGCCTCGTTCCTGGTCGTGCTGCGCCAATAATGGGTGGACCTGCCATCGGCACAGACGAGTTTGGATTTGAGACCCTGTATGTCGTAGCACGAACCGCTTCGAACCGCGGCACTCTCTTCGCCATCGACGCAGATAATGGAAACATCAAGTGGCAATTCCCTCTGCAGAACATCAGTCGCTGTACCCCTACTGTCGACAGTGAAGGACGAATCTATGTGGGGGATGATAGGGGAATACTTTATGCTATCAATAGTGATGGAGTTCTTCTATGGCGTCTCAATCTTGGCGCTTCTATCCGCGTTGCGCCTGCTATTGTATCAGACGCCAACGGAACTCCCCTCTTACTGGTAGCCGCCTCCAATCGTAATCTGTTCGCCATAGAGCAACGAACGGTTATCGATATCCCCCTCGGGGGGATCGGAGTTGGAGGTGGTCCCTAAGAGGCGAGTAGAGAGGGTGCAGCTTGTCTGCACCCTCTTACAAATGGGGTATAATAGAAGTGTCCCCTTGAACGCTCTCTACTGAACTATACGGGTGGGACACCCTAAAATACCACGGTGGACGGAACAACCATGAGAAAACGAACACGCACAACAACCCTTGAAGAAACAACTCCAGACCCTGTAGGGGATTTCGAAGTATCCTCTATTAGCGAGGTAGACGGAGCAGAGGAAGGCGGTCTTGCAGTTGAGATGCGCCCTGCACGTACCAAAGAGCCAAAGGAAACTTTGGACTTCCGCACCCTGATGCAGATGTCGCTGAGCGACCTCAAACGGCGTGCCAAGCGTGCAGGGATTCAGGAGGAACTGGAAGACCGCGCGGAGATTGCTTACCGCCTCCTGCAGGTGCTGAACACCGAGCCAGGCACGGAGTATGCCTGGGGCATACTGGAAATCCTGCCTGATGGCTGGGGATTCTTGAGGCGCCACCCGAATTTGCAAAGCACAAACGCTGATGTTTATGTCTCCCAGTCTCAAATCAAACGGTTCGGCTTACGCACAGGCGACTTTGTATTTGGTGTTGCACGCCCCCCTAAAGAGGGCGAGAAGTATTACGGACTGCTTCGGGTGGAAGCCATCAACGGCGTCCCCAGCGATGAAGCACGCAAACGGCGCGACTTCGAACAGCTCACCCCTCTCTATCCGAATGAACGACTCGTGATGGAGACCACACCTGAAAACATTTCAGGGCGCATTATCGACCTGATTGTACCCATCGGCAAAGGTCAGCGTGCCCTTATCGTAGCTCCTCCAAAAGCAGGGAAGACCACCCTGCTAAAAAGCATTGCTAACAGTATCACAGCGAACCACCCTGAAGTTATTCTGTTGGTGTTGCTGGTTGATGAGCGTCCTGAAGAGGTCACCGACATGCGTCGCTCGGTGAAAGGGCAGGTGATTAGCTCCACTTTCGATGAGCCACCCGAAAATCACATGCGCGTGGCAGACCTCGTCTTAGAGCGCGCCAAACGGCTGGTAGAGCAGGGGAAGGATGTGGTGATTCTGCTCGATAGCCTCACCCGTTTCGGACGCGCTTCGAACCTCACCACCAGCCCCAGTGGGCGAACCCTGTCGGGTGGGCTTGACCCCGCTGCGCTGTATCGTCCCAAACGGTTCTTTGGCGCGGCGCGCAATATAGAGGAGGGCGGGAGCCTTACGGTGATAGCCACCTGTCTCATCGAGACAGGCTCGCGTATGGACGAGGTGATTTTCGAGGAGTTCAAGGGCACTGGCAACATGGAGTTGGTGCTGACTCGTGAACTGGCAGAGCGACGAATCTTTCCTGCGATCGATGTGAAACGCTCGGGAACGCGCCACGAGGAACTTCTTTACTCGCGCGAGGAGCTGGTAGCGGTATGGCAACTGCGTCGCTTGCTGGCAAACCAGGAAGATTTGGTGGAAGCGGCAGAGCAGTTAATCCGCTTGCTCCAGCGCACTCGCTCGAATCGGGAGTTCCTGCAAGAGGTAGTCGCACGCACTCGCACCTAAACCAGAAGGAGGCATAAACGACCATGCGAGAGGACGAAGGGCGACGCTACGAGGAAGAAGAACCTGAAGACGAACTGGAAAGCCTTTTCGACTTTGAGGACGATGATGACCCCTTTGGCGAAGAAGAGTCGGAGGAAGAACCAGCCCCAGAGGAGATGGAGGCGCAACTGCGTCGGCTCTTTGGCGAGCCTCCCCACGAATTAGAGGAAGCGCGTCAGTTCGACAAGGGGCGCGAACTGCAAGTGCGGGTGATGGGTGTCTATGAACGCACAGAGGCGGGTCAGCCGAGTGCGCTCCTTGTCCATCTTCAGGATAACTATGGGCGTAATGTGCCGATTGTAATCGGTCCCTTCGAAGCCCATGCGATTGCCCGCGCTCTCCATGAAGAAACGCTTCAGCGACCACTTACGCACGACCTCATCCGTAACATATTGGTGAAGCTGGGCGTTTCGGTCGACCGTGTGGTGATTGACGACTTGTGGGAAGGCACCTACTATGCGAAAATTTTTCTGGTTCGCGGTGAGGAAGAGATTGAAATCGATGCGCGCCCCAGCGATGCGATAGCGATTGCCCTCCGCTTCCGCGCCCCGATTTATATGGTGGAATCGGTGCTAAATGAAGCGGCGACGGACGAGTTTGGTTAACATAATCTCTCTTATCGGACTCTCATGCGGAGCGCACTCTACTGGATAACTTTTGCACTCGCCTTCGTGCTCTGCAAGGTGCTGTTCGGACTTCTGTTGCGCTTCCCGCTTTTTTGCTGGCTGAGGATTGAGAATCGGCATCTTGTTCCACGACGCGGCGGGCTTATCGTGATTGCCAACCATCTTTCGCTTGCTGACCCGGTAGTGCTGTGGTACGCCTCTCCACGCCACCTCTGTTTCATGGGACGCGCTGATGTGTTCAACATCCCCTTTATCAGTGCGATTATTCGCTTAGCGCGCGCAATCCCTGTGCGCCAACGCTCTGCCGACCGAACTGCACTGATGGAAGCCATCAAGGCAGTTCAGCGTGGCGAAGCACTCTGTATCTTTCCAGAGGGCGAACTGAGCGAGACAGGCGAGCTGTTGCCATTTCTGCCAGGCGTCTTGCTGATTATTCGCCAAACGAAGGCTCCTGTTCTACCTGTGGGATTAGTCAACACCCATAGGATTGTGCCTTATGGAAAACTTTTCCCACGCCCAGCCTTTGCATTAGTTAGCGTACGCTTTGGAAAGCCAATCCCACCTGAACAGATTTTAGACCTGCCCACCTCCGAAGCGCAGTTAGAATTTCTAAGGAATAGTGTCAAATGTCTTATGGAGTGTTGAGGTGGTATAGGGTATAGTAACTATTAGGTAAGGATGGTTTTCACTGCGCAGGAAGCGCTACGGGAAGGACTGGGTCTTACTAACCCTGACCCCGTTGCACTGCAGAAGGCTTACGAGCACCTGATGAGGCGCGTTGCTGCTGCAGTGAAGCGTAAAACCGAGGAGGTCATGCTGGTGCTGGAATTAACACCGCATAAACCTGTGGAATTCTCTGCAGGAGAATATGAGTATAGGAGAAGAACGGGTATCCTCACAGTGTGTATTATGCAAGGTCTGACGAGTGGGGAGACAGCGATGATTTTTTGCCGAGAGATTGCCGAATTTCTCCAGCGACAAGAAGTTGGGTACTGCATCACGCATGAGTTGTGGAGTCGGTGGGGACCAGCACTTTACCAGGAGTTAATGAGTTTCTTTGATGTACAAGGGGGTTAATCAAAACCATGCAGATTGGAGTGTATCCCGCCGTTGAACCGTTCGGCAAAAAGATTAGAAGTGCGCTAAAAGAGGCTGGGATTCGGTGGGTGTGCTTAAAGAGGTTGTTGGAGCCTCCTGAATCTCTTGCGCTGCTTCTTATCAATGTCGCTGCGCTTGAAAGTGGTGAGAATGACTTGAAAACGGTTCTTGAGGCAGTGCAGAACAGCCCCCTACGCTCAGTCCCAACCGTTCTGCTGGATCCTCCCAACGGTGAGGTGATGAGTGGCTGGGCAGAGGGTTATGAGGCACGTCTGAGTTTGGCACTCTCATCAGCGCAGATTGCAAGGATAATCCAGAAGATGTTACACCAGCTTCAGCTAACACGCCCATAGTGGGAGGTCTCTGCTTCAGCCAAAAGGTACAATTACATTCACCTATGGCGCAGAACTACCGAGAGACGCTGAACTTACCAAAGGATGACCAAACTATTCCGATGCGTAC
>FWWL01006892.1_pt1 | contig 16009 bp, 16 predicted proteins | sample 2228331 | NCBI WGS metagenome assembly FWWL01 (sample SAMEA103939775, study PRJEB20133) | metagenome
AACCCTACGACGTCCCCGTGCGCCCGCGCGAACCCCACCGCCACCGGCAGGCCGACGTAGCCGAGACCGATCACCGCGATCCGCTCAGGCATCATCAACTAACCGTTCCATGAGGGTTCCTTCTCGAAGACCGCGCCTTTAAAATCGACATCTAAAGCGATGGTCATTTTGATATACATATTCATCACAGCCCGAGCCAAACAATCCTATCCGGTATTTTATTCCGCTCCGAACGTTCGCGACTTTCATAGAAAATCCTAAGCTACGCATTATACACTCAACTTCTTCGTGAGATATGCTTTCATATGGATAACCTCCTAGCCAATCGTGAACATCGTGGTAAAAATCCATCCCTCTTTTCTCTTCATATGAAGCGACATAATCTTGAAAGCTTAGCCTAGATAAAAAACAGGCAACTTTAAAGGCCCTTATATAGTAATCTCTCGCTATTTTCTGATTGGTTGCACTTGTTGACATGTACCATCGTTTTTCCAGTTTCCAAAACCAGTCAAGCCAAGTGCGCCTGTACAGGGAGAAAGCAAACAATCCTCCATCAATACACATTCCCGCAGCGGATCGCAATGCGCGCGGTAAATCACCGGTATGATGAAGAACCCCCCATGAATATACTACATCAAAGTATCCATGTTCCAATGGAGAAAGATCAAAAACGGACATTGTTTTGATAATATAGTTTTCGCTTTCTGCATGGGTGTTTAACAAAGTTGCAGCTGTATTGGTAGAATATTGATCGACGTCAATTGCCAAGACAGATCGCGCACCGAGCCGCAATGCAGCAAGCGTGTGCAAGCCCGAGCCGCATCCGATATCCAAGAAGGTTTTTCCGCACAAGTCTCCAACAAGAGATTTTAGTTTCGTCTCGCTATGGCGAATTTTTTCTTCGGATACAGTCTGCGAAAAAGAAGACCAGTTTTTTCCAAACTCGAACATTTTAACCTGGCGCGTGTGGTGGCTGGTCATGAGCATTTCCTCTTTAGTCTCAGAATATTGCCGTGAGTTGAGAGGACGTTGACGGTACAAAGGCGGCGACGAGCGGCCGCAGATCCGGCTGGCGGTTCGAGTCGATCGGCGTCGGCACGGTGACGACGAAGAAGTCGCGGCCTTCGAGATCGCGCGGATCGTCGGTGAACCGCAGGCCGGGCAGACGCAGCTCCTCGGCCGCCACCTCGCCCGTGCGGTCGAGGCCGGACCGCAGCTCCTGGATCCGCCGCGGGTCGATGTCGAACCCCACCACGTCCCCGTGCGCCCGCGCGAACCCCACCGCCACCGGCAGGCCGACGTAGCCGAGACCGATCACCGCGAAATGAAGGGCGGACTGCAATCGAGATACTCCCGAACCGGGCAACTTCACCGAACGCTACAGGGGCGGTCGAATGCCGGAAGCCCGCCGTACGTGCGCAATGTCTCCCTCGACGGCATCGTGATGCCGAACCGCCTTCTCACCCCAGCCATGATACGACCTGTGCCATTCGACGAAGCGGCGCACGCCCTCTTCGATCGGGGTCCGGGGCTCGAAGCCGAGATCGCGCCGGCTCGCTTCGATATCCGCGTAGGTCTCGACCACGTCGCCCGGCTGCAGCCGGTCGTAGCGCGCCTCCGCCCGCCGGCCGATCGCCTGTTCGAGCGTGCGCACGAGATGCTCGAGCTCGACCGGCCGGTTGTTGCCGAGATTGTAGATCCGGTGCGGCGGCCCCTCGCCCGAAGGTGGCCGGTCGAGCGCCGCCAGCACGCCCTGGACGATGTCGTCGATGTAGGTGAAGTCGCGGCGCATCCTGCCGTAGTTGAAGAGCGTGATCGGCCGCCCGGCGACGATCGCATCGGTGAAGATGTACATCGCCATGTCCGGCCGCCCCCAGGGGCCGTAGACGGTGAAAAAGCGCAGGCCGGTCTGCGGGATGCCGTAGAGCCGCGCATAGGCCTCGCTCAGGAGCTCGTCGGCGCGCTTGGTGGCGGCGTAGAGCGACACCGGATGGTCGACCCGGTCCTCGACCGAGAACGGCATCTTCGTGTTGGCGCCGTAGACCGAACTCGAGCTCGCGTAGACGAGATGCCGCAGTTCCGGCAGATGGTGCCGGCAGAGCTCGAGGATCACCATGTGGCCGACGAGATTGGCCTTCACATAGTCGAAGGGATGCGACAGCGACCAGCGCACGCCCGCCTGCGCCGCGAGATGCACGACCCCCGTGATCTCCCCCGCATGCCGCCTCGCGAGCGCGGTCATGCCCTCCTCGTCGGCGATGTCGAGGAGCTCGAAGGTGAAGCCGTCCCTGCCCTCGAGCTGCCTGAGCCGCGCCCGCTTGAGCTCCGGATCGTAGTAGGCGTTCAGATTGTCGACGCCGATCACCCGCTCGCCACGACCGAGCAGGGCCGCCGCCACATGCGCTCCGATGAAGCCGGCGACGCCGGTCAGCAGAATGGTCACCGGATCTCCCCACTTGATCCGTTCGGACCGAGCACACGGAAACCCGCCGAGCCGGCGGTCAGCGACAGCGGCAGGCCGACATAGCCCATGCCGATCACGCCGACCGTCGCCGTCCGCAGTTCGAACCGCTGGCGGAGCGCCGAAGCAGGTCCGTCACCGTTCATGCACGCCGTGCCCGCACGAGACCGGCCAAGCTTATGGCCCGGTTCGCCGGGATCCGCAAGCGTCCCCGATGCGTCGCGGCGCGGTTTCAACTCCGGCGTGGACCGACCCGGTCGCTTGCTCGACAGAGGAGGAAAGTCGCCAGTGCGAAGCGCGAGCGCAACGACGCGCGCTATCGTGTGGCGGGAAGGCGGTGTCGGCCGGCGCTCGGCGAATGGTTCTCCGGACCCGCGATCCATCGGCGCCTGGGATCCGCCTCAGAGCCGCGCCTGCAGGCGGAAGCCGGGGGCATGCAGCAGGCGCACGCGGGTGATGGGGCCGGTGGTGCCGCGGGTGGTGCGGTCGAGGGCGAGGAGGGGGGTGCCGGGCGCGCAACCGAGGAGTCGGGCCTCGTCCTGACCGGCCGCGACCGCGGACCAGACGAGCGTGCCCGTGACATAGGGCACGTGGCGCACGAGCCATTCGTTGGCGCTCACGACATCGAACGGGACGCCGTCGGCGATCTCCGGATCGAGCCAGCGGTCCTCCAGCACGAAGGGGGCACCGTCCGCGAGGTGCAGCGCCCGCACCCGCCGCCACACCGTCCCGTCGGCGAGCCCGAGCTCGTGGGCGACGTCGGCGGGCAGGGGCAGGATGTGGTCGTCGAGCAGCCGGTAGCCCCAGACGGCTCCGCGGCCTTCGATCTCCTGCCGCAGGATCGGGATCTCGAGCCGCACCCGGCGCACCGGCGTGTCGGCGAGACGCGTGCCGCCGCGGCGGCGGCGGACCACGAGCCCGGCCTCGGCGAGATCGCGCATGGCACGCTGGACGGTGCCGCGGGCGCAGCCGAACTCGCGGGCGAGGTCGGCATCGCGCGGCAGCCGGTCGCCCGGCCGCCAGTCCCCTTCGAGGATGCGGCGGTGCAGCAGCTCCCGCACCGCCTGCCAGGACGGACCGCGTGGACGGCTCATGCGCCGGCCCCGACCTCCCGCATCGCCTCGCGGAACCGGGCCACCACCGCCTCGCGTGCGACGTGCCGACCGTCCCGCACGACATGCCGCCCCGCACTCCACACCTCGCGCACGACGGAGCGGCCGGGAGCGGCGAAGATCCAGGAATCGAGCGCCGCATCGCCCTCGCGGCCGCAGAGATGCTCGTTGTCGGTGTCGAGCGCCACGAGATCGGCGAGCAGGCCCGGACGGATGGCACCACAGGGCCGCGCTGCCGCCTGCGCGCCGCCCGCGCACACCTCCTCGAACAGCCGCCTTCCCGTCGAGCGGGCGGCATCGGCGAGCACGGCGCGGGTGTGATCGCGCAGGCGCTGCGACCATTCGAGCAGGCGCAGTTCGCTCGTGAGCGAGATGCGGAGGTTGGAGTCGCTGCCGACGCCGATCCGCCCGCCGGCACCGAGGAAATTCGGGGCATCGAAGATGCCGTCGCCGAGATCGGCCTCGGTGACCGGGCAGAGGCCCACAACCGCCCCGCGCGCGGCGAGCCGGCGGAGTTCGTCCGGGGTCGCCTGGGTGCAGTGGATCGCACACCAGCGCCCGTCGACTGCCGCATGGTCGAGCAGCCAGGCGATGGGCCGCGCCCCGTAACGCGCGAGGATTTCTTCCACTTCCGCCTGCTGTTCCGCGAGGTGGATGTGGATCGGGCCGTCGGGCGCAAGCGCCACGACCGTCGCCAGATCCTCCAGCGCCACCGCCCGCAGGCTGTGCGGCGCGACGCCGATGCGGAAGTCGGAAGGCCCACGCGCCACCGCCTGCTGTGCGGATTCGAACAGCCGTGCGAAGCCCTCCGGATCGTTGCCGAAGCGGCGCTGGGGCCCTTCGAGCGGCCTCTGGTCGGCACCGCCGAAACGGTAGAGCACCGGCAGCAGCGTGAGCCCGATGCCGGTGCGTTCGGCGGCTTCGAGGATGCGCGCCGACATCTCGGCCGGATCGGCATACGGTACGCCATCGGGCCCGTGGTGCAGATAGTGGAATTCTGTGACCGAGCCGAAGCCCGCTTCCAGCATCTCGACGAAGGCCATGGCGGCGATCGCCTCGACCTCCTCGGGCCCGAGCCGGCCCTGGAAGCGGTACATGGCCTCGCGCCAGGTCCAGAAACTGTCGCGCCCGGAAGGGCCGCGCGCCTGCGCGAGCCCGGCCATGCCGCGCTGGAAGCTGTGGCTGTGCAGGTTCACCGGTGCCGGCAGCAGCAGGTCCACGGTCGGCACCGCCCCCTCCGGGGCCGGGCCCACCGCGCCGATGGTGCCGTCGGGGGCGATCGTCACCTCCACCTGCCGCCGCCAGCCTTCGGGCAGGAGCGCGCTTCGGGCGACGAGACGTCGGGGTCCGGTCATGCGGTCGCGGCCTCGTTGACAGAATATGTGCACACCTATTACGAACGCCCGCGTGGCCGATCAAGCGCCCGGGGGAGGGATGGAACCGGCGCGGCTTCTTCTGAAGTGCGACGTGGCGACCATGGCCGCGGGCGGACGCCCGTACGGCCTGATCCGCGATGCCGCGCTCGTGCTCGAGGGAGACCGCATCGTCTGGATCGGGCCGCGGGCGGAGCTGCCGCGCGAGCACGCGGCGCTCGCGCCCGAAAGCCTCGGCGGGCGGCTCGTCACCCCGGCCCCGGTCGACTGCCACACCCATCTCGTCTTCGCCGGCAGCCGGGCGCGCGAGTTCGAGCTCCGGCTTTCGGGCGCGAGCTACGAGGAGATCGCGCGGGCCGGCGGCGGCATCCTCTCGACCGTCCGGGCGACGCGGCAGGCGGACGAAGCGGCCCTGCTCGAACGCGCACTCGCGCGCGTCGACTCGCTTCTCGCCGACGGTGTCGGCACCATCGAGATCAAGTCCGGCTACGGGCTCGATGTCGAGACCGAACTCCGGATGCTCAGGGTCGCCCGGGCGATCCCGCGGCACCGGCCGGTGGACGTGGTGACCACTTTCCTCGGTGCGCACGCGGTGCCGCCGGAATATGCCGGACGCCCCGATGCCTACATCGACGAGGTCTGCCTGCCGGCGCTCGAAGCGGCGCACGCCGGGGGGCTGGTCGATGCGGTCGACGGTTTCTGCGAGCGGATCGCGTTCGGACCGGAGCAGATCGCGCGGCTGTTCGAGCGGGCGCGCGCGCTCGGGCTGCCTGTGAAGCTGCACGCCGAACAGCTCTCGCATTCGGGCGGGACGCAGCTCGCCGCCCGCTACCGGGCCCTTTCGGCCGACCATCTCGAATACGCCACCGAGGAGGACGTGCGGGCGCTCGCTGCAGCCGGCACCGTCGCGGTGCTCCTGCCGGGTGCGTTCTACACGCTCGGCGAGACGCGGCTTCCGCCTGTCGACGCCTTCCGGCGCCACGGCGTGCCGATGGCGGTCGCCACCGACTGGAACCCGGGCTCCTCGCCACTCGCCTCGCTGCTGCTCGCCGCCAACATGGCCTGCACCCTCTTCCGCCTCACGCCCGAGGAAGCGCTCGCCGGCATTACGCGGAACGCCGCCCGGGCGCTCGGGCTTTCCGACCGCGGCGTGATCGCGCCCGGCATGCGCGCCGATCTCGCGGTCTGGGAGGTGGAGGACCCGGCCGAGCTCTGCTGGCACATCGGCTTCCGCTGCCTCGCGCGGCGCATCCGGAGGGGAGAGGGATGAGGCGAGGGGGTGCGGTGACGGCCCCGGAGCTCCGGCACGGTTTCGTCGAGCTGGTGCAGGGCGATCTGCCGCTCGTGCTCGGCCTGCCGCACACCGGCACCGAAGTCCCGGAACCCGTCTTCGAACGGCTGAACGCCCGCGGCCGCAGCCTCGCCGATACCGACTGGCACGTGGAGCGGCTCTATGCCGGCCTCCTGCCGGGCGTGACGACGGTGCGCACCCGCATCCACCGCTATGTGATCGACGTCAACCGCGATCCCTCCGGGGCGAGCCTCTATCCCGGGCAGAACACCACGGGCCTCGTGCCCTTCACCGATTTCGACGGCCATCCGATCTGGAAGAAGGGTGCCGAGCCGGACGGGAAGGAGATCGCCCGCCGCCGCGCGCTCTGGTTCGAGCCCTACCACGCCGTCCTCGCGGCCGAACTCGAACGGGTGCGGGCCCGTCACGGCTTCGCCATCCTCTACGACTGCCATTCGATCCGCTCGCGCATCCCCTTCCTGTTCGAGGGCGAGCTTCCCGACTTCAACATCGGCACCGACGGCGGGCGCACCTGCGATCCGGCGATCGAACGGGCCGTCGCCGACATCTGCGCTGCGGCCGAAGGATACACGCACGTCGTCAACGGCCGCTTCCGCGGCGGCTGGACGACGCGGCACTACGGCCGGCCCGAAGACGGCGTGCACGCCATCCAGATGGAACTCGCGCAGAAGACCTATCTCGCCGAAGAAGCGCCGCCCTGGACCTTCGACGAAGCGAAGGCGGAACGGCTCCGGGCGGTGCTCCGGCGGATCCTCGAAAGCCTTGCCGAGTGGAGGCCCGGACGATGAACGATCCCCGCTGGAACGCGCGCGTGGTCGTGCCGCCGACCGGTCCGCAGCTCCATGCGAAGAGCTGGCAGACCGAGGCGCCGCTTCGGATGCTCATGAACAATCTGCATCCCGATGTCGCCGAGAAGCCGCACGAGCTCGTGGTCTACGGCGGCATCGGGCGGGCGGCGCGCACCTGGCGCGACTTCGATCTCATCGTCGAGACGCTGAAGACCCTCGAAGCCGACGAGACGCTGCTCGTGCAGTCGGGCAAGCCCGTGGGCGTGTTCCGCACCCACACGGAAGCCCCACGGGTGCTGATCGCCAATTCCAACCTCGTGCCGCGCTGGGCCACCTGGGAGCACTTCGACGAGCTCGACCGCAAAGGGCTCATGATGTACGGCCAGATGACGGCCGGCTCCTGGATCTACATCGGAAGCCAGGGCATCGTGCAGGGGACCTACGAGACCTTCGCCGAGGCCGGCCGCCGGCACTATGGGGGCGATCTGCGCGGCAAATGGCTCCTGACCGCCGGGCTCGGCGGCATGGGCGGGGCGCAGCCGCTCGCGGCGGTGATGGCCGGCGCCTCGTGTCTTGCCGTCGAGTGCGACCCGGAGCGGATCGCCTTCCGCCGCCGCACCCGCTACGTCGACGAAGAGACGACGAGCCTCGACGAGGCGCTCGAGATGATCGCCCGCTGGACCCGGGCCGGCGAGGCGAAGTCGGTGGCGCTCCTCGGCAATGCCGCGGAGATCGTGCCCGAGATCCGCCGCCGCGGCATCCGCCCGGATCTGCTCACCGACCAGACCAGCGCCCACGATCCGATCCACGGCTATCTGCCGCTCGGCTGGACTCTCGCCGAATGGCGGGCGAAGCAGGAGAGCGACCCGCAGGCGGTGGCCGAGGCCGCGCGCGCCTCGATGCGCGTCCATGTCGAAGCGATGGTCGGCTTCTTCCGGGACGGTGTGCCGACCTTCGACTACGGCAACAACATCCGCCAGATGGCGTTCGATGCCGGGTTCACGGACGCCTTCGCCTTCCCGGGCTTCGTTCCGGCCTACATCCGCCCGCTCTTCTGCCGCGGGGTGGGGCCGTTCCGCTGGGTGGCGCTCTCGGGCGACCCGGAGGACATCTTCCGCACCGACGAGAAGGTGAAGGAACTGTTCCCGGACAACCGCCACATGCACCAGTGGCTCGACATGGCGCGCGAACGCATCGCCTTTCAGGGCCTGCCGGCCAGGATCTGCTGGCTCGGCCTCGGCGAACGCCACCGCGCCGGCCTCGCCTTCAACGAGATGGTGGCGAAGGGCGAGCTCCGGGCGCCTGTCGTCATCGGCCGCGACCATCTCGATTCCGGTTCGGTCGCGAGCCCGCGGCGCGAGACCGAGGCGATGAAGGACGGATCGGATGCGGTCTCCGACTGGCCGGTCCTCAACGCGCTCCTGAACTGCGCCTCTGGCGCCACCTGGGTGTCGTTCCACCACGGCGGCGGTGTGGGCATGGGCTATTCGCAGCACGCCGGCATGGTGATCGTCTGCGACGGCACGCCCGAAGCCGCCCGCCGGATCGAACGGGTGCTGTGGAACGATCCGGCCTCGGGTGTGATGCGGCATGCCGATGCCGGTTACGAGGAGGCGATCGCCTGCGCCCGCGAACACCGCCTCCGGCTTCCCGCCATTCTCGGATGACCAGCCTCCGCACAGAAGAGGAGCGAGAGCGATGAAGCGACGCGATGTCCTGAAGACCGCCACGGCCGCCGCCGCGACCTCGGCGATCGCCGCCCCCGCGATCGCGCAGGGCAGGCTGCAGTGGAAGATGGTCACATCCTGGCCCAGGAACCTGCCGGGGCCGGGGGTGGCGGCGCAGATGCTCGCCGACCGCATCACCACGCTTTCGGGCGGGCGCATCGAGGTCAAGCTCTACGCCGCGGGCGAGCTCGTGCCCGGGCGCGGCGTGTTCGACGCCGTCTCGGAGGGCACGGCCGAGCTCTACGCCGCGGGCGAGCTCGTGCCCGGGCGCGGCGTGTTCGACGCCGTCTCGGAGGGCACGGCCGAGCTCTACCACTCGGTTCCCGCCTACTGGGGCTCGAAGTCGAAGGGCATCCTCTTGTTCGGCTCGCAGCCCTTCGGCCTGCGCGCGGACGAACAGTTCGGCTGGATGGTGCACGGCGGCGGCCAGGCCCTCTACGACGAGATGTACGCCCGCTTCGGCATCAAGCCCTTCCTCTGCGGCAATTCCGGCCCGCAGTGGGGCGGCTGGTTCCGAAGCGAGATCACCTCGGTCGACGACCTCAAGGGCCTCAAGTTCCGCACCACCGGGCTTTCTTCCGAGATGTGTTCGAAGCTCGGCATGGCGGTGCAGGCCATGGGCGGCCCCGACATGTTCCAGGCGCTGCAGACGGGCGCCCTCGATGCCGGCGAGTTCATCGGCCCGTGGACGGATTCCGCCCTCGGCTACCATCAGGTCGCGAAATACTACTACTGGCCGGGCGTCGGCGAGCCCTCCTCGGCCGAGGAGTGCGGCATCAACATGAAGGTGTGGGAGGGCCTGCCCGACGATCTGAAGCAGGCCGTCGCCTTCGCCTGCGAGAGCCTCTACAATCCGGTGTGGACGGAATACACCACCAAGCACGCGCAGGCGCTGCGGAGTCTCGTCGCCGAGCACGGGGTCGAGGTCCGTCGCTTCCCCGACAGCGTGATCCAGGCCATGGGCAAGGCCGCCGAGGAGGTGTTCGCCGAACTCCGGGAGGATTCCGACGAGCTCGTCCGGCGCATCACCGAGAGCTTCCTCGCCTACCGCGACCTCGTCGGCCGCTACATGGTGTACGCCGACAACGGCCAGATGAACGCCCGGGCGATGGCGCTCGGTTACTGATCGTCCGGAACGTCCGGACTCCGACGGCGCGCGGCGCGGGAGAAGCGGCGTGGAACGCCTCGCCGATGTGATCGACGCGGCGAACACGCGCATCGCCCGCGCCGTGCGCTGGTTCGCGCTTCTGATGGCGCTCGGCCAGTTCGCGATCGTCGTCGGGCGCTACGCCTTCGGCGTCTACTCCATCGCCGCCCAGGAGGCGGTGCTGTATCTGCACGCGAGCCTGTTCATGCTCGGGGCCGGCTGGACGCTCGTGGTCGACCGGCACGTGCGGGTCGACATCTTCTACGCCCGCGCCACGCCGGAAGTGCGCCGGCGCATCGACATCCTCGGCCACATCTTCCTCCTGCAGCCGGCGATGTGGGCGCTCGTCTTCTGGTCCTGGCCGTCGGTGCGCAATGCCTGGGCGATCCTCGAAGGGCCGATTTCGGTCGGCGGCATTCCCGCCGTCTTCCTGCTTAAGACCCTGATCCCGGCGTTCGCGCTTCTGGTCGCCCTGCAGTCGCTCTCGATCCTGATCCGGCTCTTCGGACACGGGCGGACATGAGCCCGCCGCTCGATCTGCTGATGTTCGCGGCCCTCGTCGCGGTGGTGCTCACCGGTTTCCCGGTGGCCTTCGGGATCGCCGGCGTGGCCGTCCTGTTCGCGGGCCTCGGCGCGCTCACCGGGGTGATGGACCTCTCGCTTCTGGGTGCCCTCTCGCAGCGCGCCTACGGGCTTCTCACCAACGATGTGCTGATCGCCATCCCGCTCTTCGTGCTCATGGGGGCGATCCTCGAGAAGAGCCGGATCGCCGAGGAGCTGCTCGACACAATGGGCCGGCTGTTCGGAAGTCTCCGCGGCGGTCTCGGCATCTCGGTGGTGCTGGTGGGAGCGCTGCTCGCCGCATCCACCGGCATCGTCGGGGCGACGGTGGTGGCGATGGGGCTGATCGCGCTCCCCGCCATGCTGCGCGCCGGCTACGACCCGCGCGTCTCCTGCGGCATCGTCTGTACCGCCGGCACCCTCGGCCAGATCATCCCGCCCTCCACACTCCTGATCATCCTCGCCGACGTGCTGTCGAACGCCTGGCAGCAGGCCCAGTACGCGGAAGGCAAGTTCCGCGTCGAGACGCTGTCGGTGGGCCAGATGTTCGCGGCCGCGCTCATCCCCGGTCTCGTGCTGGTGGCCCTCTACCTCGCCTACATCCTCCTGCGCGGGCTCGTGCGCCCGGCCGACCTGCCGCCCGCCCGCCTCGACCGGCCGCGACCCGGCCGCGAGGAGGTCCTACGGGCGGTGCTGCCGCCCATCCTGCTGATTGTCGCCGTCCTCGGCAGCGTCCTCGGCGGCATCGCCTCGCCCACCGAAGCCGCCTCCGTGGGTGCCATCGGCGCCCTGCTCATGGCGGGTCTGCGCACAGGCGCGCCGCGGCGGCTCGTGCTCCCGGGGTCCGTGGCGCTCGCGACCCTCGCCGTCGCCGTGGCGCTCTTTCCGGTGCGCCTGCAGCGGAGCGATCTCGCCGCGGTCGAGATCGGGGCGGGTGGGCTCTACCTGCTGCTCGCGGTCCTGGGTGCCGTGGCGATCTTTGTGGCCCTGCGCCGGCTGATCGCGCAGGGCGTCCTGCAGGAAGCGCTCGATTCGACCCTCGCCATGACCTCCATGATCTTCGCGACCATTCTGGCGGCCGGCATGTTCAGCCTCGTCTTCGTCGGCCTCGGCGGCGAGGAGCGGGTGGCGGGGCTCCTCGAAGCCATGCCGGGCGGTCCGACGGGGGCGCTGGTCTTCGCCATGCTGGTCGTGTTCGTGCTCGGCTTCTTTCTGGATTTCGTCGAGATCGCGGTGATCGTGCTGCCGCTCGCCCTGCCGCCGCTCATCCTCATGGGCCACGATCCGGTCTGGCTCGGGGTGCTGTTCGCCATCAACCTGCAGACGAGCTTCCTCACCCCGCCCTTCGGCTTCTCGCTCTTCTATCTCCGCGGCGCCGCCCCGCCCGAGGTGACGACCGCCGACATCTACCGCGGTGTGCTGCCCTTCATCGCGCTGCAGGCCACAGGTGTGCTTCTCGTCTGGCTCCTCCCGGCGCTCGCCACCCGCCTGCCGGCGGCGCTGTTCTGAAGGGCCGGAGGCCGGAGCGGGGTCCGTCTTCCAGAGCGCGTGCGGCGCGGATCGCCGGACGGATCCGCGCCGACGCGATCGAGGCATGAAGCGCCGGTCGATGGCTGCTGCATACATCGAGGACATTCCGGGGCATGCTGAAAAAGCGAGGGGCTTTCTCGCGGAATTGTCGAATCCGGATGCCCTCGGGGCCGACGACAGGACCCTGTTCGCGATCGTGCGGGCACCCGAAGTGATGGGCGAAGCGGGCAAGCGCGTGCCCGACGAAGTGCGGCAGCGATTTCCGGACATTCCATGGCGCCGGATGGCCGGCATGCGGGACGTGCTCGTCCACGATCATCTCGGAAGCGACCCGGACGTCGTGAAACGCACCGTTCCAGACGATTTTCCCCTCCCGTCGTGGCGCTCCGCCCCGTACTCCGGCAGCTCGAAGCTGGAGAGGATCCGCCGGAGACCGCCCCCGACCCCCACGCTTCGGATCGGTCGGGGCATCGCTTTCGCCGTGACGGTCACCGGAACGGATGCGTGGAGGACGACGACCGGACTCTGCAACGCGGCGAACCGGCTCGCGGGCTGTCCTGAAATCGCTGTGTTCGCCTTCCGCATCGCGGAAGCCGCCACGAACGCCCGCCTCACGCTGCGCGAAGGCGTCGAATGGTGAGACACCCGCTCGGAGCCCGGTCGCATGGTCGACGAGGCCGTCGAGGCGCTGCCCGTTATCGAGACGGCGGCCGGCGAGGCCGTCCGCCTCGCGGTCCCGCACGGCGTCGATCGGGGCGCCCGCGAGTTCGTCGTCTGGCTCCGCAGCCGCCTGCCGGCTCTTCCGCCCCTGGCGGTGCGGATGAACTGCCACGAGCAAGCGCGCGAGAAGGAAGCGGCACGAAGCGCACGGCGGTCTCGGTCCTGGTGTGCCAGATCGGCGTCAGCACCCGCAGCACGTGCTCGATCTCGACCTCGTTCACGGGCACGTTGCCGAGCACCGGGAAGGCGTAGGTGCGGAGCGTGCTGCGCCACTGCTGGCGGTGCTCGGGGTTGCGGAACCGGGGGAGCATGCTGTCGAGGCACACCTCGGCGGTCTCGCGGAAGGTCCGGCCGCCGGCCGCCCGCATGTCCCGGCGGCGGCGTTCCTCGATCGGGTCGAGCCCCCGGCGCAGCACCGCCCGCCACTCGTCCGCCGCCTCGCGCGCGGCCACCAGCGACAGCCCGTCGCGGTTCGCCGGATCGTAGGCCCCGAGGCCCATCTCGCGCTTCGACCTGCCGACGCTGTAGCGGAACAGCCAGCTCGCCCGGCCGTTGGCGTAGACCGGCAGCACGAGGTTGCCGCCGTCGAACAGGCGCCGGCGGCGGCCGGCCGCGAGGGCCGAGCGGATCGCCGCGATGGTCAGGGACCTGCGTTTGAGCGTCATGGGACCGTCCGCCGTACTCGCCCCTTTTCCGCTTCCTGCCCCACCCGGAAGGCCTGACCTGGCGTGACGCCGGCTGACGCTGCCCGACCTCGCACGTCGTGTCAGCATATTGGATTTTGGGGAGTTTTTCGATTTTCCGGAATCGTCTGACGCGCGCTGTCGCGGTCTTCTGGCGGATGGGGTGGGATTCGAACCCACGGGGCGGTCGCCCGCCCGGCGGTTTTCAAGACCGCTGCCTTAAACCACTCGGCCACCCATCCACGGGCGCCGAAATAGGAAATCGCGCTGCGGCCGTCACGGGCGGTGCCCCGGTCCGGCCGCATCGGTCCGCCGTCTCGACGATCCCCGCCGTTTCTGCCAGAAGCCGGCCACGGACCGGATGGGAGGAACGGATTTGGGCGAGACCGTGAAATTCCTGCTCTCCGAGCGCGACATCCCCGAGAGCTGGACCAACATCAAGGCCGACCTGCCGTCGCTGCCGCCACCGCCGCTCGACCCGGCGACCGGCCGGCCGATCGGCCCCGAGGCGCTCGCGCCGATCTTCCCGATGGCGCTGATCGAACAGGAGGTCTCGACCGCCCGCACGATCCCGATCCCCGAGGAGGTGCGCGAAGTCTACCGGCTCTGGCGGCCGACCCCGCTCTACCGCGCCCGCAATCTCGAGCGCGTCCTCGATACGCCCGCGCGCATCTACTACAAGTACGAGGGCGTGAGCCCGACCGGCAGCCACAAGCCGAATACCGCCGTCGCCCAGGCCTTCTACAACCGCCAGGAGGGCGTGCGCCGGCTGGTGACCGAGACCGGCGCCGGCCAGTGGGGGAGTTCGCTCGCCTTCGCCGGCGCCATGTTCGGGATTTCGGTCGACGTCTACATGGTCCGGGTGAGCTTCCTGCAGAAACCCTACCGCAAGGCGCTGATGGAGACCTACGGCGCCCGCTGCGTGGCGAGCCCCTCCGACGAGACGGAGGCCGGCCGGCGCTTTCTCGCCGAGGACCCGGACCATCCGGGCTCCCTCGGCATCGCCATTTCCGAGGCGGTGGAAGTGGCGGCGAAGAACGCGGATGCGAAATACGCCCTCGGCTCCGTGCTCGACCATGTGCTGCTGCACCAGACGGTGATCGGCCAGGAGGCGATGCGGCAGATGGAGATCGCCGGGGACTGGCCGGACGTGGTGGTGGGCTGCACCGGGGGTGGTTCCAATTTTGCCGGCATCGTCTTCCCCTTCCTCGGCGAGAAGCTCAGGAGCGGCCGAAGGCTGCGGGTGGTGGCGGCCGAGCCCGCCGCCTGTCCGTCGCTCACCCGCGGCGTCTACGCTTACGATTTCGGCGACACCGCCGGCACCACGCCGCTTCTGAAGATGCACACGCTGGGCTCGCGCTTCGTGCCGCCCGGCTTCCACGCCGGCGGGCTGCGCTACCACGGCATGGCGCCGCTCGTGAGCCACATCCGCGAGCTGGGCCTGACCGAAGCCGTGGCCCTCGGCCAGAGGGAGTGTTTCGAGGCCGGGGTGATGTTCGCCCGCGCCGAGGGCATCGTCCCGGCGCCCGAGGCGACGCACGCGGTGCGGGCGGCGATCCGCGAGGCGGAGGCGGCCCGGGAGGCGGGAGAGCCGCGGGTGATCCTCTTCAACCTCTGCGGCCACGGCCATTTCGACATGCAGGCCTACGCCGACTACTTCGCCGGAAGACTCGGGGACCGGGCGCTCTCCGAGGACGATCTCCGCAGGTCGCTCGGGGCACTGCCGCAGGTGGCGTGAGGCGCCGCGAAGACCGCCGCGCGCAGATCATCGGGCCCGACCGCGCCTGCGGCCGGTTCCGGATGCGCGCGAGCCCGGCGGATCGGGGGCGAACCACCGTGCGCGGTCGCAGCCGCAGACGAAGTGAATCTCGATGCCGTGGCGGGCGAGAGTGTCGCGGTGGTCGAGCCAGTCGGAATCGGTCGCATTCGCAACCGGCACCTGCACCCGCCGGGCGAGCGCCGCGAACTTCCGGTCCGACCGGTCGAAGCCCGCGAGCTCCGGATCGCGCGGAAAGTCCGCATATTCGCCGTCGTCCTCGCGCGGAAGCGACACCCGCTCCACCCGGCCCTGTTGCAGGATCGTCCGGAGGAACCGGTCGCCCACGCCCGGCTGTCCGGACGGGTTCAGATGGCTTCGGTATTCGGCGACGATTTCTCCTTCGAGGTCCACGACCGCCCGTCCCCGATCGCGCAGATCTTCGAGGAAACCGATCGCGGCGCGCCGGCACCCGATCGACGGTTCCCGGCCTCTTTTGGAGGAATCGGGCCTGCCGTTGGCGACGATCAGGACATTGGTGTCGACCGCGAAGCGCATCAGGCGGCCGACTGTTCCTGCTCGCGGTGCATCCGTTCGAGCCGGGCCTTCTCGGCAGCGGCGGTCTCGCCGAACGCGTCTCCCATGAAATGCCTCGGCCAGTTCGTGATGTTGCCGTAGGGACCGACCCCGAGCGGGACGAGACGGGAGGCCGACCGCGACCTGTCGGCGTCTTTCGCGCAGGGAGGTCGAGGACCTTCCCGAACGGCTGACAGGGGCCCCCGACCGGTGGAGGGGACTCGAGGGTCGTGATCCGGTCCTCGCCGGCCCGGTCCTGCTCG
>FWWL01006893.1_pt1 | contig 16009 bp, 13 predicted proteins | sample 2228331 | NCBI WGS metagenome assembly FWWL01 (sample SAMEA103939775, study PRJEB20133) | metagenome
CTAAAGGGTGGGTTGGGTGGGAGTTACCCTAGAGAGATGCTAAGAAAAATTCTTAAGTAGAAATTCCTGTACCAACTTAAGAGAATGTTCATCTCGAACTCTGTAAAAAGGTAATATTTTTATGTAATAAGGTATTAAGTTTTGATGATAGATATTTGTTTTTAGAAAAATTTTTATTTATCATATGCTTAGGGTTGAATTTATGGGTAAGTGTATTGTCGTAGCAAATCAAAAAGGTGGGGTAGGAAAAACTACAACGGTCATAAATATTTCCTCATATATTGCTTTAAAGGGTTTTAAAACTTTAGCAGTCGATATTGATCCTCAGGGTAATTTGGGTAGTGGATTAGGGATAGAACTAACCCAGTCAAGAAAAGGCACTTACGAAGCAATAATGAGCCTAGATAATCCTAACGACCTAGTAATACCCACTAAATATGATAACCTATTTATTCTTCCTGCAAACCTTCAACTAGCTGGCGCTCAAGTAGAGCTTTTGGAACTTGAAGATAAAGAGTATAGGCTAAAGAAATTTCTTTCCGAAGTTAGAGACTATTTTGACTTTATATTCATAGATACTCCGCCTTCTTTAGGTATTTTGACGATAAATGGACTGGTGGCAGCGGATACTGTGCTTATACCTCTTCAAAGTGAATTTTTTGCTTTAGAAGGACTTATACAACTTTTGAAAACTATAAAAGCTGTCCAAAAATCATTGAACCCTACTTTAAAAATAGAAGGCCTGCTATTGACAATGTATGATATAAGAACCAATCTTTCAAAAAATGTTGCAGATGAAGTCATGACATTTTTCAAAGACAAAGTTTACAGTACTTTTATACCTAGAAATGTTAGACTATCTGAGGCACCAAGCCATGGGAAATCCATTTTTGATTATGATTCCCAATGTCCTGGTGCTATAGCATATCAAAAAATTTCGGAGGAGATCTTAAATGACGCGAAAAAGTCTAGGTAAAGGCATAAAAGCTCTTCTTGAAGATTTTGAAATACAGAATACTTCATCTGTAAAGGAAATAAATATAAATCTTATAAAACCTAACCCAAACCAACCTAGAAAACATTTTAACGAAGAGAGTCTTAAGGAACTAGCGGATTCAATAAAAGAGAAAGGTATATTACAACCTATAATAGTTAGAGAAAAGGATGGGTATTATGAGATAATCGCAGGGGAGAGAAGATGGAGAGCAGCTCAGAGTGTAGGTCTTATGGAAATACCAGCTATAATAAGAAACGACATCACCGAAAAAGAACAATACGAAATGTCTCTTATAGAAAATATTCAAAGAGAAAATCTTAATCCTATAGAATTAGCGTTGTCTTATAACGAACTTATAACAAAGTATGGGCTCACTCACGATGATATATCCAAAGTCATAGGTAAAAGCAGATCATCAATAACCAACACTTTGAGATTACTTAAGTTACCAGATGAAGTAAAAAACATGATAGCTCAGGGTAAACTTTCTGAAGGACATGGTAGAGTATTACTGGCTCTGGACAACAACGATCAAATTATTAAGTTAGCGAAAGAATGCGTAGAAAAAAACCTTTCTGTTAGGGATTTAGAGGATATAATATATTTCAATAAAAATGTTTTTGAAATAAAAAATGTTTCACGTGAAACACAAACAAAACAATTAAAAGAAGAAAAGAAAAATCCAGACCTACAAAATGTCGAAGAAGATATTACGGAAGCTTTGGGGACCAAAGTGATAATTTCTGGCAGCTTAGATAGAGGGAAAATAATATTATACTACTACTCAAGAGATGATTTAGAAAGAATATATTCAAAAGTAGTCCAGGATAAGTAAGAGCTTGTAAAAAAATCATTATACTTACTTTAAGGTGAGGAGAAATTTTAGAAGATAAAGTCTCATAAAATAACAATTAGTGTCAGAATGAAGTTTGCTCTACAGATGTGATTGATATTATTCTAAAAACGAGAAAACTGTATACTCAGAAACAGATGGCATACTTAGGTGTGTACCCCATGTAACTTAGAAAAGAAGCTTAGCTTCAGAGTAGATGTAATTTAATTTCCAAGCCAAGATGGGTATTCTTAGCAAGCCCCTACAACTTAAGAAAAAAGGACTAGCCTCGTGCATAGGGCACTTTTCTAAAAAAATGTGGGCGACTAAGACACTGTGCCTAAGGGTGCCTATGGCACTTTTCTTAAAACGGGGGTATTACTAGGGGGCATAGCCCCCTGTATGTAACTGAAGGGTGGGTGGGCGGGAAGTACCTTAAATAGGATGCTAAAAAGCAAACAAAAGTCCCCTAACTAAAATGGGGGTACACTTAGGGGGTGAAACCATCTAGAATTAAGAAAAGAGGCTTAGCCTCTCAAAAACGGGGGTATTCTTAGGGGGCTTCCGCCCCCTACAAGTAACTAAGGAGTGGGTGGGAAGTTACCCTAAATAGAAGCCTGAAAAATTAAGATTAAGAAATAATCAAACTATCTTTCTCAGAAAAAACTATATTTTGAAGCTATCTACAATCTTATAGGTAAAATAATTTAAACTTTCTTATGTAGATTAAAAGTTTCACGTGAAACAATTTGGGGGTAATTATGTCCCTAAAAAGCAGGATAGAATTTGAAAAAGCCAAATCTAAATCAATATTAAACGACCTTATAAGTACGATAACATATAAAAGCAATTATCTCTTATCCTTTGATGAAGTGAAATATCTAACAGGAGGTAACACATTTGTCTACAGAGGTATACAAAGTATTCCACTGGATAATATAAAAGGAAGCGAAGGTAGATACAGAGATTTCGATAGTTATTTTTTCCCAAAACACGAAGGAATAAGAGAGAAATGGGAAAACATAAGTGATTTTATGGATTCTTCCGAAAATATTCCACCTATATCTGTATACAAGATAGGAGACTACTATATAGTTAGGGATGGAAACCACAGAGTTTCTGTAGCTAGAGAAAGAGGAATGAAGTATATAGATGCAGAAGTAGTTGAGATGATAACAAAATTTCCTATAAAAGAACTAACAGAAAAAGAACTTTTGCTAGCAGATGGGTACAATTTCTTCATTTCAGAAACACACTTCGATAAAGTCTTCCCTAATATTCATATAAGATTGACAAACCCATGGGGGTACATAGTGCTCGTTGATCATATAAATACCTACAAATACTATAAAAACCAAACATTAAAGAAGGAACTATGCATGGAAGAAGTTGTGAAAGATTGGTATCAAAACTTATTCTTACCTGTGACCAAAGCTATACAGAAAAGCAAACTCATAAAGTTTTTCCCAAATAGAACTATCGGAGATCTATACATATGGATAATGGATCATTGGCATTACCTCAAAGAAAACACTAAAAACCCACTCATCACCATAGAAAAAGCTATAGAAGATTTCGAAAAAATGGTAAGAGAAGAAATAATCAGCAGAAAAGTAAAATTCTTTATTTCTTTACTACTCTTTCCTTTGAAAATTATTTACAAGATACTAAGATTAATCTTCAGATAATCAACACTATAAATTATATTTGTTCGAAAATTTTTCTGATCATAAAAACCATTAGGTAATAAAACTTCGGAGGATCATGTTGATTAAAACAAAGCTTGTATACTTTATTAAACTATGTTAAGCGAAATTTATAGTTTACTGCGCATCCAAAATGAAAGTTCGAAAATTTTCAATACTCTCACATCTCATAGAAAACATATAAACGGTAATTAATTCTAGAACCACTCCATAAAAACTCGTTACTATAACCATAGCTTAATTCTTAGTATAAAGCGTTGTTTATTTTATCAAGCTCAATATGGTCTTGACTTGTTACATTTGTTGCAAAAGGTATGTAAAGTTATTTTGCTTTTGAGAATTATTTTGAGAATTATTTTCAATATTACTTATACAATATCGCTAAACAGAATCTCAACAGTGAAGATATTATGATAATTTGCTAGTAAAACTTTTCAGGAATTTCTACTCAAGAATTTTTATTAGTATCTATCTAGGGTAATTCCCACCCATCCTTCAGTTATCTACTTCTAAGAAAGCGCCTTAGGCGCCCATCCACCTACCCTAATTGTCCCTTCCAAAAGAAAGAATTTTTGTTAAATAGAAATTCTTGGAAAACTTCTAAAAATAATTAGAAAAGTAGTGAAGTTACTTTTATAATAATCTAGCCTATGAGAAACATAAGTGACATATCGAGCTATATCTCTGAAAACAGCAAAATGTTAGATTCATCCGGTATAAGGAAAGTTTTTGACTTAGCTCAAAAAATAGAGAATCCCATAAATCTAAGTATAGGACAACCTGATTTTGATATTCCAGAGGAAATAAAAGAAGAAGCAATAAAAGCAATAAGAAATGGATTTAACAAATATACTGTAACACAGGGAATAGAACCACTAAGAGAAAAGGTAGTTGACTTTGTTAATTTGAAGAAAAAAACAAAATACACTGTAGATCAATGTATAATAACATCAGGAGTATCTGGGGGATTAGTATTATCGTTTTTAGCCACCTTAAACAGAGGAGATGAAGTTATAATTTTTGATCCGTATTTCGTTATGTATAAACACCTTGTAAATCTTTTTGGAGGAAAATCTATAGTTATAGATATATATCCAGACTTTTCTCTGGCTAACAAAAAGGACAAAATAACAAAAGCAATAACCGAAAAAACGAAAATGATAATATTAAATTCCCCAGCAAATCCCACGGGAAAACTCCTTACAGAAGATGATATAGTAGAGATATACCATATAGCCAAAGAAAACAATCTTCTTGTAATTTCGGATGAGATATATGATGAATTCATATATAATGGAAAACTTGTTTCAATTGCGTCATACTACCCTGAAGGAACTATACTCATGGGAGGGTTTTCGAAAACATACGCAATGACCGGGTGGAGAATAGGTTACGCATTAGGTCCAACTGAGATAATCAAAGAGATGATAAAACTCCAACAATACACTTTTGTTTGTGCTCCTTCCTTCGCACAATATGCTTCCTTGAAAGCTCTAGATTACGACATGAGCGAATATATAGAAAACTATAGAAAAAAAAGAGATTTAGTCGTGGAAGGACTTAAAGAAAACTTTAATTTTGTTAAACCAGAAGGTGCATTCTACATTTTCCCTTCTCCAAAAGAAATACATGACACCGGAGAATTTGTTGGAAAATGTGTTTCCGAAGGTATTTTAATCATACCAGGAAATGTTTTTTCTGAAAGAAATACTCACTTCAGACTTTCATTTGCGGCATCCGATTCTACCATAGAAAAAGGACTAGAAAAAATGAACAAAATTTACAGATCAATGTTATAATATGTTTCAAGAAAACAGCCACCAAGTTTACTACCATATTCCAGTGTTATTAGAAGAAGTATTAGAAGGATTAAGCTTAGAAAAAGCTACAAGTATCTTAGATGGGACATGTGGGGAGGGCGGCCATTCTTCAGAAATCGCTTCAAGGAAAAGAGATGATGCTATTCTAATATGTGTTGATAAAGACAAAGATGTTCTAGAAATAGCTAAAAAAAGGCTAGAAAAATTCAAAAACGTCTTTTTTATCCATGAAGGATTTGAAAATATAGATGTAATATCCGTGGAAAGTGGCATAGCAAAATTCGATGGAGTATTGCTCGACCTTGGTATGTCAATGTACCATATCAAAAATAAACTTAAAGGTTTCAGTTTTGATTCAGAGGCCCCACTATTTATGACATACTCTAAAAGTGACAAAGTAAAGTATACAGCTTTTGACGTAATAAACAGATTCGACAGAAAAACCTTAGCAAACATAATATTCAAATATGGAGAAGAACCTTTCAGTAGAAAAATCGCTGACGTAATCGTGGAATACAGGAAACATAAAAAGATAGAAACCCCTAAAGAACTAGCTGATCTTATAAAAAAAGCTTTAGGGAAAAGTTATTATAAGAAAAACGTTCACCCAGCAACAAAAACCTTCATGGCAATAAGAATATTTGTAAACGACGAATTAGGAATGATTAGTAAATTTCTAGCTAAGATTCCAGACTTCATGGAAAAAAATGGCAGACTGTGCATAATAACATTCCATTCCATCGAAGATAGACTTGTGAAAAAAAAAATGAAAGAGTATGAAAAATCGGGAATGTTTAGAATGGTAACAAAAAAACCGATAATACCTTCAGAGGAAGAGACAAAAATAAATCCATCTTCCAGATCTGCTAAGTTGAGGGTTTACGAAAAGTTATGACAAGAAAAAATTTCATGCTCATGGTAGCCATAGTTGTAATAACAGGAGCAATAATGCTTGCCTTCGTATACCAAAGAAGTTATTATAAATCTCTTTTACTAGAATTGAAAGAAAAACAAAAAACCTTAAATCAACTAGAAAACCAAAATAAAAAACTCTCTTATGAACTCGAAAAATATACAACTGCAGAATTTATAATAGGTAAATCTATAACCAAGTTTAAACCGGGTATCAACAGGATAAAAATAATAGAAAATGAAAAAGTAGAATGACATTGGTCAAACCGTAACACCCATAAATATACCGTAAATATACCGTTCCACCTTGAAGCTTCAAAAGCAAGTGGCATAAAGTCAGAGAAGTTTGGTCTTTGGTATACTTTCGTTTGCGGCCAACTTGTAAATGGTTCCAAAAGTGGTGCCAACATTGGGATGAATGGTTCATCAACCGCAACAAGATCGTAGTCTGTACTTTTTAACGAAACTGATGTAGTTATCTTTGGGAACACTTGTGCAGAAGGTAGTAAATCAAGTTCAACTTTTATCCCAGTCTTTTTCTCAAACTCAGGTATAGCACTCTTAAGTGCCTGTGTTAAGACTTCATCCCAGAGTAGAACCCTTATCTTTGTGTTGTAAGGTGCTGAGAACATAACGACCGATAGTACTAAAATCAGAACCAAAAATACCTTTTTCACAGCAATCACCCCCTTGGAAGTCTGGTAACGATACCAGATAACATAAAAAAATTAAATCACTTTTTAAAAGTATTTCAAAACTCGATTATAGCGCCTTTACCGACAAAAATCTTGTTTAATTGAAATTTTTGAAGGATTTTAAATTGGACACTAGCTTTTTCTCAGCAAAACAGAATTTTTTGTTTCAACTTTTACTAAAGTTTTCCATAAATCTCTTAGAGATAATAAAAGCTTCTTTTCTATGAGAGTACACCAAAAGAAGAAAATTTATTAAAGCAACAGGAACATATTCAGGGAACCTTATAAAAACATACACTAAAGCCACAAGAAGTCCAACTAAAGCTCTAAGGGCATCATACTCAGGTGTTGTGTTCTTTCGAAAGAACGAAAATATTGTATAGGTGAGTCCCATAACAACTGGAACTTCCCATTTAGTTAAAGCCGACCATACACCAAAAGTGGAAGCTATAGCTTTTCCACCTTTGAATTTTAAAAAAGGGCTGAACATATGTCCAAGTACAGGAGAAACACAAAGAAGATAGAATAATACCGGATTAACATTGCTTTCAAAGATTGGGACAAAAATTAAAAGTGGTATGTAGGCTTTAAATCCATCAAGCAAAATTCCAGTTAGTCCTATTTTCCAGTTTGTTGCTCTCCAAAGGTTTGAACCACCTGGATTTCCGTCTCGAACCTGTGATAAGTCTTTTCCAAGATATTTTGCGATTAAATAGCTGTACATAACAGATCCAGAAAGATAACTTAACAATGTTGCTAAAAAAATCATAACTCAACCTCCAACTTTTTTATACTTCGCTTTTTTTCTTTCTTAAATCTATCCGTCTTCCCCTCCAGTATACCTTTTTAAGGGCAAAAGTTAGAATCAAAGACATAAGAAAGGCGATAAGAAAAAACACAAAGTAAACAGGGTATAAAATTGACGAAATCAAGTACCGGTTTGTCAGTCTTCTCAAAGAGGCCATCATAAGTACAACGTGCAATAAATAAATTGATAAACTTAAAAACGATATTCCATTTGTAATGTAAAAAATAGAACTAAATATCGAAGAAACGTATAAAAACAACATTATAAACGATATTGGCTTCATCTTTCCCGGTCCAGAAGCAAAATTTTTTGTAACACCCTCAAACATAGATCTCAATCCACTTGGATACATTCGAAAGCTAAAAGTCCCTTTCCCAAGAAAATTCTCAATCTTCTTGCCACTTTGCTTAAAGAGTTTCCCTATTTCCAGATCTTCAACAACTTCGTACCGAACGGAATAATGACCACCGATTTCTTCGTAATCTTTTCTTGAAACAATCCACACAGGTCCGAATAGACCTCCAGATGATAACTTTTTGTCAAAAATTGAAAAATCGCCTAAACCCAAAACTGCTATTAAATTAAATGGAGCGTGAAGAGTTTCGTAGAGTTTTTCTTTTCGGTGATATGGCCAAACTGAAACAACACCACCATATTTTTTTAGCTGATTGAAAAGACTTCTTATTCCAGCTTTCTGGACTTCAACGTCCGCATCTAAAAATAATAAATAGTCCCCTGTTGAGTTTAGATAACCGTTCCAACATGCCCAAGGTTTACCTGCATAGCCAGGATTTTCTAAAACATCAACTACTTTTACTTTGGATTCTGTCTTTAATTTCTCAAGAAGTTCCTTTGTTCTATCCGTAGATTGGTCATTAACAAATATCACTTCGTAAATATCTTCGAGATTCTCTTTTAAGTGTTCCCAAAGCTTTGGAATATTTTTCTCTTCATTTCTAACAGGAATTATGACAGAAATCTTTTCGGTGACTTTTTCATCACTCTTTTTTAAGTACTTTGGTTTCGAAAAGAGTAAAATTCCTAAAATGAAACCGACAAAATTAAATAATACTTTATACATCACGCACCTCTGAGTGTATAAATTTTTCTAAAATGATTATATCAGGTTTTTTAGACTTTGTCAAAAAAATTCCTTGAAGCTGGAGATGGCATATTGAATATTTCAAACGTTATTTTACAATTATAGTCTTTGACTCTACTGGGCAAGGAAGAACAAAAAGAGAATTTAAAGTTTTAGACAACCGAGTTGAAGTTCTCCGTGATTTTAAGTATATTATCCTAGTTTTAAAACGAGGGTATCCTTAGGGGGTGCCTAAGTGTGCTTAAAGCACTTGTGTCTAAGACACTTTCTTAAAATAAGTTTATGATCCCCTTACTGTTAACTTTGGTATGAATAAGGATATTATCCTAATTTTAAAATGGTGGTATGCTTAGGGTATGCCTAAGGGTGCCTATGGCACTGTGTCTAAGTCACTTTTCTTAAATAATGGGGGTGTCTAGGACACCTTCTTAAAAAAGAGGCTTAGCCTCGGGGGTATTACTAGGGGGGCGAAGCCCCCCTATAAGCAACTTAAAGGGAGGTTGGGTGGGAGTAACTCTAGATAAAATGCTAAGAAAAATTCTTAAGCAGAAATTTCTGTTACACCTTACAAAAAGATGAAAAAACTTTCTAAGAAAATTAAGAATTCTGAAATAGTATTGCTCCACGATTAAAGCCTGTTCCTTTCGAAAAAGGTAGAAAAAATTACAGAGATACTTCTTGAGAAATCTGATACTGAAAGTTTCAATATTCAAAATGTTTTCTCGACCAACGATAATACTTTATTATGAAGAAACTCCTTATTCTCTTAACATTTTTTTTAATACTATTCCCTACAAATTTTTATCCAGATTCAAAAGAATTTAAACTCAAGCCAATAGAAAGAAGACTAAAATATGTAGAAGATTTTTTCAGAATTTACACTGAATGGTTATATCAAGATTTAGACAATATTTCAAGAAACATATACTTTCTCGAATTAGCTTGGACATTACCATTTGATCATCCTATAAGAGCTCTTACGCCGATAAGGGATCAAACACACTGGAATAGATACAAAATGCTTATGAAGATGCATATAGCTTTACTATTAACCAAAAACTACTTGGATTTTGGAAAACAATATTTCAAGGAAAACATATACTTTTACAGTGAGGAATACAAAAAAGAACTTCTGGAAGGTTATGATATAGCGGAAGCATATTTTAAATCAGCACTTGGGTGGTTCTACAAAGCTAAGCAGTATGCAAACTATGTCTCTAAATTTGATTCAGTAAAATACCAAACAGAGCTACACTTCCCGGAAGATAGTTATAAAAAGCTAATAAATGGAGAAATATATTATGAAGTAACAATAAAAAGATTATTAAATGAAATCAATGAGAACAGAAAAAAACTGAAAAATTTAGCCCCATTTGAATGGGTTGAACCTATACCCTGAAATCACCTACTAAAAGATTTCTCCTTTTACACCCTCTAAGACTCCAAACAATAAAAGGTACTTATTTAAAGCCAACTTGAGACGATAAAACCTACTAGGGTAAAAGTTTTTAACTTTGTATATTAATACACATTTGTTATTAACGCACTCCTCATCAACTCAAAATAGAAATCTATAGAAGTAATTATTAGATAATACACATATAAGCACTAAATCCCCATAAAACTTCGAAGAAGTACTCTCACAAATGATACCTTTATATCACCTCTTCTCCTCACTGTTAGAGTAATTTTTGCTTATCTTTAAATTTTAAGCTTCATATTAGATATCCTTTAATCCTCTCAACAAATTTTAAACAGCAAACTCTAGCAAATCACGAGAGAGCTAAATTTCAAGCCGGAAAAACTCGAAGCATAAAAGATCTGGATTTCATACTTCTATCCGATCCTTTTGAAAAAATTCTTAATGCTTGAAATAAAAAGTCTTTTTTAACTCCCAATACGAAAGATAAAAAACAAAGTTTACAAGATCACTTAACCCATCTATCCAGCTTGAATAGGAATAAATTACTTGTCTCATAACGCATCTAGAAATAAGAATTTGAAAATTTTTCAACATTTTTCTCGATACAATTAAAATAGTGTTATAAGTGCCTTAAAAAGGCATATCTTGGCAAAAAATACCAAAATATTTTTCATTTTTATGTAAAAATTTTTCACACCTTGAGAAACGCACAATTTCGTTTTACACATTTTTACATAGGTTTACGAAGAAATACCAAAATATTTTTCATAGGAAATGCACAGGAAATGCACAGGAAATGCACAATTTTTTTACCTATCATAAACCCATGAAAAAACGTTAATCTAAGCATCAAAATACCAAAATATTTTTCTTTTTATGCACAAGAAATGCACAGGGTTGTGCGTTTCTATAAAAATTTTTCGGAGAAATGCACAAATGCACAAAGAAACGCACAGGAAATGCACAAGAAATGCACAGGGTTGTGCGTTTCTCATATAGCCTCGAAAAAACATATCACCAAGACGCAAATACCAAAATATTTTTCATAGGAAATGCACAATTTTGTCTACTATTATCTATTATTATTATTATTTACTTTATTATTTTATTATTGTTAATTTGACCATCAAAATGTTATTTATTGCTGACTGACTCAGCACCATTCTTGCTTTTAGGTAGAAAGAACTTTTCTAAAGTGTTATAATCTATAAAGGTTAATTTTTAGAAGTATTTGAATTAGAGTTTTTAAAAATGAAAGATACTATGCCGATATCTTAAAATTTCCGGGTAAGGAGTTCACATGAGCAAGGAATTTGATATTGCGGTTATACCGGGAGATGGTACCGGCCCAGAGGTTGTAAGGGAAGGCATAAAAGTTCTAAAAGCAATTCAGGATAGATTTGGGATTAAATTGAATTTTAAGGAATATCCCTTTGGTGCAGAACACTACTTAAAGACAGGAGAAATATTACCAGACTATGCTATTTCGGAATTTAGGGATTTTCATGCTATATATCTAGGTGCTGTTGGTGATCCCAGAGTTAAACCAGGTATTCTCGAGAGAGGTTTATTACTTAAGCTCAGGTTCGAGCTAGACCTATATGTCAATCTAAGACCTGCTATTCTATACGAAGGAGTCTGGACACCCCTAAAAGACAAAGGATCCGAACATATAAACTTTACTGTGATAAGAGAAAACACAGAGGGGCTTTATGCTGGAGCAGGTGGGTTTCTATACAAAGGTACCAAGAACGAAGTAGCCATACAAGAGATGATCTGCACAAGACATGGGACAGAAAGGATAATAAGATATGCTTTCGAATACACAAGAAAGTACGGCAGAGAAAAAAAACTAACTATGGTTGGTAAAACGAATGTTCTTACATATGCTCACGATCTTTGGAATAGAGTTTTTGAAGAAGTATCAAAGGAATATCCAGATGTAAAAACAGATTATGCGCATGTTGATGCCACATGCATGTGGATGGTAAAAAATCCAGAATATTTCGACATTATAGTTACTGATAACATGTTTGGGGATATCATTACCGACTTGGCAGCAATTATACAAGGTGGTCTTGGTGTTGCTGCGGGTGGTAACATAAATCCAAACGGTGTTTCGATGTTTGAACCCATGGGAGGATCTGCACCCAAATACGCTGGTAAGAACGTTATAAACCCTATAGCAGCTATAGAAGCAGCTAGACTAATGATAAGATTTCTAGGGCTTGAAACAGAAGCCAAGGCAATACAAAATGCAGTAAAAAAAACGGTCAGAAAAATGAAAAGCATGAGTGCGGGTCAAATGGGATATTCAACAAGCGAAGTTGGAGACCTAGTCAAGGAAGAGATACTGAAATATACACCCGAGTAAATATATTTCTAAAAACAATACACACCTACTAAAACCAAGCTTAACAAGATTCTTTACTTTATACCTATTATCCTACCGATGGACTCCAAGTAAGTTCTAGAAAACAAAAACTTCTACAAAGCGTAAACGTAACGGTGTTGCTAAAATCAACAGTCTTTAATGCGTAATTATACTTAACAATAAAAGGGACAATTAGGGTGAATGCCTAGGGGTGCTTAAAGTACTGTGCCTAGAGTACTCGTGTCTAAGATACTTTCTTTAGAAAACGGGGGTATTCTTAGGGGGTGGAACCCCCTATAAGTAACTAAAGGGTGGGTGGGCGGGGAGTTACCCTAGATGGCTTGCTAAAGAGCAAATAAAAGTTAGTTAACTTAAAGAAGGAATAAAAATTCGCATCAAGTTTACTTTCTTAGAGAATGAAGTAATCTTAGAAGGCGTAGCCATTTAAAACGACAATTAGGTGGATTGGAGGAAAAATTACTCTAAATAGAATACCAAGCAAGTGAGGAGTATTCTTAGGGGTCGAAGTCCCCTATAGGTAACTTAAGGGTGGGTGTGAGAAATTACCCTAGATGAATGCTAATATAAAAATTCTTAAGTAGAAATTCTGTAGTACATTTTCAGATTTTGATTTAACAGCAAAAAAAATTATATTATTAAATGTTGTATGAGAAAGTTAACTTTATTACTCTTAATAGCGTTTCAGTGTTTAGTAGGTTACAGTGTTACTTTGGATAAAGATTTTTTAGTAATAGACTTCTCTCCTGATACTGCTAACTTTATAAGTCAGTTTGGTTCGGCGGTAATACCTGGTGCTCCCCCTTATAGGCTAATACTCAATAGTAGTAGTGGCTACTTCAGAACTGTAAATTTCCAGATAAAGGAATCTGAAATATTTTCTTACTTCGCAATGACGTTTAAACTAAGTCCTAATACGACACTCACAATATCGGTAATAGATGCCAATACTATGTCGAATTTAAAAATTTTACAAGTGTCTTACCCCGAAACTAGTTTCTTGCTCGACCTAAAAGATTTTAAATCGAGAAACATCTCTTTCTTTGTTGGTTATTCAACCACATCCCCCTCAGGTGGTGAGATTTACACCGTAACCATTTCTAAATCCCCAACTGTGCTCATAGAATCAGACAAAAAAGAGATGATATTCTTCCCAAACCCCTACTTAGCTTCAGTTTTTATCCAGTTACCGAGCATAGCTTTAAATTCTAAAGAAAAAGACACTGTAAATGTTTTTATTTTCGATTCTGTTGGTAATTTAGTAAAAACAGTAGCTAAAGACCTGGAAATCCAAGGGCTATACAACGTTTCGTGGGATTTGAAAGATGATAAAGGTAATGATATCAAGACAGGAACATACATTATTTTTGCTAAATTCAAATCCGGGCAAACGTTAACTCGAAGAGTCTATATAGTAAGATGATAGAATTTGTGAACCCATTTATATGGGCTCTTCCGCTTTCGCTAATACCTTTCATTATATATTTCTATAGGCTCTCAGTGAGAAAACCAATCATATTACCTACTTTGAAACTAATCAGAAAAGATGATAAGATAAAATTTTTAAGCACTCCATCCTTTCTAGTTCAAACAATTCTACGATTTCTCATAGTAGCCATGATAGTTATGATATTTTCTCAACCGGTTCTTAAAAAAAACTCTGAACACGAATATCTTGTCTTCATACTCGATACCACATACAGCTCCAGAAACAACATCGAAAAATACATACAGGTCATCAAAGATCAGATCACATTACACCCCTATGCCAAAGAAATTCGTATTTTAGATGCAAGTGGTACGGAAATCCGATCGGATTTAAACCAAATCCCAAACAAGCTTTCAGCTATCAAATTAAGGTTATCCCACATAGAAAAATCCTTTCTTTCGAATATAAGCAAAATACTACCCGAAAATTCAAAAATCTTCGTTTTATCCGATGGACAAAAAAGTTTCCTGGAACTTATTGAAAAAAATGGTATAAAAAATTACCATTTCATTAAATTTAGCCCAAGCGTAGTAGAAGGTTACGTCAAATACAACAACTGGACTAAAATTTTAACAAACTCTAGTTTTCACTTGTTCGTTAGTTCTAAAAGTAATTCAAGGTTGATAGTCGAGTTGATGGACCGAAAGCTTGAGGCTAAAAAAATCTTTGAGTCTAGTTTGATAGGTGAAAAGGAGTTCTATATATCTTCTGGTTCACTCGATCTTGGAGGATTATATTTCATAAAATCTTCCTTAGTAGGAAAACTAGGCACAAACAACTTTTATTTCCCTGTTTATTTTTCCAGAGATCTGGTCTTTCACGTAAATGTTCCCAAAGAGTTAGAAAAGCCCATTATATCATCTTTCAAGGTTTTAGGTATCAACTTCGACAGAAAAATCCTTGATAAAAGCTTCAACTTTATTGTTGCTCCCAAGGTTAATACCGATGAATTTAAAAACTCTATAATTTTTCCATACGGTGAAAACCCAGTTATAACAACTCACGGTAAGTTTATAAAGCTAATAAGAACCAATACTTCCATAAAAATAGAACCTAATGTAAACTTACAAATTCTTTCGATCAATCCCAAATCCTACTACTATTTCCCCTACAACGAAGTAGACTTAAATACCCTGGGATATAAAGGCATACCTGTAGCATTATTTGACGTGGAAAGAAATAATATCATTTTTCTTATCGAGATCAACGAAAAAGACTTAACCTTACCAATCTTCATCAAAGATATCGTAGAGTTTATGCTAATAGATAGCATAGTAACTTATACTAACATAATGGAAACTGATAGTCAGATTTCCGAAATTAGAGTAGAAGATAAAAGATTTTATATCTTTACTCCTGAGAAATCTGAGTTTTCAGAAAACTTTCTAGATAGGAATATAACTACGGAAAGTAATACAAACCTTTCAATGTATCTATTCATACTTTTGGTTTTACTTCTTCATCTTGAAAGGAAATTTACCTAGATAGATCTGCTTCGGGAGTACCCTTAGAGAGAAGCACTCCATGACAACAATTAGGGCAAATCTGAGGTGAGTTGTACTCTAAAAAAGAAAACTGTATACTTCAAAATTGGGGTACACTTAGGGGGTGAAACCCCCTATTAATTTACTCTCTTAGAAAAGGAAGTACTCTTAGAGGGGTGCCTAAGGCACTTTTCTAAAAAAACAGGAGGTAATCTTAGGAGGCTTCGCCCTCTATGAAATCTCTGAACCCCTCTAGAATGGCAATTAGGGTGGGTGCCTTAGGCACTTGTGTCTAAGACACTTTTCCAAAATTAATGGGGGTATTCTTAGGGGGCGAAAGCCCCCTATT
>FWWL01006894.1_pt1 | contig 16007 bp, 6 predicted proteins | sample 2228331 | NCBI WGS metagenome assembly FWWL01 (sample SAMEA103939775, study PRJEB20133) | metagenome
CGTCAACGGATCGCCGTCGATGTCGACATCGTTGCCGAGCACCGCGACCGTGACCGGCGTGTCCTCATTGGTCGAGGCAGTGTCATCCATTGCCACAGGAGCATCGTTCACCGGCGTCACCGTTACGTTGACCGCTGCAGTCGACGAACCACCATTGCCATCGCTGATGGTGTAGATGATGGAGTCCGGTCCGTTGTAATTCGGATCGGGCGAATAGGTGAGAACCCCGCCAGCACCGATGGTCACGGTACCGTGCTGCGCTACTGCGCTGACGACTGTCAGTGGATCCCCATCAGGATCGCCGTCGTTTGCAAGTACAGTGATCGCAGCCGAGGTTTCTTCGGCAACCGTAGCAGAATCGTTGACTGCCGTAGGAGCAGGATTGACGATCACCCAAGTAAATGTACGCGTAGCGACGAGACCGCCAGGATCGGTGGCGGTTACCGTGACGGAGTAGACGCCCCCCGCCCCGCCCTGGCTGGCGCTGGCTGACAACGTACCCGAAAGGATACCTGTCGCAGGGTCGATACCGATTCCCGCAGGAAGGCCGGCCGCGGAGAAACTCAGCGTATCGCCGTCGCGGTCGGAGAAGAAGTCGCCGACATTGACGGACACGCTCTGGCTATCTTCGTTGGCAAGATTGGGAATGGTCACCGAATCTGGCGAGTCGTTGACAGCACCCACGGTAACAGTCGCGGTTGAGGTGGCCAGTCCGCCATTGCCATCGCTGATGGTGTAGGTGACCACTGCCGTACCGTTGAAATCGCTGTTGGGTGTGAAGGTCACCGTACCATCTGCATTGACGACGACCGTCCCATTCGTCGCGCTCGCCGAGGTAATGGTGAGCGGATCGCCATCGGGATCAATGTCGTTGGTTAGCACCGCTATCGTGACCGGAGAATCCTCCGACGTGGCGGCGGTGTCGTTAACCGCAACCGGGGGGATATTCTGCACCGAATAGATGAAAGTGGTCGTCACACTCGCACCCGACGGATCGGTTGCCGTTACTTGGACCACATAGGGTCCGTTCTGCGAGGTGCCGGGGTCGAGTACGCCGCTGATCACGCCGGTGATCGGATCGAGGGTCAGGGCGGGCGGCAACCCCGTGGCGCTGAAAGTCAGCGCGTCGCCATCGATATCGCTGAACGACGACGCGATCGAGAACGAGACCGCTGCGCCGTCATCGCCATTCTGGTTCGGAATGCCCGAAGTGACCGGTGCATCGTTTACCGGGTTGACGGTCACCGTGACACTGGCGGTCGACACTCCGCCCTCACCGTCCGTGATGCGGTAGATGATCGTGTCCGTACCATTGAAGTTGGCATTGGGTGTGTACACGATGGTGCCGTCTGGATTGATGGATACCGTGCCGCTGCCGGCACTGGCACTGGTCACCGTCAACGGATCGCCATCCTGGTCGGTATCGTTAGCCAGGACCGCGATCAGAATCGCAGTATCTTCGTTCGTGGCGACGATGTCATTGGCCGCAACCGGGGCGGGATTGGCCACCGTCCAGGTAAAGCTTTGTGTGGCGGTTCCGCCGCGTCCGTCGCTGGCGGTGACCGTCACGGCATATATACCGCCGCCGATCTGGCTAGCGCTCCGGTCGATCGTGCCGGAGATTACGCCAGTGGCGGCATCGATAGTAAGTCCGGCCGGCAGACCGCTGACCGAGTATGTCAGAGCTTCGCCGTCCGGATCGAAGAATGCCGCACCCACTGGCAAGCTGACGACCTGACTATCGAGATTTGATTGGTTGCCGATACTGCCGGAACGCACGGGCACGTCGTTCACATCGCCGACACTGACCGTGACCGTGGCTGTGCTGGTCCCGCCATTACCATCGCTGATCGTGTAGGTAATCGTATCGGTGCCATTGAAATTGGCGTTGGGCGTGTAGGTGATCGTGCCGTTTGCATTGATGATCACTGCCCCGCTCGCCGCGCTTGCCGCAGTCACGGTCAGAGGATCACCGTCGGGATCGGAGTCGTTGGCAAGAACAGGAATAGTGACCGGGGCATCCTCGGTCGTGGAGGCAAAGTCGTTTGTGGCGGTTGGCGACGGATTGGTGACGTTGAAATTGATGGTTTGGGTAACCGTGCCACCAGCACCGTCGGACACCGTGATCGTCGCCGTGTACACTCCGCCATTCACCTGGCTCGCGCTGGGCGCGATCGTTCCGGAGATGACACCGGTGACCGGATCAATGCTCAGCCCCGCCGGGAGTCCGGACGCAGCGAAGCTGAGTGCGTTGCCATCGACATCCGCGAAGTTGCCGGCGACCGGAACTGAAATTGCCTGTCCATCAGCGACACTTCGCGGCGCGATCGGCGTTGCCGTCGGTGCATCGTTGACCGGTGTGACAGTCACGGTAACTGTTGCGCTGGCCGTGCCACCCTGGCCATCGCTTATGGTGTAGGTAATCGTTGCCGTACCGTTGAAGTTAGCGGGAGGCGTATAAACAATTTGGTTTCCCGAAACTGCTGCAGAACCTGCCGTCGCGACTGCGGCAATAACGGTCAACTGATCGCCGTCGGGATCGCTGTCGTTGGTGAGGACGGTGATCGTGAGCGGTGTATCCTCGGGGGTCGAGGCGGTGTCGTTCTGCGCAATCGGACCGGGGTTGACCACGGTCCACGAAAACGTCTGCGTGGCGGCAAGCCCTCCTGCATCGGTCGCGGTGACGGTGATGGAATAAACCCCGCCGCTACCGCCTTGGCTCGCCGAACGATCTATAGTCCCGCTGATAAGGCCAGTGGCGCTGTCGATCGTCAAACCCGCAGGCAGGCCGGTTGCGCTGTAGCTCAGGGATGAACTGTCGACATCGCTGAAGCCACCTGCGGTTGCGACGCTGATCCCGCTCTGGGCATCGACATTGGTCTGTGGCGGAAGCGAACCATTCGCAACCGGGGCATCGTTGACGGGAGCCACTGACACATTGACGGTCGCAGTGCTGGTGCCGCCCTGCCCATCACTGATGGTGTATGTAATCGTTGCCGGACCGTTGAAATTGGGCGCAGGAGTAAACGTGACGGTCCCGTTTGCATTGACGATCACGGTTCCGTTTGGCGAGCTTGCCGAAGTGACCGTGAGAGGGTCGCCATCGGGGTCGACGTCATTGGCCAACACCGATATCGTGACCGGCGTATCCTCGTTCGTGGAGGCCGTATCGTTGACAGCAGTCGGCGCCGGATTGGTGACGGTCCAGCTGAAAGTCTGGGTCGCCGACAAGCCACCTGCATCGGTCGCAGTTACCGTGACCGAATAGACCCCGTCTGTACCGCCCTGACTGGCCGAACGGTCGATCGTTCCCGAAATGACCCCGGTAGATGCGTTGATCGCTAAACCGGCGGGGAGTCCCGCAGCGCTGTAGGAAAGCGTGGCGTTGTCGACGTCGCTGAACGCGCTCGCGGTCGCAACGTTGATAGCCGACTGCGCATCGACGTTGGTCTGCGGAGGCAGGCTACCGAAAGCTACAGGCGCGTCGTTGATCGCCACGACCGACACTGGGACCGTCGCCGTCGCGGTGCCACCCTGACCGTCGCTGATGGTGTAGGTAATCGTGGCTGGACCGTTGTAATTTGCGGTAGGTGTATACGTGATCGTGCCATTGGCGTTGACGATCACCGTGCCATTGGTCGCCGACGCGGACACGATCGTCAGCGGATCGCCGTCAGGATCGCTGTCGTTGGCGAGCACGTTCACCGTCGTACCGCTCGTGTCCTCGTTCACGGTCAGCGTCGGATCGTTGGCAGCGACCGGAGCCGGATTGGTTACCGTCCAGGTAAAGGCCTGCGTGGCCGAAAGCGAACCGTCGGAGGCCGTCACGACGACATTATAGATCCCGCCACCAACCTGGCTGGCAGACCGGTCGATGGTGCCGGTTATCAAGCCTGTGGTGGCATTGATCGTGAGGCCCGCCGGCAAACCGGCTGCGCTATAGGTCAGCGCCGGACCATCGATGTCGGAAAAAGCAGTGGCGGTTGGAACGCTGATCCCGCTGGCCGCGTCCAGGTTGGTGCGCGGAGGCAGGCTGCCGACCGCGGTCGGTGCGTCGTTGACGGGGGTGATCGTTACGGTAGCTGTAGCCGTCTCGGTATTGTTGGCGGTCGAGACAGTGTAGGTGAAACTGGCCGTGCCGTTGTAGTTTGCCGCCGGCGTGAAGGTCACCGTATTGTCAGCGTTGAGCCTGACGGTCCCATTCGTCACGGCCACACTGCCGCCGGAGACGATGGCAACTCCATTGATGGCGGTAATCGTCCGCCCGGCGTTCTCAAAATTGTCGTTCGCCAGAAGGCTGAAGGTGACCGGTGTGTCTTCCGTCGTCGTCGCGGTATCGTTGACGATGTCCGCGACCGGGGTCACCGTTATTGCGATAACGTCCGTATCTGACGCGGAAGTGGCTTGAGTTATCGTCTGCACGGTCAGCTGCGCAGAACCGTTGAAATCCCCCGCTGGGGCAAATCGTGAGCCATTTAGCGCCGCGTTTATCGCAGCAACACTCCCCGAAATGGTCACGCTGGTGTCGTTAGTTCCGGTGCCGGAGATCAACGATATTCCGCTGGTCGAGCCCAGCGATATCGTTCCATTGGTCGGGGTAAGCGTCACCGTCTGGTTGCCACCCTCGACCTGCGCTACGGTAATTGCGTTACCATTAGTCGTCGAAAAGACGATTGAGGTGTCTTCGGCCGTCGCCTGGGCGCCGGGAACCGTATTGACAGGCGCATCGGCGACGGGCGTGACGGTGATCGTTGCGGTAGCACTCGATGTGCCACCATTGGCGTCGGAAATCGTGTAGGTGAAGGTCTGCGTGCCACTAAAGTTGGCGTTCGGCACGAAAGTGAACGCGCCAGTGGTGGCGTTATCGATTGTCAGCGTACCGTTGGCGAGCACGATCGGGCTGCCCACCGTAAAGGCCGCACCATTGATACGTGTTGTCGTAAGCGTGTCGTTGCGCGGATCGCTGTCTGAGCCAGAGCCGTTATTAGCATAAAGACTACCCGAAAGCGCGGTGTCCTCGGGCGTGGTGAAAGCGTCGTTCTGAGCGGTCGGCGGGGCATCGATTACCAACCCGATTTCAAATCCGTCGCTACCCGCTGGCCCCGCTGCGTTCTGCTGAACCGAAAATGTAATTGTGGTGAAGGTGCCGTTGACCCGGACACTCCCCGCAGCTGTGCCAGTCGCTCCCGACAGACTTGACTCGCCGACCGCAGTAGTAGTTTGGTTGACTTGACGCGTGATCGTGCCGGCTGCCTGGTCAACCACGAAATGGGCCGGTCCAGTCAAGCGTGTTAAAGTCGCGCCAGCAGTCGTAAGTGTGAAAAGCGCACTTAAGGATGTTGTCCCCAACGCGCCCCCCAGTCGATCAAGATTGATGATTGGGTTGACGACCGCAGTGCTGAAGGTGATCGTTATGGTGCCGATGGCCCCGGCATTCCAAGTCGAACCCAGAGACGGCGAACCTTGCGCCCCGTTGGAGAAAGCATCGATCGTATTGAACGTCTGGTTCGTCGGTGCTGCGAACTGCGCATTGAAGGTGATCGTCGCGGTCACGCCGTCAATCGTCGTAGTGGCGCTCTGTCCCGAGATCGTCCATGCACCGCTGCTCGTCCTGGCGAGTATCTCGGCATAATTCTGCGAAAAAAGCGTCGCCGCCTCGACCTGTCCGCTTGTCTGTTCGAGATGCCAGTCACCGCCCATCGCTGCTGCGCCGGTCAGGTCGGTCGATGCCGCAATGTCTGCCCCGGTGGCGACGGCGAGCGCGTCGACGAGCGCCTGACCGGACTCGCCGGCGCCCACGTCACAGCCGTAAAACAGGATGTCGGCGCCGCTATCGAGGTGGTTACCAAGCGCAGCCAGCGAGGCCGCCAGTTCGCCGCCTACTTCACCCGCATCGAGCCGTGTAGTGCCAATGTCGATGAACCCCTCGCCGCCGTGGCTGACGATGTGGACGGCATCGACACCATCCATTCCCGCAAGGACCCCAAGCATCTGCTCGATTCCATCGCGAGACGGATCGATCAAGAACACTTTGCCTTGGCCCGACCATTCGGCTGCCAACACTTCATAGTCGGCGACAGAGGTGTCGATGAAGATGATGATTTGCGGGTTGGCGACCAACGACCCTTCGTCGGGCTCAAACCCAGTCACCACCCGCAATGCGGAACGATCGTCGACCCGGCTGGTGATCCACCCCTGAGTGAGTGCGCCCGCCTGACGCTCCGCACCGTCGCGGCTACCGACGCCGTCTCTCGCAAGGCCTACCGGAGCAGCATGAAAAGCACCATCGGTTTGCGCTGGACTGTCGGGAACCGCTGCCTTCAGCATCGCAACGATGTCGCTCGCCTGTTGGCCGGAATCGAATGCAATGCCCGCGTCGACGGCCGTTGCCAGCGCCGCGCCATCGAACATCATGCGTGGTTCCAACGGCATCAGGCAGAGTGCTGCGGACGATCTGTTCGGCGCAACGTTCTGCGCAGATGCCGACTTCTTGCTCATGCCTTATCCGACCCCACTTTTATGCCAACAAAGGCTCTGGAGATCGACAAAACCAGGACTTGGTCGGTGCGTGAGGATGATTGCGTCATCGGCTCAACAGACACGTGACCAAGTGTGGAATTGCGACCTCACATCTATCTTGCCACCCAGCGGTGTGTATGTCACCTGCCAAGCATTAAGAATGATCTACAAAGAGTTAAAATTTTGTATCCCGGCTCGACCCGTTAGGTCGTGCCTCGAACTCCAGTGGACCCGTCGAAACAGGCCATCGGATCAGTGCTAACTGACATGGAGGCCGAACGACGATCAGGCCGCAGATTTTGGCCTATCCCTTCTTCCTCCTCGGCAGACGCCCCGACGCTTGCGAAATAGCGGTCGCCCGTAGAGAGTCACTGTACCCACTTCTGACAAAAAGACTGAACGCCGCGCCGAAGCAACTTCGACGTAACCCTTTCCGCTCGACTAACGAAACGACCGTCCCGAATGTGTCGGTTGCGAAAGGCCACATCCGGAGGCGCTATTCGGCAACGACGTCCCCCGACATCGGCGCGAGTTTCGCCAGGAAGCGGTTCTGCGCCGCGAAGGGTACACCCTGTTCGCGCATCGCCTGCTGCAGGTTTTCGACCAGCGCGTTCAGGTCGCGCGTCGTGGCGCCCATGCTTTCATGCGCTTTCGCCATGTCGCGCCCGGTGTAATCACAGCCGGCGTTGAGGATGTAGCAGAACTGTTCGAACAGCGTCCGCTTGAGCCGGACCATGTCGTGCGCCGCGAAGATGTCGGCGATGCGCGGGTCCTCCTGCGACAGGTCGACGGTGCGTTCGGCGATGGCGCGGATGCCGTCCTGTCCGCCGAAGGTCGCGGCCATTTCGGTGCCTTCGAAAGGCCTGGCGCCGGCGTTGACGTTGCTCTGTTCGTAGGGGGCGACCGGCAATTCCCCGGTCACAGGGTCGCGCACCTGTTCCTCGACGCCGAATTCCTTGTCCCAGTTGATAGCGCCCTCGGCATCGGCGGGCGGGACTTGATGTAGCAGCAGCAGGGCGAGGGGAAAAACGATCATGGACAAGGGTTCCGGTACGGGCTGGGGGAAATCAGAAGGCAAGCTGGGCGGAGAGGAATCCGCCGCGCTGCTTTTCGAAGGTCGCGATCGAACCGAGATCGACATAGGCGGCGGTCAGGGTGACGTTGTCGGTCAGGGCATAGGCCGCGAACATGTCGATCCAGTCGTCTTCACCCAAGCCCAGGTTGTCGGGCTTGGTGCGCAGTTCGGCGCCGACCACCACGCGGCGCGACAGCTGGTAGGCGAGCGAACCCTCGAACTGGAATGAGCGGCCGTCGTCCGCCGCATTGCCGAAACCGAGCAGACCGCCCTCATTGGCCGAGGTATAGCGGACAGTCGCGGAGGCAAGCACGCTGTGCGACAGGAACAGTTTGGAGGCACTGACGAACAGGTCGGTGCCGATCGCACTGTCGGCCCCCACGGCCTGGACCACGGCGGCATCGCGGCTGCGCTTGTGCTGGATGCCGACGCTGATCTGCGGAAGCAGCGGATCGCCATAGACGAGGTCGCCGACCAATCGGACTTTGGCCCCGAAAACATCCTGGTTGAATATGTAACCCTGTCCCAGGCCTAGCGCGGCACCGACATCGCGGGTGTCAAAGTTCTGCCGGGCGTAGGACAGCTCCACCCGGTTGGCGATGCCGACCGCGATGCCGTGGCTCTGCCAGCCGAAATCGGGCAGCTCGATGAGCGTGACATGGCCGGTCAGGCCCACGCCGGTGTCGGTCTCAAGCCCGCCGATGGTCGCCCAGGTCGCGACACCGCCACCGCTGGAGCCTTCGATTCCGGTGACGCCGTTGGTCAGCAAGAGCTTGCCGCCTTCGAACAGCGGATCGTCGCTCTCGACCGGTGGCGCGTCCTCCGCCGAGGCTGGAGCAGCCACGAGCGCGAGCGCCAGCGTCGGCGCGAAAAGGGCGAAAAGTCTGCTCATTGTCAAAAGCATAGCGGCCCATGGTTAAAGCCGGACTAACTGCAAGGGCGACTGCCGGGGTGTGGTTCGTTAAGCTTTACCCCCTAGGGCGGGCGGCGATGAAAAAGGTCGCATTCTTCCTGGCATTGCTGGCTGCCGGTATTCCCGCTGCACACTTGCTGGCCGCAGGCAGCGCCTCCGCGCGTGTGCAGGTAGTCGACGAGCGCGGCCTGCCCGTCCGCGATGCGGTGGTGGAAATTACGCCCGCCGCCGGCACCAAGTCTCCGTCGGGCTTCGCCTGGCGCGCAGCCATGGCGCAAAAGGACCTGCAGTTTACCCCCGGGACGTTGATCGTCGCCAAGGGTTCCACGGTGGCCTTCCCCAACCTCGATAAGGTCCGCCACAGCATCTACAGCTTCTCGAAAATCGCCAAGTTCGAAATCGATCTCTACGGGCGCGACCAGACCCGGACCCAGCGCTTCGCGATAGCGGGCACGGCGGCGCTGGGCTGCAACATCCACGACGGCATGCGCGGCTATGTCCGCGTGGTTGATACGCCTTATGCCGCGAAGACCGACGCCAACGGAATCGTCGACCTGTCCGGCGTACCCAGCGGCAAGGCTGCCATTACAGTCTGGCATCCGCGCCTGCGGGCACCAGCCAACGAGACGAACTTCGACGCATCTGTGACCGCTGATTTCTCCCGCAAGTACACGGTCAAGCTGCGATGAGCGCTTTCGGCAGGATCGACATCCTTCGCTTCGGCTCGCTCAAGCTGCGAATGGCGGCGCTTTACGCGGCGCTCTTTGCCGCCGTGCTGGCCGTGATCCTCATCATCGTGGGACAGGGCATCGCGCGGTTTGCCGAGAACGCCTCGACCCGCGACCTGGCGGCCAATGCACGGGTCTTCGACGAGATCCTCGAACTGCGGGCCCGGCAAATGCGCAGCACGACCGACGTCCTGTCGCGCGACTTCGGATTTCGCGAGGCAGTAGCCACCAACGACCGGCCGACCATTGCCAGCGCGCTCGACAGCCTTCGCACCCGCTCGTCCGGGGGATCGGCCTTCGTCGTCGGCTACGATGCAACGCTGACCGGCTCGACCGGCGATCCGATGCCCGATCCCATGAGTCTGTGGGAGGCGCTGGACGAGGGCAAGCAATTCGGCGTGATCATGCAGGGTGGGCGGCTCGCTCTCGCCACGGCCTCCCCGGTGGAAGTGCCGGATCTGGTGGGCTGGCTGGTCGTAACGCAGCCGCTCGACGATGCCGAGCTGGCGCGATTGACGCGCCTGGCAGCAGTCGATCTCGACGCGTCGGTCGCACGGCTGAGCCGGATATCCGATGCCATCGGTAGGGCCCCGCTCGGCGAAGTCTTCGAACGGGAAGAAGGCGAGCGGATGCTCTATCGCGTGTCGGCCCTGCCATCGCTCGAGGAAAACCTCAATCCGCGGCTCGTACTCAGGCATTCGCTGACGCGCTCTTTGGCGGAGTATTCGGGAATTCGCTGGCTTCTGGCAGGACTCGCGATCGCCGGACTGCTGCTAGTGGTGGCCCTGAGCTGGCGTGTGGCCAAGACGATCACGGCCCCGCTGCGCAAGCTCGATGAGGCAACCCGCCTGATCAGTGCGGGCGAAAAGGTCGAGGTTTCTGTCGACACCGACGACGAAATCGGGCGCCTCGCTGGCAGCTTCAACGCGATGATCGAGGCGATCGAAGAGCGCGAGAAGAAGATCGTTCATGTCGGCCTGCACGACGGGCTGACAAACCTGCCCAATCGCAAGTTCTTCGTCGAACAGCTGGCCCTCTCCCTAGCGCGACGAAAGAACGATCACAAGGTTATAGTCGTTTACGCCGACCTCGACGATTTCAAGGTTGTCAACGATACCTTGGGCCATCCGGCAGGCGACGCCCTACTGAGAAACGTGGCGGAGCATTTGCGCGGCTCGCTGACGGACGCCACCATTGCCCGCCTCGGGGGCGACGAATTCGCGATCCTGATCGACGGAATCGCGCCAAGGGTCGACCTCAACACGCTAGCCGGACAGGTTCAAGCCTGCTTCATGCGCTGGATAGAGATCGAAGGGCAGAAAGCCGATTGTTCGGCCAGCCTCGGCATCGCCGTTGCGCCAGGTGACGGCGATGACGGCATCACCCTGATGAAGCATGCGGATCTCGCACTTTATCGCGCGAAGCGCGAAGGCAAGTCCTGCTATCACTTCTTCGAGCCCGCGCTCGACGAGCAGGCCCGCCAACGCCGGCAGATGGAACTCGACCTGCGTCGTGCCATCAGCGAAGGAGAGTTCGAGCTCTATTTCCAGCCGCTCTACAGCCTGACGGAAGAATGTCTCAAAGGCTTCGAGGCGCTGATCCGCTGGAACCATCCCGTCAAGGGCATGGTTCCGCCAAACGACTTTATCCCCCTCGCCGAGGAAACCGGGCTGATCCTGCCCATCGGTGAATGGGTTATCCGCGAGGCATGTCATCAAGCAAGTCGGTGGGAAGAAGGCCTATCCGTGGCAGTCAACATCTCGCCCAAACAGTTCAGTTCGCCCGATCTCGTGACCAAGATACTCAACGCAATCGCCGCTTCGGGAATTTCAGCAGACCGGCTGGAGCTGGAGATCACGGAAAGCATCTTCATTTCTCAGGTCGAGAAGACGATGTCTATCTTGCACCAGCTCCGCGCGCTAGGCGTGCGTATTGCCCTCGACGACTTCGGAACCGGCTATTCCTCGCTCAGCTACCTGCGCTCGTTCCCCTTCGACAAGGTGAAGATCGACCGTAGCTTCGTCACGGATTTGGCGACTGGCGAAAATGGCCACGCCATCATCCGCGCGATCACGACACTGGCAGAGGCGCTGGGCATGGAGACCCTGGCCGAAGGCGTCGAAGACGAGCAGCAGCTGGAAATCTTGCGCCGCGAAGGGTGTCGCAGCATCCAGGGCTTCCTGCTCAGCCGACCGATGTCGGCCTCTCAGGTTCAAGCTTGGACACATGAAGACCGTGGATTGGCGATGGCTGTATAGGCAGGGTACGAACGACGTGATCCTGATTACCGCTTCTGCTGGTGCCCGTTTGTGGGCCGATAGCTGATCGTCCGGTGGTGGGAAGAAAATGGAGAAAGCTGACGCGGTGTCATGCGGTCGCGCCGTTTGCCTCTGTCTCAATCTCGGTAAGTTTCGGCCATCCTTGAGTGCCACGACACCAGTCTCTTTTTCATCTTCCGGCTACGTAGTTCTTTGGGTTGGTCAGTGGCAGGGCATGCGGATCAAACTATGTATTCTTGGAGGTGAGGCCAGCATATGCGCTGTCCAACTTGCCTTCCAATTCTATTGTCAGGGAATCCACGACCTCCAACACCGCGTCGACATCGGAGTAGGTTGAGGGCAGACCTTGGCGTACAAACATCCCGACAAATCCAGTTTCTATCGGGTAGAGCCCCCTAAATGCTCGCGATAAGAGCTCACGGCAAAAATCTACGACGCGGGCTCCAGAGTAGCCCGGTTCGGCCAGATCTGGCCGAAGCCCAACTTCCTTTCGATACGGCTTGTCGAGTTCCCAATAGCGATCATTGCATCGCTCAATCCGATCATAGAGTTCGCGTAGGCGCATGGCCGATATGTCTTGGCGCGTCTCGATGGACAGTGACGCTAGTGAAGTTACTTGCACGTTCGTCAGGTTTGCTGCTTCGACCGCCCCAGCCTGAAAACCTGCCTCACACAGCAGAATGCCGCGATCGGCCCCAAGGTCATTTACGATCTCCCGCAGTCCCAAGACATGAAGTTTGGAAACTGCCGACTTCCAATGCTTGCATTCAACGAGCCAAAGCACTTCAAAGCCAACATGCTTCGACCTAACCACCACGTCTATGTCATGCGTCGTTCGAACGCCTGTTAGCTTCACATCAATTTCGGCCGACAACCCGAGTGAGCGGAAAAACTCAGCTGTTTCTTCCTGATACTCTTTCCAGTCATCAGCCATCCCTATCATTCCTCTTAATGGCCAATATCTTCAACTTGGCTTGAGGCTCCAGTGTCCACCACATAAAGCCAGTAAGGAATATGATGTCTACGCGAGAACAGCGCCCTGATGACGGCAGGTGGGCCGTTTGCCGCCGGTCGGGTTCCGGTGTCCATAGGCAGCGAAGCTGACACTCGGAGTCGTGCTCTGAATGCGCGCGCACCCAGAGGCCAGCCCATTATCTGGCGGTCGGTCGATCTTCTGCGACCACGGCCTATCCACAAGGCGCCCATAACCATAGTTGTAAATTGCACCCATAAATGATGAACTTCTGACACTTCTATTGAGGGGTGGGGGCATCAATGCCGCAGTTCTTTGAAGATCATATTGCCGCCTTAGCTTTACAACCTCTGAGCGCACCCAACTCAGGTTTTAGGCCTGGCCAATTGGGCGCGTTGCACTCCGTAGTTTCCCATTTTTCCGTGTATGAAGAACCCGCTGTCGTATCATTGCCCACAGGCTACGGCAAAACGGCGGTGATCATGGCGCTTCCGTTTGTTTTGAGCGCCAAACGACTCCTCGTCGTAGAACCAAGCGACGTGCTGCGCCGCCAAACGGCAGCGCATTTTGGAGCGCTTTCCACTCTTCGTAAGTTACACGTCGTACCAGACGGGATGCCTAGTCCGGCGGTGATAGGACAAAAGGGTAGACCCGCCACTCCAGCGGAATGGCAAGCACTCGAAGATTTCGACGTTGTCGTATCGACGCCGGGTAGCACATCGCCTGTCAACGAGCCGCGCAGCGCAACGAATCTCTTCGATCTCATAATCTTTGATGAGGCCCATCACGCCCCAGCTGCCACTTGGAAAGCCTACCTCGAACACTACCGCGAGGCGCAGTTCGTCTTTTTGACGGCGACGCCTTTCCGAAGGGATAAGAAGGCAATTCCGGGGCGCCTGGCATACACCTATCCCGTCTCACGTGCGTCGCGAGAACAAGCATTCGGCAAAGTTAGCTTTCGTGCTGCGGTGCCCCAAAACGATCAGGACGAAGTTGAGGTCGACCGCTCCATTGCAGCGGCGGCTATCCAGCAACTGGCATCTGACCGTGCAGCGGGGTTTGACCATCGCTTGTTCGCTCGCGCATCATCCATCAAGGCCGCTCGCAATCTCATTAATGTCTATACGGAGCTGGGCGCGCAAGTCGCGGCGATCGACAGTGGCGTGTCTAAACAACGGCAGGATAAAATCGAAGAGGCTCTGCTCGGCGGCCAATTAGACGGGGTTGTTTGCGTCGATATGTTTGGCGAAGGCTATGACTTTCCCAAGCTGAAAGTAGCGGCACTCCATGCACCGCACCGGTCTCTTGTTCCGACACTTCAATTCGTAGGCCGGTTTGCTAGGACCAACGGCGAGAACACGGGGGATGCCACCTTAATCGCCCCTCTCGGACGTTTGCGTGATGCCACGTCCAAGCTGTTCCAAGAAGGCGTCGATATCGCCACCCTAATCGATGAAGCTGCGCAGCAGCAAATTGCCGAAGGGGCGGTCGACCGGGAAATCCTCGAACTATTAAAAACGAAAATTCAAGCCGAGTCCGACTACGACGCGGTTTCTCCGCTCTTGCTAAAATTGTATGCCCATGCGCGCATTTTCGAATGCGTCGAACAGCCAGACTTCAATCTTTTCGGACCGATCATCGGACGCAAGCTAAAACTTGCAAAACAATGGATGTCTGAGGACGGACTGATCACCCTATTGCTTACGGTAGATCACGAACCGCCTAACTGGGCTACCTCTGATGTCCTCGTAAACGTCCGTCACGATGCATTTTTGCTAGCATACAATGAAGCAACGCGACTTTGCTTCATAGGCTCAACGCGTCGAACCGATCGGCTCTACATTGAGCTGATGCAGACAGTTGCGAAGGATAATCATCGCCCCCTTAGCTACGAAGCCACGCTCCGGGCGCGAGCTGGTCTTACCGATATGAAATTCTACGCGGTTGGATTGCGAAACACTGCCCTCAATTCTCAGGCAGAGTCGTACCGCATGCTCACTGGACCACGAGCCGAACGAGCCGTCACGCCGGGAGACGGCCGTGCTTATGTACAGGGGCATTACTTCGGCAGCGGTGTGGATGGAGACGAACGTGAGACCATCGGGGCGAGCAGCAACTCGCGCATTTGGAGCAACCAGAGGCTAACCGTCTCGGAATATCTCGATTGGATCACCAAGCTGAATAATCGCCTTAATGGCGACGAGAACATTGCTGAATCACAACTCGACTTGGTTCAGCATTCAAGGTCCCTAAGGGTCTTGCCCCCGCTGGTCATCGGCGGAAGCTGGCATAAGACTGCCTACCGGCAGGCTCCCCGCGTACGCTACCGACAAACTGGGAATCCCAATTGGCTCTTTGCTCAGATAACCGATCTCGAATTGAAAAGCTTTGCGGTGCAGGGACAGGAACTGAGATTTGACGTGGTTTCCGCGCAGCACAAGCTCCCATTCGTCTTCTCGCTCGCAGGAGGTCAGCTCATCCGTCAGAGAGGCACGAATTGGGAGGTCGAGCTGTCGAGCTCACTCGACGACTGGATGAATTTCGACACATGGCTTTCGATCCATCCGCCCGTTTTCTACGCAGCGGATAAATCGTCTTTCGAAGGCATGAACGCCTATCCCCCGCCCTCCCTTGTAGCGATGCAGCTTGCGGAAGGAGATGTAGAGGCACTGGATTGGCAGGAATGCGAGATCACTCGCGAGTTTGACGAAGCGGATCCAAATCGACTCACAGTGCAGCGCCACCTCGAAAATCTTCTCCGAGAGAAGGAAGGTCTCGAGACTCTAGTCTACGACCATCGTACTGGCGAAGCGGCAGACTTCATTGCAATTACTCAGGAGCCCAATGATCGTTTTCGAGTGAGCCTCTACCACTGCAAGGGCGCCGGCGGTGCGCCAAGCGGCGGCAGGGTGAATGATGTTTATGAAGTGACATGCCAGATTCTAAAATCGGTTGTTTACTGCGAAGCGACCGCGCTGACGGACCATATTGAGCATCGCATCAATCCCGGGCGGCACCAGAATCCTTCACGGTTCCTCGTCGGAACCTTTGAGCGAACGAAAGAGATACTGCTCAACCAACCAGCCGACCGCATTGAGTTTGCGGTTCATGGCGTCCAGCCGGGAATTTCCAGCGCTGCTGTGGACGAACATCTTGCTGACCTAATGGCGTTCAGTTTGGACTACGTGAAGCGAGGAGGCGCGGCAGTCGGCAAATGGCTGGTCAGTCCTTAAGTTCTGCAGCCGCGTCGATAAGGTGCTTGGATTGCTCTTCGTCCGTCAAACCATAAGCACCCATATAATGTGAACAGTGCCCTTATGACTGTATTGTCGGCTGCTCGTGCAGTCCTCGGCGGAAAGCTCCTTCAGCGTCCGCTATTTGGCGATCGGCAGACGAGCTCCATTGACCGAGATTAGGGCGCAAAGCAGCCATTTATGCACGCTCGGTCCACCATTTCGGCCACCGGACCTTTGTCGCCGTCCTGGTCGCATTCCACACCTCGCGCTGCTCAGCCACATCG
>FWWL01006895.1_pt1 | contig 16000 bp, 11 predicted proteins | sample 2228331 | NCBI WGS metagenome assembly FWWL01 (sample SAMEA103939775, study PRJEB20133) | metagenome
CGCGATCACGACGTGGCCGGCGGCCTCGAGGTAGACGGTCGCATTGGCCATGATCCGCTCGGGATCGCCCAGGGCGCCCTCGACCTCGCACTCGCGTACGCGAAGGAGCGCCGGGCCTTCGGCCGACCGATCGGCGGGTTCGAGGCCGTGGCGTTCAAGCTCGCCGACATGCACGTCGCCGTGGAGACGGCGCGCCTGGCCACGTACCGCGCGGCGTGGCTCCGGGACCGCGGACGCCCCTTCGCGCAGGCGGCGGCCGTCGCGAAGCTCCACGCGAGCGAGGCGGCGGTGGCCTGCGCCCGCGAGGCCGTGCAGGTCCTCGGCGGCCTCGGGTTCATCGAGGAGACCCCCGTCGCCCGCTACTACCGCGACGCGAAGGTCCTGGAGATCGGCGAGGGCACGAGCGAGATCCAACGCCTGGTGATCGCCCGGTCCCTGGGGCTCCCGGAGGTGGTCTGAGGTGGTGCGCGAGGGCGACCTGCTGTGGACCCCGCCCCCGGCGCTCGTCGAGGGCTCGGCGATGGCGCGGTACCTGGCCTGGTTGCGCGGGACGCGCGGGCTCGATCTCCCCGACTACGAGGCCGCCTGGCGCTTCTCGGTGGAGGACCTGGAGGGCTTCTGGCGCTCGATCCTCGAGTGGTTCGACGTCCGGGCCGAGGGCTCCCCGGAGCCCGCCCTGCCCGAGCGGCGGATGCCGGGCGCGCGGTGGTTCCCGGGGCTGCGGCTGAACCACGCCGAGCACCTCCTGCGCGAGCCCGACGACCGACCCGCGATCGTCTTCCGCCGGGAGGACGGCTTCCACGCCGAGCTCACCCGGGCCGAGCTCGCCGATGCCGTGGGCCGCGCCGCGGCTGGGCTGCGGCGCCTCGGGGTCGGGGTCGGGGACCGGGTCGCGGCGATCCTGCCGAACGCGCCCGAGGCCGCCATCGCGATGCTCGCGACCTCGAGCATCGGGGCGATCTGGTCCTCGTGCTCGCCGGAGTTCGGGCTCCGAGCCATCCTCGACCGCTTCGGGCAGATCCGACCCAAGGTCCTCCTCGCGGTGGACGGCTACCGGTACGGGGGGCGCGCCTTCGACCGGCTCGGGGTCGTCGCCGCGGTGGCCGATGGGTTGCCGGACCTCGAGCGGGTGGTGCTCGTGCCCTGCCTCCGCGAGGAGCCCCTCGCCGCCACGCGCGCCGTGCCGGGGTTCCCACCCGCCATCGCGTGGTCGGAGCTCCTCGCCGAGCCCTCGCCGCTCGCCTTCTTTCGGGTGCCCTTCGAGCACCCCCTGTGGATCCTCTACTCCTCGGGCACCACGGGGCTGCCGAAGCCGATCGTCCAGGGGCACGGCGGGATCCTCCTGGAGCACCTGAAGGCGCTCGCGCTCCACCACGACGTCGGCCCCGCGGACCGCTTCACCTGGTTCACCACGACCGGCTGGATGATGTGGAACTTCCTCCTCGGCGGGCTCGCCCTCGGCGCGACGGTCGTGCTCTACGACGGCAGCCCCGCGTACCCGGACCTCACCGCGCTCTGGCGGCTCGCGGCCGAGCTCGGTGTCACGATCTTCGGCACCAGCGCGCCGTTCATCCACGCGTGCATGAAGGCCGGGATCCGGCCCGCCGAGGTCGGCGACCTCTCGGCTCTGCGAGCGATCGGCTCGACCGGGGCGCCGCTCGCCCCCGAGGGCTTCGCCTGGGTCTACGGGGCCGTTGGACCCGACGTCTGGCTCGGCTCGATGAGCGGGGGGACCGATCTCTGCACCGCCTTCGTGGGGGCGAACCCGCTGCTCCCGGTCCACGCCGGGGAGCTGCAGTGCCGGTACCTCGGCGCCGACGTGCGGGCCCTGGATCCGCAGGGGCGGGAGCTCGTCGGCGAGGTCGGGGAGCTCGTGCTCGCCAGCCCCATGCCCTCGATGCCGATCGGGTTCTGGGGCGACCCCGACGGCGAGCGCTACCGCCGCAGCTACTTCGACGTCTACCCGGGCCTGTGGCGGCACGGCGACTGGATCAAGATCACGCCGCGGGGCTCGTGCGTGATCTACGGGCGCTCGGACGCCACGCTCAACCGCGCGGGGGTGCGGATCGGCACGAGCGAGCTGTACCGGGTGGTCGAGGCCCTGCCCGAGGTGCGCGAGAGCCTGGCGGTGGACACCGGCGAGCTCGGGCGGGAGGGCGAGCTGATCCTCTTCGTGGCGCTGGCCGAGGGGGTCGAGCTGGACGAGGCGCTGCGGCGCCGCATCTCGCAGGCCCTGCGAACGGAGCTCTCGCCCCGGCACGTGCCGGACCGGATCCTCGCGGTGCCGAGCATCCCGACGACCCTGAACGGCAAGCGCCTCGAGGTCCCGATCAAGCGGATCCTCCTCGGCGCCCGGCCCGAGGAGGTCGTGAGCCCCGGCGCGCTCGCCGACCCGGGCTCCCTCGCGCCGTTCCTGGAGATCGCCGCCTCGCTCCGCGAGGGGGGGTCGACATGATCGAGCCCCTCGAGCGCGCGAGCTTCGCCGCCCAGGAGCTGATGGAGCGCACGCCGCCGCGGTTCCACCACCCGAGCAAGCGGGCGGTGTTCGAGCTCGCATGTCCCCCCGGCGCCCGCCACGGGGAAGCGGTGGGGTACTCCCGGTGGCCCCCGATGCGACCGCCCGACCAGGTATGGATCTCACGCGCCATCGGGAGGACCGTTGCTGTCCCGGGGTTCTACGACTACGTGCCGGGGCTGGCCGGCTCCGTGGAGTGGCACGTGAACTTCGCCGATCCCCATCTGTTCGTGGCCTACGGGAGCGGGCTCTTCGCCCAGGACGAGATGCAGGCGCTCGAGCACCCGGTGCTCGGCGCCCTGCGGGAGGCGCTCGTGGCCGCCGGGCTGCCGGCGGTGACGGTGGAGGACGGGCGCCCCACGCCGGTGCTCGTGGTGGGAGCGGAGCGGCGCTGCGCCGTGGCCACCGAACGGGACCCCGACCGTGGGCGGCCAGCGGGGCTGTACGGGAACGCCTTCGCCGCCGCTCCGGTGGAGGTGGTGCTCGACGCGACGCGCGTGCTCGACCCCCCGACGGTCACGAACCTGATCGCGATGGCCGCCCCCCGTCCCGGCGTCGGCCGCTACACGGCGGACGAGATCTCCTACGCCCTCACCGCGGCGTTCACGGGCTTCCGGGCGGCGGTGCTGGAGTCGGCCGGGATCGCCTCCGGCGCGCCGGTCGTCGTCCACACGGGCTTCTGGGGCTGCGGCGCCTTCGGGGGCAACCGGGTCCTCATGGTGGCCCTCCAGATCCTGGCCGCGGGGATGGCGGGCCTCGAGCGCCTCGTGGTCCACACGGGCGACCCCGGAGCCCGGGCCGTGGTGGACGAGTCCTGCGCCCGCCTGGCGACGCTCGCCGAGCCCGCCGATCCGATCGGCTTCGACGAGCTCCTCGACGTCCTCGTGGCCGCGGGCTTCGAGTGGGGCGTGAGCGACGGCAACTGATCCCGGCCGGACTGCCCCGCGGTCCTCCCGCCACAGGCGGTGTTACGAACTCTTGCGTTCTCGGGCGAGATAGAACAAACTCTCGCTCATTCAATCACGCGGATGGGAGGTGCCGGACGGTGGAGTTGCCACTGCCCCCGGAGCGACACCGCAGGATCCTCGACCTCCTGCGGGAGCGCCAGGTCGTGAGGGTGGCCACGCTCTCGGAGGTCCTCGGTGTCTCGGAGGTCACCGTCCGACGCGATCTCGAGGCGTTGGAGCGGCGGGGGCTCTTGGAGCGCACGCACGGGGGTGCGGTCCTCGTGCAGCGCATCCGAACGGAGCCCCGGTACCTGGAGGCGATCGTGTCGCACCCGGAGGAGAAGCGTGCGATCGGTCGGGCGGCAGCCGCGCTGGTCGAGCCCGGGGACACGATCTTCCTCAATGGGGGGACGACGACCCTCGAGGTCTTCCGTCACCTCACGGCTGCGAACGTCCGTGTGATCACGAACCACGTAGGTATGGCGCTCGAGGCGGCCGACCGCGACCTCGAAGTCATCGTCGTCGGCGGACGCTTCCGCGCGCCGTCCTCCTCGGTGGTGGGGCCCTTCGCGACGGAAGCGCTCCGGCGGGTGCACGCCGACAAGGCGTTCATCGGGGTCGAGGGCATCTCCCTCCGGTCCGGATTGACCACGCCCTCCTCGCACGAGGCGGAGATCGCGCGCCTCATGATCGAGCGGACCAGGGGTGAGGTGTCGATCGTCGCCGACCACTCGAAGCTCGGCGTCGTGGCCGACTTCGTGATCGCGCCGCTCTCCGATGTGGACCGGATCGTCGTCGACGGCGGCATCGAGGACGAGTACCGCGAGCAGCTGGCCCAGGCGGAGGTGGAGGTGCTCATCGCCGGGGAGCGCGTGGAGGTCTCGTGATGGATCGGGCGACGTTCGAGTCCGAAGCGCACCGATTGGTCGAAGCCGCACGGGCGGAGGGGGTGATCCTCCGCTTGGTCGGAGCTCTCGCCTTCGCCCATCACTGCCCCCGCTATCGACACCTGCAGGACGCGCTTGGACGCACGTACACGGACATCGACTTCGCCGGCTACGGTCGGCAGGCGGACCAGATCCGGAGCCTCCTCGCGCGCGAGGGGTACGTGGAGGACGGGCAGGTGTACGTGGACTCGGAGGGCTCTCGGATCGTCGCCGAGCACCCGGGGACGGGACTCCATCTCGACGTGTTCCTCGACAAGCTCGAGTTCTGTCACACGATCCCCTGGGCGGGGCGTCTCGAGCTCGATGAGCCGACGATCCCGCTCGCGGAGATGCTGCTGCAGAAGATGCAGATCGTCGAGATCAACGAGAAGGACATCATCGACACGATCATGCTGCTCCTCGAGCATCCCCTCGGCGACCACGATGACGAAACCGTCAACGTGGCGTACGTCGCGGGTCTGTGCGGCCGTGACTGGGGCCTTTGGCGGACGACCACGATGAACCTCGAGAAGGTCCGGGCCATGGCCCGGACGTACGAGAACCTGCCGGCCGAGGACAAGGCCCGGGTGGACGCGCAGGTGCAGGCCATCTTGGATCGGCTGGCGGCAGAGCCCAAGTCCCTCGCCTGGAAGATCCGGGCGCGCGTGGGCGACCGGAAGAAGTGGTACCGGGACGTCGGTGAGCTCGTGCCGGTGGCGCCGGAGGCTCGGAGATGAGGCTCCTGCGTCGAAAGGGGCGTGCGGGCGGCGAGCCGACCCGCATCTTCTACGCGAGCGACATCCACGGCTCAGAACCGACCTATCGGAAGTTCCTGAACGCGGCTCGCTTCTACGAGGTGGACGCACTCGTCTTCGGGGGCGATCTCATGGGGAAGCTGCTCGTCCCCGTGGTCCGGGACGCCGGGGGGACGTGGCGGGCGAGCCTCCAGGGCCGGCAGCACCACCTGCAGAGCGCGGATGAGCTGGCCGAGTTCACGAAGAACCTGGAAACCCTCGGCTTCTACTGGAAGGAGATGGATCCAGAGGAGTACCGGAGCTACGAGGGGAACCAGGAGCGCATCGACGAGCTGTTCGATGAGCTCGCCAAGGAGCGGCTCCGTGGCTGGGTCGCGTTGGCGGAAGAGCGCCTCGCCGGGACCCATGTCCGTGTCTACCTGTGTGGTGGGAACGACGACACGGATGTCGTGCTGTCCGCCCTCGACGAGGGCTCGCCCGAGCGCGTCGTCAACTGCGAGGAGCGGATCGTTCCCCTCGATGACGAGCACGTGCTCGTGACCGTGGGGTACTCGACGCCGACGCCGTGGGAGACCCCTCGGGAGCGCTCGGACGAGGAGATCGGCAAGATCATCGAGGAGCTGATGGCAGGGGTGGCCGACCCTGGACGGGCCGTGTTCAACTTCCACTGCCCGCCCCTGGACTCCGGGCTCGACACCTGCATGAAGCTCGACGCCTCGGTCTGGCCCCCCACGCCGGTCATCGAGAACGGGCAGCCCGTCTACTACGGGGCAGGGAGCGAGAGCGTGCGTCGGGCCCTGGAGGAGTACCAGCCGGCGGTGGGGCTCCACGGGCACATCCACGAATCCCGGGGTGTGGCGCGGTACGGCCGGACCCCGGCCTTCAACCCGGGCAGCGAGTACGGAGAGGGGGTGTTGCGGGGGCTGATCGTGGCGATCCGTGGTGGTGAGGTGGTCGGATCCCAGTTCACTTCGGGGTGAGCCCGCGCCCCGTCCGGAGCGAAGGAGGAGGGATGGCCGAAGCAGTCGCACCGCAGGTCTTCACGCGCCGCGCATCCGGGCTGGTGCGCGTGATGTCTCCGTACTCGGCCTTCATCTACAACGTCCTGACGATGGGCGTCATCTTCCCCTGGACCTACGTGTGGGCGCCCACCGCCTTCCAGGGCTCGAACCTCGCGCTCGGGATCATCTTCGCCTTCGTGTTCGAGCTGCCCATCGCGCTCGCCTACGCGTGGCTCGCGACGGCCTTGCCGCGCTCGGGAGGTGATTACGTCTTCCAGAGCCGGGTCTTCGGCGGTGGCTTCGGCTTCACCGTGGTCTTCGCGTTCTTCGTCGTGTGGATCCTCCAGTGGGTCGCGCTGTCAGGGTGGCTGCTCGCGGTGCTGGGGCTCGCGCCGACCTTCATCGGGCTCGGGGTCACCACGGGGGTGCAGGCGTTCACCAGCTTCGGTACCTGGGCGGCATCGAGCAGCGGCATCATCGTCATCAGTATCCTGAACGCGCTCCTGTCGTTGGTGCTCTTGATCTCGGGGTTCCGGAACTACGTCCGCCTCCAGTACGTGATGTGGTACGGGATCCTCGCGTCGTTCACGGTCATGCTCATCCTCTTCTTCGCGACGAACCCGGAGGCGGCGCACGCCAAGCTGGACGGGTTCGCCGCTGCCGTGGACGGGGTGTCCAACTTCTTCGCGACGGCCAAGGCCGCGGCCGCGGAGGCCGGCGTGGACTTCAACCCGCCGTTCTGGTTCTTCGGGACGCTGATGGTCGCGCCGATCGCCTGGACGTCGCTCCAGTGGTGCACCTACTCGGTCGAGCAGGGCGGTGAGATCAAGAACGCCCACGTGTTCCGCAACCAGGTGTTCATCCTGGCGGGATCCCTGACCCTGACGGCCGGGCTCCTCGTGCTCCTCGCCCTCGGCATGAGCAAGGGGATCGGGCAGGACGGGATCCTCGTGGCGTCCTCCGGCTACTGGCTCGGGGTCTCGGAGGCGACGGTCGGCGGTACGTTCCTCATGCCCAACCTCATCGCGATCGCGCTCACCGCGAGCCCCTTGCTCGTCCTCATCATCGGGTTTGGGTACATCCTCAACTCGTTCCAGATCGTCTGTAACTGCTACATCGGCACCACGCGGATCATGGTCGCGCAGTCCCTGGATGGACTGCTGCCCGAGTGGTTCTCGAGGATCCATCCCCGATGGAAGACGCCGGTGAACGCCCACCTCGCGTACTTCCTCGCCTCCATCCCCGTTATCATCGCCTACAACACGGTCCCCGAGTGGACCCGCTGGACGCTCGGGGTGACCTTCGCGAACGGGGCCGTGATGACCCTCTCGGCGCTCGCGGCAGCGCTCCTGCCGTACCGGGCGAGGTCGATCTACGAAGCCTCTCCGGGGGCGCGGTACACCCTCGGTGGGGTGCCGTTGGTCACCGTGCTCGGGACCCTGGGCTTCATCACCGGCGGCTTCATGGTGGGCTCGTTCCTGTTCGTCGAGGGCCTCGGCCTGGCCTACTCGATCGACTCCCTGCCGTACTGGATCGTGCTCGGGACGGCCTTGGTCGGGCTCCTCGTGTACTGGACCATGCGGTCGATCAAGGCCCGCCAGGGCGTGAAGGTCGAGTACGCGTTCGCCGAGATCCCGCCGGAGTGACGGTCGAGTCTCGCAGGGGGCGTCGGCTCCGAGGGAGTTCGGGATGGACGAAGCCCGCGTCGTCGTCATCGGCGGTGGCGTCACCGGCGTGAGCGTCGCGTACCACCTCGCGGAGGCGGGGTGGGACGGGGTTGTCCTGCTCGAGAAGGGGAACCTCACGAGCGGGGCGACCTGCCACGCCGTGGGGCTCGTCACGATGTTCAACCCGTCTCCCACCATGATGCGGTTCCGCCGGTACTCGATCGAGCTCTACCGTCGGCTGGGGGTCTTCGAGTCCGTGGGGAGCGTGCGCATCGCCTCTTCCCCTCAGCAGCTCGAGGAGCTCCGCAGGGGGGTGAGCCGGGCCAGAGGGATCGGGCTCGAGGTCGAGCTCCTCGGCCCGGCAGAGACGCTCCAACTCCTCCCGGGGATGAGCGAGCGCGAGCTCTACGGCTCGGTGTGGCTGCCGGGCGACGGGCACCTGGATCCCCACACCGCGACCCATGCGCTCGCGAAGGCGGCGCAAGCCCGGGGGGTGGAGATCCGTACGGGCTGGCGGGTCACGGGGATCGATCGGGACGGCGAGGGTGCCGTCGTCGGGGTCCGCACAGAGCACGGTGGCATCCGGACGCGCTGCGTCGTGAACGCGGCCGGCCTGTGGGCGCCTCGCGTGGCCGCGATGGTGGGCGTGCACCTACCCTCCATCCCCGTGGACCACCAGCACGCGGTCCTACGCGCCGTGCCGGGTGCCGAGCTCCCGCGCGAGGTCCCATGCTTCCGCGATCCGGACAACCTCGTCTATGGCAAGGCGGAGCACGGGGGGATCGCGTTCGGTGGCTACGAATCGGACCCCGTGGCGCGCTGGCTCGATGGGGTTCCGTGGGAGCATGGTGATCGCTCGCTCCCGCCCGACATGGAGCGATTCGAGCCCCTCCTCCGGGGTCTCGCCCGGCGCTTCCCCTTCGCGGAGCAGGCGGAGATCGTGCGGGTCGTTTGCCATCCCGACGCCATGACCCCGGACGCGGAGCCCCTCATCGGCCCGGTTCCCGGGGTCCCGGGGTTCTACGTCGCCGCCGGGCTGTCCTTGAACGGCTTCGGAGGTGCAGGGGGGATCGGCCTCGCGCTCGCGCAGCTCATCACCGAGGGTCGCAGCGGGTTCGACCTCACGGCCTACCGGCCGTGGCGGTTCGGTCGGATGCACCGCGACCCCTCCTACGCGGCGGAGCTGGCGCGCGAGCGGTACAGGTACTACTACCTTCTCCGATACCCCCTGGATCAGGACGAGTGGGGGCGCCCTCGTCGGCTCTCGCCCCTCCACGTGCGACTCCAGGACCTCGGTGCCGTCTTCGGCGTGAAGAACGGCTGGGAACGACCCGACCATCTCGAACCTGGCCGTCCCTGGCGTCGCTCCGGGGCCGATCAGCGTGGGTTCGGTTGGAGTCGGCCCCCGTGGTTCGAGCGGGTCGGCGAGGAGCATCGGGCGTTCCGGGAGCGGGTCGGGCTCGTGGATCTCACCTCCTTCGGGAAGATCGAGGTGCGTGGGCCGGGCGCGCTTCCCCTCCTGGAGCGCGTCGCTGCTGGGCGGGTGGATCGGCCCGTCGGCACCGTCGTGTACACGCAGTTCCTGGACGGGGACGGCGGGATCGTGGGGGATGTGACGGTTGTCCGTCTCGGAGACGACCGGTTCCGCGTGGTGACGGGGGCGGGCACCGTGGACGCGGACCTGGGGTGGATGCGCATGCACCTGCGTCGGGAGGACGGGCCCGTGGAGATCCGTGAGGTGACCGAGGACCTCGCCGTGATCGGCGTGTGGGGACCGCGCGCCCCCGATCTGCTGGCCTCGCTCACCGCGGACGATCTCTCCGAGGAGGCCATCCCGCGGATGACGGGCCGGGCCGTGTCGATCGCCGGCGTGCCGGTCTGGGCCCAGCGGGTGAGCTACGTCGGTGAGGCGGGCTTCGAGATCTGGGTGGATCCGTCCTGGGCCGTGGCCGTCTGGGACGCGATCTGGGAGGAGAGGGAGGTCCACGGGCTGGAGCCGTGTGGGTACCGGGCGATCGATTCGGCGCGGATCGAGCGGGGGTTCCGCTACCTGGGGACGGACCTCACCCGCGAGGACACGCCGTTCGAGTGCGGCCTGGAGCGCTTCGTGGACCTTGGCAAGGATCGTTTCGTGGGGCGGGAGGCCCTCCTCGCCCGACGGGGAGTGCCGGTCGCCCGGAGGCTGAGGACGCTCGCCGTCGGCGATGGCGACTACGTGACGGTCTACGGCGGCGAGGCGGTGATCCGCGACGGCCGAGTGGTGGGGCGGATCCGCAGCGCGGCGTTCGGCTACACCGTGGGGAGGATGTTGGCCACCGCCATGCTCCCCGCCGAGGCGGGACCCGCGACGCGGGTCGAGGTGGAGGTCCTGGGACGCAGGGTCCCGGCGGTGGTCCTCGCGGAGCCGGTGCTCGGGCGGGCACGGTGAGAGCGAGGGTGGGATGGACGAGGGCATGACGGTCGGGCAGGTGCGGAAGCGGCGCCCCGGCATCGACGAGGTCCTGGAGCGGGTCACGCTGTGGCGCGGCCGGACCGTTCGGGCGCAGCGTCTCTCCGGCGGTTTGACGAACGAGAACTTCCTCGTCGAGGCCGACGGTGCGCGGTACGTCGTCCGGATCCCGGGAGCGGAGACGGAGCTCCTCGCCGTGGATCGACGCAACGAGCGTCACAACGCGGAGGCCGCGGCGACCACCGGGGTGAGTCCCAGGGTGCTCGAGTACCTCGACGACGTCTGCGTGATGGTGCTCGAGTACATCGAGGGTGAAACGATGTCGGGCGAGCGGCTCCGGGATCCGGCCAACATCCCTCGGATCGCAGCGTCGCTCCGGCGCCTCCACGCCGGTCCTCGGTTCCTCAGGGACTTCGACATGTTCAGGACGGTCGAGTACTACCTCGGGATATGCGATGAGCGGGGGATCCGGATCCCCGACGGCTACCGGGACCGTGAGCCCGACGTGCGAGCGGTGGAGCGGGCACTCTCGGCCCGACCCCTGCCGACGGTCCCCTGCCACAACGATCTCCTCGCCGAGAACTACATCGACGACGGCGCCCAGCTCTGGATCGTGGACTTCGAGTACAGCGGGAACAACGACCCTTGCTTCGAGCTCGGCGACACCGCTCAGGAGTGCGGCTTCGATGACGACGAACGGGAGGCTCTGTGCGAGGCCTACTTCGGGGAGGCGAGGCCGGCACTGCTCGCGCGGATGCAGCTGCAGGCGCTGATGGCGGATGTGGGGTGGACCCTCTGGGCGGCGATCCAGGAGGCCATCTCCGACATCGACTACGACTTCTGGGGATGGGCCGTCGAGCGGTGGCAACGGGCTGAGTCCATCTTCTCCTCGGCGCGCTTCGAGCGCTGGCTCGAGGCCGTGATGGACCTCTGAACGGGCGAGCGCCTGGCCCTCGCCCCGCCCTTGCACGGCTCAGGAACGCGGCTCGCCCGCGTACGTATCGGCGGTGGCGGGAAGCTGGGTCAGGCGCACCACGCCGGCCGCGGTGCTTCGCGAGCCAACCCGTCGGGCGAGATCGGCGGGCGCCTGTCTCCGGTCGAGACGGTCCCTAACCTCATCCAACGCACGTTCCTCGCCGAAGCCGCGACGTCGGAGACCCGCCTCGGCGAGGTCGAGGAGCTCCGCCAGGAGTCCCGGGACCGGCTCCGGCGCTCGTAGGCCCTCGCGGACGGCTCGCGCCCGGTAGGCGAGCATCGAGGCCCACCAGCCGGGCCCGAGGAGGTCCTGGAGGAGCTCCGACACGTCCCGCCAGGCCTCCGCCAGCCCGAGTTCGAGCGCGGCGGCGGCGAAGGAGGCGCCGGGCTGCTGACACGCGGGTCGGATCTCGAGCGTCCCCAGGCGAGCACGCGGTCGGGCGCTCGGCCACAGGTAGTGCTCGTGGAACGCCCAGTCCTCGAAGCGTGGCCCCTCGCGCCGGAGGATCTCTCCGTAGGTCCCACGTGGGAAGCGGAAGCCACCCCGGCCGTCGGGCAAGACCAGGCAGCGGAAGCCGAGGGTCCAGCGGACGTAGTCGAGGGCATCCTCGAACGGCCGCGGCACGGCCCCGTGGCGGAAGGGCTCCGGGACCATCCCGACCATCAGACGCTCTCGTCCGCTCGCGCATCCCCCCACCCGGCCCCGGTACACGGAAGAGTTCGCGGTGAGGGCGATGATCGCGCCGGAAACCGCGTTCATCGCGTTCATCATCGGCACGAGCTCGTCACGGGAGGCATCCACGTGGAGTTGGTCGCTGGCCGTGAGCCCGAAGCGGAGCCAACGGAGGCCGACGGCGCGGAGGAACGCGAGGTAGCGGCGTTTGGGGGTCATGAGGGCGGGCGTCGGTGAGGTGCGCGGCTGGATCCCGTAGCCGAGGACCCGCATCCCATGGGCGTGGGCGATGGGCACGATGGTTCCCAGGGCGAGGTCGAGATCCCGCGCGAGGTCCTCGAGGGACCGATGGGGCCCGACGCCCACCTCGATCGTCCCCCTCCCCACCTCGGCGAGGCAGAACCAGCGGTTCGTCTCCACGCCGATCAGGAGGCGTGACCCGTCGGGTGCGGGCTGGTCGTGGACGGGGCGGCCGCCCGTCGCGTCCAGGAGGGGTTCCCAGAGGACAGAGGAGTCAGCCGCACGGCCGTCCGGCCGGACCAGGGTGAACTCGGCTTCACGCCCGACCGTTCGGGGCCGAGGTACCCGCTCCGGGAACCGCGAAAGGAACTCCGAGGCGAGTTGCTCGGCGCCCCGCTCGATCGATCGTGGACCGGTGGGCACCTTCCGCCGTCCTCCGCGCATCAGAACGAAGGGTGCTTGGCCGCGTCGGGGACCAGGTGGACGACGCGATGGCCGAGCAACTCCCCTCCTGGTCCCAGGTGGAACTGGTTCAGTTCGCAGTTGAGGATGTCTCGCTCCAACGAGCCCCAGGGGTCGAGCCCGAGGATGACCCCATGGAGCTGCTGGAGGAAGTTCTGGTGCGAGAACACGAGGATCCTCTGCCCGCGGAACCGATCCAGGGTGCGAGCGAGGAAGCGGCGGGCCCGCTCGTGGAGCGCCGGGAAGGACTCGCCTCCCGGTGGGTTGAGCGAGTAGCCGATGTGCCCGATCCGGAGGTACCGGACCTGGGGATAGCGGATACGGACCTCGGCGGGCGTCAGGCCCTCCATGGCTCCGAACGAACGCTCGGTGCAGAGGTCGTCGATCACGATCGCCTCGTCCGGCAGCCCCGTCACGATGGTGGCGGTCTCGATGGCTCGGCGGAGGGGTGAGGAGATCACGACATCGAACGGCGTTCCGTCGAAACGAGCGGCGGCCTCGCGGGCTTGCGCCCGCCCCTCCTCGATGAGGGGGACGTCGATCCTCCCGCCCACGCGCTGGTCGCGGTTCAGCTCGGTCAGGCCGTGCCGGATCGTGGTCAGGAGGGTCTCGCCCTCCCGCAGCTCGGGCTGCTCGATCACCGATGCCTCCGATGGCCGCTCAGGAGCGGATCCGATCACCGGCGGGATCCCAACGCGGCTCGGCCGAAACCCGTGCTGGGATCCGTTCTCCGAACACCTCGACCTCAAGCTCGGTCCCGATGTCGTCAAGCCCCGCGGGGAGCCAGGCGTACGCGAGGCTCTCCCCGACGGCGTACCCGATCCCCCCCGAGGTCACCCTGGCCACGACGTCATCGCCGTGGCGGACCGGCTCGTTGCCGAGCGCGTGCGCCCTCGGTTCCTCGAGGACGAGGCAGCGCAGCCGCCGGGAGGGCCGGGTCTCCCTCCTGCGGAGCAACGGGTCCCGTCCGATGAACGCGCCCTTGTCGAGCCTGACCGCCCATCCCAGCCCGGCCTCGAAGGGATCGTCCTCCGGGGTGATGTCGGCTCCCCACGCTCGGTATCCCTTCTCGAGGCGGAGCGACTCGATCGCGCGGTACCCGCCCACCACGAGTCCGAACGGGCGTCCCGCCTCGAGGAGGGTGTCGAGCAACGCGAGCCCGTACTCGGTCGGCGTGTAGAGCTCCCATCCGAGCTCCCCGACGTAGGTCACCCGATGCGCCCGGACGGGCACGTTCCCGACCGTGATGGGGCGCCAGGTCATGTAGGGGAACCCTTCGTTGGACAGGTCGTCGGGGCAGACCGCCGAGAGGATCTCGCGAGCGCAGGGCCCCCACAGCCCGAGGACCACCTCGGCCGAGGTCACGTCGCGCACCGTGACGGAGCCGTCGGTGGGGGCGTGACGCCGGATCCATCCGAGGTCGTGCCCGCCGAAAGCCGTCCCCGTCACGAGCAGGAACCGGTCCTCCTCGAGCCGGGCGACCGTGAGGTCGCACTCGATCCCGCCGCGACGGTTCAGGAGTTGCGTGTAAACGATGCGCCCGACCTCGCGGTCGACGTCGTTGGCGCAGAGCCGCTGGAGGAACGCCGCCGCGCCCGCCCCCGAGACCTCGATCTTCGCGAACGAGCTCTCATCGAACAGGGCCGCACGCTCGCGGCAGGCGAGATGCTCCGCGACGATCGCCGTCGACCAGTGCCGCCCGGCCCACCCGAGGGGGCGACGGTCCTCGTACCTCGGATCCTCGTTCGAGCGGAGCCAGTTCACTCGCTCCCAACCGGCCTTCTCGCCGAACTCGGCCCCGAGCTCCGCCAGGCGGAGGTACGTCGGGGCCGTCCGGAGGGGTCGGCCCGCGCTCCGTTCCTCCCCCGGGTAGTGGATGTCGTAGTACGTGGCGTAGATCTCGTAGGCGCGGTCCCTCGCGTACCGCCGGCTCCGGTGATGGGCCCCGAAACGGCGGACGTCCATCTTGGAGCAGTCGTACTCGGGCTCCCCTTCGACGATCCACTCCGCCATGACCTTCCCGATGCCCCCAGCCCCGGCGATCCCGTGGGCGCAGAAGCCTGCGGCCACGAAGAACCCGCGGACCTCGGACTCGCCGAGGATGAACTCACCGTCCGGGGTGAAGGCCTCCGGTCCGTTGATCATGCGGATCACCTCCGCCGTCTGGACGGCGGGGACCCGCTTGCCGGCCTGCTCGGCCAGGGACTCGAAGCGCTCCCAGTCCTCGGGCAGGAGCTGGTGGTTGAAGTCGGGGGGGATGTCCCGGTCCCAGCACCATGGCGCGGGGTTCCGCTCGTACCCCCCGACGACGAGGCCACCCGCCTCTTGCCGGAAGTAGACGAGGCGATCCGGGTCGCGCATCGTGGGGAGGCTCGGATGGACCCCCTCGATCGGCTTGGTGATCAGGAACTGGTGTGCGAAGGGCACGACGGGGACCTCGACGCCGGCCATCCGCCCGACCTCGCGCGCGAACATGCCCGCCGCGTTCACGACGACCTCGGTGCGGATGACCCCTCGGGGGGTCCGCACACCACGGACCGCGCCCCGCTCCACCTCGATCCCGGTGACGCGGGTGTCCTCGAAGATGCGACAGCCGCCACGCCGGGCACCGTCGGCGAGGGCGTACGTGAGGCCGGAGGGCTCGAGGTACCCGTCGGTGGGGAGCCAAGCCGCCCCGACGACCCCCTCGGGGTCGAACAGGGGCCAGCGCTCCAGCGCCTCCTGCGTGGAGATGATCTCCAAGGGGAGCCCGAAGGTCTGACCCCACCCTGCGAGGCGCTCGAACTCTCGCATCCGCTCGGTGGAGGAGGCGAGCCGGAGACTCCCGACCTGGTGCCATCCGGGGTCGAGGCCGGTCTCCTGCGCCAAGCGTCCGTACAGCTCCGACCCGTACATCATCATCCGGGTCAAGGTGACGGATCCTCGCAGCTGACCCACCAGGCCTGCCGAGTGGAAGGTCGAGCCGCTCGTGAGCTTCGCGCGGTCCACGAGGACGATGTCGCGCCATCCGAGCTTCGTCAGGTGGTACGCGATGCTCGCCCCTGCGACACCTCCACCGATGACGACCGCCTGCGCCTCCGCGGGGAGATCGACGGTCCGATCCCGGCCCGGGGCTCCTTCGCTCACTCCTCCTCCCCTCCTCTCGTCGTGGTCGGCTCAGCGGCATCGGCGAGCCAGGTCTGGTAGCGAGCATCCGACGCGCTCGCCAAGCATCGCTCGAAGTGGCGGTCCGCGTACTCGACGTAGTCGAAGTCCAGCGTGGAGATCCCCTGTTGAACGACCGCCCACATGGCCTCACGGAGGTCCGAGAGGATCCGCATGAGGGCCAGCCGTGCCTGATGGGACCGGGTCACCGTGCCGAAGTAGAGCTCAAGCAGGCGCGTCTGGGCG
>FWWL01006898.1_pt1 | contig 15998 bp, 17 predicted proteins | sample 2228331 | NCBI WGS metagenome assembly FWWL01 (sample SAMEA103939775, study PRJEB20133) | metagenome
TGCTTCCAGAAATCCTCTCTTTGAATCCGGATGTGATAGTTGTAACTGGCGATCATTCTACTCCAGCCATCCTCAAGGCACACAGCTGGCATCCTGTTCCGTTCATGATCTGCTCCAAGTACACCAGAAAAGGCTTGAGCAAGACTTTTGACGAGTTCGAATGCGCAAGAGGAACCCTTGGAACCTTCTACGCCGTCGATGCCATGGGCTTGATTCTTGCGCACGCTCTGAGACTTGAAAAATTTGGTGCATGAGATTTGGATGGCTGATTGTTTTCATAGGTTTGATGACTGGGGTTTTGATTACCCCAGTCTTTTTGTTGTTCTTCATTCCTTTGTTGGTTTTGAAAAACACTTTTATTCGATCCTACGCTCTTTTTGTTGTTCTTGGCACTTTGATTTCCATCGGTCCAAATTTGCAAGGGAGCGCTGAGATTGTCGGCTTCATAACAACAAGCAAATCGGACTACAGCATCGCAACCAACGTGAGAATATACCAAAATGGAAAATGGAGATATTTGCACCACGATGTGAAAATACTCGAAAAACTTGAACCAGGAATGGATTTCTACGCCAGCGGTTCGATCTCAGCAACGTTTTCATACCCAAGATATGTAATGAAGCCAACTTTTTGTGCAAGCTCTCCACACACATCCGCGGGATTTTGGAAATTGCTAGCAGTTCTGCATAAATGGAAAAAGAAGCAACAGTTCATCGTTGAAAGCGCCCTTCCTGAGTATTCGAAAACAGTTAACGGTCACGGTCTTGTCTTCAGCGACGGTAACTTCGATCGAAACGAATCTCGCGAGATCGCAGAAAGTGGCCTGGGACATCTCTTTGCGGTATCGGGACTTCATGTCGGTATAGTCTATTCGGTTTTCGAAATCTTAGTCAGCTTTTTTACCTACAGGTTCTACCTTAGAAGGTCTATCAGCTCGATCTTTGCGCTGCTATTTGCACTGTCAACTGGACCAACACCATCTGCCTTACGGGCAGCTTTGATGCTGTTGATATGGAACTTTTTCAGAATAATTGATTATCCCATCGAACCGCTGAACGTTCTTGGTTTAGTTGGCACCTTAAACATTCTCATCGAACCATTTTCAGTCTTATCGCTATCCTTTTTGATGAGCTACTCCGCCACAGGATCAATTCTGTTCTGTTTGCGTAAGTTTGAGAAATTCAGCGAGATTGCCAAAGCAATGCTTATATCCGTTGTTGCTTTTCTTGGTGTTGCACCCTTTTTGAGTTTGATTTCTTCGGTGAACTTGTTGTCAATCGTTCTTGGAACAATCGCCACTTACGTGGTCACACCCTTGATCTGGGGAGTTTGCAGTTCATTCTTGATCAACTCGATTGGCCTCACGCATATTTCCATTTTGATAATGAAGGGCTCAAAGCCCTTCATTTACGTTCTTGAGAAACTGCTGGAACTATCTGCGCTGTTCCCTCAACTCCATCTTGGAATATTTGGCTACATGCTGTTTCTCACCCTGCTATTTACACTGTTCTGGCACTTTGGACATAAACCGTAGAATTTTATGTCGTGGTATTCAATGGTGTATCCAGTCTTTTCGCCGATGCTTTTCACAAGCTCGTTTACCAGGTTTTCGTCAATCTCAACAATGACACCGCAACGATTGCAAACAACATGTTGATGCAAAGCGTCGTTGCCTTGATCGGCAAGTTCGTACCTGTGTATACCTTCGCCAAATTCAAGTCTGCGCAGAAATCCAAGTTTTGCAAGCAACTCCACCGTTCTGTAGACGGTAGCCTTACTTATTCTGTATCTCTTCTCGAGAAGTTTTCTGTAAACATCCTCGGCTCCAAGGTGCTTTTCTTCCGATTCGGCAAACACTTTAAGGACAATCTCCCTCTGGGCGGTCATTCTATACTTTTTCGAACGCAGCTCTTTTCGCAGTGCTTCGTAAAGAACCAACTTTGCTACCTCCTTTCACATGTTTAAAATGGGCTTTATGTCTATTTTCCAGCCCGTCAACTTGGCGGCAAGTCTGGCGTTTTGTCCACCCTTGCCTATGGCAAGTGAAAGTTGTGTGGGTGGAACAAGTACCCTAGCGGCTTTCTTCTCGTTGTCCAATATTTCGACGTTCACAACCGATGCAGGAGCAAGCGCATTTGCTATAAGTTGTCTTGGATCATCAGACCACTTGAAAATATCCACCTTTTCACCCTTCAGCTCCCTCAACACGGACGCTATTCTACTTCCACCTTCGCCTATGCAAGCTCCCACCGGGTCAACCTGCGGGTTTGTGGAAACAACGGCAACCTTGGTTCTTATACCAGGTTCTCTTGCTATAGAAACAACTTTCACTACACCTGACTCAACTTCTGGAACCTCCAATTTCAGCAACCCCACCACAAATTCTGGGCAAGCGCGTGATACTATTAATCTTGCACCTTTCTTGTCCTTTGCAACATCCTGTACGTAGACTTTTATCAAATCTCCGGATTTCATCCTCTCATCGCCAATCCATTCTTTCTTTGGCAGCCTTGTTTCCAGTTTTCCTATCCTAAGATCGGCGAACTCAGGAGCCACCCTCAAAACCTCGGCTGTCGTGATACTACCCGCAAGCTGGCTGTAGTATTCGTACTGCTTTTCCTTTTCAAGTTCACGAATTCTTTGAATCAAAACCTGTTTTGCCGTTTGAGCAGCTATCCTTCCAAAGTTCTTTACGCTCAGCTTTTTCAGAACCTTTTCACCTATCTGAACGGATGAGTTCAGTTTGCGAGCTTCATCAAGCGAAATCTGTGTGAGCTCGTCGGTCACATTTTCGACCACCTCAAAGACCTGAAAGAGCTGAATGTCTCCGGTCATCGGATCTATTTTCACTTCCACGTTTTTTGCGGAGCCAAAGTTCTTTTTGTAGGCGCTTACAAGAGCTTTCTCGAGTATCGATATGACTTCATCTTTTGCTATGCCTTTCTCCTGTTCAAGTTGATCAAGTGCCTCCAAAAGATTTATGTTCATCAGTTTCACCTCCTAAAATTCCACTTCCAGTCTTGCCTTCTTTATTTGCGACAAGTTCAAAACAACTTCACCTTTCTCAGTTTCAACCTTCAAAGTTTCACCTTCTTGTTGTCTTATGTGCCCTGTCACAACTCCTCCTTCGTTCAACCAGAACTTGGCAAGTCTTCCAATAAACCTCCTGTAATCTTCTACTCCTCTCAACGGTCTGTCTAATCCAGGTGAAGAGACTTCGAGAATATAACTCGATGGTATCAGCTGATCGTGAAGATCAAGGTATTTTCCCACCTCGTTTGACACCTGCTCACATTGCTTGATACTCACGTATCCATTTGGCTCGTCTATTACTATTCTGAGGATCCACTTTCCTCTTTCCTTTTTAAAAACCATGTCAAACAACTCAAGTCCAAGGTTTTGAAGTATTTCAACAACTACGGGTCTCAGTCTTTCCACCACATCTTCCACGAAACATACCTCCCTTATTGAAAAACCGGGACCACTGTCCCGGTACCTTTGGTTGGCGGAGAGGGTGGGATTTGAACCCACGGATGGGTTTTGCCCACCACACGCTCTCCAGGCGTGCGCCTTAGACCGCTCGGCCACCTCTCCGTCAGATGCTATGTCCCAAGATTGTACACATTAATTTATACCACACAAAAAGAGAACGAGCAAGTCGAAGTGTCCAACCATGCCGTTTCTTCTGAAAGAATTCAATTGGGTTTAGCTGTTTTTATGAATATGAATAAGATGGGATTTTTTCAAGCAGTTTTTCCATCTGAGAGATTATTCTTTCTTTTTGCAAACTCTCCGGTGGCAGAGCTTTGATCATACTCGTAAAGTAATAGTAGAGTGCGTTCATCAGATGCGGATGTTTGGTAAGGAAAGGAAGAACACGAATGGTTCCTCCATTCTTGTGACAGTTATTCCCTGTTCATCTTTCAAGATCAACCTGAGATCTGCGAATGGCAGCTTGTCCATTAGGTAAATTCTGAAATTCTCATTCCTCTTCAGAAAATGCAACGTTGATTGCAAGTGACTCCTAAATTGCTCTGGTGTATAGAAAATCCTTTTTCCAGCTTCAGGTAAACCGATTGGTACTCGATTTGACAGGACTTCTTCAAGCGAAGGAAGCTTTGTGATCAGATGATATTCGGTACTTTTATCCAACAACTTGCGTCTGAGTTGCCATATTCTTTTCAATTTTTCCCGAATCTCAGAATTTCCAACACTTTCAACAAGCTGCTCGACTGACGAACGTGTCATAGTTTCAAAGGGTAACGGGTATGATAACGCGTAAGTTCTTGCTTCGATAGAATCGAAAGACATCAAAAGCTCAAGCAACTCAGAACCTGGTTTTGCAATCTTGAACAGAAGCCGACATTCTGAAAGCAAATGTTCCCATTCTTGTTTAAGCAAATTCAAAAGAAGCGTATCTGTGACCATGTAATTTGGTGCCTCTCTTGACATCCTGCCATGTGTGAAACACGTGAAAGCCAGTTTGTCTGGTATCAGGAGTATGGTTCTTTTAAAGTAATACTCAGCGTAATGGGGATTGTAATAAGGTTCAACTGAACCAGTTGCATATATTGGCAACCAAAAATCAAACGCTGCAAACATTTCCTCCATCTTCCTTGAAAGCGTGTGTATGACTTTGATCTTCCATCCATTACTTATCAAGTCCAGCAGATAGTTACGCACCTCTAAAGCGAAGGTACCATCGGAAGCGAGCCAGTCAAAGTCTTCATCACTGTAGACAAAGAGTTCCCTTGCCTTCTTCTCTTGCTGCATATGTGCGATCAGCTTCAGTAAACCCTTCTTCTTGCCTTCGTATCCAAGAAAAACCTCAACACTTATCTCAATACCATTCTCAACTTTCTCCACAACCTTGTTCACTGACGAAGGTTTCATGGAGAAAGTTGCAATCTTTCTATAGATGGCTTCAGCCGGTATAGATGCTTGCTCAGCAGATGGATTCAACCAACGTCGTAAGGCCGCAGAAAGCAATTCCACATTGCTCGCGTCCTTAAGTGATATGTGAAGTATTTCAGCCAGAGGCATCTTGAACTCAGCTTGGGCAAGCGAAGCTATGGCAGCTGAAAGATTCTCAAGATGTACGCTTTCTTTACGGGGTAACCTCTTACCAGTTCTCCACTTGCTGATCAAGGATGGGTCAACATTGATCATGCCAGCCAGTTGCCGATTTGATATCTTCAACAGATTCATTAGAAGAGCCAGTTTTTCAGAAAAAACCATAAGAACCACCTAATTTTTCATTGTATTACTCGGCCATTAAAAAATCCTTAATCGTCTTCGCAAACTCGTAGGGTTTGTCGATAAACGATAGATGCCCAGCTTCATTTATTATGACAAGTTCCGAATTCTTGATCTTCTCGTGGAACCAGAAAGCATGATCAGCTGGTATGATCGAATCTTGCTTTCCCCATATTATCATCGTCGGAACCGTGATTTGTTCTATTTCTTCCATGAGAAAGCTCGTGTCCGAACTGTTTGCCAGATTCGCTATGACTTTGTATGGTGTACGGTACATTAAAGAGTAATTCTTTAGAAAATACGCTTCGTCAAAATTCTCTTTTTCAACCAGCATGTCGAGCCAGGTGCTTTTGAGAAATGCGTAGCTGAAAAAAGTCATTCGCGCGAAAACTTGGAAAAACGGAATATTGATAAAATCTGCTGGCGAAGATGAATCGGTGATCCTCCCTGCGCTGCTTACCAAAATCAGCTTTTTAACCACATCTGGATTGTCAATGGCAATCCACATAGCCACCTCTCCACCCATGGAGTGTCCCAAAACTGAATAGCTCGAAAAGCCAAGCTGGACAGCTAAGTCAGAAACAACCTTAGCGAGGTATCGGCGGGAAAGTGGTTTTGGGATATTCTTGTCTGAAAGTCCGAAGCCAGGCAAATCAACTGCCACAACCGTGAAATCCTTGGATAGTTCTTCGAAAATTGTTTCAAAATTGGTTGAGTTACCCATGAAACCGTGAATTAGAACCAGTGGTTCGCCGTTGCCAAATTTTTGATAGGCAACCTTTATTCCATCCACTGTCTGGAAGGAATAACCGCTCACATCAATTCTCTTACTTGCATGTTCTGCTATCTTCGGATCGCAACCAACAAAAAAGACTGTCAATATGATCAATATTAAAAGGTATTTTTTCACCTTTCTCACTCCTTTTTCAAGAAAATCTGGTTTGATAATCTATTAGGAATGGGTTCTCTTCAACAAAGGTACCCTCTCGAAACACAAACTTTTTGCCACAGGGACGACTGGGACGATGATAGAAGAAATAACAGGTCTGACGGTCAACAAGTTCAAAAGTGGTCCGCTTGGCGGCGATCAACAAATTGGGGCAAAGATTGCCGAAGGCGAGATAGATATCTTGATCTTCTTTTGGGATCCACTGGAACCTCTTGCACACGACGTCGATATAAAGGCTTTGATCCGGCTCGCCACGGTTTACAACATACCAGTTGCAATCAACAGGTCTACGGCGGATTTTTTGATATCCTCTCCATTGATGCACGGTGAGTACGACAAGATACAACCAGATTATGAAACACAACTGAGTAAGAGGATACAACAGGTGATTCAGGAAAACCGTTGATCTGAGTTTTCTATCCCAGGTTCTCGAAAAAAGCTGTGGTCACAGTTTTTGACGAAATGTATCCATTGCCAATGAACCAACTAACTGCGTCCCTGAGTGATTCGAAGACTGATCGCGGTGAGTAACCGAACCTCTCATGCGCTTTTTGGTGAGAATAAATGTATCCTCGACTGAGTGTGAAAACGCTGTACGGAGTCAGCAAAGCCTTCACGTGTTTAACCCTTGACCACAAAACATGGACTATAGACAAAGGATAAGCCACAAGATCTGGTAGAAAAATTGGTAAGGACTTTCGTCCAAGGATCTTTTCGAGCATCTGTACAATAGCTCTCACGCTCACATATTCTCCACTAAGAATAAACTTTTCTCCTCGGACAAAGTTGTCCGACACCTTGATAATCCCTTCGGCAACATCTCGAACATCTACAAAATCAAATCCACCTGTTACGGCTACTTTCAGCGCGCCTTTGCAAAAATAAAGTATTAAAGAACCCATCTCCGATACTTTCCAGTCGTATGGACCAATTATGCCAGAAGGAAAAACCACCACTGCATCGTAGCCTTCGTTCGCCGCTTTGAGTACTTCGTTGGTCGCCATTGCCTTTGATTTTGCGTAATGACCGCTAACAAAGTTCGGATCAATTGGTACCGATTCATCGATAAGGGATCCTTTCTTAAGCTCGGCCAGCGCATGAACTGAGCTAACATAAACCAGTTTTGGCACACGATTCTTCATGCAAGCTTTGATTATGTTTTTCGTGCCTTCCACATTGACATCGTATACAAGGCGAGTGTTTCCAAAAATCGAGATTACCGCAGCCAGATGGTAGACCGTTTCAACGCCTTTAGAAGCTTTCAACACGACATTTGCGTCTCGAACGTCTCCTGCGACTATTTCCGCATCCAGTCCTTCGAGTGGTCTCAAATCCTCATTTGGCAAAACCATCGCTCGCACTTTCTTGCCTTTTGCTATCAAAGTTCGCACGAGAACGTTGCCTAAGTGCCCTGTAGCCCCTGTAACCAAGTCCATCCTTCAACCCCCCTACCTTCAGTGAAGCTCACTTTGCAGCGGCCTTCGAAGCCTTCCTTGAATCTTTCTCGATCAGATCGTTCTGAACGCGACTTGCTAAGATCCTTTCCAATATCAAAGGCTCGGAAAACAGGGTGAAAGCACAGCCGAAACCGATGCCAAGGCAAAGAAGCCAAGAGAGATTTCTAAACAGCGCCAGTTCTGAAAAACTCAGCACCAAAAATCCCGCGATTAACCCCATTGCGTTGGTGAGTATTGGCATCCCTACATTCTTGATTGAGGCATCGACATCCCTTGCCACTCGTAGATCGTGCGCTAGGTGTATTGAATAATCCACCACCAATCCAATCAGAATGCTTGCAACGATGGAACTTGCTATCTCCAAACGGATTTTCATGACAGACATAAAGATGAAATTCACCAAACCTGTCAGCATTACCGGAAGAACTATTATCAAAGACAAAGGAACGTTTCTGAAGGCAATCAAGATCATCACGAAAATAAACAATAAGCTAACGAGGAAAGTTTGAAGTTGATTCCTGACAATCTGCGCGTTAATCTCTTCCACAACAAATGCCGCACTTGCCAAGGTGAACGAATAGTTGGCATAATCTTTTAGAACGTTCTGAATTTGCTCTTTCAGCTGAAGAGACTTAGTATACCCTACGGATGTCAAGTTTGCAACCAACCTGATCGTTTGATTGTCCGCAACAAAGTAGGAAACCACTGGTTGAAACCTTCTTGCAAGCAACAACGCAGGCAACGGGTATGAAGTGGGAAACTGAACTGAGGAGATCCCATCTATGTTACTCAACTTGACGACTATCTCACGAAGAACCTCTCCGTCTCTCAAAGTGAAGCTTGAACCTTTCTTAAGAACAATATAAACAGGTTCTCTGTAAGAGAAGTGGTCTCTGAGTATTCCCATAGCTTGACTGATCTCGCTTTTTTCATTGAAGTAGGCAACTTGATCCATTCCCACGACGATGTTTCTCAGAAGCAACGGAGAAACAACCACTAAGATCACAACGCTTATCAGCACTCCTATACCCACTCTTTTTGAGCTGACCTTCAACAAAATCGTCTTCTTGGTCGTTTTTGATCCGACTCTCGCCATCAATTCATAACCACTTGTGAAGAGCAAAAGAAAGTTCAGTCCTAATCCTGCTGAAACGAGCAATCCCATTTCTCTGAAAGCCTGTATGTTGACGAAAAGAAAAGACAAAAAGCCTGCGGCAGTCGTGCTCATCGAATAAAAGATCGGTCTGAACATCTTCTTTCTAACGTCTTTTCCAAATCTCAAGACGCCGTTGTAAAAATGAAGTCCATATGCCGAACCAATGACTATCAAAAAGGACACGGACATAACGGTCATGACGTTGAGTACCATTCCAAAATACAAAGCAACGGCGAAAACATAAATTATGGAGACAACCGGATAGAACAGGGCAAGCAAGGACGCCTTTACAGATTTTGTCTGCAAGTAAAAGATGAAAAGTATGGCGGCGAACATTATAGCAGGGTAGAGAAACGACTGTCTGATGATCTCTTGAAACAGATGATCTCTTGAAACAGATAATAGTTGATAACAGCCTCACCGAAAAGAAGCGGGGAGAGATCACCGTAAGACGAAAGCGCTTTTCGGATTTCCTTAACAATCTGTGGATCGAACTTGAAATCGTTTGTTGGTTTTAAGATGCAGTTCAGAAGCACGTATTTGCCGTCAGCGGATATGAAATTCCTGCTTTCTGGATCGTTCAAAATCTCCTTGCTGAGAGTACTCCCATCAAAGTAAACCTGCTTGAAAGGGTAATTGAGAATGCTAACCACACTCTTAACACTTTGCAAGTTCGAAAGCTCTTTTTGAAGTTCTGCCAGCCTTTTGACCTTTGAAGGTTCCAAAAAAGTTTCACTGGCTTTCGCTATCACAACAATTTGAGCACCATCGGAAAAAGTTTTGGAAACTTCCAGCAACGATCTGACGTTTTCATTCTGTATCGACTCAAAACCCTGTCTTGGACTATAACCAGGTAAAAAAACCATGTAACCCGAGTCAATCCGGATTCTGTTCAAGGTCAAAAAGAGACAGATGACGAAGATCGCGGAGAACAAAATGGTGTATCTGTACCTTTTCACATCGCCCCTCCTCTGCTGGTTGCCGAGTTAGCTGAAAGACTGTTGAAAAATCTCACCAAACGCTCAAAACCATCCGAAATGACCTCCAAATCCTTTGGCGGAATGGATTTAACAACCAAGTTGATCAGACTGGACAATTGCTCAATAATACTTTGACAAAGCTTGTGACCTTCCTTAGTCAGCTCAACGACTATCACGCGCCTGTCGTCCTGAGATTTTCTTCTCTCCACAAGGTGCTTTTTCTGCAGAGAGTCGATCAGAAAGGTCGTGTTCGATTTTGTCATGGAAAACTCACTTGCAATCTCGCTCATCTTTTTTGGCCCTCTGAACGCAAGGTACATCAGAACGTACAGTTCAACGCTGCTCAAGTTTTCAGCGTCGGCGTTGAAAACTATTTGTTTTGAAAAGCTCAAAACAAGCTCGAAGATGGTTTTGAGAATCTCTTTTGCATTTACATCCATGATCTTATCACCTTTCAAATTATATAGTTCAAATTTTTAACTGTCAAGTTTTTGAACTATCTTGGTGATAAAAATGGTGCCACGAACCCACCTTCGACTCACCCGAACCGGGGCATTGAGGTACCTCCAGCTCCAGCCAGGCACCCCCGCGGCACACGATGCAAACCGCTTATGGCTGCTTCCTTCCGGACCTGACCAGGTTCACGGCGCACCGTTGCACGGGACCCAGCCTTCGTCGCCTTTGATACCTCCTGTTTCCCGACACAGGCAGCCTCTGGTGGGGATTCGGCCCCGCTATGGCGGGTTTCGGGTACAGGGGACCGCCAACCCCCCGCCTATCGTGGCACCTTAAAAAATTATACACGAACTGTGGGAAACTCGAGCAAACTGATTGCTTAAATATGGCACGAAATTTGTGGTAAACTATCAAGAGCAGAGGTGAACGGACAGAGGATGGCGAACATCCTGGTAGTCGACGACGAACGAAATGTGAGGAGCCTGATAAAGAGAATCTTAGAGGAACAAGGTCATCACGTGATGACTCTTGCCACAGGTGAAGAAGCATTGATAGAATTAAGGAAGAACGTTTATGACCTGCTGATCCTCGACCTCAAACTCCCAGGAATCTCTGGAACGGAGCTTCTAAAACGGATGACGAACGAAGGTTACACATTACCCGTTTTGATAGTTTCGGCTATCACAAATGCCACCCCAATTGTTGAAGCGATGAAAAACGGCGGTAGCGATTATCTCTCAAAACCCTTTCCTTCCCAGGATCTGTTGAAAAAAGTTGACGAACTTCTGAGAAAAGAGCAGATAAGCTATGAAAAGCTCCTTCGAAGACCTTCGAAGAATCGAAGAAAAGCTGGAGCATGGCAAACTCGATGTAGCTGAGAGAATGGCGAGGGAGCTTTTTGCAATCCATCCATCGGCTGATTCCCACTACGTTTACGCGATGATTTTGAAGAAGATGGGAAATCATGAACTTGCCTACAGGCATTTGAAAGCCGCATTGGCGCTGAATCCAAACCACAGGCAAGCACTTGAGGAGATATCCGACTATGAGGAAACGCGTTGAGGGTTTCTATGCCATAGTTGTGGGCTGCGGTAAAATAGGTTCGATTATTGCTTCTCGGTTATCTGCCCAAGGAGACAACGTGGTTGTCATTGACAGCGATGAGAAAGCTTTCGAAAGGTTAACCGATGAATTCACAGGTTTCAAAATTGTCGGAGATGCAACGGAGATCTCTCATCTTAGAGAGACCAAGATAGAGCACGCCGATATTCTGATCACAACCACACGCGACGATAACACGAATTTCATGGTCGCAACCGTTGCTAAACAGTATTTTGGTGTTCGCCTGGTCATAGCTTTGGTTAACGATCCAAACAACGAAGCGATTTTCAAAGAATTCGATATTGAAACGATATCCCCAACGCTTCTGTCTGCAGAGGGTATACTGATGAAAATCGATCAGGAGGGAAAGCGTTGAAAATAGTTGTAATCGGAGGATATCGAATTGCTTATCATCTTGCAAAAATGATGATATCAAAAGGTTTTCATGTTTACCTTGTAAACCGTGATCCCGATGTATGTAGGGATTTAGCTCGAAGGTTGTCAGCGGTTGTTATACACGGAGATGGCAGCAAGAAGGAGGTTCTTGATCAAATCGATCTTTCTGCTGATGATATCGTTGTGATCTTAACAAACACGGACAGAGACAGTTTGATGATCTCGCAGATGGTGAGAAAGTACTACGGAGTGGAAAAGATAGTCACAATGGTTAACGACCCTGACAACGTAGAGATTTTCCAAAAGCTTGGTGTTAAAGCCGCCGTTAGTCCAACAAATCTGTTGACTCGAACGATTCAATCAATGCTCTTTACGGAGGAGGTGGAAGATCTTTTTCTCGTAGAGGAAGGAAAAGTGGTATTTCTGAAGCTTGAGATACCGGAAACCTCCCCAGCTGCGTACAAAAGTTTAAAAGAAGTACAGCTTCCGAGTGAAAGCGTTTTGGGAGGCATCGTGAGAAACAACGTATTTGTTATTCCCCGAGGTGACACCCAGATACTCCCCGGAGACAAGATTTTCGTGATCTGCGAACCTGCCGTTCAAACACAGATCATAAAGTTGCTTGTCGGAGAATAGGTATGAGCGTTTTTCAGACTTACTCTGTTGTTGTTAAACTGCTCTCTCGTTTGCTAAAAGCATTTTGTTTGGTGCTTCTGATACCTTTGATGTTCTCGCCTTTTGTTGGTGAATTCCTTCCGTGTGGTTTATCATTTGGTCTGACGGCGTTGATTTGTTATGCGATAGCGGTAATCCTTTCCACAGTGCGCGGTTGGAAGGATATACCAGAAGTCATAACGATCAGAGAGGGAGCTATACTTGTTTTCTTCTCATGGTCTTTGATCGTATTTTTGTCGGCCCTACCATATACCTTTGCGGGTGTCTTGACTCTGGACCGAGCACTTTTCGAATCCGTGAGTGGTTGGACGACAACAGGACTAACAGTTATGCTCGAGATTGACAGTTCCTACAGAACGATCCTTCTATGGCGAAGCATTACTCAGTTTCTTGGCGGGGCAGGCTTCGCAATCATTGTGATGGGTGCAATCATAGGGCCTACAGGTTTTGGTCTTTACCACGCCGAAGGAAGAGTCGACAATATTGTTCCGAATGTCCGCCGTTCAGCAAGGATTATCATGGTAATATACTTAGCTTACGCTCTTGCTGGTACCGTTGCACTTCTACTAGCTGGAATGAACCTTTTTGACGCACTCAACCACTCTCTGACAGCTCTTGCAACAGGCGGTTTTTCAACAAAGTCCGACAGTATCGCTGCTTTTGGCAGCTTGGCAGTTGAAGCTGTTTTGATTGTTCTGATGTTGCTTGGTGGAACCGGTTTTGGTATTCACTACGCTTTCTGGCAGGGAAACTGGCTTGCTTTGAAAAAGAACAACGAACCAAAACAGATGCTTTTCTTAATCTTCATTGGCACTGTTCTTGTGCTGGTCGCTGGCAAACCTCTTGGGATTAACTTGAGATGTTCCGTATTCCAAGTTGTTTCCGCGCTTACGGGAACAGGTTTTTCAACGACTGATCTGAAAACTTGGCTAACCTTTCCTGTGGGGCACCTCATTCTCGTTGTCTTCATGCTGCTTGGAGGATGTATGGACTCTACATCGGGAGGAATTAAACAGTACAGATTGACCGTCCTTGGAACCGTCCTTGGAAAGACTCTTATCGCTTCTTTTAAGCGGTTCTTGTTACCGCGTAGCTCCGTGTTTGACGTTGAAATATGGAAAGGCACCGCAAAAAGATATTTGGATGCAGATCTCATCAGGGAGGCCTTCTTGGTCAGCAGTTTGTACATCATTTCCTTCATAATCGGTTCCACTGCTCTCACGTTGCAGGGTTACTCACTTGAAGAGTCACTCTTTGAATTTGCATCTGCACTTGCGGGTGTGGGACTTTCGTCTGGTGTAACCAATTATTTTATGCCAAAGCCAGTCCTTTGGACTTTGATGCTGGGAATGTTTTTCGGTAGACTCGAGTTTCTCGTGGTAATATACGCTTTTTCGAAAATCATCAGAGATATCTCACATGTCCTCTCTCGTCAATAATCCGCTGTTGAACGCATCCTTCAGATGCATTGACCAACCTTTTTGAGGCGTGTCATCAACCTTGTAAATCATCAGGGCCTTCTTGGACGGTACAACCAAGTACCCAAAGTCGCTCAACACAGGATAGATCGCAGCTGTTTTGGGTAATTGTTCTTTGTAGACGATTTTCCCATCGGATTGATTCAGTAGAATGACTTCGTTTGAAGTTACCAAAATCAAGTAACCCGAGCTTGTTGCGATCATTCCAATGCCGTTTTCAAAAGTTTCTTTCCACTTCTGCTTGCCAGAATGGTCTAAGCAGAACACGGTTCCGTTCACATCAAGAGCGTACAAATCATTCTGGACTGCTGTCAACTGCCTAAACGGTGATTCACTCTGAAAAGCCCAAAGCGTGCTTCCGCTGTTCAGATCCACCGCGTAAAGTCTTTCGTCGATGGAAATGAATACTGTTTTTCTTGCGAGTGCCACCTTGGCTTGTTTTCCGCTCTGCAGGATGACCGACCACCTTTCCTTCCCCGCAAAGTCAATCAGCTTGAGTACACCGAGCCAATCGAGTACCACGACACCAAAATCCTCGTGTGCAGCAGGGGGACAGATAACCCATCCATTTAGAACTGCGTATCCCAACTGTCGTCCCGAAGAGCTGAAAAAGTAAAACTTTCCTTCATCGGTTGTGATACAGAAACCTTCCGGTGTGGCGGCCCCAGCTATGCTTATCGTTGCATCAACTTTTACAGTGTCTGTTTTCTCGGCAACCACATAAATTGCTTTATCCCATGAACCAAAAACCAGTTGACCGTTCTTGAGAAGCACAGGATCTGCCGTGATGATAAAACCAATTTTTCTACTTTCCACTTTTCCCGTGTTGATGTCGGCGATCATGACCTCCCCAGTCATGGACAAAGCGTAGATCTTACTGCCACCTATTACGCACGATGAAACAATTTCATATGGCAAATCCACGACTCTTTCCAATTCGATGTAATTCCTTTTTGACACCGTGGAAGTGGGTTCCGATTGCACGGAACTCGACTTAGGTTGCTGCGGAATCTGTGACAGCTGCGTTGGACGCGTGATTTGAGCAATAGCCGTTGCTCTAACGTCGGCTCCAAAGTTGAGGAGCGACTTTAAAGTGGTGAATAGAACGTTGACAACCTGAACAGTTCCGTCGGCAATGGTCACGTACAAATAGTCGGAATAAGTGCTGAAAGATTTACCTCTTATATCGAGCTTATCAAGTACTCTCAGATCGTTCTGAGTCACCAACCAAAGCGTACCCTTTGAATCAAGTAGTACCAATCCGTTCCTCAGACTATCAACCTGCTTTACATCGATCGTTAAACGTACATTTGATTCCAACACAGGGACATTTTCATTGAATTTCATCCTGTAAAAGCGCGACTTGGACCAGGCGTACAAAAATTCGCCAGAGATTTGGATCCCTGTAAATGGTTCTGAACCAGATATCTCCCAGATCTTCGAAAGACTTTTAGAATAGCCCGTGATCCTTCCTGCGGAATCAAGGGTTACAAGCAAATTCTTGTACGAACTCACCGACACAAGATTTGAACCAAAGGTAAAAGTGTTCTTATACGTTAGGGTTGAATCGTAAAGATAAAGTCTGTTTCTGCTGAGAACAAAGATTGATCCGTCTTCTAAAATGGTAAAATCAACAGCACCGTCTGTCAGTTCCACATTTTTCAGCGTTTGATCATAGCTGTACGCAAAAACCGACTTTTCCGAAAGTCCGTACAGAGTCATCCCTTTGGGAAGCACTTTGATTGCATTTGCCACGCCAACAAGGGAAATTCTCGTGGGAATCAACGGTATAGAGACATCGTACAGCTCGATTAGATCCTTCCTGACAACCACAAGTGTGTTACAAAAACTTACAACAACGATTACTTACAACAACGATTAGAAGCATAGCAAATATCATTGTTAAGCGCATCGGCACACCCCTTAGCGACAGTTGCGGTATTGAACCAAAAACATTATACTAAACAATTTCTGAAAGACACAAAAGGCGGGCTTTTGCCCGCCTTCAATTGTGAAACAACCATTCCTAAACCTTGAAACTTCTTATCGATTCAACTTGTTGATCCGCTATTCTAGCAAGCTCTTGACTGTAGT
>FWWL01006899.1_pt1 | contig 15994 bp, 9 predicted proteins | sample 2228331 | NCBI WGS metagenome assembly FWWL01 (sample SAMEA103939775, study PRJEB20133) | metagenome
GGTGGCGAACCAAACATAGGGCCAAGGCTCGCGGGAATCCCAGATCGCCGCGCCCTGCGGGCCTCGAACGTGGCGTTTCCAACACTCAGTGGGAAGAGCAAGCTCCGGAGGACCCTCTACCAGCCTCACGGCGTAATGCCTCAACAACAGCGGCGAGTGCCAGCCCAAGGATTCAGCGAGTTTGGCGTAGCGCTGCAAGAATACGGGGTGGTAACCGGCGATCGAACCAATTCGTGAGATAAGGCCAGTGTTATCGAGGAGATTAACGGGGGCCATTCTTGGCGGACCAACAAATTCTTTTTTCAGCGCCCTAACCAACGAATCGCGCCGGTGGAGATGGCCGAGATACGGATCTAATGGTGCCGCTTGGATGAAATGTTGATTCTTGACCAACGGAATAACTACTGCCCCCAAAGCCAACAGTAAGGCGAGAAACAGCAGGGCTTTGGGCCGCCACGGAAAATCGCCCCGCCGGGAGGCGACAACCGCTCCCCCTCGCCACCTCCAAAGAACTGAGAACGAAAGAAGGAGTCCCGCTGTGAACGTGAGGTGAAAAGCACTCTCGCGCACTTTTTGGGTGAGGAGGGTAGCGTAGCTTTCCCACTGAGCCGGGGTGCCGAGGCAGAGAAGAAGAGACGAGCGCCGAGGGGCCAGCATTAGGGCTGCTCCCAAAACTAGCGAGAGTAAGGAGAAGTAGACGGCTCGCCTCCACACAATGCAGCCCGGCTGCGAGCTTGCAGAAGGCAACCCGGCGTTAGGTGGGCGCCTAATCTCCCTGAGAAGGCTGTCGAAACCAATAGCCGCAAGTTGGACGGCAGCCGCTGTCGCCAGAAACATGAAGGTGCCTGGCGAGCGAAACTTGTCAAAACCGGGCAGATAATCATAAAGCCAGCGATAGAGAGGGGTGTGGTGGCCGAGCCCAACGATCACAGAGACAACTGCAAGCCCAGCTAACGTCCATTTCCCGGGGAAATTTGTCGCGGCAAGGGCCAAGCCGGCGAAAAGAACGACTCCCCAGCCGAGATAATCACTGACGATGCGCTCGCCCCAGAAACCAAAGTAGGGCGTCCAGGTCCCTATAACACTATCACCCATCACACGCGAGATAACATACTCCCAAATCTCGCGGGGGGGATAGCTCGTCTCGACAGCTTCGGCGAACGTTACGCCGCCGGCACGGTTTGAAACGGCGGCCATCTCGAAGCCCGGGAACATTTGCAGCGCGCTGAGACCCATGGCCACAACAACGGCAAGTCCCAGCGCCACGAAAAAGGAAAGCGCCCTAGGGAGAAAATGAACTTTCGGGTCAGGTCGGAAAAGCTTGACCCCGCCGAGGAGAAGCGCGCCCATGAATGTGGCATACGCTATTTGGGAATGGCTGGCGAGCAATTGGAGTCCAAACGCTGTGCCTGCCATCAGCGCGGCCTTTATTCTTTGAGGGCCAGCTTTTGCCATGCGAGGGGCCATCGCCAGGACGAGGGGAGCCCACGCGATGGCCATCATTTTTTGAAGGTGTCCGGCATAGCACAACGTGAGAAAATGACCCGAAACCTCGAAGAGCAGTCCCGCAAACACGGCTGGCCAGGAGCCTAGCCCAAGCGAGCGCCCCCAAAACCAACTCGTCAATCCTCCGACTGATAAAGCCAAGACATACTGGAGCGTGAATGCCGTGTTGAAGGGGAGAAAAGCGAACAAAAGTTGACTCGGATAAAAGGGGCAAAATGCGAAAGAACCGATCAACGGCACCCCACTAAAGAGGTAGGGGCACCATAGGGGCACATGGCCAGCGCGCAGTTCCCTCCACCCATACAGGAGGACAATATAGTCGTGGGCAACAGTATCTGTCCCATAGAGGAAATAACGCTCCCCCAACGCGCGGAAAAAGATATACAGAGGTAGTGCCACGATTGCGAGAGCCGCAAAGACGTCTCTTCCTCGCACGCCCCCACTGGACGAGCCGCTCGTTTCAGCTGTTACATTGCTCTCTCTCGCAAAGTGCATGATAGGGCTCTCCTACGGAGCAAGAATGGCAACTGCAAGCATCGCATGTTTCTTTGACTTCGCTATTGTGTACGCCCCGTAATCCGACTTGGAGTGGGTACGAGGATGCTCGAGAATTTTTCGGCGGCTCAGGAGCGCCGCGCACATTGGAGCGCCCAAGTGCTTCGAGTGGGGCTTGGCGTCGTTGCTATTCTTGCGAGCTTAACGGCATGCACGGCGAACGATGCCGCTGCAAGGAATAGCGCCAACACACCTATCGTCATCGAGTTCTGGGATTTTCCCCACCTACCGAAGACCAACGAGTATCTGCAGGAAGCTATCCGGCGCTTCGAAACCCTCCATCCAAACGTCCGGATTCGCTACACGAGGCTTCCTTGGCAAGACGGGCAACAAAAAGTCATCCTTGCTGTCAACAGTGGACGCCCACCCGACGTCTGCGGTCAGGTGAACGTTTCAAGTCGATTTATCGCCCAAGACGTGCTTGAACCTCTCGAAGGCTACCTTGCCGACGAACTTGCGGATTTCCATCCCGATTATATCGATGCTGTTTCTTTCGACGGCCACATTTACGCTGTCCCGTGGTACAAGGCGTGTTATGTGGCGCTGCTCAATCTTGACCTCTTCGAAAAAATGGGCGTGGAACCGCCGCGCGATGGGCGCTGGTCGTGGCCCGAATTCGTTGAGAAGATGAAGGCGTTGACAAAATACGAAACGCCGGACGGCAAACTCCACAACGGTCATCCTCCTGCGGGCACACAGGGGAGCATCCGTCAGTACTACGGTCTCGTGACCAATTTGGGTCCGATGGAGTACGAAGCCTATTCGATTATTTATAACGCAGGGGGCCGAATTTTGGAGCGTCAGCCAGATGGGACTGTCGTTTCCGCTGTCGCTTTACCGGCATTTCTCGAAGGAGTGCGCCGCCTCATCGCCCTCGAGCAGGAGTATCGTGTTGCTCACCCGCGCATCGGGGCCATGACGCAGGAACAGAGCTGGAACGTCTGGCGCGACAGTCGCACGTGCGCCGTTACCTTTCAAGGAGCGTGGTGCATTACGGCTGTGGAAGTCGCGAATGCTGCCATCGAGCGAACAAACGAGCGCAAACGGGCAGCCGGACGCCTCGACGAATTGGAAAAACCTATCCGCTACATGATTGCAGCTCCGCCGCACGAAGAAGGGACGACGCCGGTGCTGGGCTCTTCTGGGTTAGGGACGTACGTTGTTTTCCGCCAGCGCGATGCTGAGAAGAGGCGTCTGTGTGCTGAGTTCGTGAAATTCCTTGTGAGTGGCGAGGGGCAGAAAGTCCTGCGTCACGAGAACGTCTACCCATCGCGGCGCAGCACGGGCAACCTCTGGCAGGATGATCCAATGTTGGCGCGCGTGTTCGAGCTTTTCCCCCACGGGGTCATGTCGCCGCTTGTGCCAGGCACCGAGCGCATCGACAAAGTCCTGCAGCAGGAGATTCAGCGGGCTCTGCTGGGACTCACAACGCCGGAGGAAGCTGTGCGCGCCGCGGACGAGAAAGTGCGAGCCATTCTCGAGCGCGCCAGACGCCAAGCAGCGCGACTTCATGCAAGACGCTAGAAAAAGTCATGAGGGCAGGTGGCGGGAGGGTCTCTGCTTTTTCGTGATCTCTCCCCTAGCGGGTTAGAGTCGGCGCGAAGCTTCTCTCTTTTTATTATTTTGTTAAGAACACGTCTGTCTAATTCTCTGTGGCATGCGCTGGACGCAAAAAAATTTTAAAGAGGTCAACGCTGACGGGGTCAGTGCGGATATTCGTGCGAGGGGTAAGGGAGAAGGGGCGGCGTAACTGGTGAGCGACCGTTCCCTCCTGTATGGCATAGGGGATTTTGTTACCACGAGGACATTATGTCCTTACCCCCGCTCACGGATGACACTCGACCACAGGCATGTTAGTGCTTGAAAAAGAAGCACTTGAGAAACAAGCCGTGAAAAGTTTGTCTTCGCTCTCTTTTTTTACTTTTTCTCTTGACCCGCGTGTTAAATCGATTTAACCGCGTGAATTTACAGTTTCTGGAAGAACTGTCCGATGCGGTGGTCGATTGAAGAGCAAGCGCCTTTGGCCAATCAAACGACTACCCCACCGGCACCATTTCATCAGGAGGGTCACCCCCATGAACCGTTTCACCACCGCGGCGGTTGCGCTTATGACAGCATGGAGCATGTCGAGCTCAGCCGTAACACTCTTTTCCGATTCGTTCAATGCCAGCACGCTCGGTTCTTCTTGGGCCGTAAGTGGAACCAGCAAGTGGCGGGTGAGAACCACCACTTCGTACCGAGTTGGCTCATCTGGATACGGCGTGACGTTGGATGACAGCGTCGGTGACAGTGTGTATTCGACGTCGCGTCTGGATCTCAAATTAAACCTTGCGACTTACTCCAACGTTGTGCTGAGCTTTTACTTCCGCAATGTTGGTGATGAGTCGCACTCTCAAGACGGTCTCTATCTCTCGACCGACAATGGAGCAACTTTCTCAAAGATATGGTCGTTCCCAGCCATATCGTCATCGTTCAAACAATATACTGTGAATCTGTCGTCCGCCGCTTCGTCCTTGGGGAAAGTGTTGGGTCCAAACTGCATTATCCGCTGGCAACAATATGACAATTACCCCCTTTCTTCAGACGGTGTGGCCTTGGACAACGTGGTTGTTACTGGAGACATTGTGAAGTCGTCGCGGTCTGGAGTTGGTGCCATTCCGTACGCCCAAGGCACGACGTTCCGTGTTTGGGCGCCAAACGCCTCAGCCGTGGCCGTGGCAGGAACCTTCAACGGGTGGAATTCCTCGTGGAATAAGCTTGCCAGCGAAGGCAATGGCTGGTGGTCAGTGGATTTCAACGGCGCTCTCATTGGCGATCAGTACAAATTCGTCATCACGCACCCCAGCTACGGCACCTTCTGGCGCCAAGATCCTCAAGCCCGACAAATGACCAACGATGCTGGCAATTCGATTATCGCCGATCGCAATTATGCGTGGGGTTCGTACAACTACGCGACGCCTGCGTGGAATGACATGGTCATTTACGAGATGCACGTGGGGACTTTCAACGATTCGCCTGGCGGAGGGCCCGGAAACTTTGCCAGTGTGACGGCGAAGATGGACTATCTGCGCGACCTTGGCGTCAATGCCCTTTTGCTGATGCCCTGCATGGAATTCCCAGGCGATTTCTCATGGGGGTACAATCCCCACAGCCAATTTGCTCCGGAGAGCGCCTATGGTTCGCCACAAGCACTGAAAGCCTTGGTGGATGCGGCCCACGCGCGCGGTATCGGCGTCCTCATGGACATCGTTTTCAATCACATGGGATCGAGCCCCTATGAGTCGAGCATTCCTATCTGGAATTTCGACGGCGAGAGCTATGGCAATGGCGGCATTTACTTCTTCAGCGATTGGCGCAAGGTGACCCCTTGGGGGTGGTCACGCCCGGACTACGGCAGGGGCGAAGTGCGCTCCTACCTCAAAGACGCCGCCATGATGTGGCTCAACGAATACCGTATGGACGGCCTCCGCTGGGATTCGACATGCAATATCCGGGCCCTCAATAACGGCACCGGCGGCGACATCCCTGAAGGGTGGAGCCTCATGCAGTGGATCAACAACGAAATCGACGCCACCGCCAGCTGGAAAATCTCCATCGCAGAAGACATGCAGAATAATGACTGGCTGACGAAGACCACAGGCAGTGGCGGCGCCGGCTTCGATTCTCAGTGGGACCCCAGCTTTGTGCACCCGATCCGGGCAGAAGTCATCAAATCCAACGACGCTGACCGCAACATGTATGCCGTTCGCGACGCGATCACGCATTACTACAATGGCTGGCATCTCCAGCGTGTGATTTACACGGAGAGCCACGATGAGGTCGCCAACGGCCGCAGCCGCCTTCCGGAGGAGATCTGGCCTGGCAACGCGGGAAGCTGGTACTCGAAGAAGCGCTCAACCCTCGCCGCTGGGATTCTCTTCACCTCGCCCGGCATCCCGATGATCTTCCAGGGGCAAGAGTTCTTGGAGGACGGTTACTTCTCGGATGGCGATCCGCTCGACTGGAGCAAAACCACAACCTATGCGGGCATTCTCCAGCTCTATAAGGACCTCATCAAGCTACGCCGCAACTGGTACAACAACACACGCGGCCTGCGCGGCAATAACGTCAACGTTTTCCACATCAACAACACCGATAAGGTGATCGCGTACCATCGCTGGGATGCTGGCGGACCAGGCGACGATGTGGTGGTGGTGGCGAACTTTGCCAATCGTGGCTATACCAGCTACAACATTGGCATGCCGCGTGGGGGCACATGGTACGTGCGCTTCAATAGCGACTGGAACGGCTACTCGAGTGACTTCAGCAACTGGAACTCCTACACGACCACAGCGAACTCGGGTGGCAAAGATGGGCTGCCCTACAATGCCAACGTAGGCATCGGTCCTTACACGGTCATTATCCTGTCGCAGTAAGGCGCCTAGGGGCTGCGCCACAAGGTACGGCCCAGCTTCACCTCTTCTTCGGCGGCCTGCTTGGTCTGAGACTGAGCAGGCCGCTTTGCTTTAGGCGGCGGGGTTCAATTGCATGGTCCGCTTGACAAAGGCTGAGCGTGTTCTAGAATTTGTGTAAAAGAGCCGCTATTTGATACCGCGTCTCCGGAGGGTGGATGTGCAGTACCGATGCTCAAAGTGCCATGCAACATGGGAGAGCGACGAGAGCGTCAGCCAGGGACTTGTGCAATGTCCTCACTGTTTCGTTGTGCTGCCGTTGACTGTGGCCCAAGTGCAAAAACAACCAAGCGCACCGCCGCCACAGGACATTCATGAACTGCCCACAGTTCTGGAAACCCCGGCAGTCACGAGTCGTTCAGAACCGCCCACAATTGAGATGACTGAATTGCTGCCCTCTGACTCTCGCTCGCAGGAGGAGGCCCCACTTCAGCAACATCCTGAGTTTGCCACGTCGGCGACGGAAATCTTGCCGTCACCTACGCTTCCTGCAAGTCAGCCGACAAGCGCGCCAAAAGACATCACTTCGTCATCACCGCCGGTCACTCACGAGTCTCAGACCGTTATTGATGCCCCGGCCTCTCATTCGACGAGTTCTCGCGGCCGCACCGTTTCAGGTGCGCCCACTCCGGAACAAAAAAAGCCACCAACCCCAAGTCGCCAAGTTGCATCCCAGCAGACAAAGACCTCACCGAGATCGGGGTTAGGAGCTGATCTCAGTGGTCACGAGCTCGGGGGCTACGAGATCAAAGCGACTCTCGGTCATGGCGGAATGGGGACGGTCTACCTTGCACGGCAGAAGTCCCTGGATCGTCTTGTTGCTCTCAAGGTGCTCCCCTCGGCAATGGCGGCACATCCAGAGTTTCTAGCGCGCTTCACACGTGAGGCTTTGGCGGCAGCTCAATTAACGCATCACAACGTCGTGCAAGTCTACGACGTGGGAAGCGAAGGCGATACCCACTTCATCTCGATGGAGTACGTCCGCGGCTCGAACCTCGGGGCCATGGTGCGCAAAGACGGCCGCCTTTCCGTGGACGACGCCGTGGGCTATGTCCTCCAAGCCGCTCGCGCGCTGAAATATGCTCATGAACGGGGCATCGTCCACCGCGACATCAAACCGGACAATCTCATGCTCAACGATCTCGGGATTGTCAAAGTCGCCGACCTGGGGCTTGCCAAATTCTCGCGCTCCACAACCGCTGAGCCGTCGCCGGGCCTTACGGAATCAAACGTGCTCGATTTGCAAACCATAGGCCAGGAGGCCGGTGACATTACCCTGCAGGCAGTGGCGATGGGCACGCCAGCTTACATGGCGCCCGAGCAGGCGCGCGACGCTGCGCACGTGGATCATCGCGCGGATCAATATGCCCTCGGGTGTACTCTTTATTACTTGATAACAGGCAAGCCTCCCTTCTCGGGAACAACAGCCTTTGAAGTCATCACGAAGCAACTGAACGAGCCTGTGCCGCCTATCGAGACGCACGTGCGCGGCGTGCCGACGACGCTGAAAGCGATCATCGAGAAGATGCTGGCCAAGGACCCCGACGATCGCTATCCCGACATGGGTGCTGTCATCCGCGATTTGGAAGCGTACCTTGGCGTGGAGAGCGAGAAGGGAGCGTTCCGGCCCCGCGAGATTCACCTGGCGCTTCTTGAGAAGGCCCAGCAGAGCTACTATGGTCACGCGCTGTGCCGTGTGCAAAAGCTGGTCCCCAAAGTTTTTGCCGGTGCGATGGCGCTCCTCGCTCTTGGATTGTTTGCTTTGGGCAAGCTGAGCGTGGGCGCGTACTTTCTCCTCACCCTGCTACTGACTCCAGTGATCACGGCGCTCTTGGATGGACTCCTCCAGCAAAGCTACTTTGTACGGCGCTTGCGATCAGCATTATTTGGCATGCGGCTGACCAGTTGGCTGAAGGCCGCAGCCGTGGCCGCCTTGGGAGCTGTGGCTGTCGTCCAGGTAGGACTAGTGACCCTCTTTGTCTCAAGTTTTGTCACCGCCGCAGTGTTAGCTGCGGCGTACGAGTTTGGCGTCCTACGGCGACTTCGAGCTGCGCGCAGCGAGCCGTTGGCAGAACTCCAGAAAATGCTCAAGGAGCTCCGCGTACGGGGTATGCCGGAAGAGGCCATTCAGGACTTCGTGGCGCGCTTTGCTGGGGAGCAATGGGAAGAATTGTTCGAGGATTTGTTCGGTTACGAGGCTTTGGTACTGGCCCGCGGCAAAGTGGCAGCTGCCGAGCAAGTGCAGCGCCGCAAGCGCGTGGCCCAGTGGCGCGACCCGATCGTGCGGTGGCTGGACGAGATCGAGCGGCGACGGCGCGAAGCCCGCGAAGTGCGTCAGCTGGCCAAAGTGGAGGCCAAACGCCTCACTGCGCAGGGCATGAGCGAGCAGGAAGCCATGCAGAAAGCTCAGGAAGCGGCAACCGTGATTCTCGATCAGATCAAAGCCGAGACAAAGAGCCCAAAGGTCACGCTCTATGCCGACCCCTTTGCGAAAAAGCGCCGTTGGTTGCGCACTTTGGTGTCCGTTGCGATCAATTCCCCCTATCGACTAGCTCGCGCCATCGTTGGGCTCGCCATGCTCGTCCCTGTGGCGCTTCTATGGCTAGGCGAAAGGCTCCCAGGCGCCGGGCTGATCGCGAGTGTTGTCAATTCTCTCCCTCTCCCGGCAGAGACGAGAGCCATGCTCGTCACCTATTATGGGCTGGCGGCAGCGCTCGCCCTTCTCATCACGGCCTTCTCGCGGCGCATTGTCGGACCAACGCTCGTTGTGGTGGGGGTGGCCTTCGTGATTTTCCCGAGCCTGGCGCAAGGGTTGCTCACCCCGTTGCCGGTCGCGCTTCCGCCACTGTATGTGGGTACGGGCTTCATTGCCCTGGGATACGCCGCCAACATCCTGGGAACAATGCGCGGCGGGAAGTTCTGAGAGCACGCCCACTGCGGCACACTTCAGCAGTGGTCCGCGGGCGTCGAGGCCCTCGCGGCTTGATCAGGAGCGGCATCGCGCCGACGGGCGTGAAAAACTGGTTTGCCACTCGAGGACTACTGGGCACCCCTCATTGTCTCATTTTCGGGACGATAGCGGCGCGGATTGAGAATAACCGCCGTTCCCGAGGTGCGCAGAGCTTCTTCGTCGTATTCAACAAAACGCGTCTTGACGGAGTCGGCCAGCGCTTTTGTGACCACGCGCAGCTGGCCGGTATTCGCCGGCGCCTGCGCGGATGGCTGTCCGCCCGGCCTGGCAGGCGCTTTGCCAGGTGCGGAGCCACCGGGACGTGCTCCAGCTTGAGGCGGTGCCGGTGTTTGACCCGCCGCCGGAGCGCCAGGCTTGGCGGGAGCATTCTCGGGCTTGGCGGGCGTCGGTGATGCCTTTGGGGCTGGCGTCGGTGTCGCCTTCGATGAGGACGCCTTCTTTTCGGTCCGTTTCTGGAAGATGTTCCCAACTCCCCCAATTTCGGTGACCTGACCAAAAACCAACACCGGCAGGACAACGAGGATACTCCCCCAAAGGGCAAGCTTGAGAATTGAATGTTTCATCGCGTATGCACCTCGCGTGAATATTGGGCGCCTGAGCTGAACGACACCGCCGCCGGCACCGCTTTTTGCTTTCAACTACCCAACGGAAGGTTTTTTGTTGCGCCCCCCGCGCCGAGCCCATGAGTCTGGGTAGCATTGGATGCAAACGTGACTCTGCTTTTTTGGAGGGCAAGCCTTGTTCTTTCCCGATGATAACGAGAACGACCTCTACCAGGATTTGGAGCGAGTGCTCTTCACTCGTGAGCAAATTGCACAGCGGGTGCGTGAGCTTGGCCGCCAGATTTCGGATGACTATCGCGGCAAGCCCCTCGTGCTCATCAGCATTCTCAAAGGGGGCATCATCTTTCTCAGTGATCTCATGCGCTCCATCACGATCCCCCACGCTTTCGATCTCGTGGGTGCCTCAAGCTATCGAGGCGGAACGGCGAGCTCGGGGAAAGTGATCATCACCAAGGATGCCGAGCTCGATTTGCGGGGCAAAGACGTCCTCGTCGTGGAGGACATCCTCGACACGGGCCACACGCTCAACGTCGTTTGCGAGCTACTTCGCATTCAAGGACCGGCGAGCCTCGAGATTTGTTGTCTGCTCAACAAAAAACGCCAACGCGAGCGAGAGATGCGCCAGCCGCTACGCTACGTGGGCTTTGAGATCCCCGATGAGTTTGTCGTGGGTTACGGCTTAGAGCGCTACCGCAACCTCTCGTGCATTGGCATCCTGAAGCCAGAGATTTACGGCGGTGAATAGGCTCGGGCGCGCGGCCATATCGCTCTTCGCTCTGCTGCTGGTGGCGCTTTTCTTTGCGGCTTGTCAGGGACCACTGACAGCGCGCCACGGTCGCCCGGATCGCGGGTTGAGCTTTCGCTCGCCTCTTGAGCCAGTGTCCCCTCCGATCCAATCCGCAGCAGATGTGCGACGTGTTCTGGCCGGACGATCCAAGCCGGTTCGAGGACTCAAAACGAGGCTCGAGATCATTTTGGGTGAGAGCGGACGCCGTAACCCTCGCCAGCGGCTCGAGGCTCTCGCTTATGTTGATCCTCCCTATTTCATGCGTCTGCGGGCGAGCCAGAATGGAGCCGTCGTTTTCGACCTCCTTGTCGATGGGAACGACGCCACGGCCGTTATCGTGCCGGAACGCACGGCCCTACGCGGGAGTTTGCGTTCACTCGAGCGGGACACGCGGTTCACCGGCGGGCTTGCCCCCTCGCTGATTTTTGAAATTGTTAACGTAGAATCCTTGCTTGCAGCCAAGCTGAAGCGAGAGGACGTGCATTTTGAGATGGGCCGCGAGGGCATCTCGCTCGTCGTGAGGGGAGCGCGCGCCGGTGAAGTCGAACAATACGTCCTGCGACGAGCAGATTTGCTGGTTCAGCGCGTGACTCGATGGCAAGGGCGCCGCAAAGTGGGCGAAATCCGCATTTGGGCGTACGAAAAAACAGCGGAGGGCGTGCTCATCGCCACCGATTTCGTCATCGAGAACGCTCTCGGGGGCGCCGCGCTCGTGCGCCTTAAGGATCTGCGCCTCAATGAGCCGCGCACGCCCGCGTTGGCCTCGCTTGAGATTCCAGCGGGATTTGATGTGCGTGAGCTCTCCATCGAACAGCCATGAGAAAGGGTCGCCCGACGGATGTGGTCCCACCCGAGGGACGGGGCAGGTAACGACTCCGGCGCCGACTTACTGCAATTGGATAGGGTGTGGCCGCGACGGGGTTTGCGTATTCGCCGCTGGCGACTCGCAAAAAAGATAACCTTGCAGCAGGTCAAAACCGACCGAGGTCGCGATTTCCGCCAACAACTCTGATTCGATGCCCTCGGCAATGCACCGCACCCCGGCGTCATGGGCATAGCGGACAAGGACCTCGACCATTTCGCGCACACGTGCGTCGACTTCCAATCCTGTTATCAGTTTTTTGTCGAACTTGAGAAAATCGGGTGGCACGCGTGCGAGCTCCACAAGTCGGGCCTGGCCAGCGCCAAAATCGTCATAAGCCAAGCCGATGCTCAGCTCATCGAGCCTGGCACGCAAACGGTGGAGAACTCGCTCGTAGGTGACAAGAGCTTCGGGCAATTCCATCACCAGCGGGATCGTGGGCGCTGCGCGCCGAAGAGCTGAAAAGGAGGCCTGAAGGAGCTCGGAATCAGTCATTTCGCTGGAATGAATGTTAACAAATAATCCTCCTGGAGGAAGCGGTGCGGGAGCTTGCCGCACTCCCACGCGGCGGAAAACCCGGCTCAGTTCGGTCTGAAGCCCCAATGGGGCAGCGATGGCAAAGAGCTCGAGGGGAGAGTCGAAAAAACCCTCCAGAGCCCCACGGCCGAGAACCTCATAGGCCCACACCTCCCGCGAGGACGCTTGGACGATCGGTTCGTAGATGCACCGCACATGCTCGCCGCGGATGAGTTCCGTGAGCTGGGCCGCGCCCATGGAGGCGGATTGAGGCAGCACCTCGGAGATGACCATGGTGTCAATGCCGGAACTCGACTGGACGATGGAATCGGCATGACAGACGAGAAACTCGCATCTTGCGAAATGGATCACGTCGCCTGCCCGCACGGCAACTTCGCCGCTAATTCGTTCACGGTTCACAAAAGTGCCATTGCGGCTACCGCAGTCCTTGACCCAGAGTTGCCCCTCGCGCACGATGAGTTCGGCGTGGAGGCGCGAGACGCTGTCGTCGCGCAAGACGACGTCAAGGCCCACCTGGCGTCCTATCCGAAGCGGCTTCTCTCCCACGGGGACGCGTACAACAGGGCCATTTACCTGCACTGTTCCTTCCAAATACCATGGTGACGGTGTGCTGGTTGTCATCGAAAACTCCGTGTATTCCCTTCCATGGCCTGTAAGAAACTCGCCTAGATTCGAAAAGATCCTGGCCAATGTCACCAAATTTCGCGCTTTTGTTTAAAAAAGTGCTTATAACAAATAACAGCGCGCCGGGTAAAGCCCGTTTTGAAAACTGTAGCGGGCCATTGGCGAAAAGGACCCGCGAGCCCCCACTTTTGAGGACCACAGGAGCGGGAATAATTGCAAAGCGACCGTGTAAAGCATACAGCGCAAAGTGCAATAATCCGTTTTTGCGTGCACCCATTGGTGGGGGCATAGCTCAGTTGGGAGAGCATCAGGCTGGCAGTCTGAGGGTCAGGGGTTCGAATCCCCTTGCCTCCACCATCTTTTTTGTCTAGGCGCGCTTCCCCCCCTCGCTCGCTCGTTTTGCTTGCTTTTTTGCCTAGGAGGCTATTCGCCCACGCGTTCTCAAGCCTCACGTCGCCGCGGGCGGCGCCGACTTACTCATGACCATGCACCAGGTGAAAGAACGACAACGCCGCTCGACGAGGCCGTTTTTGCACGCGATTCACCGAAACTGCTCTAGGTAAACGGGGACTCGAAGAATTCCCGGACGATTGGGATTGAGGATGCTTGTGGGGTCGCCCCATCGCGTATCGAGGGGGCCAACGCGCACAATATCTCCCACACTGCGTGTGCCGTTGGTGGGGTCGTAATCCACCCCGCGCTCGTTGCATTCGTAATCAGCTACTGAGGCGGTTCTGCCGCCAAACGTCTGATCGAGGTCGGGGCCGGCGCTGGCCAAGCGGTAGAAGCCACCTGAGGTCAGCCCTGCTCCTCGCGGCGGGACAGCGTCCGCTTCCAGGTAATCGAAGGTGTCGTACAAACCAGTCTGAATATATAACCACGCATCGCGAGCCGGAAAGGGATCGGGGGGAATGCGCCCGATGTAAGACACAGGCGTCGTGAGAGGGATGAGGCGCGCACTAATGGGTGTCACGAGACCCGAAGGCCTGGAGTAGGGACCGACGCCGCGGCTGGGTGGGTAGCCATGCCAATCCATCGCGTACGCTTCCAAGGCTGTCACGAGAGCACGCATGTCGTTTTTCACGACGGCCACCTTGGCCCGCGTCTGACTCTCGAGGTAATTGTTGACCGCGAGAGTGGAGAGTATGCTAATGATAGCGACGGCCACAAGGAGCTCGAGCAGAGTGAAGCCTCGCGCCCAGCGCCACAGCTTGCGTCCCCACGCGGATCGATTGCTCATGGCTCATCCCTTGCCGCTATCTTGTTGTCAATACCATCCTTGTGTGGGCAAACGCTTTTCGTCAAGTGTTCTCTCCTCGGGGCATCTACTTACGGTTGAGCACGTGAGGAGGCCGGCTCTTCCCTGACGAGGCGGCGGGCAAAAACGCTGCGCTGCGAATGAATGCTGCTCGCGCAACGGTGTGAAAAAATTGATAACCCCCTTGGGGTGAAGTCAGGCTACCCCGCCTCAAGGCGCGAAGCCGAAGGAGAGGAGTTGCGAGCCCATGTCGCTTCTCGTGCGCAACGGTCGAATCGTCACCGCCACAGACGATTACGTGGCGGATATTTTCGTCGAAGACGAAACTGTCGCGCTCATTGGGCGTGATCTGCGCGTGGAAGCTGATGAGATCATCGATGCCACGGGCAAATTCATCTTTCCGGGTGGAGTGGACCCACATGTCCATCTTGATTTGCCGGTGGGAACGGTCACTTCGAGCGATAGCTACGAGACGGGCACACGAGCTGCAGCTTGCGGTGGAACGACAACAGTCATCGACTTTCCCACACAAGAGCGTGGGCGCTCGCTTCTCGAAGCCCTGGAAGCATGGAACGCCAAAGCTGAGGGCCATGCCTGCGTGGACTATGCCTACCACATGATCGTGGCCGACATGCCACGCGAGCGCGAGAGCGAACTGGCGCGCGTCGTTGATCTGGGCGTGCCGAGCTTCAAGCTCTTCACGGCGTATCCCGACCGCCTCTATCTCGACGATGGGACAATTTATCGGATCATGAAGCGGGCCGCCGACTTGGGCGCCGTCATCCTCATGCATGCCGAGAACGGGATTGTGATCGATGAGATTGTGCGCGAGGCATGCGCCGCGGGCCGCACCGAGCCGCGCTGGCATGCCCTGACGCGGCCGGCACAAATGGAGGGAGAAGCCGTCCATCGCTCCATCGCCATGGCCCTGGTGGCAGGGGCGGTGCTCTACATTGTCCACATGTCCAGTGCTGCGGCGGTGGAGCCCTTGCGTGGGGCGCGCGATCGCGGCCAACTCGTTTTCGGCGAAACGTGCCCACAATACCTATTGCTCGATCAGAGCGTTTATGAGACCGAGGGCTTCGAGGGAGCGAAATGGGTTATGACGCCGCCCCTGCGCACCCCAGCTGATCAGGAGGAGCTTTGGAAGGCGATGCGCATGGGAGACATTCAGACGATCGGCACCGATCATTGCCCCTTTATGATGTGCGACAAAGAAAGGGGACGCGAGAGCTTCGCGCGCATTCCCAATGGAGCACCCGGCATAGAGAATCGCATGGCGTTGCTCTTCCAGGCGGGCGTGCGCTCAGGGCGCTTGAGCCTCAACCGCTTTGTGCAGCTTACCTCGACCAACGCCGCGAAAATCTTTGGTCTTTTCCCGCGCAAGGGAACGATTGCTGTGGGAAGCGACGCTGACCTTGTGATCTTCGATCCCGCGCGCCGCGAGACGATCAGTGCGACGAACCCGCGCACGCATCACATGAACGTTGACTATAGCGCCTACGAAGGTTTCGAGGTGGAGGGCTACCCGGAAACGGTCATCCTGCGGGGCCAAGTGATCGTGCGCGATGGCGATTTCGTGGGGCGACCAGGTCTGGGCGTCTTTTTGCGGCGAAGAGCATTCTCGAGCCGGGAAGTACTCTAAGCTGTGATGTTGCCGGTCCTGGGAGACAGGCAGCCCACAATTTTGCTCCATCAAGCGAGGCCCGTGTTGTCTAGGCAAGGCTCCTCAATAGCGTTCGCTAAAGAACAAGAAGTTGCGACGCGAATGTCGCTCCTCCTCAACACAAGCACCGCCTTCAAAACGCAGCGACGGGCTCTGAGCTCAATCTTACAATCACCGTGCCCGAGGAAAGAATTCGTTGGCCCACAACCTTCGC
>FWWL01006900.1_pt1 | contig 15994 bp, 11 predicted proteins | sample 2228331 | NCBI WGS metagenome assembly FWWL01 (sample SAMEA103939775, study PRJEB20133) | metagenome
GTCCGGGGAGAAGGCCAGGCTGTAGAGGGTGTCAGCGGCATCGCCCCGGCGCCATCGCTCGGCCCCTTCCGGGATGGACCACACCCGCAGATCCCACCCCCGTGGATCTTGAGTCTCGCCCCCTGCCGCCAGGAGCCGGCTGTCTGGGGAGAAGGCCAGCGCCCGCACCGCCCTCGCCCGCATCCCCAAAACCCGAAACTCCGCGCGGGCCGCCGCGTCCCAGAGCCGCACCGTCCCATCGGCCAGCCCCACGGCCAGCCAGCGCCCATCCGGGGAGAAGGCGGCCCGGTAGGCCGGCGCCGGGTAGGCCGCCAGCAGCTGCCCGTTCCATCCCCCTGCGCTCTCCCACCAGAGACGCACCGCGCCATCCCCACCGGCGGAGACCAGCATCCCTCCATCGGGGGAGAAGGCCACATCCCACACCTCGGCCGTGTGGCCTTCCAGCCGCAGGGACTCCCCACCCGACACGATCTCCCAGACCCGCACCGTCCGATCCCAGGACGCCGAGGCCAACCGCCGGCCATCCGGGGAGAAAACCACCCGACGCACTGGGCCTTCGTGCCCGATCCAGATACGATCCGCCATCCATTCCCCCTCCAGCCCGCGCCGGTAGAGGCGGATGGAGCCGTCGGACAACCCCACCGCCAGCCACCGGCCGTCCGCCGAAAAGGCCAAGGCGAGCCCATCGGCGATCCGGAGGGGAAGGAGCTGCACCGCCCCAGCTTGGAGCGCACGGAGCCGCACCGAGCGGCCCTCCGGGGCTGCGAGCGCCGTTCCATCCGGAGAGAACGCCAGATCCCAAACAGGGGTAAGGCGAGGGAAGAACCCGTAGCGCTCGGCGCCCGCGGCCACATCCCAGATGCGGATCACCGACGCGACGGGCTCGACAGTGAGCGGGCGAGTCCATTCCTCCCACCGCTGGACGGCCAGCCAGCGGCCGTCGGGGGAGAAGGCCAGCCGGGGGAATGGGCGGCGGAGCGCCGGGTTCACCGGGTGCAAGGCGACCCGCCGCGCCGCCCCCGTCCGGAGGTCCATCAGGGCCAGCGCCGGCGGCACTTCCTCCACCCAGGCCAGCGTCGCCCCATCCGGCGAGAGGGCCGCCGACTCCCCCTTCCCGAATTCGCGGGTCGCGCCCGTCCTCCGATCCACGAGCGCCACCGCGTCGTCATACTGGACGACCAGCCAGCGCCCGTCGAGGACGCCGAGCAGCCGCTGGATCCGAACGCCCGGGCGACGCCAGAGGATCGCCTCTTCACCGGTGGACAGGTCCACCGCGCGGACCGTCCCATCCGCCCGGCCGACGAGGGCGCGGCCGTCCGGGGCCCAGAGGGGCGGGATCACGCTGACGAGGGGGCGCCGCACCCGCCCTGTCGCCGCCTCCACCACGAGCAGGGCCTCGGCCGGGGAGCATCGAAGGGACAGCGGATCGCTGCCTTCGAGCGCCGGGCACACGACGAGCAGCGCCCCGTCGGGGGAGAACGAGAGGGGGAACCGCCCGGGGAGCCGCTGCCGCTCCCGCCCGGTGATCGGGTCCAGGAGCCGGACGGAGCCGTCCGCGTGGCCCACGGCGAAGCGTCGGGGATCCGGGGAGGGGGCCAGGCCCCCACCGGGCATATCGCCCCGGGACCAGCGCTCCCGTCGGGAAGGGACGTCCCAGGCCTTCAGCGTCCCGTTCTCCAGGCGTCCGATCAGGGTTTCCCCATCGGCGGCGAAGGCCAGCTCCTGCAACCCGCCTTCCTCCGCTGCGAACAGGAGCAGCCGGAGGGAGGGGAAGTGATAGACGTAGAGACGATGGAGGGAGGCCAGGGCCAGCCAGGGCCGGCGGGGGGACCAGACGGCCTGGAGCGGGGCGTCCCGGAAGCCCCATTGGAAGCGAAGGGCCGGCTGGAGGGGCGTCTCGGTGGGAACGGGAGGCGGAGCGGTGGGGAGGAGCGGGGAGGGGAAGGCCGGAGGAGGCGGCCCGACCTCGGGCGCCCGCTGGCAGAACGCCAGCCCCACGAGGAGGGCCAGCCCCATGCCCATTGGCCGCCAGCGGCCGACCTCGCGCATCACCACCCCCCGGGAATCCGCAGGGCGAGCCTCCCCACCTCCAGCATACCACGAGCCGAGGAGGGCGAACGCCCACCGCATCACTCCCTTCACCCATCCGAGCCGGAGCGCGCGCCCATCTCATACCGCCGCACCTCCACCAGGGGGAAGATCCAGCGTCCCACCAGCCGGCCGTGGGCGTCCAGCCAGCGCCGGACCAGATCCCGGTCGTCCCACATCGGGGCCTCAGAGTAGATCAGCCAAACCACCGTCCGGCCTTGTAAGAGGGAGGCCACGCGGACCGCCACCTCGGCCTCGCTGAGGAGATACCGCCCCTCCGGCGTCCGGTAGTTGGTGGCCGGAGCCCACGCGCCGTCGTAAGGCCGGCGGAAGTAGTAGTCGAAGACATACTGGACATACCCGATGTGGAAGAGGATCAGATCCCCGGGCCGATACTCTGCCGCGACGACCCGGGCCGCCGATCGGAAGTCCGCCTTGATCGGCTGGGTGGCCTGGGCCCACAGGCCGGCCGCCATCGGGGCCAGCAGGCCGGCCAGGGCCAGCGCCCGGGGAAGGTGCCCCCGGATCCGATCCCAGCCCAGCGCCGCGAGGGCGAACCACGCGGGCGCCGCAGCGATCAGGTAACGCTCCACGAAGAGCGGCCGACACAGCGAGAGTAACGAGAGGAAAGCCCACGGGCTGAAGGCCCACAGGGCAAGGGCCCCACGCATGCGTCCGGAAGCGCGGCCCGCCAGCATCCCCAAGACCACCGCCCCTGCCAGCGGGAGGAACCCCCACGCCGGGAATCCCCCCCACACGCCGACTGCGAACCCCCAGGCCAGCATCCCCAGTCCTTCCAGCGGCGCCACCCGAGGGAAGCCCGTCTCCCCACACGCCAGGCGGACCCCACCGTCCCATCGCAGCACCTGGCCCACCTGCCACCGCAGCAGCGGGAGGTCCAGGAGCAGCGCCAACACCCCCACCGCCGCCATCCCCCCGAGGGCCTTCCGCGTCCACCCCTTTCGGATCCCGGCCAATACAAGGAAGGCGGGGAGGAAAAGGGCGAACAGGATGTGGCTGTATAGCCCCAGGCCCAGCCAGAGCGCGGCTTCCAACCATCCTTGGGGATCTCGGCGGGCCGCCTCGCTGGCCCCCCAGGCGGCGAGGAACAGGAAGACCAGGAGGGCATACATCTTCGCCTCCTGGCCATACCAAACCAGGAAGGGAGCCGTCGCAAGCAGCCACCCCGCGAGTGAAGCGGCGGAAGGGGGAAGGGATCGCCGGAACAGGGCGATCCCAAGGGCCGTCGCCAGAACCCCAAAGGCTACAGAAGGGAAGCGGAGGGCGAACTCGGAATCCCCGGCGAGGCGAACCCACTGGAAGAGTCCGAGGAAATAGAGCGGCCCGTTGAAGCCGGGGCGGGCCAGCAGCGCGGCCAGCTGTTCCCATCCGGCCGGCGCCCCGAGCCGGAACGCCGCGGCGATCTCCGTCGAGAGATCCCGCCCGAACCGCAGGGCATCCACCTCGTCCCGCCAGAGGGGTTGGACGGTTAGGGTGCCGACCCGCAGCCCGAAGGCCAGCAGGATCAGGAGGAGGGCGCGGGGGTCCGGGCGCCGCCGGGCCAGCCGGAGGAGGGCCCGGACCCCCCGCCCGGCCCCGAAGCCGATCCCCAACCCGACGAGGAAAGCAAAAAGGGCGACAGGGGGGCTCATCGCCACAGCATGCCGCAGATGGAGACCACCGAGGTCCCCTGCTCATCCGCGGGGCAGAGGGCGTAGCCCGCCGACTCCCCGGTTGTGGGCTCCAGGGCCCGCAGGGCGAGATAGATCGGCGAGACCCCGCAGACGTTGTTGCGGTCGCGGGTCCGCCGGATCTCGGCGAAGAAGCCGGCCGCGTCCCCGGCGGCCATGCGCGCGATCAGGGCCTCGTCGTCGGCCTTCAGGCGGGCCCTCCCCGCCAGGTCCAGCGGGCGTCCGCCGAAGGCCGGGCCAACGTGGGCCAGATCCCCAGCGGCCACGACCACCGCCCGCCGGCCGGCGATGGCGGCCCGCAAGGCCCCAACGAAGCGGGCGATCGTCGGATCCGACATCGGGTCCCGATCCTCTCGGATGAAGGCGGCGAAGGGGCCGCAGAGGATGGGGACCAGCTCCAACGGCTTCCCCTCGCGGACCCCGTGCAGCCACACGACGGCCAGCTCAATGGAGTGCTCTCCCCGGTGGCGGAGCTCGCCGGCGAAGGCCGCCTCCTCCCCCAGCGCCTGCGCCAGGGCGTCCACGATTGGGCGGGCGGTGGGCAACACCCCGAAGGGCGTGGCGTAATGCTGCCGGGTCAGGGTGATGGAGCCGTCCTCGCCGTAGTGATCCGTCCCCAGCACGACCGCCAGATCCGCCTCCCGGACGAAGGGGGCGGCCCGCCGCCAGACCTGCGCGTAGATCCGGCCCCCCCGTGCGTAGTCAATGTGGGGGCTGAGCACGCCCCGGCCGTCCTCCGCCGGATCCTCCTCCGGCGCTTCCTCCTCAAATCGGCGGAGCAGCTGGCGCAGGGCCGTCGGATCCTCCGGGTAGATCTCTTCCGCCAGCATCGGGGGGCGGAAGGGGGCTTTCCGGTAGATCTCCAGGGCGCGGGCCTGGGCCTCCCGAAAGCGCTCGTTCTCCAGCAGATATGCCTCGTCCAGCGCTGCGATCAGCGAGCGGAGCGACTCCTCGTCCACGCGGACGCCGTAGCGCACCATCAGGGCCGCGCGGATGGCCCGCAGGTCCCGTGTGCCGTCGCACAGGGCCAGGATCGGCCCCAGGGATTGGGGGATCAGCACCAGCTGCTCCGAGAGCCGGAGGGGGTCTCGGAGGAGCAGATACGGGCGCCCGTTGCGGCGGATCGGGCGGACATCCACCGGGCGGATCCGAGGGCAGGACAACGCGTCGCGGATCGTCATCTCGCCCATCGCCCCTCCTATGTCATAAGCGATCTTCCCGAACCCGGCGGCGCGGCGGCTGCGCCAACCCACCGGGGGATCTCTCGTTGCGAGCAGGTCATCGGGCGCAGGTCGTTTCCCTGCATGGGGTGGCTGGATCGCTTGCCTTCCGGGCGGCCGATCAGGCCGGGAAGTGGGCCTCGATCCAGGCCACGTCCTCCGGAGCCATGGTGAAGTCAAGCGCCGCGACGTTCTCCCGCAGGTGCTCGATCCGTTCGGTCTTGAAGATCAGGATCACGTCCCGCTGGCGGGCCAGGAAATTGAGGATCACCTGGTGCGGGCTTCGCCCGTAGCGGGCGGCGATCCGCTCGATCCCCCGCCAGCGGGGGCTCCGCCGCGGGATCCGGCCCTCCCAGAAGGGGGAGTAGCCCGAGACCGTGATCCCCACCTCCCGACAGTAGGGGAGGAGATCCCGCTCAATCCCCCGGCGGGTCAGATTGTATTCCACCTGATCGTTGACCAGGGCATACGGGCGAAACATCGCCTGGGCCCGACGGAGCTCCCGCACCCCGAAGTTACTCACGCCCACGAACCGCGTCTTCCCCTGCTCCAGCAGCGTCCGAAACGCCTGCAGGGTTTCCTCCAGGGGGGTGTCCCGCTCCAGCCAGTGCAGGAGGTAAAGATCCACGTAAGAGGTGCCCAGCCGGCGGAGGCTCCCCTCGCAGGCGGCCATGGTTCCGCCGTAGGTGGCATGACGGGGGTCCACTTTGGTGGTGAGGAAGACCCGCTCGCGGATCCCGCGGATGGCTTCCCCCACCACCTCCTCCGCGCCCGGATACAGCTCGGCGGTGTCGATGTGGAAGACTCCCATATCCACCGCGGCCCGGATGGTCTCGCGCATCGCCGCCGGATCGCGGATGTTCCACGTCCCCAGGGCCAGGACAGGCAACCGAACGCCGGTGCGCCCCAGCTCGACCATCCACATCCTCCGCCTCCTGGCTGGTGATCCCCTCGTCCTTGTGGGCGGCCTCAGCGACGCGTCTCCCCCTGCCCCACCAGGAAGGCGTAGGCGACGGCCGCCGCCAGGGCCACGGTGCGGCCGTCCGGATCCAGCGGCGGGGCAGCTTCCACCAGATCCATCCCCAGACAGGCCGGATGGGCGGCCAGGCGCCGCATCAGGGTCAGGCCCTCCACGGCCGTCAGCCCCCCGGGGCTGAGGGCGGAGACGCCCGGCGCATATGCCGGGTCGAACACGTCCACGTCGAAGCTGACGAAGAAACCGGCCGTCCCCTCGGCGACCGCTGCGAGCGCCTCCGCCGCGATCGCCTCCAGCTCCCCCCGATGGACACGGGCCGCCGGGATCGTCCGGATCCCATACTGGCGCGCGGCCTCGGCGTAGAACCGGCTGTTGCGCCCGCCCAGCAACCCGATCTGGACCAGCCGCCGTCCCTCCAGGATCCCCTCCTCCAGCAGGCGCCGAAAGGGGGTCCCGCTGGTGATCTCATCCTCCAGGGGCTCCCGCAGATCGTGATGGGCGTCGAACTGGACCACGCCGATCGGCTTTCCCCCGAGGCCCTCCCGCAGGCCGCGGATCGTCGCATAGGAGAGGCTGTGATCGCCGCCCAGGATCAGGGGGCGCAGCCCGCGGCGGGCCACCTCCGCCACCACGGCCGCCGTCCGGCGGTGGGTCTCGCGGGGATCCCCGTGCACCACCGCCACATCCCCCAGGTCGATCAACCGCAGCCGCTCCGCCAGGTCGATGCCGCTTTCCAGATCGAACGCCGTCATGCGGAAGAGGGCGCGCCGGATCGCCGCCGGGGCTTCGCGCGCCCCCCGGCGGCCGATCGCTGCGGTGTCAAAGGGGACGCCGAGGAGGGCGACATGCGCTTCCTCCGGCGTCTCCACCAGAAGATCCCGCACCCGCACATCGTGGGGGTCTGGGGGAACCGGCGAGTGCTCCGCCGGACGCAGCCATGGGATGTTCTCCATGGAACCCCTCTTCCGTCTCGGGCGGGAGCCCTGACGCCCGCGCCTCAGGGCCCGGTGGAGACCACCACGGCGATGGCGAAGCCGCCGTCGTGGGTCATGCTCACCGCCCATTGCTTCAAGCCCAGCACCCGTGCGCACTCGGCCGCCCAGCCGCGTAGGTGCACGTGGGGTTGCCCTCGGTGGTCGGGCAGGATCTCCACATCGTGGAACCCGATGCCCTCGCGGGCCATGATCCGCAGGCCCACCCCCAGGGCCTTCGCCACCGCCTCCTTGGCGGCGAAGCGGGCCGCATACTCGGCCACCCGCCCGCGGCATACTTGCCGCTCCGCTGGCGTGAACACCCGCCGCAGGAACCGCTCCCCGAAGCGTTCGAGGGCCCGCTCCACCCGCCGGATCTCCACGATGTCCACCCCGATCGCCAGCATCGCTTCCCTCACTTGGGAGAAAAGGCGCGGGACGCCCGACCCGTTCCGCTCACCCCAGGCGGTTGAGAAACGAGCGCACCGCCTCAGCCACCGCCTCCGGCTGCTCCAGCATCACCATATGGCCCGCCCCCTCGATCCGCACCAGCTCCGCCCCGGGGATATGGGCGGCCAGGTATTCCGCATACTTCATCGGCGTCATACGATCCGCCGTGCCGCCGATGACCAGGGTCGGCGCCCGGATCTCCCCCAGGCGGTCCATCACATCAAACGCGTCGCATGCCCGATAGTCCCCCTCCACGACCGCCGGATCCATCGCCAGCAGCATGCGGCGCCCTTCCTCCACCCAACGGGCCGGCGCAGCGGGCCCCCAGCTCCACTCGAGGATGAGGTCCACGGTCTGGGGGAACTCCGACCGCAGGCCCTCCAGGATGCGGGGGCTCACCCGCAGCCGCGCCCCGGTGGCGATCAGGACCAGCCCGGCCACCCGCTCGGGGTAATGGAGGGCCGCCCACTGGGCGATGGCGCCCCCCATCGAATGCCCGACCCAGACCGCCGTCGGGAGCCCGACGGCCTCCATCCAGCGGACGATCGCGTCGGCGTATTCGGCGATAGAGGAGCACCCGCGCCCCGGGGATCGCCCGTGGCCCGGGAGGTCGAGGGCGTAGACGACGGCCCCGGGCAGGTTCCGCAACGCCGCCGGCCACACCTGGCGGCATTCCCCCGCGCCGTGGATCAGGAGGAGGGAATGGCGCGCCCCGGGATCCGCATGGACGGTGTAGGCGATCTCACTCCCATTCATCGTCCGCTCCGGCATGCCGCATCGGGTGGGAGGGAAAGACCCAATCCCCTCCCGGCGTCTCTTTAATGATACTGTGAGCGCGTCCCATTGGTGGACACCCCGGCCGGCGCCGCCCGCGCCCGGCCACCCTCGATTCGTGCAACGGTCAGCCTCCCGCCTTCCCCTGGGGATCCCCGCAACCCCCCCGTTTGGAAATCCGCAAAAAATATTACGGGAAATCCCCTGGTGCGAGGTGTGGGCGCGGATTACAATCAGGCTGACGTTCCGGCAGGGGAAGGGATGACTGGGGTTTCCGGAGGGGGGCGGACGGCGCGGGCCTCAACGTCCGGATGCTCCCCCCGAGGGTCCGCGCCGAGCACCCCTCCTCGCCTCCGCACGCCTCATCCTGGCCCACCCGCTCCTGCCCTTAACCTTCACGTGTCTTCCCTGGGTATTAGAGGGAGCATTTGGAGGAAGGTTGAGATGGCGGTGGCTCTGATCTGCCGCTGCGCCCTGCGCGCCCTGGGCCTTCAGACCCTGCTGACGGATCTCGGCGCCCCGCCCATCTGGATCGCTTCCCCCATGAGGAAGATGCGGTGGCGCTTGCTCCGAGTCCTGGGCCCGGCTTGGGCCTGGCGATCTGCAAGCCCTGGGCCTGCCGGCTCCGGCACCGGAAAGCACCGCCGTGGCCGTCCGGCACGAGCTGGCCGATGGCAATCACCTGGAGGCCATCGCCTGGCTTGCCGGAGGACAGGAGGTCCTCGTGGCCTATACCTTCGAGCGACCGCTGGATCGGGGGCCGCTCGCTCTCCACAGTGAGGCCTTGCGCCTGGCCCTCGAAGGGAAGCGGGTCCGGCTCCTGGCCCGTAGCGTCAACGGCCAGCCCACCGCGGGCACCCGGGCGGGCGATGGGACCCACATCCAGCCCATGAGCCACTGCCCCGGATGCAGCGGGAACTGCTGGATCGGACCCTATGAGATCGATTGCCAATCATGCGCCGTCCTGGATTGGTTCTGCGTGGCTGGATGTTGTAGCATCCCCTCCTGTCTCTCACCTTGCGCTGCTTGCATCAGAGGTGACATTGTTCAGTGTTTCATCTGTATGGCATGCGCGGCGATATGGTGTCCGCTCTGCGTTCAGTATTTGTGCTGTCGGCAATGGGTCCACGACTGCTGCGCCTGCGGGCCGTGCCCAGGACCCTGACGAAGGGAGGACCTTATATGGGGAAGACAATCGTGCAAATGATCGACTGGATGATCGCGTTTGGAGCGCTCGCCATGGCCCTCATGGATCCGGAGAGGCCCTTCCGGGACAGGCCGGTATGGGTAGGGATTGCGCTACTTCTCATGGTGTATGCGGCAACCTGGGATCCGACGAACAAACGCTTTCGCCTCCCCTTCCGCCTGCCTGCCGGAACCATTCTGGTCCTCCCCATCGGATTCGCCGTGTTCACCCTCGCACGAATCCAATGGCACTCGCCAGACTGGTGGGTGAAACTGTTCTTTGGATTCAATCCCTTGGTGTTCTACCTGACCAGCCTGCTAACCCAATTGACGAAGCGTCCAAAGACCACCTGAAACCCGAAAGAGCGCGGTGGGCTTGTAGATGGGTAAGCGCACAGTGGTATGACGGCCCATGTCCAGCCTGCGCCGCCCTGGCGCAGGAGGTGGAAGCCCTGAGCACCGGGCGGCTGCACGTGCGCTCCCTGCGGGAGCCCGAGATGCAGGCCCTGCTGAACCGGGCTCGGCCGGGCTGGCGCTGGGAGCCGATGCTCCTGGAAATAGAGGGGAATATGAGATCGATCGCCAATCATGCGCCGTCCTGAATTGGTTCTGCGTGTCCGATTGTTGCGTCAGCTACTGCGGTGGACCTTGCCTTGGTTGCGCCTTCGGCGATCTCAGGTGGTGGCCCACCTGCATGGCATGCGCGGCGATCTGGTGTCCGCTCTGCATTCAGTATGTGTGCTGTTGGCAATGGGTCCATGACTGTTGCGCCTGCGGGCCGTGCCCAGGACCCTGACGAAGGGAGGACCTTATGCCGACATTCCGGTCTGCGATGTCCCGGCTCCGGAGGCGGACCCAAGAGGAGGAGATCGAGAGGAAGCATCCCGTGGGATCGCCTCCGTATCTCTTGAGAATGATTGTGAAATGAGGGCATCACCGCTGCAATCCTGCTCCTCAACGCGTTGATTGCAGCCATCGGCGCCGGATGGCCGGTGTGGCCCGTCCTTATTCCTGTTCCTGTTCGTGCTGGCGGCCTTCCCCTGCGCTTCGGAGGCGCCCATTGAGGATAGACCGCCAGCGTCATCGCGCTGCCCGCCATGGGATAGGGGATGCTGCTCGTCATCAGATGGACCCGCCAGTTCCACAGCGGCCTGGAGATGATCGCCATCCGCTCTGTGGGGATCCCCGTCAGTGCCTGGGGGATGGACCGCCGTCGGCCTCCGGCGTAGCCCGCCGCGGAGGCGGCGGGATCAACAGGGGCCGTCCGAAGCCCCGCGGATCAGCGCCTCCAGCTCCCATCTCCACGGCTGCCCGGGCTCCGGCACCATCACTCGGATGCCCGTTCCCTTCAGCTGCTCTTGGAACCAGCCCGGGTTCTCCGTGTGGATGGGGACGACGCAGTCCGGATCGGCCTCCTCGATGAACCGTATGAGGTCCTTCGCGGAGGCGTGCCCGGAGGCATGGAGCCCCCGCTGGTCCTCCGGCACCTTCCACCCACACTCCTCCACCGGCAGTCCCACATACCGCATCCCGAAGTGCTCCAGCCAGTTCCGCAGCCGCCGGAAATCCAGTCGGGACTCTTCGTCGAAGGCTTCGTGGCTGGAGTAGAGGTAGAGGCTGTCGAGGCGAGGCCGGATGCTCGGGAGATCCTTCAGATCGAAGAAGCTGAAGCACAGCACCAATTCGTCCTGGCGGCGGCCGACCTCTTCCGGTGAGATCAGGATGCTGGCGTGTCGTTCGTAGACCTCCTTCTCCCAGGAGCCCTGGCTGGCCTTGGGCTGGTAGTAGACGAGCACATCCAGCCCGGAGCCGATGGCGGGCAGGGACGGATCCGCCAGCCGCGCCGCATCCAGGAGGTAGGCGTCCTCGGCCTTGATGACGAGCTGACGGCCCGCAGCCCGCGCCGCGCGGTAGAAGATCTGCAGCCGCTCCAGGTGGCGGGGGCCGAAGTCCGCGATCACCAGCCCCCGCGCCTCCTTCAGGTGCGCCTCCACCCGCTCCGCCACCTCGGCCTCCGAGACCGCCTCTTCCTCCCGGCCGGCCCGTGTCCCCTCGCACAGCAGCACCAGAGGTCTGAAGTCCCGCAGAGCCCGGGCGAACTCCAGGCTTCGCCTGCCGTTCGTGCCGTGCAGCCGCAGATCCCCGGTGTAGGCCACGTGGACGCCGCCCACTTCCACCACGAAGCCGGCGGCCCCCAGGATGGAATGGTCCACGGGGAACCAGCGGACCCTAAACGGTCCCAAGGGCAAGGGCATCTCCGAGATCGGACGCAGAGGGGCAGACGCGAGCGGCCGACTCGAAGGGATTCTTGTCCAGAAAGGCTTCAACTCCACCCCTTCGGTCAGCGAGGAAGCGAAGACCATAAAGGGGCGCTGGCGCGCCGCGACCTTCTTGTAATTTCCGGTGCTGAGCAAACCGGTATCGGGATCCACCTCCTTGGGGACCGCATACACGATCTCGGATTCGAAGTCGGTCCGGCCTGTGTCCTGGATGGCCTTCATGATTACGGCGGACATGAGGGTGCAGGCGATGGGCACGTCCTCGCGGACAAAGGAGATATACCCGCAGTGGTCCATATGGGCGTGGGAGCAAAGAACCGCCGCCACCTGGACCTCGCGAAGGTTCTGGTATCCGGGAGCCCCCCGAAAGCGCTCCCACAGCTCCTCCGGGCAGTGTCCGGGGTGCATATCTTCACGATAGAGCCCTTCCAGGGGTGGCAAAAGCCCCATCGCCAGGGGGTCCAGCAGGCCGAAGGCCGCTCTGGGGTTGAGGTATTCTTCGTAGAACCGGCCCCGCCGCGCGTAGGAGACGCCGAAGTCCAGCAGGAGGGCCGTGTCCCCCTCCTGCAGGAGGACCTTGTTTCCCCCGATCTCCCCCACGCCTCCGAGAAGCGCCAGCGTCGCCATCGCTCTGATCGAACCCATCGGATCGGCCTCCTGAGGCCTCAGATGGAAAGGGAATACACCCGGGAAGCCCCAGACAAGGCTGGGCTACACCTCGAGTTCCACCCGCACTGGCCGCCGGCCCATTTCGAAGTCGAGCCACCGGGCCCGGACTTCCACGGCCCCCACGGCGAACCGGGATCGCACGACCCGGGCGCTTCCGGCGGGCAGCGCGCGGGGTTCTATGGGGATCCATCCGGACCGTCACACATTCGAAGGGCCCTAGAGGATCCGGCTCATCCACCCCGCTCGCGCGCCGCCCTCACCCCAGCAACCGGAGCAGCAGCTGGAGCGATCGCCAGTAGGCGCGGCGGAGCGGCCAGGGCCATTCCGGCCCGGGCAGCAGGGGCGGGAAGGCCCGCGCCCCACGCTCCCGCCACAGGTTGTCCCACCCGCTGGCGTCCCACAACAAGTCTGCCCCAGGCAGCCCCGCCGCGCGCGCCTTGGGATCCGGGTTGAACCCGTTGTTCGCCAGGACGTTGTCGTGGATCCAGTTGCGCTCCGGGATGGCCCCCACATCGAAGACCGTCCCCTTCGGGAAGACCTGATGCAGGCCGACCACCGCGATCCCCACTGTCGCGTTATCCCGGATCTCATTGCCCACGACCTCCGTCTCATCGGCCGCCATGATCAAAATCCCCGTCCCCGAGGGGACGTTCCCCACGATCGCGCCCGGCTTGGCGAAGTTGGGGCCATTGTTGCGAATGATCCGATTGCCGACGATCCGATTGCGGGAGCCAACCTTGGACTCGAGGTTCGGCAGGACGAAGACCAAAATGCCGGCCGTGTTGTCGTGGGCGTAGTTGTTCTCCACGGTGATGGCCACAGAGTTCTCCACCTCGATCCCGCTGACGTTGCCGTAGGCCTCGCTGTCCCGGATGATGCCGTTGCGGGATTGGCCGATGTAGATCCCCGTGTCCCACGCCCCCGTGGCCACCACCCGCTCGATCCGGATGTCTTCGCTCCCCACCGGATACACACCGTAGGCCCCCGTATTCTCGGTCACCACGTCCCGGATCACGACCCCACGCGCCCCTGGGACCACGATGCCGTTGTTCGTGTAGTTGCGCACGATGAGGTTCTCCACGGTGAAACCGTCCCGGGTCGCCACGATGCCATCCCCCAGCACACCCTGGCCGTCCAGGATCGGTCGCTCGCCGTCCCGGGAGATCCCGCGCAGGGCGAGGTTCTCCGTCTCCACCACCAGCGCCTCGTGGTAGACGCCGGGCTCAATGAGGACGGTGTCCCCCGGCCCCGTCCGATCCAGCACCGCCTGGATGGACTCCCCTGGGCGGACCACCCAGGTCTGCGGCGTCCGGGGCGGCTCCGGGGCCCCCTGGGCGCCGACGTTATAGCGGGCCGCCAGCGCCCGCCCCGGGTTCTCCAGCCGGGGAACCACCGGCAGGCCCGAGGGGACCGCGTCGGGGACCGGCGGGAGGGCGGATTCGTCCGTCAGGGCGTAGAGGAAGGCCACCAGGTCCGCCCGCTCCTCTGGGCTGAGGCGGAAGGGCTGGATCTTCGCGTCCAGGTTGGGAAGGTCTATCCCCCGGCCGCGGCCACCGCCGTCCTTGTAGAAGTCAATCACCTCCTCGAGGGTCGCGAAGGCCCCGTTGTGCATATAAGGGGCCGTCAGGGCGACGTTGCGCAGGGTCGGCACCTTGAAGGCCCGCTCGTCCCGGGGCGATCCAGTGACCTCCGCCCGCCCCCGGTCGGCGGGCATCCCTGGGAGATCCGGCACCCCGATCACCCGGAAGTCCGAGGAGCCGAACAAGGGGAGGGTGTGGCACTCAAAGCACCGGGTGCGCCCCGAGCGGAAGAGATTCAGGCCGCGGCGCTGGGCAGGGGTGAGGGCCGTAGGATCGCCGGCGGCGAAGCGGTCGAAGGGGGAGTTCCGGCTGACCAGCGTCCGCTCGAAGGCGGCGATGGCCTTCGCCACGTTCTCAACGGTCACCGCCGATCCATCCCGCCCTCCGAAGGCCCGATCGAACCGCCCCCGATATTCCGGGATGGCCCGCAACTCCTGCACCAGGCGCTCCGGCTGCTCGGCCATCTCCTGGGGATCCACGAGGGAGAGACGGGCCGCCTCCTCCAGCGACGCCGCCCGTCCATCCCAGAACAGACGCCGCAGGTAGCCGACGTTCCACAAGGTCGGCGCACCCCGCCGCATGGGCTTCCCGTCGGCGCCGATCGAGCGACCCCTCCCGTCGGTGAAGCCGAGATCGGGGTGATGGCAGGTCGCACATGACCGGGCGTTGTCGCCCGAGAGGATGGGGTCGTAGAAGAGCAGGCGGCCCAGCTCGGCTTTCTCCGAGGTCTGCGGGTTGTCGGGGGGGATGGGCATCGGGGGGAAGGGACGGCGGAGCGCCCCTGTCGCGCCGGGCATCCCATCGCTCAGGCCACCGGGGGGAAGATCCGGGGGAACCGGCCAGAACGCGGCGATCAGGAACAGCGCCAGCAGCGCCACCAAGACCGCCCCGCCTCCATATCCGACGATCCGCTTCATCGGTGGCCCCTCCAGAAGGAGATGGATCGGCGAAGGGAAGGATGGATCAGCGAAGGGAAGAGCTCAGCGGTCCGGCGGAGGCGCGGACGGAACGGGAGGCGGGCGCGTGCAGCGGACGATCCGCCGGACCCGGCGTTCGAACTCGCGGCGGGGCAGCAGCACGCGGCGGCCGCAGGTCAAGCAGCGGATCCCGATATCCGCCCCCACCCGCACCACCTGCCACTCTGTGCCCCCGCAGGGATGGGGCTTGCGCAGCTGCACCACATCATCCAGGTGGATCTCCAGCGGCATCGGATCGCTTCCCCCCTCGGGCCCGCGAGCGGGTCTCCGCCAGGAAGTGAAGTATAGTATTATGAACGTTCGGATGCACCGTGCCATCCATCCAGCCATTCCTGCAGCTGCTTCAGGGCCTCCGTGGGATCGCGGAAGTGGATCCCGTAGAGGCCCAGGGCACGGGCCGCCTGCACGTTCTCGGGGAGATCGTCCACGAAGGCCGCCGCCTCCGGCGCCACGCCCAGGCGCCTCAAGGTTAAGCGGAAGATCTCGGGGTCCGGCTTCATGCGCCCCACTTCGGCCGAGATCACCACCGCGTCGAAGAGCTCCAGCAGGCCCAGGCGCCGCAGGACCTCGCGCAGCCCGGACCAGGCATTGCTGATCAACCCCAGGGCGACCCGGCCCTTCCACCGGCGCAGGGCATCAATCAGGGGCTCGTTCAGGCGATCCCCGGCGAAGAAGCGATGACGCAGGCGCTGGATCGTCTCCGCCTCGCGGATTCCGAGGCGCTCCCCGATCGCCTGCCAGAACGCTGGCTCCGGGATCTCCCCCCGCTGGGCCCGCAGGGAGAGCTCGCTGGCGAAGAGCAGCGCCTCCAGATCTTCCACGGTCATCCTCAGCTCCTGGGCCAGGGCGGCCCGGGGCGCAGGATCCTCGGTGCGCACCAGCACCCCGCCAAAGTCCACAATGATGGCCCGCCGCATCCCTATACGCCTCCAGCGAATATCGTGAGAGCCGCCTCACCGTTCCGGAATTCATCGTCATTTCTTTCAATGACGACTTCCTCCTTCCTGCTTCAGCGACCCGTGACTCGTAGACCGGGCCTTGCCGCCCGTTCCGCCGTCAGAGGGATCTCCGCAGGCGTGACTTCCCGGGGAACTCCCGGTAGGGCCGTTGAGGACGGCCAGCCCGTGTTTCCGC
>FWWL01006901.1_pt1 | contig 15987 bp, 11 predicted proteins | sample 2228331 | NCBI WGS metagenome assembly FWWL01 (sample SAMEA103939775, study PRJEB20133) | metagenome
CTTGACCTGTCCCTAAGCTTCAACCCCTTCTCTTTTATTTATAATCTGCTTTAAACCCCTTTTGTATCTTGATATTCTTGGGTGAAGGAGAAAAGCCTTTTTGTCAGCAAGGATTTGAAATCAGTCTTTTGATTTTTTCTAATCTCAACATATTTATATTTTACACCTCCAAGATAAAAAATTTGTAAATATTTTAGGTGAGATATAACGAAAAAGAAAAAAAGGATGAAAAGTTTTTTAAAACTATCTTGCTTATTTATAATCTTTTTTCAGGATAAACTACTTAATTAAGTAATGACACAGGACAAAGATTTTGTCAAGAGGAAGAGATTTTTTTCCTGATTTTTCAAGAGTGTCTTTTATTCATGGAAATATCCAGATAATCCTATACTTAAAAATTGCAGAGTTACAGGTTAAACAAAACCGGAACAGAACTAAAACAGAACTGAAACAGAACCAAATCAAAAATATAAAAAATAGAATAGAGAAGATATTTTATTCTCAGCGAAGATCAATATTTTTCCCTTATTCTCTCTTTCAAGATGAAAGCTAATGTGTTGAATATGAAGGTTACAACAAAAAGGGTGAGTCCCACCGCAAAAATTGTTGAGTATTCGGTAGTTCCATGTGGGACATCCCCGAGAGCCACCTGAACTATATACGCTGTCATAGTTTGGATAGGCTCAAGGGGGTTGAAAGTGAGTTGTGTTAGCATACCTGCTGCGATAGCGACTATCATAGTTTCTCCTATCGCACGCGACATACCAAGAATATATGCGGCAGATATCCCAGAGAAAGCTGCGGGAATGACAACGGTGAACGCAGCGTAAAGACGTGTTGCGCCAAGAGCATATGCTCCCTCTCTCAAAGACTGGGGAACCGCTCTGAGGATATCTTCACTTATAGATGCAACATAAGGTAAAATCATAATTCCTATTGTGATGCCCGGCGAAAGAGCATTAAAACCCTGTATCGTTGGAAAGATAAAAGAGAGCTTTGGAGTGAGCCAGAGCAGAGCGAAATATCCATATACAACAGTGGGAATGGCTGAAAGAAACTCAAGAATTGGCTTTATTACTTTCCTTGTGAGTGAGCCGGCAAATTCACTGAGATAAATCGCCATGATAAGTCCAATTGGAACAGCAACAATAAGGGCTATCGTAGTAACAAGCAAAGTTCCCACCACCAGAGGTAAAATCCCATATTTTTTCGTTGCAAAAAGAGGTGTCCATTCCGTCCCAGTCAAAAATTCTTTCAAGTTCGCAACAGAAAAAAAAGGCATAGAATCACGAACAAGAACAAAAACTATACCAAATGTTATGAAGATTGAAAATATACCGAAAAACAAAAAAATGTATCGCGCAAACCTATCTACTATATGTCTCAGGTCCATAAAGATTAAGAAATCCATAAAGATTAAGAACCAAATCAGGGGTTAGCATGTCAGGCCCCCTTTGCTTTTTCTCCTCTACCCATCATATATATATCATATGACAGAGCAGAAACCACAAATATAGAAGAATATGTTCCGAATATAAGTCCAAATGCAAGGACAATTCCAAGGTCACGCAATACTTCTCCTCCGAAGAGAATGAGGCAAATGACAGGAAGCATTGTAGTCGCAACTGTCAATATTGTTCTTGGAAGTGTCTCAGTTATTGCCCTATTTATTGTATCTGCCCTCCATATTCCTCTTGCGAGCTTGAGTTTTTCACGCACCCTATCTGCTATTATGACGGAATCATTTACGGAGTATCCAGCGAGTGCGAGAAGCCCGGCAAGGGTTACTAGGGAAAGCTCTATACCAAATATGGACATCATCCCAAGCGTCAACATAATGTCATGTATGAGCGCAAGCGTTGCTCCGAGCGCAAAACGCCACTCAAACCTAAAAACAATGTATATGAATATCCCAAAGAGGCTGAGCAAAAAAGCATATATTCCCTTCTGCCTCAACTCACTGCCTACAACGCTTCCAACCATCTCAACCTTTCTGAGTTCAAATTTACCAATTCCGCTAAGATTTTCAGATAAGAATGTAGCAGCATCCTTTCCGACGGATTTCGCTTCATCAACGAAATCAAGAGGTAACCTTATAAGAAATTCATTATTGCCAGAGCTCTGTATAACAGCACCCGGAAGGGTCGCACGAATAATATCTACACTTGGAGAAGGCTCCGCGAACCTCACATCTGCAAGAAGTCCCCCCCTAAAATCTGTTCCAAGCAGAACTTTACCAGAAAGAGTCATAAAAGAAGAAAAGATAAATAAAACAGCGGAGAATATATAAGCTAACTTTCTGAACCTCAGGAAATCTATAATCTTACCACGCGGTAAGAAAGAGAAAAATTTGGGCGGAGATACCGGTGGTCTGACCTGTGGTCTCAAAGGAGGTCTCCTCGTGGTGGTTGTAGTGGGCATGGGAGATGATTGATAGACATCAGGAGAACGCCCAGCAGTAGTAGAAGAAGGAATACCCCCAACCCCCGGAGAAGGTATGTGCTCTCCCCTACCATCAACACCGGGGACTTCCGTGACCTTTCCTCTGTCTCCACTAATCTCTTTCTCTGCCCTAACCCCTCTCTCTTCCTTCCCCTCCTCTTTCCCAAATTCTTCAGATGTTTTCTCAATCTTTTCCTGTTCAATGCTCCTTTCTTGCCCAGAAGGAGATTTTAAAATCTTTTTCTTTATCTTTTTTTTGTCATCAGCCATATATATATCCCCCCTTATACTGAGAAAATTCTTCTTTGGTTGAGCCACTCAAGGAGCACCCTTGCACAGAAGACAGAACCATAAAGTGCTCCTAATATCCCTACAGAGAGGGTGAGAGCAAAACCCCTTACCGGTCCTGTTCCAAATTGAAAGATAAACAATGCAGCAATAAGAGTAGTTATATTTGCATCAAGCACTGTTCTCATACCTATCTTGTATCCAGACTCAACTGAGGGCTTTACCGATAGCCGCTTCAAAATCTCCTCCCTTATCCTCTCAAATATTATTATGTTGTTATCAACCGTCATACCGACCGTAAGAGCAATACCCGCTATTCCGGGAAGTGTTAAAGTAGCTCCAAAGAGAGAAAGGACAGCAAAAGTGAAAAGTAAATTTATGATAACTCCAACGGTAGCAACAAGGCCTGATACACGGTAGTAGATGCTCATGAATACAAAAACAAGCACTGCACCGAGCAGGGAAGCAATAGTTCCTTTTCTTATTGAATCCTCTCCAATGGATGGTCCTATGGTTCTCTCTTCCTCAAAATCAACCGGAGCTGGGAGTGCACCTGCGCGTAAGACTGCTGCAAGCTCACGCGCCTCCTGTATGGTAAATCTGCCCTCTATAGTCGCCACACCACCTGATATTCTCTCCCTTATCACAGGGGCAGAAAAAACCCTACCATCCAAAATTATGGCAAGACGTCTATTGACATTTTCCGCTGTTAGCCTATCAAATATATCTGCACCCTCAGAGTTAAATGCAACAAGAACATAAGGCTCATTGGTTATAGAGTTCATCCTCACGCGAGCATCACGGAGAAACTCTCCTGTCAGACGCGATATATCCTCAACAATATATGTTCTCCATGTATCTGTTCCCCTCTCAGACCTACCAATAAGTATCTTCCTTCCCGCAGGAGGAGATAATGAACTGACAAAGTTTTCAAAAAGCTCGTAATCCTTATCATACGTCCACAGAAACGTTACTGGAACACCATTGCGTCCCATATCTGCACTCTTATATATACCCTCAGGGGGCATAACAGAACCCAAAAAGTCATTTTCATCATCAACAATACGGAATTCCAAAAGAGCGGTTCTACCTATAAGACGCTTAGCTTGTGAAGGATCCTGCAAACCGGGTAGTTGAACAACAATCCTTGATTGACCCTGCTTGAATATCTGGGGTTCGGCAACTCCAAACTCATCCACGCGAGCCCGAAGAACTTCTAATGCCTGACTCACCGCAAATTCCTCTATCTCACGCCTATCATCCTCACGAAGCTCAATAACATCATACTCAACACCATCCACAAGTTCCTTACCCTTGTGTTCAAAAGACTCGAACTTTTTCTTCACCTCATCCAAAAATTCTGCGGGTGCATCAATAAATATCCTGGGGCCATGGTAAAGTATAGGTGATTTTTCAGTGAAAGAATCAGGATACCTATTTTTATACATTGAAAGTATTTCTCCTGCAACTCTCTCGACAAATTTCTGAGATGCGAGGTCACCGCGGACCTGCAACAGAAAATATGAGCCACCTCTGAGGTCAAGCCCTAATCTCAGACCTCTATACCATATAACAAAAGCAAATAATATCACTGAAAGGATCACAATAGCAAGGCGCCAGTTCATAAGACAAAATGCAATAGTAATAACAGAATAATCACATTCACAAATTACAGTTTAGTTTTGCCTTACGCTCTGTGCTGTATAAAATGCAATGAAGGATGAAGAAAGCTCAGAACTCACAAAAAGTAAGGAAAAATCTTGAATTTGATTTGGAATTTCTGCCGGGCTACTTGCCAGGATTTTAACCCAAATCAACTTCTTCAATACCTCATCGCAAGCCCAGGGTGTGCCCGGTGGGATTTGAACCCACGACCTCCGGATCCGGAGTCCGGCGTTCTTCCACTGAACTACGGGCACAAAACAAAAAAGAACATAAAAAAATAATTAAAGAATTACCTAAATTTTAACCGAATTTTCTCATTACATCAAAGGGCTTTTATTTTTATGTATTTTTTTCCTGACTTCAACTTTGTAATGTATAAAATATGCACTACAACATTTAAAAGAAAGGCAGGAGCACCTATCCACAGTAGAGAGCAAGAGAGTTATGGTTAGGCAGGTTAGGGTTAGGCAAGTTGGAAGTAGCCGGATAGGAGATAGGCGGATTGGGAGATAAGCGGATGAGGTTAGGCAAGTTAGGGTTGGGCAAGTTAGGGTTGGGCAAGTTGGGAGTGGCTGGATAGGAGATAGACAAGGGGGAGATAAGCGATTTGGAGATAGAAAATGTCGGGGAGCGAGCATGGGATAGAATGTTGGGGAGCGAGCATGGGATAGAAAATGTTGTAGAGAAACTCCGGGAAGCAGAGCAAGGGAGAGGAGAACAAGGGAAAGACAATCAAGTTGGGAATAGGCAAGTGAGAATTCCCTATTTGATGATATGATGGCAGGGAGATAAGCAAGTTGGGGATAAGTGAGAGTTGGACGAGCGTGAGATAGAGAGAAAGATTTATACAAGTTCCTTGACTATCTTGATGTATAATGGTAAAAATTTAGGTAATTAAATAAAAATAAAATTAATTATAATAAATAAAAAAATATACAAGTGATAAAATAATTCAAAAACAGAAAAAATATCGTTAACATAACAAAGATTAAAATTATAAAGTATTATTTTAAAGATATATGTCCATAAAGATCGTTGCCTTCTTGATCGGTTTCAACCTCACACCTCAATGGTATAAAACTGAAACTACAAAATTCGTGATATATTTTCACAGCGGACTTGATAAAGTAGCGGAAAGGGTCGCACAAATCCTTGAATACGATGTTTATCCACATGTGACAGGAATACTCAAATTCCCTCTTGAAAGAAAAACACATGTCGTAATTGCAGATATAGACGACATAGGAAATGGTTTTGCAGTTGAACTATTTGACCAGATATTTATCCTTACCTCAGATATATACTACATACCATTGAGGGGTAGACATCCGTGGCTCAAAGATGTCCTCACTCATGAATTCACACACATAGTAGCACTGAGGAAAGTAAAAAAAACTCCACAATATGTTCCCTCAGTATTGATATCGGGTGGGATATTCTGTGTCTTAACTCGGATATGCTCACTCGGTAACCTTGAAGGTAATCCGACACTCATAGGAGGATTCGTCTTAGGTGCTCCCACCTACTCAGAACCAGCATACTTCACGGAAGGAATAGCTCAGCTCGTCACAGCTGAAAACGGATACGATGCTCTTGATTCCTACAGAAACATGATATTAAGAACTCTTTACTATCACGGAAAGCTTTACGACTTTGATAAACTCTGGAACTTTGCGGATAAAAGAGCTTGGGAAGGTGAGATGGTATATAACCATGGTTTTTCATTTCTCACATTTATAAAAGAAAGGTATGGATGGGAAGCGATATTGCGCGTAATGGAGCGTTCATCAGAATTCTTTAATTTCTCATATAAGTCCGCCTTCTCGGAAGCAACAGGGAAAAAATTTGAAGAACTTGTGAGCGAATGGAAAAATTGGCTTGGTGAAAAATACAAAGACGAGATCCAAAGACATGAACAGAACAAAAATATGGTCGGTGAACTCGTTCCACTGCAGAGCGAAAAAGTAGGACTGTACAAAAAGAAAATATATTGGGTCTCTCAACCAAAAACATATAGAGAAGGGCTAATGGTTATACAAGATCGGACATTAACATACTATCCAAAAGAAGGGGAACCCATCAAAATACACGGAGAAGTTGTAAGCTATGCTGTTTCAGGAACTAAAATCGCAATCTCATATACAAAACCAACAAAAAAATTTATGTTCTTCGCTTCAATTCCCGAAACATATTTTGAACTCGCAGTAGGAAATATAGAAATAAAAGAAGAAAAAGAACAAATAAAGAGAATAAAAATAGAGAATAAGAAAGTCATAGCAAAAAGAGCTTCCTTTCCCGATTTCTCTACAGATGGGAGAAAAATAGTATATATAAAAAATGAATTTGACTCACGAAACATCTTTATATATGATTTTGAGGAAAAACGGGAGGAAAGAATAACTGATTTTCACAATGGAGAACAATTTGTATTCCCAAGATTCTCAAAAGATGGAAGGTTCATAGTAACAGCATATTTTGATGGGAAAAAACAAGACATAGTTCTCATACAAGCGTCCGCCCGCAATATAAAAAGTGAAAGTGAACTTATATTCTTAACATCAGACGAAGCAGAAGATAGAGACCCTGTCTTTCTCAACGAAAGACAAATAATGTTCGCATCAGACAAAGACAATGTCTTCAATCTATATGTAAAAGATATAGAGACAGGAGAAACTGAAAAGATAACCGAGGAAATATCAGGCGCACTCTTTGCGGATGCAGACCAAAAATTCATACACTACATTTCATTTGAGCCAGATGGATTCAGAGTAAGAAGGATTACAAGAAACACAAAAACAAAAAATGAATTAAATCACAAGACAGAAAATGTTGAGCAAAATTTAAAAACAAATGAAATCCTAAAAACAAACGAAATACAAAAATCAGACGGAAACACACCGGAAGACGGCAAAGCACAACAAAAAAAAGAAAGTGAGAGCATAACAAATACAAAAAGGAATTATAAGAAAGCAAAATTAGCCGAGCTTTCCAAACCAGTATTTTTACCGATAATAGGATTAACTCTCACTCCATTTCTAACCGGTTCTTCAACCGACTTTTTTATCCCTCTTGACATATTTGGGTTTTCCTTTGAGGGATTTTCATTTGACAGGCTTGGAAGATTAGAACTTGTGGGAAGCGGATTTCTGGGACTAAAAGGCTCATTCTCAATTGGGACATCACTCAATTCATATCATTTTTCGGGTTTTATTCCCTCGCTATTTGCACGCTTTTCAAGAATAAAAGCAGTTCCAATAAGCGGAGAAACAGAACTAACATCACAAGGCTATGCAATAAATTACTTCATATTCGGACCAAATATATTTATTCCTTTAATATATGGCAGAGGTCCATACTTGATAATGAACTTGGGAGGATATGGTTACATTTACGGAATGGATGTAAATATCGGAGGCTTGACTCCTACTTTTCTTGGTCTCAGAGGAAACCTGAACGCAAATTCTCTTGGCGCATATATATCTATATCCGCTGGACAATCTTTCAAACTCCCAGTAGGTTCAATAAGCTTATCCGCTTCTGTGCTCCCGATTTTTATAAAAACATCTCTGGACATAAGTGAGAGGAGTTTGGGAACAACAATTTCCAGCGAGCAAACAGAATACACAGCAATACTGAACATAAAATCACTTTCCATACTCTATTCTTTGCCTATATCAGAAAAGCAACAAGTTATGCTCGGTGTATTAGGTCAAGTAGGGTCTGCAACCCGAGACATTGAAATAATAGATGAATTCCCAGGAGTGTATCCCGGCTTTCTTCAGGTATTCTATGGGGAACTCTTCGCAGATATAACCAGTATTCTTTGGATAAATATCTGGCAAGGATATATACCAATTTTTGAAACAATAGCATTACATGGAATATCACTCATTGGTTTTCTCTCAACATTCAGGTTCGCCCAGGGGGGTTCTACGGAAGATTTTCTATTTCCGGTAAAGCTTTTTGAGGACATAAAAATTTGCGCAAAAGATAATTTCCTATGCTCTGCAGGAACCGGTATGCAAATAGCATCATCAATATTTTACAGATATAGTCTATCTTTTCAGTTTATAGTAGCTAAAGGAATACCAGACCCGCTTAATGCTCCTTTCAGAATATACTTTGGAATTGGAATAGGTCTATAACTACAATCTATAATAACAAAAAATAATAAATAAATACAAAATACAATTTTATTTATTGTATGCTTAAATCTACCTATGTATCATTCTTTAATGCTCCTGACAAGATTCAAAACATATGCAAATATACCTATTCCAAGTATGAGGAAAAGAATGAGCACACCCCCCGAAATGAGCAAATTTTCCCATATGTTGGAAGTTTTTGGAACTTGACCTGAGACGGAGCAATAAGGACAAGCCATAAATCTGTAAAACTCATTTAGCAAAAAGAAAAGAAAGTAAGAAGAAGAAACAAAACACATACAAAAATATTACATATATAACCTCAATGAAAAAGAAAAAGCAGAATTCTCTTTGAAGAAACCAAACAAAGAAACATCATCCCCTGATAAATTGATCAACCCCAATGAAAGCTCAATTATATCCCTTGGTTTCCATGTAGCAAAAACAGAGAAGACAGAACTTCTTATATTTATCTTATCTGACGGAATGTCAAGTGCCAAATTTCCGAGGATTGAGAGATTTTGAGTTCCCAAGTAAAACTCATATCTTGAAGTGATAGTAGGTAGAGCGATTCCGTTGCTGATGAGCATCAACTTTTGCTGAGGTGAAATTTTCACTATCCCCCGAATTCCGGGGATCAGAAATAAATTTGGTATTACCTCTCTTTCAATATCTAATGAAATAGAAAGGATGTTGAACTCTCTTATGAAGAGATTTTCATCGGGTATGTTAGCGAGAAGATATAATGCCACATCTCCTTTGATAAGATATCCAGAAATATCATATGCCCCTCCTCCTCCGAGCATATAGTATCTTTTTGGCAAGAGTTTTACGAAGCTTTCACCGCGCTGGACCGGCTCAAGAAACTCAAGAGCGCTTACATCAAATTTCTGAGAGAGTGTTCCGGGAGTTCTCGCAAAATCCGCAACGAAAAGTTCATCAAAAAATGGAACAGGGAAAACACTGTAACCCGTGTATGCGGCAGTAGAATAAGTGAGCACTCCAACCCTTGATGAAAAATACAAACCAAGAGCGAAACTCATCAGAACATCTTCTATATCCGAAGGGTAAGCCTTAACTACAGGGTTGATCTGCCCATCCACAATAGTTTTGAGGTTCGTATCATTTTTATCTCCCTGGAAAGCAGAATTAAGAGCTCCCCAGTTCAAAAGAGCCCAATCTCCACCTATATCTTTAAAAAGTGGTGGTGTAAAAAATGGCTCATATATAAATTCAATTGAGTTGTTTCCGAACGTGCGGAGGAAAGAGATAACGAAGGAAGGATTTTTAGTAAAGCGCGGCTCATTGAAAAATCCCTCTGTGAAATCGGGTCTATTCACAACATCAAGCGGAGAGCCATCGGTATTTCCCCAGCTTATAATCTTTTTCCCGACAGAGAGTATGCTCTCCTCTCGAAAATACGTGATATAAAGCTCATGAATTCTGAGTTCCTGCTCAAACCTCGGGAATCCTCCGAAAAAATAGTTGATATCAATCTTTCCTGAAAAAGTAATACCGAATCTCCTGTTCTCTTTCGAATATTCAAAGAAAAAACGTTGTCTAAAATCTGATATATCTTCAAAACCATTTTCCTTTTTCAGGTCAAAAAAGAACCTTGTGAGAGAGTAAAATGTTTGTCCCGACGCTGAGGACAAAAAATGGATAAAAAAAATAAGGAGAAAACACAAAGCTACCATTTTCCAAGAAAGCTTTCAGAAAAATACCTTGATGGTATATCTATTTCAACTTCTATACTTTCTACTATCATTTGTGTCTCATCACCAGTCCGAACGTTTCTTACAAAGGTGTTGAAAGGAATTATATATTTTTCCTTTACCTTTCTGGATTCGTTCTCAATGACCTTGAGAAGCTCGCCCTCCATATCATAAAGTTCTGTCTTCGCAATAGAAAAATCTTCTTTTCTTACCCAGATAATAGCCTTTGAATACTGAGTTTCAACTCCTTTTTTCGGAGTTGACTGAACGACATAATATTGGTCATCTTCACTTACGAGTTTGTGCTCAAAATCGTCAACTTCTCTCCTTTGCATGTCTTCATAGGTCAGCTCACTTCCCATAAAAGAAGTTTTTTTCTGCGCACCCGCTATCCTTCTTACCTTTTTCAGTGAAGGAAGGTAGAGAAACTGAGCAGTATCTCCCTTTTCAGATATTTGGAGGAAGGCAGTATCTTTTACGTCTTGAGGTTCAAGGAACTTCATTACCGATTTTCTTCTTTTTCCGTCATCCTCAGTGTATACAATAAGTTTTCTTTCGCGAGTATCTCCTCCCTTTTTTATAATCATTTTCACACTGCTTTGAGATGTTCTTGGTATGGGGAGTCCATCAACCTTTCGCATTATCTCCTCACCAGTCAATGAAATAAATAAAAACAAAATAAGGTCAGAGACAAGCATAAAATAATTTTGCTTATCAAAATTTTATTTAAGAAATCAATCAATCTTTTTTTTTCATCTTTTTTCATTTCTTTATACTACTTTGATTTGAGCTTACTTCCAATTTCTTTCTGTATTCCGGATTTTAGCCTACCCTCCATCATTAGCTTGAGAAGATGTCGCCAACCAAATATGAGTGGGAATTTCCTATCAAGATACGTTATATTTATTTGCTCGCCTGCCTTTTTCGCTTTTCTCTCAAGATACTTACTGTATCCTTTGAACGTCATCAGCCCCTTTGGCCATCTCATAACGCCACGTCTTGCAGAGACTTTCAAGAACTTTATGACCTCCTGCTTTGATGGAACCGGATTACCAACAACAGCCCATGTTCTTGAAATCGGACGCTCCGACCTATCTATTTCAATAACTACCCCCTCATTTTCCAAAAGATATTGATTGAAAAGCTCCCAATAAACTCGTATATAAAAATCACGAAAGGCAAGAAAAATTTTATCTAATTTTTTCGGGTCTTCTATTCTCACCTCACCTTTATAGCTGAGAAAAAGCGTTTCAGCTATGAGATCTTCAATATTGAATTTTTCTCTTTCGTCAAGGAGCGGTATGGTGTATGTGAGACAAAAATATGCAGCATCAAGCATGAGTTCAGCAAGTTTCCTTTTCAGGGAATCATTCTTGACAAATGAGAAATGAACTCGCTTTGAGAATCTACCTACTATGTAAATTTCTGGTGGGTCGATTATATATCTTTTGAAATCCCGCAGTGTTATTATGTTGTATTTTGCAGCTCGCACTTCGCCATCGAGCTCCACCTCAGCAAGATAGACAGAAGGAGGCAAAATCCTGTTCAAAATTATATGCAAAGGAGAGCTATGCACCTTCTCGTAATAATCAACAATAACATAAAAGTCATATATAGCATCAGTATCCACCTCAAAAAGGCGCGAACCATAAAAAAGAACAGCTAAAAGAGAATCACCAAACTTCTTTACAAAAAAATCAGAGAAAGCTTGAACAAAAGGGTCGTGATGAGGTAGATGAGAGAACTCAGATATGACAAAATCAATCAAAGAATATCTATACTCCATAAAAGAAAATAGAAAATAATAGAAAATTAAAAAAGTTAAAAAACAACTAAAAAAATCATAATTGATCCACTGAAAGAAAATCTTCTTCTTCGGCAGGAGTAGATGGAGTCTCTTCGATTTTCTCCCGTGTTTGTTCTGCTCCAATCCCTACTTCTTCAGTCCCTACCCGTTCCCCAATCCCTACTTCTTCAGTCCCTACCCGTTCTTTGGACACACCAATTTCTTCGGACACACCAATTTCTTCTTTTTCAATGCCCACCACTTCTTCGGTTCCTATCATCTCTTCCACCCTACGCTCTAATTTTATACTCCCCGCTACTGCATCCAGATTTTTCTCCTCAGAGGTCCGTATGCCAAACTCTTTCAAAACATCCCTTACTATGTCATTAAGCTCCTCACGCAATTTAAAGAAATTTTTCTCAAGCATGTCTATACGGCCACTTTCATCTTCGAGTTTACCCTTAAATTTCAGCAAATCCTCATCGATTTTCCGAGCGGATTCTGTCAATTCAGTTAGCCTCCCTGCAAGCTCGTTCAGCTTACCTTCAAGCTTAACAATCCTGATATTTATATCACCAGTAATAGCTTTGCTCTCACCAATAATTTGATCAACGGAGATATTAACATAATTTAAAATCTCATTTTTTAGTTTTCTCCCAAATTCATCTATATTCCCCTTCAATTCGTCTCTGAGGGATGATATCCTGTTCTCTGGGGAGAATTTTTCTTTCATTTCCGCCATTATTTTTCTCTCGATAAATTCATACACTTCCGATGTGATACGTGAAATTATCTTTTCGGCTTCGGGCACTTCCTCAATCTTCCTTTTGAGCTCGGAAATAAGAGAAGATATTTGTCGCACGTAAGATTGAGCTTCATCCTTTATTTCCCTAACACTCTCGAACATCTTTTTCACATCTGAAAAGAGCATAACTATATCATCCATAAATTTAGAAGCTGTGCTCTCAGCCCATCCGAACACTATATCTCTTCTCTCATCGGAAACCTCAGTATCTTCAACTATATAACCTTCCTTTATATGTCCTTCCTTCTTTATATGTCCTTCCTTCCCGCCTCCCCCCCTCTCATACCTGCCTTCCCCCTTTTCAACGGTGCCCCTGACTTGCTCTCTTGCCTCGTCCCCCACATCCCTCACAAATCCACCTGCCTTCTCATCAACCTCTACCCTTGTTTCAACTTTCATACCTTTGAACTCATCTATTATCTGCATAAGCTTCCTTGAATCAACAGGTTTTGTAATGTATGCATGGATTCCGAGTTCTTCCATAAGTTCAACATCAGGCTTTTCAAGGGCACTGATGAGTAAGATAAACTTTGCTCCTTTTAACTTTGGTTTCATTTTGCGTATGAGAGAATATCCATCTTTTTCTTTTTCAAATTTTGTGTCTATAAGTGCTATGTCTGGTTTCTCATTTGCCAGTATCTCTTTTGCTTCCTCAGGAGAGTTAGCCACTAAAACCTCATATCCCTCATCCTCAAGGGCAATCTTTACAACCTTCGTGACAGTTCTGTTATCATCTGCTACAAGAATCTTCATTAAAAAAAATTTAAAACATATCTAAAGAAAAATTGGTCAATATGTAAAGTTTTCAGATTTCAAAGCTGGCAAAAAAATTATTCAACAAGCTCAAAAGATAAAGTATCTACGACAGGGTTAGAAAATATATCATGCAAAATATGGTCCGGCTTTCCTTTCATCTTTATACGGAATGTCTTACCAACTCTAACATCAACAACGTCATATCCGAGTTTCCTTAACCTATCCCCAATAGCTTTTCCTTCCGGATCAAATACCTCGTCTTTCTTCCTCACCTCTATCTCAAATGGGAGAGAAAACGTTCTGTCAAATAAGGCATTAATATATTGCGGTTCGACAATCTTCAATTTTTTTGATATGGTCTCAGCAATTTTTTTGTCTTCCTTCTCAACGAGTGCGGTAAGTGCGGAAATGAAATCTTCACTTCTCCCCTCCACAACATCAAAAGAAGCTTTCTGAACAAGCCTATATGCACTTTCTCTATCCATTCCGGCGACAACAAGCTCAAAAAGAGCACGTGAAGAGAGGATAAGTCCTCGAGACAATCTTAGGTTCTCTTCTATTTTCTTTTCGTTTATGTATATTCCTTCGAGAAGAGAACGAAGACGAACGAGCGCAAAATCGGAAAGTATACAGACCTGAGGAAATATAATCCTCTCAACAGAAGAATGTGATATATCTCTCTCCATAAGAAGTGCTATATTTTCCAAGGCAGATAAAACGGAAGTTCTTATCACCCTTGCTATACCGGTGAGGTTCTCTGAAAGAATAGGGTTTTTTTTGTGTGGCATAACAGACGAACCCATTTGCTCTTCCCCGAAAGGCTCCCTCATCTCATCTATTTCAGTCAACTGATATATTCTGAGGTTCAAAGCAAGCCTCTCTATCGCCCCCGCAAGGAGGGAAAGCATAAGGATAAAGAAGGCATATCTGTCACGCGGAACGACCTGCGTAGAAACAGGTTCCGCCTTCAGACCAAATTTTGAAAGCACATGCTCCTCAACCTCAGGCGGAACAGTGCTATACACTCCAACAGCTCCAGAAATTTTACCAAAACTTATCTCGCTTTCCGCTTGAATTAACCTCCGCCTGACCCTCCTGAACTCAGCATAATGAGAGAGAAATTTCATACCTAATGTTGTTGGCTCGGCATGAATGCCATGAGTTCTACCAACAGCAACAAAATCCTTATACCTCTGAGCAAGTTCAAAAAGTGCATCCTCAACCCTCTCGACTTCCTCTTGCAATAGCTTACATGCCCTCTTGAGCTGTATAGAGAAAGCGGTATCCATTACATCCGATGATGTTATACCGAGATGAACAAATCTTGCTATACTCTCTGGCAGTTTTCTCTCAAGAACCCTTATAAAGGCTGTCATTTCATGGCGTGTTTTCATTTCTTCCTCCGCAACCTCATCTGGTGATATTGATACACGCTTTATCTTATCAGATACACCACGAGGCACAACCCCCACCTTCTCCCATCCCTCAACAACTGCAGATTCTATATCCCTCCAGAGGTTGTACTTTTCTTCATCACTCCACAGCCTTATCATCTTATCGCTCTTGTATCTTTTTACCCATCCAAGCATACAAAATTATAAAATAAGCAAACAGATCAACCTTTTCACAAATTACATCTTTTTAAATTCTTTTAAATCAATTTCTAAATCAATTTTCAAGCTAATATCCATTTTTTAATTACCTAAATTTTAACTGAATTTATATCGGGCTTATTTTTAATGGTTTATGTATTTTCTCTTGACTTTTTGTAATATGTACTACAAAATTTGAGGGCAAGAGCGCCAGAGCAAGTGGATTAGTTAGGCAAGTTAGGGTTGGGCAAGTTAGGGTTGGGCAAGTCGGGAGTGGACGGATGGAAGATAGACAAGGGGAAGGATAAGCGAGTGTGGGATAGAAAATGTTGGGGAGCAAGTGTGGGATAGAAAATGTCGGGGAGCGAACATGGGATAGAAAATGTTGGGGAGCGAGCATGGGATAGAAAATGTTGGGGAGAAACTCCGGGAAGCAGAGCAAGGGAGAGGAGAGCAAGGGAAAGATAATCAAGTTGGGAATAGGCAGGTGAGAATTCCCTGATGGAGTTGGGGATATGCAAGTGAGAATTCCCTGATGGAGTTGATGATATGATGGCAGGGAGATAAGCGAGTCCGGGATAAGTAAGAGGTGGACGAGGGAGAATGGGTAAAAATTCAGGAAATTAAATAAGACTGCTTTGTCGCGAACAGGATTTGAATAGATTGAAAAGAAATAAAAGTATCGTGAAGGTGGGGAGTCGTGGATATACAACGCTGTGGGGTATAAGAAGTTTTCGTGTGCATACGAAGCTTTGAGGTGCCTGCAAACCTTTGAGAGAAGAGCTTATGATGG
>FWWL01006902.1_pt1 | contig 15985 bp, 14 predicted proteins | sample 2228331 | NCBI WGS metagenome assembly FWWL01 (sample SAMEA103939775, study PRJEB20133) | metagenome
AAAAGTAAGAGCGGATGGGAACAACATGGCTCTTTCCATTTCATAGCCTCCCTTGCCCTCCAAAAAACTGCAAAAGAGTAATAGCCGTCCCTCACCCAGAGCTGTGGAAAAGATTTTCCCCTGTCTGTGATTGGTAGCAAGGGATTACTGAAAAATTCCTTGACTTTTTGGCGTCAATACCCCCCATCTCATATTCTCATTTTATCTCCCAATTCGAAAAAAAATCCCCCCAAAATATAGACAAAAATCTCAAAACGATGTATAATACAGTCAAATAAAATCCGGGAGGAAAGCCTCTATGGAAGGAAAACTCAAAGAACTCACCCAGAAGATCTACAACGAAGGCCTCGAAAAGGCCCAAAAAGAAGGCCAGATCATCATAAAAAAAGCCGAGGAAGAGGCAAAGCACATTGTTGACAACGCCAAAAAAGAAGCCGAACATATCCTCCGCAAAGCAGAGCAGGAGGCAGAGCAGCTTAAACAGCGCACCCTCTCCGAGGTCAAGATGGCCTCAGACCAGGCTATGGCCAGCCTCCGCCAGGAGATTACCCGTATGCTGACTGAGTCCGTAATCAAACCAGGTATCAAGGACACCCTCGCAGACGAAAACATCGTTGGAGAGATGATCCTCGCCCTCGCTCAGAAGTGGTCACCCGATCAGGGGAGTCTTGATATCGCTGTTGTTCTCCCGGAGAAGCAAAAGGACAAACTCATCTCTTGGTTCAAAGCCAGAGCAGGCAAGCTCCTCGAAAAGGGTATGGAACTCCGCTTTGAATCCCGCATGGAGGGAGGCTTCAAGATCGGTCCCAAGGACGGATCGTTTCTCCTCTCCTTCACCGAAAAAGACTTCGCCGAGTTCTTCCAGTCGTTTCTTAAACCACAGTCCAAAGAGATCCTCTTTGGGGGCAAGTAGTGCAGTACTACTATCTCGTCTCGAGCTTTCATGATATTGTGCTCGACACAGAAAAAATCGGCAACACCCTCGAAGAGGTCTGGGACCTCTGTCGGGAAGAGATGACAGATGAGGATTTTGAGGGACTTCGGCAGCTTTTTCTCTTCAACGACATCGCCAACGCTGCCAATTATGGCAAGCCAGACTACACCTATCGTTACCCCGCCTACTACACCCAGGAAGAATTCGAAGAAAACATGAAAGATAGCGATAGCTTTCTCCCATTCCTTGCTGAATACTGGTTCGCTTATAACAATGATCGTCGTCTCTATCCTGAGTACCTCCCCGAAGAGGAGCTCACCATTCTCCTCTATGAGCATCTCGACGATTTTCGCGATCCCTTTGCTCGGGAGTACTACCAGTTTGAGGCTCATCTTCGTAACATCAAGGCAGGGCTTGTCGCCCGTCGTTTCCACAAACCAATGGAGCGTTCCATGCTCCCTGTAGGGGAGTTCTCCGACCTGATGAGGCGGAGCTCTTCACCAGATTTTGGCGTGGGAGGAGAGTTTGACTTTATCGAAAGAGCGGCCCAACTGTATGAGAGTGGACGTTTGCTGGAGATGGAGCTTTTCTTTGATGAAATGAAGTGGAAATGGCTGGAGGAGCGCGCCTCACTGGAGATGTTCTCCGCTCATGATGTGTACAGCTATGTAGTACGACTCGCGATGGCTACACGCTGGCTTGAACTCAGTGCCCCCGAGGGCAAACAAAAACTCGAAAAACTTGTCTCATCCATAGAGTCCAAGATAACCTTTTCACATGAATTCGACATCCACAAGGGGAGGAAATAATGGTCAAAGGAAAAGTAAAAGGTATTATTGCCAACCTGGTCTCGGTTGAAGTGGATGGTCCTGTAGCTCAGAACGAGATCGCCTTTATTAAGATGCCGGATGCCAGTTTGATGAGTGAGGTGATCAAAATCACTGGCAATATCGCCTATGTACAGGTTTTTGAGTCCACCCGTGGACTCAAGATAGGCACAGAGGTAGAGTTTGCCGGTCACATGCTCGAGGTAGAGCTTGGACCCGGTCTTCTCTCCAAAAACTTCGACGGTCTCCAGAACGACCTCGACAAAAAGGAGGGGATTTTCCTCCGCCGTGGCGAGTACACCGAACCCCTTGACAAGGAAGCAAAGTACGACTTCAAGCCCCTCGCTAGGGTTGGGGATAGTGTTCAGGCAGGCGACTGGCTCGGTTCCGTCAAGGAAAACTGGATCGACCACAAGATCATGGTGCCCTTCAAACTCGAAGGCAAATGGAAAGTAAAATCCATCGTCTCCGAGGGGAATTATCGTGTCAAGGACACTATCGCCGTCCTCGAAAACGATGATGGCGAAACCACCGAAGTCACCATGGTCCAGCGATGGCCCGTCAAAAAAGAGATTCGCTGTTACCGCGAAAAACCACGCCCCTTCAAGGTTCTTGAAACAGGGGTACGTATTATTGACACCTTTAACCCTATGGCAGAGGGAGGGACAGGATTCATCCCTGGGCCTTTCGGATGTGGTAAGACGGTGCTCCAGCACGCCATCTCCAAGAACGCCGAGGCAGACCTCATCCTCATCGCCGCCTGTGGTGAACGTGCCAACGAGGTGGTGGAGATCTTTACCGAGTTCCCTGAACTCATCGATCCCCGTACGGGACGCAAACTCATGGAACGTACCACCATCATCTGTAACACCTCCAACATGCCTGTAGCAGCCCGGGAGGCTTCGGTATACACAGCCATGACGATCGCTGAATACTACCGCAACATGGGGCTCAAGGTGCTCCTCCTCGCTGACTCAACCTCCCGATGGGCACAGGCTCTCCGCGAGATGTCCAACCGTCTCGAGGAACTTCCCGGACCAGATGCGTTCCCCATGGACCTGCCAGCCGTGATCTCCAACTTCTACGCCCGTGCAGGGGTCGTCTACCTCAACAATGGTCAGACAGGTTCTGTGACCTTTATCGGAACGGTATCTCCCGCTGGTGGTAACCTCAAAGAGCCTGTGACAGAGTCCACCAAAAAGGCCGCCCGTTGTTTCTACGCTCTGGCACAGTCACGAGCAGACTCCAAGCGTTATCCAGCCATTGATCCTATAGATAGTTATTCCAAGTATCTCGAATACCCTGAGATTCAGGAGTACCTCAACAAACGTCTCGGTTCAGACTGGGTTTCCAAGGTGTACAACGCCCGCAACTGGACCCTCCGCGGCAAGGAAGCCTATGATCAGATCACCATTCTCGGTGATGATGGGGTACCAATTGATTACCACGTCACCTACTGGAAAGCAGAGACCATCGATTTTGTACTCTACCAACAGGATGCCTTTGATGAGATCGATGCTATCACGCCTCTGGAACGTCAGAAGTACATGCTTGATCTCGTCACCGAGATCCTCGAAAGTGAATTTGAATTTACCTCCTTTGAAGAGGTTGGTTCCTACTTCAAACGGCTTATCAATATCATGAAACAGATGAACTACAGCCCCTTCAAACAGGAGAAGTTTTTGCAGTACGAGAAGGAACTCCGTGAAGCTATCGCAGAAAGGAGGAAAAACGCATGAGCGGGCAAGCATTTCAAAAGATCTATACCAAGATAACCAAGATCACCAAAGCAACATGTTCTCTCATAGCTGAGGGTGTGAGTTATGAGGAGCTGGCGTACGTTGATGGCAAGCCAGCCCAGGTGGTAAAGATTCAGGGCAACGAAGTGACCCTCCAGGTTTTCCAGGGGACAGCCGGCATCGGAACCAATGCCGAGGTTGTTTTCACCGGATCCCCCCCAAAACTCAAGGTCTCTGATCAGCTTGCCGGGCGTTTCTTCAACGCGTATGGTGAGCCAATCGATGGGGGACCTGAAATCGAAGGAGAGGAACGAGAGATCGGTTCTCCTTCAGTGAACCCTGTCCGACGAAAACAACCCTCCGAACTTATCGCGACAGGTATTGCTGGCATTGACCTCAACAACACCCTGGTAACCGGACAAAAGATTCCCTTTTTCGCTGATCCTGATCAGCCCTACAACATGGTGATGGCCAATGTAGCCCTCCGGGCCAAGGCGGACAAGATCATCCTCGGGGGTATGGGATTGTCAAACGATGATTACCTCTATTTTAAGCATCTCTTTGACAACGCCGGGGCCCTCAACAAGATCGTCTCCTTCGTCAACACGACTGACCAACCACCCGTGGAGCGACTCCTCATCCCCGATATGGCACTCACAGCAGCTGAGTACTTTGCCGTAGACAAAAACGAAAAAGTCCTCGTGCTCCTCACCGATATGACCCTGTTTGCCGATGCTCTGGCCATCGTGTCCAACAAGATGGACCAGATTCCTTCCAAGGACTCCATGCCAGGGTCTCTCTACTCCGACCTCGCCAAAATATACGAGAAAGCCGTTCAATTCCCATCGGGAGGTTCGATCACGATTATCGCGGTGACAACCCTCTCTGGTGGAGACATCACCCATGCTATTCCGGACAACACGGGATACATTACCGAGGGACAGCTCTTCCTCCGCAAAGATAGCGATATTAACAAGGTGATCGTGGATCCGTTCCGCTCACTCTCCCGTCTCAAACAGCTCGTGATAGGAAAAAAGACACGTGCAGATCACCCTCAGGTAATGAACGCCGCTGTCCGTCTCTACGCTGACGCAGCCAACGCCAAGACCAAACGAGACAACGGTTTCGATCTCACAGATTACGATGAACGATGTATCCAGTTTGCCCGTGAATACTCAGAGAAGCTTCTCGCCATTGATGTCAATATCGCCGTGGATGAGATGCTTGATACCGCATGGGAACTTTTTGCCAAGTACTTTAACCGCAACGAAGTAGGTATCAAACAAGAATTCATGGACAAGTACTGGAAAGGAAAATAACCTATGGCGATCAAGTATCAGTTTAACAAGCTGGCCATGCAGGCCATGCAGAAACAGATCAAGATCCGCCAGAATGCCTTGCCTACCTTGAAGAGCAAGGAAACCGCCCTTCGTCTCACGGTGAAACATCTCAAAGAAGAAAAGGAAAAAATCACCGCTGAGTTCAACCGTACCCTTGCTGAGATGGAGGCAAACATCAGGTTGTGGGTCGAGTTTCCCGAGCTTCTCGTCATGCTCGAAGAGGTGATCATCAATACGCAAAAGATCGCCGGTGTCAAGACCCCCGAGTTTTCTGATGTAAAGCTCAAGGCAGAGCCCTATTCACTGTTTCTTACACCGATGTGGTACACCGAGGGGATCAGCCAGCTTGAGAAACTCGCGCGTATCCTCTCCCGACTCAAGGTCACCGAGCGAAAGATGGAGATCCTCGAGTACGCCCGGCGAAAAACCACCCAAAAGGTAAACCTCTACGAAAAGGTACAGATCCCGGCCTACGAAGAGGCCATCCGAAAAATCAAACGCTTCCTGGAGGATGTAGACAACCTCGAGAAATCAGCACAAAAGATCACCAAACAAAAAGTCATCGAGGGTGGGGAGGCCTGATATGGTTGAAAAGATGCAAAAGCTCTCCTGCTTCGTCTATCATCAGGAGATTGATAGAGTCCTGAATGATCTCCAGGATCTCGGTCTCGTTCATATCGAAACTATCACAACCGATGATGAAGAGATCCGTAGCCTCGAAGCCGATAAAAAACTCCTCGATGATGCCCTCAAAATCCTCAAATCCTACATCAAGTCAGACAAAAAGCTCCAGCAGGAGACTATCACCGAGGATGCCCTTTCACTTGCCAGACGTATCCTCGAGAGAAACGAGGAGATACAGCGTCTCCAGGCAGAGGTTCAGAGCATGGAACGCACCCTCAAAGAGATCTCTGTCTGGGGAGAGTTCGGACCAGAAGACAAGGCAAAACTCGAGTCTCTGGGGCTTTCCATCCGTTTTTATGTGGCTCTGGAATCCGCTTTTAAGAAGTTTGTCTCCGAATACCCTGTTGAAAAGATCAACCAGATCGGTAAGACCGTGTACTTCGTAGCTATAACTCCCAAAGGTGAAGAGATCGAGGCACTCAAATCCTACGAAATCGCCTATCGTCCCATCTCGATGGAAACCCTCGAAAAAGAGATTGCCGTTCGTGAAGGCACCCTCTCCGAGTACTATGTTGAGATGGAACGGCTTCTCTCAGCCATCCCCATGCTAGAAAAGGAAAAACTCGCCATCGAAGACAAACTCGCCTATAAACTCGCTGAGGTCTCAGCTATCGAAGAGGCAGAGGGGTCAGTTCGTCTGTTGCAGGGCTGGTTTCCCAAACGCCAGCGCTCAAAGATTGAGTCTCTACTTCAGTCGTATACGGTAGTATACCTCATAGAGGACCCAAAACCCGGAGAAAACGTCCCGGTACTCCTCCGAAACAATGTTTTCAGCCGTCTCTTTGAGCCGATCCTGTCACTTCATAGTGTGCCATCGTACTATGAGATAGATCCTACACCACTTGTAGCTCCATTTTTTGCCTTTTTCTTTGGTTTGTGTATGGCTGATCTCGGCTATGGCTCAATCATGCTGATTATCACCCTGATCCTGGTACTTCTCACCAGGGGAACTGCTCGCAGGTTTGCCTGGCTTGGGGTGGTGTTTAGTCTCACAACCATGATCTCCGGCTGGATACTCAACAGTTTCTTTGGCGTTCAGCTCACAGGTTTGCTCCCCTCTGATCTGCGCTCGACCGTGTTTTTTGCCAATATCAACGATGCTATGGCGTTCTCTCTGATGTTGGGTGTCCTGCAGCTCTCCATCGGACTTATCATGAAGATTATCAACAAGATACGGATAGAGGGATTTGTCTATGCCCTGCATCCCCTGGGGACCCTCTCGCTTCTGGTGGGTGTTCTCATCTCCATGATCGCAGGACTTCTGCCAGAGGGGTATGCTATTGGTCCATTTGCTGTGCGTGCATGGGTGGATAGGCTTCCTCAACCAGCCATAACAGGGAATGTGCTCGCGCTCACAGGTGTGGTGCTTATACTCCTTTTCAACAACCCACAAAACAAACTCTGGATGAGACCTCTTCTAGGGTTGTGGGAGCTGTATGGCACGGTGACGGGACTTCCCGGCGACATTCTCTCGTATATTCGTCTCTTTGCTCTGGGGCTTTCGGGTGGTATGCTGGGTAGTGCGTTCAACCAGATTGCCCTCATGGCTCGAGGGGATAACCCGGGGATCCTGAACTGGGTGGGGATGGTTCTCATCCTTGTGGTAGGTCATGGACTCAATCTCGCTCTGGCACTGCTTGGTGCCTTTGTTCATCCTTTGCGACTCACGTTTCTCGAATTTTTTAAGACAATGGATTATCAGGGCGGTGGACGGCGGTATGAGCCGTTTCGACATAGAGAATACATGGAAAAGGAGTAGGATATGGAAAACGCATTGGCTTTGATTCTTGGAGGTATTGGACTTGGTTTGATGGTGGGCTTGCCTGGTGTGGGTTCGGCTATGGGGCTTGTGATCAGTGGAAGTACGGCTATCGGTTCGCTGAAGAAGCGACCAGACGCCTTTGGTACGCTGCTGGTAGCATCAGTGTTGCCCTCCACCCAGGGTATCTACGGGTTTGTGGGGTTCTTTTTCTACCAGAGTTATATGAAGCCTGAGCTGACGCTGCTCCAGGGCTCAGTCATACTGGCGGCTGGTATCATGCTTGGTCTGGCCGGTCTCGTTTCAGCCATCTATCAGGGCAAGGTGTGTGCTGCCAGTGCGTCGGCTATCGGTTCTGGTCACAATACCCTGGTGCCCGGTCTGGTGATGGCTGCTCTGCCAGAGTTCTATGCTATTCTGGCGCTGGTTGCATCAATTCTGATGACAGCCTTGATGGGATAAAAACATACGGCTCTTCTCATAGTTATGGGCTGTCCTGCAAGACGGACAGCCCTTTTTTTCAGAGGTGAAGATGATAGCAGTAGAAAATATCTCCAAATCGTATGGTGGACAGAAGCTCTTTGCGGATGTTTCTTTTACGATTCATCCCCGGGAGAGGATAGGTCTCTGTGGTCGAAACGGAAGTGGGAAAACCACGCTACTCCGTATCCTGGCCGGGGAGGAGGAGCCAGATGCAGGGCGTGTGGTGTTTCCCCGAGAGTATCGCGTAGGCTACCTCAAACAGCATCATACCTGGCGTGCTTCCACAGCGGTGGAAGAGGTCTGTCAGCACATCCCGGGGGAGGAAAAGCCCCGCTATCGTGCTGAGAAACTCCTCCATGGTCTGGGATTTACCCCCGAGATGATGGCTCTCGCACCCTCCCAGCTCTCCGGTGGATACCAGATGCGGCTGGCTCTGGCATGTGTCTTGATAGCCGAACCAAACCTCTTGCTCCTCGATGAACCAACCAACTATCTCGATATCGTTTCTATCCGGTTTCTCAAAAATCTCTTGATCGGGTGGAAGGGCGAGCTGGTTGTTATCTCGCATGATAGAGATTTTCTCGATGAGATCATCACCCATACACTCTACATTCACCGTCAGCGAACCCGCAAAATGGAGGGTGAGACAGAAAAAATGTACCAGCAAATTGCCCTCGAAGAAGAGGTCTACGAAAAAACCCGCATCCACGAAGAGAAAAAACGTCAGCAGATCGAGCTTTTCATCAGCCGTTTCCGGGCCAAGGCCCGTCTGGCCAGTCAGGCCAAATCCCGTGCCCGGATGCTCGCCAAAATGGAACGCAAAGAAAAACTCGAAAAACTCCCGGAGCTGGATTTTCACTTCCCCTATGCGGAAACGACAGCCAAGATTCTCCTGGAGGTGGAAAACCTCTCTTTCGGCTATGAGCGACCACTTTTTCAGAAGCTTTCCTTTCGTGTGGAGAAGGGCGAGTGTGTGGCTGTAGTAGGACAAAACGGGCAGGGAAAAACAACCCTGTTGGAGGTGCTTCGAGGGAATAAAACCCCGTGGACGGGGACAGTTTCCTACCACCCCCAGGCGTTGACACATTTCTTTGGTCAGTCTGAGGTGGACAAACTCCATCCCGACCATACCATAGAGGAAGAAATCCTCATGGCTCTCGAAGAGAGACAACGCACCCAGGCAAGAACGATTGCCGGGCTGATGCTTTTTGAGGGATCACTTGCCGAAAAGACCATCAAAGTCCTCTCCGGAGGAGAACGCCACAGGGTTCTTTTAGGCAAGCTACTTGCCAGACCAGCCAATCTCCTCCTCCTGGATGAACCAACCAACCACCTCGATATGGATGCCACCGATGCCCTTCTGGCTGCGCTGGACCAGTTTCCGGGCGGGATTGTACTCGTCACCCACAACGAGAGCTTTCTCAGGGTTCTGGCGACGAAGTTTATTATCTTTGATAAGGGAAGAGTACGGGTGTTTGAGGGAACCTATGATGATTTTCTCGAGAAGATCGGCTGGACCTGGGAAACCGAGGACAAAAAGACAAACACTCCAGAGGTGAAAAAGAACCCCCGCCAAAAGAGAGCGGAGATTGTCCAGGAAAAATCCCGGGTACTTCGTCCTCTTCAGCAGCAGCTCGAAAAACTCGAACACCACATAGCCTCTCTCGAGGAGGAAAAGAACCGTTTCACCACGCTTTTGATGGAGGCTTCTGTCGCCTCTGATGCTGAAAACATCCGTGTCTATGGCAAATCCCTCAAAGAGACAGAAGACAAACTCCATAAAGCCTATGAAGAGTACTACGCCCTCGCCTCTGCTGTCGAGGAAAAACAGAAATGGTATGAGCAAAAACTCGAGGAAATAGAGCGTTTGTAGGAGGCACTATGGAGATCGGGAAACTTTGTCTTTTCCTTGTGGGGGGATTTTTGGTGGGGAGTCTGCCGTTTGCCGTATGGCTGGGCAAGCTGTTTCTTGGCAGGGATGTCCGTGAGTATGGGGATCACAATCCCGGGGCGACCAATGTCTTTCGTGCGGGGGGGCGAGTAGTGGGGGTTCTGGCAGTCCTGCTCGATGTCGGAAAGGGAGCCCTTCCTGCCGTTCTCGCCTACCATATACTTGCTATCCGTGGTTGGTGGCTGGTCGGGATACTCCTTAGCCCTGTATTGGGACACCATCTCTCCCCGTTTCTTGGGTTTCGGGGAGGCAAGGCAGTGGCAGCCACGCTTGGGGTATGGGGTGCAGTAACCCTCGGAATTATCCCTGTGGGAGGGGGGATTGTCGCCTTTGTTTCGAGGTTTTTTCTCGCCTCGGATAGCTGGGTGGTCATGGTACTCTGTCTTGCCAATCTCATCGTGGGACAATTTTTTGGTTTCTGGGGAGAATGGGAGCTTTTGGTGGGTTTTCTTGCGAACTGGCTGATACTCATCTGGACTCATCGAGCCGATCTTTCCTCTCTCCCCAAACTCAAACAAAGAACCCACCTGGAGTCATAGACCTACCAGAGTCTCTCGATCTGGGTACCCGTGTAGAAAAACCCAAGAATCTCCTTGTATGACTTGCCTGCGAGAGCCATACCATAGGCATCCCATTGTGCCATTCCTACCCCATGACCGTATCCCACGCCATAGACGATAAGCTTTTCCTCCTCGAGGCGGATGTTGGCTCGAGTGCTCTTCATGGCGGTATACCCAAGCATAGCCCTGAGGTTGGTTCCGGGCACCTTGATGATACGTCCTGCTTCGTCAGTAAACTGAACAAGCTTCAGCCGCTGCGATGGGGTGCGTTCTACCACCTCTACCTGTTTGATGGAGGCTGTCCCGAGCTTCTTTGACAGGGTTGAAAGGGGAACCTCCAGTTTCCATTCGTTCTGAGGGTAGACCTTGTAGTAGGGCGAGGGTACCGAACGCAGATAGGGCCACGCTATCCCAAAAACCTCCTCACTATTCTCGGTGAAGCCTCCACTTGAGGCATGGAAATAAGCAGGGATGATCCTTCCCTGGTAGCGAATCACCTCCCCCCGGGTCTCATCGACAGCTAGCGAGGTCGCACGGTGTTCAGAGGATTCACCTTTGTAGACCTGGGATCGGGTGTCAGCATACACATCAAAGGGAAGATTCTTCTGTCGGCTGTTGACCATTTCGTAGAGGGCATAGGTTCGAGCAGCTACTGCCTGAGCTTTGAGAGCCTCTTTGGGCCACTCGGGGGGAACCTCCGAGGGAATAACACTATAGAGATAACTCTCCATATCTATCTCGTTCAGAAGAAGAATCTGGCGGTTCGTCAGGAGAACGACGAGACTCCCCCGATAGCTTCCTCTCGGTGTACGAAAACCGTCACTCACAAACCGACAAGCGTTTTCCTGGAGGGGAACACCATTGATGACAAGCCGATTGCTCTCGATGGTAATACTCACTCTTCCCCGTCCGGTTTCCTGATAGGTACCGCTCTGGAAGACAAAACTCGAGGAAAAAGAAACCATACACGAGGTGGTGTTTTCCATAATGAGCACACGGAGAATGGGTATCTCTTCTTTGAGCGGGCTGTAGGAGGGAAGCGTACTGGAGGAACATCCTGTCACCACAAAAAGCAAAATCAAAAGATTCCAGAAAAGGGTGGACAAAAACCGAGGCATGAGACGACTCCTTTCTTGACAGATACATACCAAGTATCGGAAAAAACGGAAAAATATCAAGAAAGAACTCTGCAAAAAGTGCTTAAGCTGGTTCCTGGGTGGTCTTTCTCACGACGACCGTGGGCATGAGAGCAACCTTCTCAGGCTTAGCGCCTGGATGATTCATCCGTTCCATGAGCATATCAAGGGCGATCTTGGCAATGGTTTGGAAAGACTGCTGAACCGTGGTTAGTCCAAAAAAGTCAGCAAAATCCATATCATCGTATCCCATCACCGACATCTCTTCCGGAACGGCTACGCCAGCCTCTTTGCATGCCTCGAGCACACCAATAGCCTGAAGATCACTGGTGGCCATGATGGCTGTGGGACGGTTTTTCATCTTGAGGATCTTGTGAGTGAGAAACCGTGCACCGGCTCTCGACCAGTCGTTCACAAACACGAGATCCGAATCAAAGGGAATTCTCGCCATGTCAAGAGCCAGACGATAACCCTCGTGCCGATGTTTGGCCACCTCAAGGTGAAAGGGATCCTCGTGGGCACCGTTGATGAGAGCGATGCGTTTGTGCCCCAGTTTAGTGAGGTGTTGGGTGGCGTGAAACATCCCCATCACATTGTCAAAGTAGACCGAGGGAAACGAGGGATGCATATTGTCAAGGAGAACCAGGGGCAGATCTGACTGCGTGGCGAGAAAAGCCTCTTCTTTGAGAAGGGGAAGGGAAATAACAATGAGGCCGTTGAGTTTTTTTTCTCCGAAGATCTTCTGGAGGGTATGGGTCTTAATCTCCGGGGTGGCGGCATCGTACAACACCAGCTCATAGGGAAAGGGTATCACCTGGGAAATGTGAGAAAGCACCTTGTAAAAAAACTCGCCAAAGAAAAAAGGTACAAGAATCCCTATCTGGTTGGATTGATGTGAGTGCAGACCAGAGGCAAGTGGAGAGGGATAGTAGTTGAGTTCCTCAATGGCCTTGAGAACCTTTTCCTTAGTCTCATGGGCTACATTGGTTTTGCCGTTGATGACACGAGAAACAGTTGCCGCAGTTACACCGGCAAGCTTAGCAACATCATAAATGGTTACCTTTTTGTGGGTTTGTGCCATGGCAACTCCTTATGAATTTCTCGTGTTTCTTTATTATAGAATATAAAGTCAGTTGTGTCAATAGGTTTTGGGGGGTTATTGTTTTTTTGTTTTCAAAAATACTAGCCATAAGCCCAGGCGAGAGTTGGGTGTAAGATCTTTGCACGAATGGCTATTTCCATTTTTCAGTCAAAAAACCCAAAAATCAGCTCGAGGGACGAAAAACCTGAAACATGGTTATAGACCCAGACAAAAATTTCGTCTCAGGATGGAAAGATTAAATGAAAATACCCACGATACACCCCTGCCAAAACGGGCTATTTACTTTTCACAGCCATCAGCCCTCCATCCTTTGTATCCTATCCATCCTGTTCATCATCAAAAGACCTCACCAACACAAAAAACAGGGTATACAAGACATCCAGAATGACGAAAACCCACTCCATCGAGAGCTTTCCATAGAGTGGCTATTTCCATTTTACAGCCTTATCACAGGCGAAAAGCCTTTTTTTCCTGTCCAGCTGAAAGAAGGTTATAGCCGCTAGATCTTCTTTAGCGCAAAGCAATGGTATTTCGCTGAAACAAGGGAAAAGCGGGAGGATATGAGCTGGCTCTATTACCCTTTTACAGCCTTCCTTCAGCTCCCAAAAACTGCAAAAAAGTAACAGCCGTCTTTTGTCCAAAGTTTTAAAAGAGCTTTCCTGGTCTATGATCCGTGCAGAGGTCTTGCTGTTTCTTTTTCACAGTCTCGAACAGAAAAATCTTCCCTGTTTCTGCCACATTTTCTCCTTTTTTGTGACAGTCAAAAAAGGATTCTTTTAAAATCCTACTAAAATACTTGACTTTTTCTCGATAATAAAATATACTATTAATGTAGGTTTAATGAGGGGTAAAGGATATATGGAAAAAAAGCTCATTACCGCAGAGGATACGATTTTTGATATTGTGATACGCTATCCGGAAGTAAAAGAGCGTCTCCTTGAGCTTTCACCGAGGTATCAGAATCTCAACAACCCGTTGATATTCAACACCGTTGCCCGCCTCACCACCGTCCGAAAAGCCGCTGCCGTGGGCAATATCTATCTCCGTGAGATGCTCTATCAGCTCAATGATGCTATCGGACTGGGAGAAGCATACCTCGAACAGGAAAAAAAGACAAACGTCGGATTGCCTATCGGCATTGACATACCCACATCCCCGGAACAGAAACCATCCTGGTGGGAAAAGAGAACGGGTTTTCTTGTCCTGGATGTACGGCAAAAGGCACACCCCTTTCAGGAGATTACATCAGCGGCAGAAAAACTTCAGCCTGGAGAGGGGCTCCTGGTATTGCAAGGATTTGTCCCCTATCCTCTCATAGATTATCTCAAGACGCAGGGGTATGAGATATTTTATGAGACAGAGGGAGAAAAGGTGACCCTCGGTATCTACAAAAAGGAGGCGTAATATGGGAATAGAACTCACTCCAAAACAGCAACAAACCAGGGACCAGCTCAAAACCATGATGAAAGCGATCAAAACCACCACTTCCATAGAAGAAATCGAGAGGATGAAATCGGAATTCAAAACGCTTCTCGACCAGGCTGATCCGCTGGTTATCGCTCTGGCGGAACAGGATCTCGCCTCAGAGGGGATGAGTATGGAGGAGTTTCTCCAGGTGTGTGATATCCACCTCGAACTCTTCCGTGAAAAGGTTCAAAATCCCGACCTCAAAGTACCTGATGATCATCCTATTGCCCGTTTTCAGCAGGATCATCGCATCATCCTGAGGTGGATGGATCGGCTCCGAGAAGCCATCAAAGAGATAGCAACCTATGATGACTGGGAGGGAGCAAAACCAAAACTTCCCGAGGTAAAAACCCTCCTCACCAAACTGATGGAGGCAGAAAACCATAATATCCGTCAGGAGAGTGCTCTTTTTCCTGCTCTGGAGCAGAAGGGTATAGAGAAACCGCCAGCCATCATGTGGCAAGAACATACAGAGATGCGTCAGGACAAAAAGGCTCTCCTCAAGCTCTTTGAACAGGTAGAAAAGGTAGATTTTGCTCTCTGGGTGAACCAGATGTACCAGCTTTCGATGCGTCTCTATGAGAAGTTTCTTCTCCATACACAAAAGGAACAAAACATTCTCTACAAGGTAGCACTCGAGGTACTTTCACAACAAGACTGGATAAATGTCAAAGAGGCGACGGAAGAGGTGGGTTTTTTTGAAATTTCCGATGGAAATGGTTAGACTATTTCTGTCAATAGAAGGAGGAAAATATGAATCTTCAGGAACTGTCGATTGAAACGATTGAGGCTATTATGGATGCTCTGCCGGTGGATGTTTCGTTTGTGGATGCTGATGATAGGGTTATGTTTTTTAACACCCCCAGGGGGGGGAGGATTTTTCCCCGAACAAAGATGGATCTCCATCGCAAGGTTCAGAACTGTCATCCCCCTAAAAGCCTTCCGCTGGTGGAGAAGATTCTCCAGAGTTTTCGGGACGGTAGCAAAAAAGAGGCTCGTTTCTGGATCGAGCTTCACGGGAGAAAGATCTTGATTGAGTATTTCCCTGTGAGGGGAGCGGATGGCTCCTACCTCGGAACACTCGAAGTAACCCGAGATATCACCGAGATCCAGAAACTCGAGGGAGAGAGACGCCTGCTTGATGAAGAGAATTTTAAATAGAAGGAGTATATATGGGGTTTAAGATCGCGTTTTTTGACTCCAAGCCTTATGACATGGAGAGTTTTGACCGGTTTAACCAGGAGTACGGGTTTGAACTTCGCTACTTCAAGGAAAAACTCTCTGATGATACTGTCTTCATGGCAAAGGGGTATGACGCGGTATGTTTGTTTGTCAACGATGAGGTGACTACGTATGTGGTGGATCAGCTTGTCGCCATGGGAGTAAAGGTCATCGCGATGCGTTGTGCCGGGTACAACAATGTCGACCTTAAAGCGGCCTACAACCGCATCCATGTTGTACGTGTTCCGGCGTATTCTCCGTACGCTGTCGCTGAACATGCCCTTGCCCTCATGATGACCCTCAATAGAAAGATCCACAAAGCCTACACCCGTGTCCTGGACAAAAACTTTACCATCCAGGGGCTTATGGGATTTGACATGCACGGAAAAACAGTGGGTGTCATTGGAACAGGCCAGATCGGTCAGATCATGATCCAGATTCTCAAGGGATTGGGGATGAGGGTACTGGCGTATGACGCCTTTCCCCGTCCTGAAATAGCCCAAAATCTCGGATTCGTCTATGTGGATCTGGACACCCTCTACCGTGAGTCGGATATTATCACTCTCCATTGTCCGCTTCTACCTTCGACGGAGTATATGATCAACGCTGAAGCCATCAGCAAGATGAAAGACGGAGTGATGCTCATCAACACCAGTCGAGGAAAACTCATCGATACCAAAGCCCTCATCGAGGCACTCAAAAGTCGCAAGGTGGGATACGCTGGTCTCGATGTGTATGAAGAGGAAGGGGATTACTTCTTTGAGGACTATTCTACCGAGATT
>FWWL01006908.1_pt1 | contig 15982 bp, 9 predicted proteins | sample 2228331 | NCBI WGS metagenome assembly FWWL01 (sample SAMEA103939775, study PRJEB20133) | metagenome
CATCGCCCTGCGCAACCGCTACCGGCGCAAACTGCTACCCGAAGACCTGCGCGAAGAGGTCATCCCCAAAAACATCCTGATGATCGGTCCCACGGGCGTGGGCAAGACCGAAATTGCTCGCCGCATCGCCCTGCTGGTGAAGGCGCCGTTCCTGAAAGTGGAAGCCACCAAGTTCACCGAGGTCGGCTATGTGGGGCGCGATGTGGATTCGATGATCCGCGACCTGGTGCAGACCGCCGTGCGCATGGTGGAGGCGGAGAAGATTCAGGAGGTGCAGGAGCGGGCGGAAGAGCTGGCGGTTGAGCGCATTGTAGACCGGCTGATGCCGCGCCGTACGCGCCGCGAGCCGCGAGCTTCTGGTAATCTGGGCGATCTGCTTCGCGCGCTGTGGCAGGAAGACGACGACAGCGAAGACGAGCCTGCGACGCTGGCAGAGAAGGAGCGTCGGGAGCGCGAACGCCGGATGCGCCAGAAGCTGACCGAGCGGGTGCGCAGTGGCAGTATGGACGAGGAGATGATCGAAATCGAAGTCGAACAGTCGCCCCCGTCCACGCCGTTCGTGCAGGTGTTCGGTCCGCAGGGCATGGAGGAGATGGGGCTGGACCTTCCCGACATGCTACGCGGGATGATGGGCAAGCGCAGACGCACCACACAGATGACCATCGGCGAGGCGAAGAAGGTGCTGGCGCAGGAGCTGGCTCGCGAGCTGATCGACCGCGACCAGGTGGTCAGTGAAGCCATCCGCAGGACGGAAGAAAGCGGCATCATCTTCCTCGACGAGCTGGATAAAATCGCGGGAAGGGAACAGGGCTACGGTCCGGACGTGTCCCGTGAGGGTGTCCAGCGCGACCTCTTGCCGATCATCGAAGGCTCCACGGTGATGACCAAGTTCGGGGCGGTGCGCACGAATCACATCTTGTTCATCGCGGCGGGGGCGTTCCACGTCTCGAAGCCCAGCGACCTGATTCCTGAACTGCAGGGGCGCCTGCCCATTCGCGTGGAGCTGGATAGCCTCACCGAGCAGGACTTCGTGCGTATCCTCACCGAGCCACAGAACGCGCTGGTGAAGCAGTACAAAGCCCTGCTGGCAACCGAAGGGGTAGCTCTGGAGTTCAGCGAGGACGCTATCCGCGAGATCGCGGCGATTGCGGCTCGGGTGAACACCACTGCTGAGAACATCGGTGCGCGGCGATTGCATACCATCATGGAGCGGGTGCTGGAGGACATCTCCTTCCGCGCCAGCGAGCTCAGCGGTCAATCGGTAACCATCACCGCGGAATACGTGCGCGAGCGGCTGGCGGACGTCTTGCGCAGTGACGACCTCAGCCGATATATTCTCTAAGCTAAACCTCAACGACGAGGACACAGGAGGTAAACGAACATGAAAGTCAGTGTGATTGGTGGAGGCGGGCGAGTCGGCTCCAACACGCTGTATGCCCTGCAGTTGGGCGGCGTGGCGAAGGAGCTGGTGGTGATCGACGTCGCCCGCGAGCTGGCGGAAGGTGAGGCGCTGGACCTGCGTCACGGCGCTTCTCTGTCGGCTCCTCAGCGCATTTTTGCGGGTGGCACGGAAGCCGCAGAGGGCTCGGACATCGTGATCATCACTGCCGGTCTGCGCCGTAAACCCGATGAAAGCCGCCTCGAGCTCATCAATCGCAACGTGTCGTTGTTCCGCAGTATCCTGCAGGAGCTGAGGTCCGTGCCCCTGCCGGAACATGCGGTTCTGCTGGTGGTGTCTAACCCTGTGGATATCCTGACCTACATCGCGGTGAAAGAGTTCACCCTGCCCGCGAAGCAGGTGATGGGTCTGGGCACGGTGCTGGATACGACCCGCTTCCGCTCTCTGCTGGCGGAGCACTTCGGCGTCGCCGCCACGGATATGAAAGCGCTCATTCTGGGCGAGCACGGCGACAGCATGGTGCCCATCTGGTCTACCGCGAACGCCAACGGTGTGCCCCTGCAGAGCCTGCCCAACTACAGCTGGGAAAAGGTACAGGAAATTTTCGAGTTCACCAAGAAGAGCGGCGCAGAGGTGATTCGCCTGAAAGGAGGCGCAGGCTACGCGGTCGGCATTGCCATCCGCGAGGTGGTACACGCCATCCTGCTGGATACCCGGCAGATACTGCCCGTATCTACCCTGCAAACAGGGCTGTACGGCATTGACGATGTGTGCCTGAGCGTGCCCACCGTGGTCGGGCGTGCAGGCGTGATGCATCAGATCGAGATGGCACTGACTGACGAAGAGTTGCAGGCACTGCGCAGGTCAGCTCAGGTGCTGAAGGAGACGCTGTCACAGGTGATGGGCTAGGCGTTCAGATTGGGGGGAGGGCGGGATACCAGATCGCCCTCCCTCGCCATTGCAGGGGATAACAGTAGATTTGTTTTGACCGATAATGCAATCTGGACACTGGCAGGAAGGCAAACGACCGGATGGATATTGAACAGGTCAAAAATCTGGTGGTCGAGGCTGGGCGGCTGGCGCGGCGGATGGCGGAGGACTTCACGCTGGAAACGAAGGCGGACGATTCCTTTGTCACCACTGCAGACCGCGCGGTAGAAAGCTACCTGCGTGAGCATCTTGCCCATCTTCTCCCGGAAGCCGGCTTCTTTGGGGAAGAGGAGGGGTTTACCAACCGCCACGCGCGCCTGCTGTGGGCGATCGACCCGATCGACGGCACGAGCAACTTTGTGTTCGGCATTCCCCTGTGGGGGGTCTCGGTGGCGCTGATTGAAGATGACCACGTCCGGCTCGGTGTCATCTACCTGCCCATGCTGGAAGAGCTGTACTGGGCAGAGCGCGGGCAGGGGGCATACCTGAGCGGCACGCAAATCCGGGCGGTGGATAGCCCGGAGTTCACCTCGGAGGACGTTATCTGCTACGCGAGCGACGCCGTGACCGCGGAGATGCTGGAGATCATGCCGGGCAAGCCGCGCTGTTTTGGCAGTGCGGTGGTGAAGCTGGCGTGGACCGCCGCGGGGCGGGTGCGCGGTGCCATCTCGCTGGGTCGGCTATACGACCTTGCCGCGGGGCTGGTAATCTGCCACGAGGCGGGATGCGTGACCCGATACCTGTCAGGACGTGAATGGCACCTCCAGCATCTGACGGGCGGTTCTGCGCTGTCTGAGCCGGTGCTTACTGCCCCACCGATGACCATGGAGGCAATCTTTCGTCTCTTACACCAGAGATAGCAAACGGGAGTACTCTTCGCATGAGTTGTGATAAATACATACGGTCGCTGAACGGCGCTTCAAACATCCAGAAATCTCTGTGCTGGCATGTCCGTTACTCGCTGGGCAAATCTGATGCAGACCTGTGTAAGCACGATATGTTCACTGCCGTCGCGCTGACGGTACGGGATCGTATCATCGACCTGATGATTGACACCGAAAAACGTTACCAACAGCAGGACGTGAAGCGCCTTTACTACCTGTCGCTGGAGTATCTGATCGGGCGGTCGCTGACCAACAACCTGATCAACCTGGGACTGTACGAGGATTTTCGCGAAGCGCTGTTGCCACACGGCATCGACCTGGAAGAGATCGAGGAATACGAAAGCGACGCTGCGCTGGGCAACGGGGGACTGGGCAGGCTGGCTGCCTGTTTTCTCGACTCGCTGGCAACGCTGGGGATGCCCGGCTTCGGATACGGCATCAATTACGAGTTCGGCATCTTCAAGCAGGAAATCCATCATGGCTATCAGCACGAGAAGCCCGACAAATGGCACAAAGGCATCTCGCCGTGGCTGATCGAGCGCTACGACGAGCGGTGCTTTGTGCCCATCTACGGGCGCATCGAGCACACGGTGGACAGCAACGGACACTATCTGCCTCTCTGGAAAGACTGGAAGCTGATCGTCGGTGTGCCTTACGACATGCCCGTGGTGGGCTACGGAGGCAAGACGGTGAACGTCCTGCGCCTCTTCTCGGCGCGCTCGTACCATGAGTTCGACATCCAGATTTTCAACAGCGGCGACTACATCAGCGCGGTGGAGCAAAAAATCGCTTCCGAGACCATCTCCAAAGTGCTGTACCCGTCGGACGCCGTGGCGGCAGGCAAGGAGCTGCGCCTCACGCAGGAGTACTTCCTGGTGGCTTGCGCCCTGCGCGACATCGTGCGCCGGTATACCAGAACGCACGACACTTTCGAGCAGTTCCCGCAGAAGGCGGCTATCCAGCTGAACGATACGCATCCGGCGCTCGCCATTGCAGAGCTGATGCGCATTCTGGTGGATGAGAACCGCCTGCCGTGGGAGCAGGCATGGCAGATCACCGAGCAGACCTTCGGATATACCAACCATACGCTGATGCCGGAGGCGCTGGAGAAGTGGCCCGTGGAGCTATTCGAGCGACTCCTGCCCAGACACCTGCAGATTATCTACGAAATCAACCGGCGGTTTCTCGAGCATGTGTCGTGGCTCTACCCGGGCGACCATGAGAAACTTCGGCGTGTGTCTATCATCGAAGAGGGGCAACAGCAATACGTGCGCATGGCACACCTCGCCATCATCGGCAGCCACTCGGTGAACGGGGTGTCGCAACTGCACAGCAGGCTGATCTGCTCGTCGCTGGTGCCGGATTTTTACGAGCTGTTCCCCCACAAGTTCAACAACAAGACGAACGGAGTGACGCCGCGCCGGTGGCTGAAGCAGGCGAACCCACGCCTGAGCAGGTTGATCGACACGACCATCGGCGAGGAGTGGGTCACCGACCTCGAGCGCCTGCGCGCGCTGGAACTCTATGTCGATGACCCCGAGTTTCAACAGCGGTTCCGCGAGGTCAAACAGCTCAACAAACTGCGCCTAACACACTTCATCCGCGAAACGGCGAATATTTCCGTGCCCCCGAACAGCCTGTTCGACGTGCAGGTCAAGCGTATCCACGAGTACAAACGCCAGCTGCTGAACGTCCTGCACATCATCTACAACTACCTGCGTATCATCGAGGATCATCACTACCCGACGGTGCCGCGCACGTTCATCTTCGGAGGTAAAGCGGCGCCGGGCTACTGGGCGGCAAAGAGCATCATCAAGCTCATCAACAACGTGGCAACCGTGATTAACCACGACCACCGCGCCCGAGACTACCTGCACGTCGTGTTCCTGCCCGACTACCGGGTGAGCCTTGCCGAAATCATCATCCCCGCCGCCGACCTGAGCGAGCAGATCTCTACAGCAGGCATGGAGGCGTCGGGAACCGGCAATATGAAGTTCGCCATGAACGGAGCGCTCACCATCGGCACGCTGGACGGCGCCAACATCGAGATTATGGAAGAGGTGGGCGAGGAGAATATCTTCATCTTCGGTCACACCGCCGAGCAGATCCGCGAAATGCGCCATCAGGGCACCTATGACCCCCATGCCCTGTACCGGGAGAACGAATGGATACGTCGCGTGATGGACACCTTCACTACCGATCTGTTCTGCCCGCATGAGCCGGGGCTGTTCCGCTGGATTATGGACAGCCTGGTGTACCACGGCGACTACTACTTCCACCTCGCTGACTTCCCATCGTATATTGAGACTCAGGAGCGGGTGGCTCAGGAGTATCTTCAGCCCGACCTCTGGACGCGCAAAGCCATTCTGAACGTGGCGCGAATCGGCAAGTTCTCCAGCGACCGCACGGTGATGGAGTACGCGCAGGACATTTGGGATATTAAGCCGGTGAAGAGGAAGTAAGATAGAGGTCTGCCTTAGGCGTCGGCACAGCGACATCATTGCCTTCAGCAGACCAGGATCAGCCGGTCAGAACTCATAGGAGTAGTAGAGTGCCACTCCCAGCTCCCGCGCATACTGTTCAGCGTCTGGTTCCGAAATCATGTGCGTGATGATGACGGGAAACAGCTGAGGGTACAGCCCCTCCAGCTCCCTTACCGTACGCGCCAAGAAGCGGTCGATGTCGTTTTTGGAGAGCTGTGACTTGCTCTCGCCGACGATGGTGACCGTATCGCCGTTGCGTCTTGCCGTGCCGAACACATTCACCTCGATATGCCGTCCACGCTTGTCCTGCACGTACTGCCTCTTCAATCTGCCTTCCACGCGCAGCCCGTAGTCGCGCAGGAGCAGGTCTGGAAGCTTCTTCATCGCCTCGTTTTCCAGCACGTATCCTACAGTTTGGGACAACCCTCCAACCTGCTTTTGCAAATCACCCACTCGCTCAGCAAGTCTCAGCAATGCCTCCGCAAGCTGGGTGACCCGCTCTTCTGTGCGACGCTGCGCTTCCGCCAACTGCTCCATCTGCGCGGTCAGTTGGTCGACACGAGCCGTCAACTGCACCATCTGCTCGGTCAGTTGGTCGACACGCACTGTCAATTGGTCAACGCGAGCCGTCAACTGCACCATCTGCTCGGTCAGTTGGTCGACACGCACTGTCAATTGGTCAACGCGAGCCGTCAACTGCACCATCTGCTCGGTCAGTTGGTCGACACGCACTGTCAATTGGTCAACGCGAGCCGTCAACTGCACCATCTGCTCGGTCAGTTGGTCGACACGAGCCGTCAACTGCTGTAGGCGCTCCTCTGTTGAGAATTGTGCGGTTGCCAGCTCGCGGAAGCGTGCCTCGGTTTCCATGCGACTGGCAGCAAGTTGGCTTGTCAGCTCATTCATTGCACGGCGCCATTCAGCATCCATCTCGTCCAGCCTGCGCTCAATCGCATCGAGACGCTGCAACACCATACTTTCATGCAGGCGTTCGTAAACCGATAGCATCACCTGCCCAAGCTTCTCCGCAACAGGCTTTTCGAATACGGAGCTCAATTCCTCAACGACTTCAGCCAAGTTTAGCATAGAGCGCTTACACCCCCGCTAAGTATTATACCCTATCCACCCGCAGCTCCATGGCTCCGAAGCGCAGGACGTCGCCTGCCAGTATGGGTCTCTGCTGAACAGGCTAACCGTTCCGGACGCGCGTGGCGCCGGCTGACGGTGGGGTCAAAGTCCAGCAAGCGGAAATAATGCCCGCAGGTATGTCCTGGCAGAGCACAGGCGGAGGCGGAGCTAGCCCAGACCGCGTCAATGCAGTGTGGTCGTGAGTCGCTTTTCGGGGCTTTTTCCCTGTAAATTCTGTTTCTCATTTCGCACCAATGCTTGACAAGCAATATTTTCCTATGCTAAGTATCTAATGGTGGTGGCGAATCGAGCCCTGATGCCTGAGGATGGACTCAGTCTCCGGCGATACCCCCGGCAATGGACCCCCTTCGCACCGCCGCAAACTCGTACCACAGAAAGGAGAACAAAACGATGCAACGCCTGATTCAGAACCTCACGATGGTTCTACCTGTTGTAATCGTGTTCTGTGGAACGATCGTGAGCGCAAGCGCACAGTCCCTGACCTGGCTGGGCACGCTGGGGGGTAATCAGAGCTACGCTTTTGGCGTGTCGGATAATGGCGTCGTGGTTGGAAGGGCACGGGACGCCCAAGGTCGCGATCGCGCCTTTCGCTGGACAGCACAAACCGGCATGCAAGACCTCGGCACCCTGGGCGGCGCCAGCGAGGCAAAGGGTGTATCGGCGGACGGAAGCGTCGTGGTCGGATGGTCCGAAACCGCCAGCGGTCAGGAACGCGCTTTTCGCTGGACGGAGTCCACAGGGATGGTAGACCTCTTAGGGAGGAGGAGCCGAGCCAACGGTGTGTCAGCGGACGGTAGCGTTGTGGTCGGGTCGGCTGGTTTTGCGGGCAACATCCATGCCTTTCGCTGGACACAGGCTACAGGGATTCAGGACCTGGGCACACTGGGCGGGCATAGTAGCGACGGGTATGGCATATCGGGCAACGGGCGCGTAGTGGTTGGCGGGGCACACAACACCGACGGTTGGCAACGCGCCTTCCGCTGGACAGCCGAAACCGGCATGCAAAACCTGGGCAACCTCGGTGGTGCCTGGAGCGCGGGCTTTGGCGCGTCGACAGACGGGAGCGTCGTGGTGGGTACAGCCACCAACACCGAGAATTATCGCGCCTTTCGGTGGACTGAATCCACAGGGATGCAAGACCTCGGCACTTTGCCGGGCTTCAACTGGAGCCGGGGCTATGGCGTATCGGGGGACGGGCGCGTGGTGGTCGGAGCGAGCGACGACAATGCCTTCCGCTGGACAGCAGGGACCGGCATGCAGAACCTGAACAGTGTATACGCCCATCTGCTGGGAGAGGGTTCCAGCCTCTGGAGTGCCAACGCTATTTCGCCTAATGGGCGCTACATTGTGGGCTGGGGATACAACGCCGCCACAGGACGCTACGAGGCGTTCTTGCTGGACACAGGCGAAGGACGGCGGGGAGGTTCCTTGAGATGGCTCGGCACCCTCGGCGGGGAGGGTACCGGGGATTACAGCTTCGCCTTTGATGTCTCGGCGGGTGGGCGTGTCGTAGTGGGCGCGTCCAGTAACGCAGTAGGTCAGCAACGCGCCTTTCGCTGGACTCCCGAAACCGGCATGCAGGACCTGGGGCTGGAAGGTTCCGGTACAGCAAGAGGCGTGTCGGGGAACGGGCGTGTGGTGGTTGGAGAAGATGTCGATGACGTCACCTACTACTCTCGCGGCTTTCGCTGGACTCCGGAAACCGGCGTGCAGTACCTGGCCACGCTGGGAGGCAACTTCAACAGCGCCTATGGCGTTTCCGACGACGGTAGCGTCGTGGCAGGATCGGCAACACTCCCCGGCGATTTTGTTTATCGCGCCTTTCGCTGGACGCAAGCCACCGGGACGCAAGACCTGGGCACACTCGGAGGGTACAGCAGCTATGCACATGACATATCAGGCGATGGGCGCGTGGTGGTTGGGTGGGCGTCAGATGCCAGCCTGAACCAGTTCGCCTTTCGCTGGACGGCAGAGACAGGCATGCAAAGCCTCGGCGCACTGCATGGTAGCTACAGCACAGCCTTTGGAGTGTCGCAGGATGGCAGGGTGGTAGTGGGGGTCTCGCACAACGGCTCTGGTTATACTGTGGCGTTTCGCTGGACAGCAGATGCTGGCATGCAGGACCTGGGCACACTGGGAGGCAATTTCAGCGCCGCCTTTGACGTATCTGCAGACGGAAAGGTGGTCGTAGGGCACTCAGAAATTGAGCCGGGCATTGAGACATACCGTGCTTTCCTCTGGACAGAAAGTACCGGCATGCAGAATCTGAACGACCTCTACGCCCATCTGCTAACAGATGGGTCAAGGCTGTGGTATGCCTCTGCCGTGTCACCCGATGCACGTTACATTGTCGGGCAGGGGTGGAACGCCAGCGCAGGGCGCTACGAAGCGTTTCTACTGGACACCATAGGCGGTAGCAGACAAATCGCCGGCAACCTCCTCCTGCAGGACTTCGCGGGAGACATCACGCAGATTCCCATTGCCGTGCAACTACGCCCTGCAGAAGCGTCCCCTGTCGACCTCCTCATCTACCTGAGCGCAGACGGCAGCTATATTATCCCCGACGTGGAACCCGGCGTGTACGACATCGCCTTCAAAGCCAGCCACTGGCTCAGGGTGGTGGTGCGGGGTGTTGATGTGACCGACGGTGATGTCTCCGGAGTGGATGTGTCGCTGATCAACGGAGACATTGATGGGGACAACGAGGTGACGCTGTTCGACTTCGGACGGCTGGTCGCCGCGTTCGGCAGTATGCCCGGCGACATCAGCTGGAACGCTGATGCCGATTTAGACGGCGATGAGGAGGTGACGCTGTTCGATTTCGGCATCCTGGTTCGCAACTTCGGCGCGACTGGAGATGATTAGCCATAGCGAGAGCACCACTATCTACTCCACCCGCAACTCGGTCGCGCCGAAGCGCAGGACGTCGCCTGCCTGTATGGGTCTCTGCTGGACGGGCTGACCGTTGACGAAACTGCCGTTGCGCGAGCCCTCGTCCAGCAGAACCCACTGCGCCCCCTGCCTCTCCAGACGTGCGTGGCGCCGGCTGACGGTGGGGTCAAAGTCCAGCAAAATGTGGCGCCCCACCTCTCGCCCGATGGTGACCACATCGCCCTGCAGGGGGAACACCGCGCCCGCGCGCGCCCCGTTCAGGACGACTAAACGCGAAGGCATGGCTCCGGAAGCGGGCAGAGCCACCGGCTGGGCAGGTATGGAAGGCGCAGATACCGCCCCGGCGCTGGGCAGGACACTGCAGGCGCACTGCCCGGTCACCGGGTCCCTGCGCTCACCGCAGTACGGACACAGGTAATCGGGCATGGGCGGGCGCGACAAGGGCTTCTCCTGTCGTTCCATCGCCTCACGCACCAGCGAGCGAGTGGCTTTCTCGAAGAACTGCAGGCGCATCGAGGCGATCTGGATGATGTCGCCGTCCTTCAGCCACGCCTCGCGCACCGGCTGACCGTTGAGCAGAGTGCCTGCGGGCGTGCCCAAATCCTGCAGAAGATGGCGGTTCTGCTGGCGCACGATGCGGGCGTGCTGGGGTGCGATATGCATATCGCCGAAGAGCGGGATGTCGGCATACTCGTCGCGCCCGATGATGCACACGGGCTTGTCGACGGGATACTCTCTGCCCTCGTTGCGCCCCAGAATCACGCGCACCCATGCTGACTTCAGCGCCTCCTGCACCAGTGCGATGAAGAAGCCGATGCTTGCTCCCAGCACGGGGAAGCCCACCGCCCTGCCCGGCGCACCGATCTCTACCGGCTCGCCCCCGGTCGCCGCGAGATAGGCGGGCGCAAACAGGATGGTAAAGATCTGGAAGGCGATCCCGCCCAGCGCGCCTCCAATCGTGCCGCCGATGGTGCTGTGCCACCACCGCTTCACCGAACCGGTCACAATGCCCACCGCCGCGCCGATACCCGTGCCAAGAAACATCCAGCCGATCGTGCGCGGAACAAGGTCGGTGACAAAGCCCAGCGGGGAAGGTTGCATTCCAAGGCCCGCCGGGTTGCCGAGTATCACGCTGAGGGTGCCATACACCAGATTGCCCAGAAACAGCGCAAGCATCGCGCCCGGCAGACCGATGAGCGCGGCGATAAACCCTTTGCGCACTGCCTGTGCGGGCAATCCGCGCGTCAGGCTATCCACCATGCCCAGCGCGAAGCCATAGCACGCCCCAAGTATCAGCGATAGCCAGACCATCTGCCGGACCGCCGCGGACGGGTTGAAGAGCGCCTCCTGATGATCGATCAATGGCTCCTGAATGAGGAACGCTACCGCGCCCCCGACACCGCCCAGCAACAGACCCAGCAGTAACCTGCCCGCCATCGCTCACACTTCCCATCGGAAGAAGGTTGCCCCAATCTGTATCTCGTCGCCGGGGCGAAGCACTTGCTCGGTGATTCGCACGCCGTTCACCCATGTGCCGTTAGACGAGCCTTCATCCCGGATCACCCACTGATCCGCCTGACGAAGCACTCGCGCATGTCGGCGGCTGACGGTGTTATCGCGGTCGAGCTGAATGGTATTGCCCACTTCCCTGCCGATGGTCGCCTCCGCGCCGGCCACCTCAAAAATCGTGCCTCCATACGCGCCGCGCGCGCCCACCAGCCGCGGAGCGGTGGCAACCGCCGTCGCAGAAGGAGCGGAGACCGTCGCACCAGGCGCACCGACCGAACAGGCACACGCGCCGGTAACAGGGTCCACCGGCTGACCGCAGAACGGACAATGCCCTTCAGGTACCTGCACGGCAGGTTTGGAAGACGCGGGCTTAGGAGGTTCAGCCACAGGAGGTTCCTGTGCCACATCGATGCCCAGCTTCTTCAGCGCGTCCGGGAAGGTCAACTGCTTGCGCTTCCAGATGCGATACCCGCTGTAGATCAACCCTGCCAGCACCGCCAGACCGAGCAGGGTGTTCACCACAGGGAACGGACGGGCGGTGCGTGTGGGGGCAGGCGTTGCAGGTTGAGTGGTGGGCGCAGTGGACGGTGGCACCACGTCCAGCACGGGCGCGCCGCTGGAGATGACCATTGTCAGCGTCACCACAGGGTCGGCACGCTCGGCTTTGATCTCCGCCTCCTGCGAAGCGGTCAGGTTGTTGCCGTAGTTTACCAGCACGCTCACCTTGCCCAGCTTCACCCGCTCCAGCGAGACCACCCCGCCCTGCGTCGGCTCCAGTAAGGCGGTATGGATGGTGTTGTTGGCGTCGGTGAGCATCACGAACGCGGACGCGATGGGTTTGTCGTCGGGCGTCTGCAGTTTCACCTGCACGCGCATGGCGTACTGAAAAGCATCGGGGGGCACGGTGACAGAGGTATCGCTCGGTTTCAGAGTGACCAGAGCCAGGTTGCCGTACTTCATGTCATAGACGCCCACCCGCGCGCCCTGCAGGGTTTTCTCAAAAGTATCTGCAAAGCGCTTTTTGAGGGAAGCGATGTCCAGCTCCACCTTGCCTGCCGAGCTCTCGTTGGGGGGCAGGAACACTGTCTGCCCGTTCGCCGACTCCAGCCACACCAGATACTTGCCCTCGCTGGGCACGTTCACCGTGAGCGTGTCCGGGTATGACCACGCCGTGGACGCCAGCACCACCAGCATCATCGCCCATGCCATTCGCACCATCTCATCGTCCTCCTCTTGCTTGCGAAATGCCTATGCCATGCAGACGCGACGTATCGCCTCCGGCAGATGACGAATGATGTCGCCGGCGATCAGCCCTGCCTGTCCAGCCTCCTCGGCGGCAAGGTCACCGGCTAATCCGTGCAGGTAGACCCCCACCACCGCCGACTGCTCGGCGTCCAGCCCCTGCGCCAGCAAGCCAGCGACCGCGCCCGTGAGCGCATCGCCGCTACCGCCCGTCGCCATGCCGGGGTTGCCTGTCGGGTTCACCCAGATTCTGCCCTCCGGTGTGGCGACCACCGTGCGCGCGCCCTTCAGCACCACCACCGCACCGAACCGCTTCGCCGCCTCCTCTGCCACCTGCAGACGGTTCGCCTGCACGCTCGCCGTGTCTGTGTTCATCAGCCGAGCCATCTCGCCCGGATGCGGCGTAAGCACCATCGGCGGATGCTGTGCGGGCAGGATGTCCGGCTCCAGCGCGAGGCAGTTCAGCGCGTCGGCGTCGATGACGCAGGGCACTTCCGCCACCTCCAGCAGACGACGCAGAGCCTCTCGCGCGGGCGGATGCGTGCTCCAGCCGGGCCCGACTGCCAGCACGTTTGCCCGCTTCAGCATATTCTGCAAGCCATCCACCGACTCCGCGCTCAGGCAACCCGGCGGGGCATCGGCGACCGGGTAGACCATCGCCTCGCGCAGGGAGGATGCGCTCGTTGTGTAGATGGAGCGCGGAACCGCCACCGAACACAGCCCCGCTCCCACGCGCAGAGCCGACTCGCCTGCCATCATCGGCGCGCCCGCCAGCCCGACCGAACCGCCAACCACCAGCACATGTCCAAAACGCCCCTTATGCGCATCGGCGGGGCGGGCAGGCATCCACTGCGCGCACTGCTCCCGCGTGATCAGACGGCGCGGAATGCCCGCTCGTTCCACCTCAACCTGCGGGATGCCGATGTCCGCCACCACCACCTCGCCCACGTATTCCGCGCCGGGGTAGACCGCCAGCCCGACCTTCATCGCGCCGAAGGTCACCGTCAGGCTCGCACGCATGGCGCAACCGCACACCGCACCGGTATCCGAATCGATACCCGAAGGCACATCCACCGCCACCACCGGTACGGGGCAAGCCTCAAAAAACCGGATGACCTCGGCAATCAGTCCCCGCACCTCGCCCTTGACGCCCGTGCCCAGCAGAGCATCCACCACCAGGTGCCACTGCCCACTGTTCCATATCTGCGCGACCTCATCCACGCTCCGCGCCACCTGCACCAGCCCCAGATTTTGCGCGATGCGCAGGTTGGTGAGGGCATCTCCGCTCACCTTCTCGGGGTCGGCGACGAGAACCGCCTGCACCTGTGCGCCCCGTTGAGCCACATGGCGCGCCACCACCATGCCGTCCCCGCCGTTGTTGCCGCCGCCGCACAGCACCAGCACCCGCCTGCCCCGCCAGCCGCCGAAGCGACGCTGCGCCTCGTGCACCACCTGCAAGCCCGCGTTCTCCATCAGCACGATGCCGGGGATGCCAACTTCCTCGATGGTTGTGCGGTCGAGACGCCGCATCTCTTCAGCGGTCACCAGCACCGGTAGCATTGCGCTATTCCCCCTGACGCTTTGCGAGGATGGCGCGAACCCGCTCGAGGTCTTCCTCGGTGTCCACGCCGATGGAGGTCTGCTCCACGCGCACCATGCGAATGCGATAGCCGTTCTCCAGCACACGCAACTGCTCCAGCATCTCCATCTGCTCCAGCGGCGTCGGCTCCATCCGCGCGTATTCCAGCAGAAACTCGCGCCGGTAGGCGTAGATACCCAGATGCTTGTACACGGTCGCGGGGGCGGATGGGTCGCGCGGGTAGGGGATGCGGGAACGGGAGAAGTACAGCGCGTTGCCCATGCGGTCTACCACCACCTTCACCGCCGTAGGCTTGTCCTTTTCGTCCTCCGTCGCCGGGCACATCAGACTGCTCATCGGCAGGGACGGGTCGTCGATCAGCGGCTGTGCGACGGCATCGATGTTCTCCGGGGGCATCAGCGGCTCGTCACCCTGAATGTTGACGATAATCTCGGCGCTGAGTCCCTGTGCCACCTCCGCCAGTCGCTCGGTTCCGGAGCGGTGCTTCGGCGAGGTCAGCACCGCAATCCCACCAAAGGCGCGTACCACCTCGGCAATCTGCTCGTCGGGCGTGGCGACCATCACCTCGCTGAGGGTTTTCGCCTGCTTCGCGTTGTGCCACACCCACCATATCATCGGCTTGCCCGCGATATCCAGCAACGGCTTGTTGGGTAGCCGAACCGCTGCCAGCCGCGCGGGGATAATACCTACCACTTGCATATCATGACGCCTCCTGCTTGCGCTCAATGGTATCCAGTTCTACGATTCTGCGTACGGGATGCGCTAACCTTGTGCAGGGATGACGACGAAGCAATCTCCTTCATCTACCGCGACTTGCAAGGGGATTGCTTCGCCTTCTGGCGAAGGCTCGCAATGACACATTACTTGTCAGCATGGAGACTGGAGGGCGAGGAGCCCCTGCCGAGCCGATGATACCACCAACGGCTCACCGGGAGGTTCGTCCTCCATGTCGCGTGCTATGGATTTTCAAAGAGCCTCGCACAGCGCTTGACATTCCATTGGCTTGTGTTTTATACTCATGGTGGTAACCTCCAGCCGGAGTGGCGGAATGGTAGACGCGCCCGCCTCAAAAGCGGGTGCCGCAAGGCGTGAGGGTTCGAGTCCCTCCTCCGGCACCATAGGCTTACCGTCAGACTTCGGAACTCATCATTTCATGCTTGCCCCGCGCGACGGGGCTATTTTCTTGAGGTATCTCGGCAATGCGCTTGCCACTGTATGAACGGCACGAACGCCTGCAGGCACACTGGCACGACTGGCTCGGCGTGAGCGTACCGGGCACATACGGCGACACCCGCGCGGAATACGAGGCTCTGCGCAGAGGCGTTGGGGTTATCGATATGAGCCAGCTCGGTAAACTGCGTGTTACCGGCGACGACCGAATCGCCTTCCTGCAGGGACAGCTGAGCCAGGACGTGGAGCCTTTGCGCGAAACCGGCGCCGGCGCATATGCCTGCCTGCTGAAGCCCACCGGACAGATTCTTTCGGACATGGTGCTGTTCTCCACCGGTGAGGAGCTACTCATGCTGACGCCCCACCAGACCTTGCAGACGGTGCACCAGCGATTGGAGCAGTTCGTGATTATGGAAGAGGTGGAGTTCGAAGACGTGACCGGGCAGTTTGTGCTGTTGCACGTGGCGGGACCGCAGTGCCTCGCGCCCATCAAACCGCTGGGGCTGGATCGGGAACTACCGCTCTGGCACTGCCGTCGTGCCTCGTTCGATGGATATTCCCTCACCATCGTGCGCACTGACCGCTGCGGCGAGATGGGTTACGACCTGCTCGCACCCGTCGACGCGGGAGTGTCTCTCTGGCAGTATCTGCTGAACGCTGGGGTTCACCCCGTGGGTTACGAGGCATGGAATATCCGGCGGGTGGAGGCGGGTATTCCCCTCTA
>FWWL01006905.1_pt1 | contig 15981 bp, 7 predicted proteins | sample 2228331 | NCBI WGS metagenome assembly FWWL01 (sample SAMEA103939775, study PRJEB20133) | metagenome
CAGGGCATCGAGCAGGATGGCATCGGTGCGGCGGTCTGAAGCGAGCAGGAGGTAGTCTTGCTCGTCGAACTCGGTGATAAAGTTGGCTGCGCCGGCTGTTTCAACTACCCGATTGTTAATCAAGCGGCGGATTTGTTCGCGTTGGGTGGGGTTTTCCACCACCGCCCACAGCCAACCGACAGCTTGCAGCGAGAGGTTCTCTAAACCGGCGGCTTGAATCAGGTCTTGAGCTTTGATGGGATCGGAGTCGCCTGCCAGATGGCGGACATACAAGGCATAGGCGCTGAGGGTATGGCGGGGGCAGTAACTGTACCAATGGGGATAACGATTTTCGATCGAGCGCAGATATTCCAGAGCAGCCTGAAGGGTAGGCTGCGGCACTGCGTAGCCCTTCTGACGGGCACGAACCAGCGCATGCGCAACGTGAATGGTGTTAAAAGGCACGGAGTCATATCCCCGCACCCACATTGGAAAACCGCCATCCTCGTTTTGCATCCCTTCCAGACGGGCAAGGTCTGTTGTCACCGCCTGCTCTAATTCGGCGGGAGCGGGGAGTCCCTCGGCTCTGAACGCTGACAACACATCCCGCAAGGCAGCAATTGCCAGCAGACGGGAAGCCAGTTGTTCCGAACAATCAAAGGGGTAGGAAACCAGATAGAGAACCGCATCGGTGAGCGCCTGCAAAGCGGTGGAGGAAGTCGAAATCTCCAGTCCGCCGTATTCGGGGAAGACATCGCGTGGATACTGGATCGGCTGGGCAATACTGCCCTCATCCACCACACCATAGGTGGCAAAGGCTTCGCTGGTCGCCGGCGTATAAACCGGCAGTTCGATCTGGGCAGCGTCGGCAGCTTGCCCGGATACGGCGGCGATTTGGAGCTGGGCTTTGCCGGCTTGCACCGTCTGCGCCGCAAAGCGCACTTCGCGGCGGTCGTTTGCCGGCACCCAAATCTGCCAGCCGTTTTGCGAGAGTTGCAGGTTGTTGGCTCGCGCTACCACCTGTACCAGCACTGCCTCATTGGTTTGGTTTTGCACCACTACTGGCAGCTCGAGCACATCCCCAAAGTTCAAGAAGCGCGGCGCCGAGGGCCGCACCATCAAAGGCAGCCGCGCAGTCAGGTTGGATTCCCCTCTGCCGAAGCGGCGTCCGCTGGTATCTACAGCCACGGCCATAATGCGGTAACGCGTCAGGTTGTGCGGCAATTGAACCTCGACTTCAGCATTCCCTTGGCGGTCGGTCTGAACGCTAGGGGCAAACAAAGCCAGCGGATTGAAGTCCTGACGCATGTGGATAGGCGCAGGGGCTTCGGCTTCAGGGGCGGACTTCGGCGCACGCATCGCCGGCACCATGGTAGCTTGGGCGCCTAATGACGGCATTGCTTCCATAACCACGACTTCCTCACTCGCTTGTTGCGCCAGCTTTAGCGGATCGATGAGCACGATGGAGGCACGGCTGTACACACTGTCAATCGCCGCAGCGCGCTTTGGATAAAAGATCTTTAGCGGGTCGGGAAGGCTGTACTGGGTGAGGGAGAGGATGGCTTCATCGACAACCACCACGGCGACTTCTGCATTGGGCACTGCCTCGCCAGCAGCATCTTTTAGGGAGACGAAAATTTTGGTCTTTGCACCCGGCTCAAGCTGGCTTTCTTGCGGAGTCACGCTTAGGGAGAGCGTCCGCGCGAGTGGTGGCACGTCGAGGGTGAGCGTCCCGACACCGTAGGCTGGGCGGGATGGTAAATTGGGTTGAGGATTACCGCCTGCATCGGTGCGCGCTGTTGCGCCAACCAAATCGACTTGCAGGTTTAAGTTGGGGATGTAGCTTTCTTGAATCGGCACGCGCAGGGTGATTGAACCGCTCTGGTCGATGTGAAAGCGTTCGCTAGAGACAAAGCCATCGCGGCTGACGGTGAGCACTCCTTCCGCAGGGGCAAAAGGCGATTGCACCAAAATTTCAGCGATTTCACCGGGCTGATAGCTCTGGCGGTCGGGGATCAGGGTGACATCTTCCTGTTCGATTTTGGAAGACGGGCGCATTGCGCCACCGCTGACCCAGCGGGTGATGGTCGTCTGGTTGAGGCGTTCCAGACGGTCGCGCACGCGGGCGGTGATCTGATAACTGCCTCCCAACGGCGTTTGAAAGGTACAAACGCCAGGCTCAGCAGCCGACATCACCTGACAAGTTTGCACTTCAGCGACTTCTTGCGTCCAAACCCCCTTATGCATTTTCCACTCCAGACGGCTGGCTTGGATTTCGACCGCCTGACCGCTGACGGCTTTGCCGTCTAAATCGGTGACGATGAATTCTACCTGCAGGGGGGTGCCTTTGGGGACGAAATAACGCTTGGTGCGCAAGCCGACATATAATTCCGCAGGATGGACCAACAGGGTGGTTGCGCTTGACCAAGCTTGGCGATTGACGTCCATCACCGTGGCTTCGGCAAAGATTTGAAGGGGGCGGGCATCGGTGAGCCCTTTTTGCGGTGAGGTGAAATTCAGGGTCAAGTAATGAAAGCCTGAGGCATCGGTTTTGCCTTGAAAGGTCTCGACGCGCTCGGAGCCACCTGAAAAAGGTGATTCATCCCACCACCACGGCGACCCAACGCCAAAGCTAAACTCATCCCAGCCTGGCGGTCGATAACTTGTTGGAGAAGACGTCACTCGCCAATTTACGTCTGTGTTTGCCAAACCGCCACCAGCATAATACTTTGCCTCTACCGAGACAGTTGCCTGTCCTCCTAAGAAGAAGGGCGGCTGGCTTTCGGTGCGCGCCGTGACCTCAAATTCGGGACGGCGAAACTCTTGAATTTGAAAGGTGTGCACCGTTTGGGCATTTTGATCGCTGCTGCGCGCCTCCAGAATTAGACTGGCGGTACCCAGATTGACCGTTTCGGGGATCGAAAAGCGCAAGTCGAAGCCCCCCCAAGCGTTGAGCGCCGCTTCACCCGATCCGAGCGTGTTGCCGGTAGAGTCGCTGATTTGATACGTCAGGGCGGGCAAAGGAGGGGTAAGCAAGCCCACATCGCCGGCAGCTCCGCCGGCGATGCGCCGCAGCCAGCCTTTGAGGTGAACTTCTTCACCGGGGCGGTACATCTGTCGATCATCGAAGACAAACCACGCTAGGGAGTGGCCGAGCTTTCGGGGCTTCCAACCTTCTTGTGACCAGAAGGAGGTCGAGCGGGGCAAGAGAGCCACATCATCCCCACGGCGGGCAACCAGATAGCTTGCCGAAGAGGGGATAGGGAAGCGCACAACCCCTTGTGAATCGCTCAACACGGCCGCCCCGTTCTCTGCCTGAACGGTCACCCCTTCCAGCGGCGCGCCATTGCGCAGATCGCTGACAAAGGCGATCATCTGGCTGTGATCGCTGTAGGCATCCAAAGCGAGATGGGTGAGTTGAACCCAGAGAGTTAAGGTTTGTGATTCGCGCCGCCAACGAGCTTCCTCGTTCTCGATCAGCGGCTTGGGTGGAGCAACCCAGACGACTAATTGTGCGTAACCGTTTTGAGTGTACGGCTTGAGGTCGATGGAGACAGGGCTGAGTGTTTCGGGGGGGATATCTAACTGCAACGCTTCCTTTTCGACAAGTAGACCGGGCATGGGTGGGGGCTCAGAGCGGTCGCTGTCGCGTAAATACGTCTTGAAAGCATGCCAGTCTTCGGGCTGCACGGCATAAATCTGCAGCTCGAGACGCGAATAGTTCAAGGCATACAAGCTGAGAACACCGTTGGACGCCGGATCGAGGGTTAAGAAGTTGCCTTCTGGGCCCACCAATAGGGGGTCTGCTGCCTGAACCCTAAAGGACAGAGTAAGCTCTTTGCCAAGTTCTTGCCCGAAGACATCACGGATCTTTGGGGAGAGGGTGACCTCATAGGTGGTGCGCCCGCGAGTTTCTCCTTCAATGAAGATCGTATCACCACTCAAGTTGGCGTTGAGGCTGGGGATGGGCGGGCTAACCATCAACCAGCCTTCCTCGAAAGCGCTGGCTTCCAAAGGATTGTTGAAACGGATGCTAAAGGGAAGCAAAGGCCGACAGCGGTCATACCATCCGCAGCGGTATTCTTCTACCCGCAAGGGGGCGTAGGTTGAAAAGCTGAAAGAATGGGCTTCGGAAGACAAGCGGGGTCCTTCAGCGGAAGGCGTGCCAGGCCCAATGGTCACGCTGACGTTGGCAGCCGGCGGCAAAGTGCGGGTGGCTTTGAAAGCCAACCAGCGCCCAGTCAGCGCCTGTTCAACGAGTTTTTTGACCACCTCATCGGCTTGGATCTCGCTTTCGCTTGCCAAGCGCACGATAAATCTTTCCCCCTCGGCAAATACCTGAATGGTGTCTAAAACCGCTTGCGGCTCAATGCGCTGATCAAAGGCGACAAAGAAGAGCGGTTCGCGGGAGACCGCCTGTCCGCTGGGGTACGTGCTGATCACTTTGGGCGGCGGCGTTGAAAAGGTAAACACGACATCCTTCGCCAGCTTGTTGCCCAATAGCGACTGGGCGCCGGCTGGCACGGTGACGCGATAGATGGTGGCTTTGGGTAAGCGGTCAATTTGCTCCGAATCGACCTCAAAGGTCAGCGTTTTGCTGCCCAACCAGCGCCATTCCCCTTTCAGAGCGGGTTCCATGCGCACGGGCACTTCACGGGCGGCTAAATCCGCCAAGGTGCCCAACGGAACCATGGGTTGATTGAAAGTAATGCTGACGAAAGGAGCGGTTTCGACTTCCCCTTCAGGCGCAAAGCGCACGACCTCTAAAGGGGCAGAGAGATCCACGGCAGGGGTAGCAGCCGTTTCGGGGGGTGGAAAGGGCTGCTGGACAATCAGGCCGGGTCGGGGCGGGGGGAGCAATTCAGCCGGCGGTTTGAACGCTGCAGGTTGATCTTCTGCAGGCGGCATCTGCGGTAAACGAGCAAAGATGGCTTGCACCTGTTCATCGCTGAGCGGTTCTTGTTGAGCGGGTGTTGTTGCAGCGGGGGGGCTGCAGGGAGGTTTTCCTTCGCTGAGTTGGATTTCCATCTGAGTGATTTCTCCTGTTGCTGAGGGGAAGGGGGTTTCGATAAGAATTGGCATCGCAGTGCTCTGCCCTGCTCGAAAAGCGGAAAGCGAGCGACAAGCACCGAGGACAAGTCCTGCAAGCAGAAGGGTAAAAAGAAAAGGACGAAACTGTTGTCGGTCAAACATCTCACGCGCTCCTTCCTTACACTTGCAGGACGGCAAGAGGGGATAAATCGTTCCCCCATGAGACGATACTTAATTATAACCTCGATTGGGGTGGGAGTTGTGGGGTGTACATAGTTGGATTGTAGCTGAAGCTTTATACGCAGTGTTTTCACTTGGCGCGGAGAAGGGTTATAATTCGGGTAAAGCAGATTGAAGGGGATGTCCGTATGAAAGAAAGTGAAACTTCGACCCAGAAACGCCTTCGAAAGATCATTTTTTTGTTGCTTTCTTTTGCCTATGGTTTATTTCTCGCTTTGGGAGTTGTGACTCTCGTGTCCTGGCGAACCTTAAACGATGCAAGGTTTGTCAAGCAAGTGACACAAGATGCTCTGCTTGTTTTTGAAGTGCGCCGCGCTATGATAGGATTCATTCTAGGGACAAGTCAGCTTGCTCAGGAGCAAACTTCACGAGTACCGATCGAATACATCCTCTCTGACCAGCAGACCAGCGAGTTACTTGAGACCAGCTTTTCTTCTTTTCTCACTTGGCTAAGTGACCCATCTCTTGAACAACCCGATATTGCGTTGAATCTAAAGCCATTCATTGATTACATCGAAAGTCCAGCGGGTAAATTAGCCTTGTTACCGATGGTGCAAGCCCTTCCGCCTTGTAGAGAAAATCAACCTATGATTGATCCTGCACAAAACATGGTGGTATGTGTTCAAAGTGGCAAAGATGTAAAAGAGTTGGTCGATACTCAGGCAAACCTGATTAGGATGTTGATCCCCGAACAATTAACTTTCCAGGACATGCTGGCAAAAAAGATGATCTCCGATCAGCTTTGGCAGTCCTTGGTAACGATGAGAACGATCTTCCAACGCATACGAACTGGGGTCATCCTTCTATGGGGAATGTGTGCCTTTTTCTGGGTTGTTCTTTTGGTGGTCAACCCAGTCCCGTGGTTGAAACGCATGATTGATCTTCGGATATCCTTTTCTATAGCGGCGGCTATTTGCACCGTAGTGGGTATTGGGGTCTATTTTCTCCCCTTTTATGTTCGCCAAACCTTTGCGGATCTCGTTCAGCTTGAGATGTTTTTTTCGGTTCTGAGACCCTATCTTCTGGCTTGGACGGGACAATGGATAGGAGTTGTAGCAGCAATTTGGGCAGTTGTTTTGTCCCTAAGCGTTCTGGAGATATTCTGGGCACGCAGCCAAAGCCAAACTTTAGCCTCTCGAACCGTCAGTCAACCAAGCAAGCCTCGGATTCGCAAAGAGTTTCGCTAGACTTTGATGGGTGCTGAGGCAAGGATCTTCTCGATCAAGTTGTCGGGGTGATAGCCTTCAGCTTGCGCCTCGAAGCTCAGCACGAGGCGGTGACGCAAAACCGGAAAAGCCACTTTTTGGATATCTTCAATCGAAACTGCTTTACGATTATCGAGCAGCGCCTCAACTTTGGCAGCTAGAATAAGAGCTTGCATCGCTCGGGGGCTGGCTCCAACCCGCACCCAGCGAGATACTTCCTCGATCGGTGAAGAATCCGTTGGATGAGTGAGCATAATTAAGTGCGCACAGAATTGGTATACTGGCTCAGCGATGGGCACATGGCGCACAAAGGTTTGCATCTCCAAGAGGGTATCTCCATCGGTGACTTTTGAGACCTGAGTGACATCAGCGCCGGTAGTGCGTCGCGCAATCTCAATTAACTCTTCTTCCGATGGAAAAGGCACTTCGATCTTATAAAAGAAGCGGTCTAATTGGGCTTCAGGGAGAGGGTAAGTGCCTTCCATCTCAATCGGATTCTGGGTAGCAAGGACAAAGAAGGGTTTGGGAAGGGTATAGGTTGTTCCGGATACCGTCACCCGTTTCTCTTGCATTGCTTCGAGTAGCGCAGATTGGGTTCGGGGTGAAGCTCGGTTCACTTCGTCAGCTAAGATCAGGTGAGCGAAAATTGGCCCCTTCTCGAAACGGAAACCCCGACGCCCATCTTCCATTTCAGTAATAATCACTGAACCGACAATATCCGCAGGCATCAGGTCAGGAGTGAATTGGATACGGTTGAAAGAGCAGTCTAAGACTTCGGACAAAGTGCGAATGAGTAGGGTTTTTCCTAATCCGGGTACACCCTCAAGCAAAGCATTGCCGCCAGCAAATAGCGTAACCAACAATTCATGGATCAAAGTCTCTTGACCAACGACCACTTTTTGGATTTCTGCCTTGATCGATTGTGCTGTGGATCGAAATTGTTCAACTTCCATTTGATTTTCCTCTCTATGACAAAGAATTAACGCCAAGGTAGCCAACGACGTCGGATAGCAATTTCAATTGGCCATGCGATGAGCAGGATCAGCAGGACTTTTGACCAGCTTCCTTGTTCTAGGCTGCTTTCAGCTATTTTAGCTTGTGTTGAGGGGATGCTCGGCAATTCTGCCATTACCGCCCCTTTCGTTATGGCTGCCCATTTAGAAAGATTTTCCCTGCCTATCTCGCTATCTTTGGGCTGCCACTCCTGCGGATAATTCACCACAAAAGGCGCCGCAAGGGTATAGAGAACACCATCTCGCTGGTATTGCACTGCACCCAGATAAATGCCCGGTGCCCGGATATTCAGTGTTGTCTGATAGATTTCAGGTTCAATCGGGAGCAGCGGGTATTCATACACCGCCTCGTCCTTTGTGAGCACGTAGGTTACTGGGGCGTTGCTGGGTGGCGAGTCGCCAAGCTCAGCTAAGAAAGCGGTGATCAGAACATCATCTGGTTGCATTTGTGCGATGGCGCGATCCAAGCCGAAAGAGGGGTCCGGTAAAGCATAACGAATGATTCGAAGCCAAAACTGACCAAGACGGTTCCACGAACCCCAAGTTGGCGCCCATTGGCCGCTCAAGTCGGTTGCCCATACGATCACTCTACCTAGACCGACTTGCCAAGCGGATAAAATTGGGTCGCCAAAGTTGGTTGAGACCAGAATATCTTCACTTCCTTCTTCGCGCCGTGAGGTGACTGCATTATAAGTTTCTAGAGGAGGAAACTCGTCAGCAGCAAATCCCCCCAAAACGGGATGCGTGACATCTTCGGTGGTTAGGGTTGTTGTACCCTCTTGAATGTTTTCGCCACTGGCTGCTTTGCTTTCAGCAATCATGACGCGCGGCAGCTCAGAGGCATCTCGGACACGGTGATAACGCCCGTTTCCAGCTTCAGCGATGGCAGTTAATATTTCTTCATCCACATCTTCTCCAAACGATACGACCGAGACAGTCCATCCAGCTTGGTTAATTTCCTTTACAAGGTTGACAAAGTCTTCTAACTTCCCATCACTGCTTTTGCCATCTGAGAGGATTAATAAATTCTTACGCTCTACAGGTGGATCATTGGTTTGCATTGCTTGGAAACATTCTTGCATCGAAGCGAGCAATTTCGTGCCACCATAAGCTCGTAGGCTTGCAACCGAATCCATCGCCGAACGCTTTTCAAGACCCTCTCCAAGCAAACGAATAGAGACTCTCCAAGTGGCACTGGTCGAGAACGTAAGCAGTCCGAAGTAATCTTGAGCTTGCAAGCTTTCGATCGTGCGCGCTGCAGCTTCGCTGGCAAGCTTGATCGGTTCAGGCCTACCCTCTCTTTTTGTCCCCATACTGCCTGAGGAGTCTAGCATAATGACAAAAGCCAGTGGTTGCCTTGCATTGCGTGGCGGAGGCTCAAGTTTTACTGGAAGGATTGTTTCGAGTGGAGTATCGATGTATCCTCCTAGAGTCAAGCTATTGATCCCTCCAGTGAGGATCAATCCTTGTCCTCGGTCGAGGACTCGCTTGCGAAGGGTTGCTAATTGGGTGGTACTCAAGTCTGTAGCCAACAGATTATGCAAAATCACCACCTGATAACGCTCAAGGTCGCTCTCATTAGTGGAAAGTTCGCTACGAGATTTGACCTCGATATTGATTCCTTCAGATTGCAGAGCCTGCGCAAACGCGCTAACCTGCTCGGCAGATTGTGTCAGCAGCAGGACATTTGGTACGTCAAAGACCTGTACGACCGCAAAGGCTTGGTTGTTACCTTCCAATTCATCAGGCGGATAGGATGCTTTGGTTTCCAAAGTGAGAATGCCAGCTTCTTTGGCTTCCAAGGGAAATTCAATCCAGTGGTTGCCGGCCTCAAGGGTTAGAGATTGTGAAGAGATGCTTTTGCCGTTGAGCTTGAGTTCTAGGGAAAGGGTGCCTTGTTCTGGCATGATCACTTCTTGATAAACTCGAAAGGATGTCTTTGCCCATAAGGTTTTTGGGGTGATCAACTGTCCAAGATAAACATCGTGTTGGGCTTGACGGGGTGTGAGCGGGATAACATCTAGAGGGATTTGCCTCTCCTGAAGTTGTTTCAATCGCTCATCGAGAGCTAATGGATTGGATGGATAGCCGTCTGAAGCCAAGAGGACTCTTCCCTTGTTGTGCCTAAGGGTTTCTAGGGCGAGGTCGAAGGCAGTTTCTAAATCGGTGGCTCGTCCGTTCTCTGAGAGAAACGCATTACCCACAAAATAAGATTCCTGACCGGCGGCAATGATTAAACGATTTGGGGCGGAGTTTTTCCATTCAAGTGCTTGTTCTTGGAATTGTTGTCTTACTTTTGGATCAATGCTGTCTGATTGATCGACAATTAAGACTTCCAATGGCAGGGACGTGGGGGTAATCCCTTGTTGCTGGCTAGAAAAAAACTCCGTAATCAACACGATCAATAAAGCAGCGCGTAGGAAGAAAGCAGGTAGCCATCGCAACGGCCCTTTTCTAGCTAGGCTCAACAAGATGACCAAGACCAGCGCAATAGCTACCCAAAACAAAGGACGGCTCAACGCTAACGCCATGCGTACCTCGCCTCAATTAAAAGCATCAGACAAACCAAACCTAGAAGCCATGGGGTGAGATTGAATGGATAATTTGATAAAGTTATCTGAGGGAATCCCTTGGGCAAGTCGTTTTTTATCGTTTTCTGGTCATTGAGCAAGTTCGACTCTTGCCAATCTCCAGCATTCACACCAACTGCAATCTCGTTTTCGATGCCAAATCGATTGATCAACTGATACCGATATATCCCGCTGCGCTGAGTTTCAACCCATTCACTAGGTCGTTGTTCGCCAAAGGTAATCGCTTCACTTGCAGGGAGCAGCAATCGGACGGTTGGATAGAAAAGAGAAGAGGGAATGGGTAAAGGTTCACCGATTTTGATTTTGGAGGGGATGGGCGGAACCGAAGCTTGGGATAAAATGTTGCCCAGGAATCCAATCCAGAAAGGATGCCGCAGGAAATTTCCGCTGGATATCCTCGGTAAGAAAATAAATGTGTCCGACGAACCGTGTATGCCTCTCAGCAACACTGCCATGGGTGAGTCGCCTGCGGTATGTAACAGCGTTTGAAAACCGCTCGGAACCTCCTTTAGGCGCGGCAAGACAATATTTCGCAGCCCACTTGTATCCAGATTAGCCACTACTTCACTGTCAAACACTGGTACCCATCCGTCAACCGTCAAGGTTTCGTCCCACGATAGCCATTCTGTCGAAGGAGGATCGAGGAGTAAGATTGTCTGGTAAGGAGGTTCGGTAGGAAGAACTTGGTGATAAATAACCAAATCAAAAGATTGGCGGGGTAAATCTGACGCCGAAGCGTACGATTGAACATCCACCATCTGAAATGACTTTAAAGCCTTGAGGATGGCCTTGGGTTGTTGCGATACCAATGCCACCCGAATGGTTGGAGCGGCAACCACAGCAGTTGATGCCATATCGTCGTCTGGCAGGACATCTCCAGCAGCGAGAGACACCGAGACAAGATTCGGAGAGTTTTTTAGTTGCCAGCGGACTGGATAAACCACGTTGGGAGGAATATCGATCGCTACACTTTCGATAATCAGATCATCCACTATCAGTGAAACCACTCTTCTGGCGGGTTGATCGGCAAAATTGACCAATAAAGCACTGGCTTCCCAAGTTTGATCGGTCGTCTTGGATGCGGAAACATCGATCACGGCTTGATTTGGCGAAGGCTCCCCGATCCAATGCCAAGTTACTTGAAGGATTTTTGGTATCTCCAGGGTAGTTAATTCCCATGCACCATCAGAGAAGACGTGAACTTCTTTTGGTAAAGAGGGTTCTGCAATTGACTCGGCAAGATAAAGAGCTTCTTGAATAGAAGTCCCGTTTCCTCCAGCCTGAAGGGTTTGGAAGGTAGAAAGAATCTCATCCATGCTTTGAAAACGTGTATCGCCAAGAATGTGGGCATGAGTTCCCGCAGCGATCGCGGTAAATCTATCCCCAAAGCGGCTCTGTTCAGCTTGGGCAATAGCCTCGGCGCGAGCTTTCTCGAAGCGAGTTGGAGCGACATCGCGCGCCTTCAGGCTCGTTGAGGTATCCAAAATGACAATCCGATGAACGTTTCTCCCCAACGCGAAGGGTAGATACAAATGCGGTTGAGCAAGCGCTAAACTTAACAGCCCAGCAACCAATAAATCTAAAAATAAGAGCGTGTTAAAAGGAATTCTTCTAAAGCGAGCCCCCTGAACCTGTTTTTCCAAAAAGTTCCAGAGTGGCAGATGGGAAACAACGATCGTGCGATTGCGTTGTTGCAGCAAGTGCAGCACTACAATCACAGGAAGACTAACTAATCCGAGAAGTCCAAGAGGAAACGCAAAGCTCATCTGGGTTGAAAAATTCCGACCTGTCGCAAGGATGGAAGTATTTCTTTATCGAGCGCGGCTCGACTGTTGACTTGATAATAAAAGACGTGATGCTGAGCGCATTGAGCGTCTAATTGTCTCAGCCAATCTTGCATCTTGACCTTGTACAAGTTGATCGCTTTCGAGTCGATGTTATAACTTGCCCGCTCGTGGCTTTCAACATCCTCCAATTCAACATGGCCTAAAAGGGGTGGATCAAGCTCGTCGGGATGAAGGAGGTGAAGCAAGAGAACTTCCCAAGAGGGGGCAGGTAATATTCTCAGCGCATTTTGAAGGTCATGCTCACCCAGCAAATCAGAGATAACGATGACTAAACCCTGCTCGGCGGATTTTTGGCGCAGTTCACTGAGCATGTCAGAGAGGGTGATCTGTCCTTGAAAGGTTTGGCTTTGGAGAACATGTAAGAAGTTCGAAAATTGCCCTTTTCCCGTTAGCGGACCCAAGAGCATAAAGCCTGCTTCAGACGAGGTCAGCAAAGCTAAGCGATCGCCGTTGGATAAACACGCATAGCCCAAAGCAGCAGCCAATTCAAGCGCCTTGATACTTTTGGGCGGATTTCCCCACTGCATAGAAGCACTGCAGTCAAGGACAAGATAGACTAATACGTCTTTGGGCTGTTCTCCTTGACGGATAAAGATATGCTCTTGTCGCGCCGAGGCACGCCAATCGACAAAGCGGATATCATCTCCCACAACGTATTTACGGTGTGCCAGTAATTCAATCGCTGGTTTACGGCGCAGGCTTGGTCTCTGCCCGGCGCTTCGGCCGTGTAGATAGCGGCTTGCAGCTAAACGCAGATGCTCTAGTTGATAGATAGCCAGCGGTGAAGGAGTAATCTGCCTTAGCAAGCTTGAGCGATCTATGCTAGCTTGATCTTTATTGCGGGAAGAAGTAAAGCTTAATTTCATTGAGCCAAGTCCAAATCAATGGATAAGGCAGAATCTCGCCTGTAAAGCTGGAAGGCTGGAAAAGATTGTTTGAACCGAGTGAACCACTAACGATTTGTCCTTGAGACGAGGAAGCGGCTCTGCCCGGCTGTAGAATTTGGGCAACACCTTCTTTACCAGTGTTGAAGGTTAAGGTTTCCCCACTCTCACCAAGTCGTTCAAAGGGGGTTGGTGAGCCTGTCTGGACTTTAGCCTCCTCACTTCCGCTTCCTGGACCCGTTCCAGATTGGGGTGTAAGTTGATCACTGAGCGCAGCTTGGTCTTGTTTCATCGTTTGAGCGAGTTGATTGAGCTCTTGCGAAAGTTGCTTTAGGGATTCGCTCGCAGTATCTTGATTCCCTTCACGGATTTCCTGCGCAGTATTCTTCATCTGTTCGGCTAGAGATTCCATGCCCCCTTCTTCAACCGTTTGAGCGGCTTGTTCAAATTTTTCACTCAATTGATCTTGGATGAAAGGTGGGAGACTATTGATTTGATTGGCAACACTATCCAACATTTGAGCAGCCTTTTCCAAGTTTCCTTCTTCTAATGCTTCCCCCAAAGGTTGGGTCAGGGGATTATCTTTGAGTTGCTTCCCCACCTCTTGAAAAGTCTCGCTCATTTGATCGCTAGGAGGTTGCGTAAGGTTTTGGGGGGTCGAGTCACTTGGGTTGCGAGCTGCGGAAGATTGCGCTTGCTGATAGGATAAAACATCCTCTTGGGTAAGACCAAAAATACCGTTGTGAAAGACCTCGTTTTCTCCTCTTTCAGGCCGCAGAGATGGGATATCAACACCATAATCCGCAGACGAAGTCAGCGGAGGTAGGGTAGACAAAGAGACTAAGGCAAAGACAGCCAGCGAAATCAGCAAAAAATCGACCTCAGGTACAATTTTCCATCCCTTGCGGCGCACTGTCCGATGAATAGAAGGGATCATCTCTTCAACATCTCTCTTCAATGCTGCCACAATAGGATTTGGAGGGGCATTGTGGAACTCGATTGCAGTACTTAACTGTTCCTTTGTTCCTAACAAGCGATCCAACCGCCAAACGAATCGTTTCGATGAAACGATAGGAAAAACAACTCGATAAAACCCAATACACCCCAGCAGACCTGCCAGTATCCACTTGATTAACGGATTTAGGTTGTTTTTCGATATTCCTTCAAGAATTAATCCACCGCTGTAACCCATGATTCCGAGCCATGTGGCACGCAGGAGTCCTCGAATAATACGCTGGAAATAAGCCAAGCGATAAATCGAGCGAAGTTTTAGCGTAAAGTCTTCAGGTTGGCTCATAGGTAGGGCTCTTGATCCAGTTTCTTAACCCATGCTCGTAGACGACGGTAAGAAAATAAGGATAAAAAAACCATTGCCAAAATGGTCATTGCCATCGACCGAATTTTTGTTAGCTCGATCAACGTTTGAATTTGCGCCGAGTTTTGCTGATTGCCGAGGCGAATCAATTTCGAGATTAGCTGGTTGAGGTGCTCCATTTGCTGACGAGACATTGAAAGAAGCGCAACCCACTTTTTGCGATCGAGCTCTTCCTGGATACTTTGGGCTTGTAAAATACTCTCTCTAATGGTTTCAACTTCGGAGATGCGTTGATCGTCACGAATTGCATGAAAGATGGACTTGGCTTCGACCAGTTTTTCAAGACTGGCTTCGGTATTTCCCGCAATATAATCCTGTCGCGCTTCTTGCAATAGAGAAAGCCCTTGTTGTCCCAAGGTTGCAATCTCGTAGAGGTCGCGTAGGTTTTGTGCTTTTTGCGCATCACCTACTTTTTCAAGGAGATGAATATGCTCTTCTATGCGGTGTTTGGCGTCTGTGTATGCGCCAGATTGAATCAACAGACGATAGCTGTCTTCGTCAATATCGTAAAGGAAATGAGTTTGCCAGCGACTCTGAATGTAAAAAGGATAGTATACAAGCCAGAGCTCTTTAAAGTCTTCATCTAGAGACATGTTGAAGGTCGTTTCAAAAGCGGAAACGACATCCGTTGTCGTGGGGATAGTTTGAAGCAAGGTTAAGACCTTTTGCCAGCCGAATTGATCCACCAACAAAGCAATGACACTAATTGAAGAAACCATCTCAGTCGGATTACGATCAAGGTTCGACTTTCCCCACAATTCCACAAGAGAAGTGTCTGTAAAAGACGTTTTATCTACTTCCGACAGCAGCGGTCCCACTACCTCAGAGGGATCAAGAAGGTAATAGCTAATACTTTCCACCAAGGCAGGTGGGGCCTTTCCTTTCGACAATTTTTCAATGGAGAGAGCAGACATTTCATATCGAAAAGCGTTCAAGGCTTCCGATTCCCACTTCAATGGGTTTTTGATGATGTTTTCTACGATGAGTGAGATTTCCACCTCTCCAATGTGACTATGAGTGGCACCCGGGGTTATTTGGGGAGCATAGGAATTGAGTAAAATAAAATCTTTTTCTTTGGGATAGACGCGCACCGAAATGGGTAGCTCTAACTCAGTACCAAAAAGACTCGTTGCTCTTTGATATTCTTTTTCTAGGATGTCGCCGTAGGCAACCAAGATAACATGCCCCAGATCGCGCTGATCGGGTGGCAAGACACTCTGATAGAGATGGAGAATGGTTTCTTTCTCGACCCCTTCGATATTAGGATAAATCACTGCAAAGGATTTGGTTCGTACTTCCTCCCATTGGAAAGGTAGGCGAGTGCGTGCAAGGACGATCGAGGCATGCGAAAAGATAACAAAAACAGTTGCAATCCACCCAAAGAAAACCGACCAATGTTTCATCTTGAGGCACTGAGGATTGAAAATCGACGAAAGGCAACTCGTTGAATATATTATATCACCAAGCTTACGTTTTGAGCAAAACGGAAAAGAGAGGACGAGTTTTTGGTTTTGAGTTGTGGTTTTTGAATCTCAAGCGATCGTTTTTTCTCACACCAAGGCACCAAGGGCACAAAGGGAAAGTCATTTTTCTTGGTGGTCTTTGTGTGAAACGGATAGCCTCGCAGCATCTGTCCCCATCGCTAGCCCTTCCACTACAAGCAGAAAAGGGGGCAAGACATCCCTCGCCCATTGTGGGAGATGGGCTGGGGGTGAGGGCGTTGCTCCCCTCGCCCTGTGGGAGAGGGGTCGGGGGTGAGGGCAGACTCCTCTCGCTACTCAACCTGCGACCCCCATCCCCGGCCCTTCCCCCGAAG
>FWWL01000953.1_pt1 | contig 15980 bp, 12 predicted proteins | sample 2228331 | NCBI WGS metagenome assembly FWWL01 (sample SAMEA103939775, study PRJEB20133) | metagenome
AGGCGGGGGTGCCCTGCGTGGTGTTCGGGCCGGGTTCAGCCGCGGACGCCCACACCGCCTCGGAGTCGGTGGCCCTGGACCAGGTGGAATCCGCGGCCCGGGTGCTGCTCGACCTGTTGACCCACGGGTGAGTTCCCCCCAGGGGAGCACCTCCGCTCGAGTTGTAATCAGGATTACAGTAATCTTCGTTACACAATGGGCTTCGTGGACCGGGCGGAGGAGCTCCGCTTCCTGGAGGAGCGGGCGGCCTCCGGGAAGGCCGAGCTGGTGGTCGTGTACGGGCGCCGGCGTGTGGGGAAGACGGAACTGCTCCGCCGGTTCTGCTCGGGACGGCCCCACCTGTTCTTCGTGGCAGCGCGCACCACGTCCGAGCAACTGCTCAGGGACTTCGCCCGGGCTTTGGCGGAACTTCCGGAGAGTCTCCTCCCGCCGGGTGCTGTGCCGGAGAACTGGCCTGCGGCTTTCGAGTTGCTGGGAACCTTGGCGCGCGGCCGGCGGTTCGTGGTGGTGCTGGACGAGTTCCCGTACCTGCTGGAAGCAGACCCGTCCGTAGCCAGTTCCCTGCAAAATCTTTGGGACGGTGCCCTCCGGAAGACACAGCTGATGCTGGTGCTGTGTGGTTCTTCGGTGAGCGTCATGGAGTCCCAGGTGCTCGGGCAGCAAAGTCCTCTGTACGGGAGACGTACGGCCCAATGGCACGTGCGGCCGCTGTCCTACCGGGACGCGGCGGAATTCTTCCCCCGCTACTCCGCAGAGGACCGTCTGAAGGCGTACGGGATCCTGGGAGGGATGCCCGCGTACCTGGAGCAGTTCGACCCCGGCCGGCCCCTCGCGGACAACGTGTGGAGCGGGTTCTCCGCCGCGGTGCCATGCTCTACGAGGAGGCGTATTTCCTTCTCCAGGCAGAGCTGCGGGAGGCCGCCCGGTACCACGCCGCCCTGGCAGCCCTAGGCGCCGGGGCCACGCGACATCACGAGATTGCGCGGGCCATCTTCGGCCCCCAGTCCGCGGCCAGCGCGCAGCCCTACCTGCACCGCCTGGAGACGCTTGGGCTTGTGGAGCGCGTGGTCCCGGTTACGCTCCGGGATCCCAGGCGCACGCGCGAGGCCGTGTACCGCATCGCCGACCCGTTCGTCCGGTTCTGGTTCCGCTTCGCCCTCCCCAACCGCAGCGCCCTCGAGCAAGGGCGTGCCCGCGAGGTCTGGAGGGGACGTATCCTGCCTGCGCTGCCGGACTACATGGGTGTGGTTCTGGAGGAGGCAGCCAGGCAGCACACCTGGGAGCTGGCACGGGCAGGGCGGCTGCAGTTCGCGCCCGACGCGGTAGGACCGTGGTGGGACGGACGGGAGGAGGTGAACGTGGTGGCGGTGCGGCACGGCACCCGGGAGGCCCACGCAGCGGAGTGTACGTAGTCTGGCAGGCCGTTGCACGTCCGAGAATTGGACGAACTGTTCCGGAAGGCGGCGTATTTTCAGACCCGGACCGGGTACGCGGTTCGGAGTGTCGCCTTGTACGCACGGGGTGGGTTCTCGCCCGCGCTGCGCCGGGAGGCAGCGCGTCGAGGCGTCCTGCTGTTCACGGTGAGGGATCTGTACCGGGGACCTGCGTAGCACGAAACTTCCCCCTCTTGACCGCAGATGCGAACACGTGTACGCTAGAGACTGACTCGGGGCGCTGCCCGCCGCGCCACCTCACCGCACCAGCGCCCTGAACGGGTGAGACCCGCGTGCGCGACGCAACCCTGGGGGTCCTGTCCCCTCTTCCAGGACCCGGTACCTGGAACCTGGAGGAGGTCCGGGGCCGGCTGGTCCAGCTCTCAGGAGAAGGGGTCCTGACGGTGGCCACACAGCTGGTGGCAGACGCGCAGGAAGCCGGGGAGCCGGTGGCCTGGGTGTCCGGGGAGAGCGACTTCTACCCCCCGGACGTGGCGGCTTCCGGGGTGGACCTCGGCTCCCTGGTGGTGGTGCGGGCCCAGGACGCCCGGACGGCCGCACGCGCCGCAGACCGCCTGTTGCGGTCCGGCGGGTTCGGGCTCGTGGTGCTGGACCTCACCGCAGACGCGGACGTCCCCCTCGCCCTGCAGAGCCGGCTCTTGGGGCTGGCACAGCGCCACGGGGCTGCGGTGGTGTGCCTCACCCGCGCACCCGAGGACGGTCCCTCCCTGAGCCCGCTGGTCTCCCTGCGGGCGCACACGCGCAGGCAGCGGAACTCCCCCGGGGTGTTCGTGTGCACCCTCCGGCCGCTGCGGGACAAGCGCCGTGGCAGTTCCTGGGAGTTCCAAAAGTGCTATGCCGGACCGGCTGGCGTGCGTTAGCCTGCCCGCGTTCCCGCTGCAGGTGCTGCTCCGGCGCCACCCGCGGTGGAAGGGAGGCCCTGCGGGGGTGGCGGAGGAGGACCGGCCCCGGGCGCGGCTGGTGTGGGTGAACCACAGGGCGCGGAAAGCCGGGGTGTTGCCGGGCATGGCGTACGCCACCGCCCTGGCGCTCCTGCCCACCCTCCGGGTCGGGGTGGTGGCCCCGGAGGAGGTGAGGGCGGAGGCGGAAGGCCTCCTGCGTCTTCTTTACCGGTACAGCCCCAAGGTGGAGCACGACGGCGCGGGTACTTTCTGGCTGGACGCTTCCGGCCTGGAGTGGCTGCACCCTTCCCTCGAGGAGTGGGCCGAAGGCCTGCGGGAGGACCTGAGACAGGCCGGCTGGGAGGCCACGGTGGTGGTGGGGTTCTCACGGTTCGGGACGGGCGCGGTGGCGAGGGTGCACCGGGGGGTGCGGGTGTTCTCCTCCGAGGAGGAAGAGCAGCAGGCCGCAGGCCAGGTGCCGCTGAGGGAGCTGGGGCTGGAGGCCGAGGCGGTGGAAGCGCTGGAAAAACTCGGGGTGCGGACGGTGCAGGACCTCCGTGCCCTCCCGGAGGTGGCGCTCCAGGAACGGTTCGGCCGCGAGGTGGCGGAGCTGTGCAGGCTCGCCACGGGACGGGCCTTCGACCCCCTGCGCCCGCACGTGGAACGCGAAGAGCTGGAGCGCCGCGTGGTGCTGGACGCCCCGGAGGAGGACCTCGTGCGCTTGGCGTTCGCGGTCAAAGGCGCTTTGGACCCGCTCCTGCAGGCCCTGGAGCGGCGCGGGGAAGCTGCGTGTTGCGTGGAGCTCGCGCTGCGCCAGCAGGACGGGCGGCTTCTGGCCACGGAGGTCAGGCCCTCAGAACCCACCCTGGACTCCTCGCACCTGGTGGACCTGGTCCGGCTGCGGCTGAGCTCGCTTTCGTGGGAGGCCGGGGTGGTGGAGGTGTGCGTCCGCGTGCGCGGGGTGCGGGCCGGGCCGGAGCAGCTGCGGGCTGTGCCTGTCGCGCGCAGGGACCTGGACGAGGCGGCCCGGGCGCTGGCCCGCCTGCGGGCGGAGTTGGGCGAGGGTTCGGTGGTACAGGCGGTCCTGCGGGAAGGGCACCTGCCGGAAGCCCGCTACGCGTGGGTGGGAGCCGACCGCGTGCGGCCGCCCAGGCGTCCTGCGGCCAGGGAGCCCGTGCTGGTACGCCGGGTGTACCGCAGGCCAGTCCCCCTCGACGCACTGCCCGCCCACCGGGCGGCCTTCGGACCCGAGGAGGTAGCGGGAGGGTGGTGGGTGCGGCGCGTGCACCGGTCCTACTACTTCCTGGAGACCGAGGCGGGCGAGCTCCTGTGGGTGTACTACGACCACCGCAGGCGCCGGTGGTTCCTGCAGGGACGGGTGGAGTAGTGTACGCGCCCCTGTGGTGTAAGAGCAACCACTCCTTCCTCGAGGGCGCCAGCCACCCCGAGGAGCTCGTCCGGACCGCGCACGCCCTGGGCCTCCCGGCCCTGGCGCTGGTGGACCGAGACGGGGTGTACGGTGTGGTGGAAGCCCTCCTGGCCGCGGAGGAAGTGGGGCTGCACCTGGTGGTGGGCGCCCAGGTGTCGGTGTGCGACGGCACCCACGTGGTCCTCCTGGCGCAGGACCGGGAGGGCTACCGGAACCTGTGCCGGCTAATTACCCGCGGGCGCCTGCGGTCCCAGAAGGGCAGCAGCGAGGTCACCTGGGAGGAGGTGTGCGAGCACGCGGCAGGGCTGGTGGCCCTGTGGGGTGGGGAGGGCAGCCGGCTCGACTCCCCGGAAGACCCAGGGCCTGTGGCCGCCGCCCTCCGCGACGCCTTCTCCGACCGCCTGTACCTGCTGGTGGCCCGCCACCGCCGCTTCTCCGACGCGGCGCGGGAAGCCCGCACCCGCCAGCTGGCGGCCCGGTACGGCCTCCCGGTGGTGGCGGGCTACGAGGTCCTCTACCACACGCCCGCCCGCCAGGCCCTGCAGGACGTGCTCACGTGCGTGCGGCACGGGGTCACCCTGGCGGAAGCCGGGCAGCGCATCCGCCCGAACCCGGAGCACGCCTTGAAGTCCCCGGAGGCGTTCTCCGCGCTGTTTTCCGACGACCCCGCCTCCGTCCGGCGCACCCTGGAGGTGGCGGAGCGGTGCTCCTTCTCCCTGCGGGAGCTCCGCTACCGCTACCCGTCCGAGTGGCTGCCGGAGGGCTACACCTCCGGGCAGTGGCTGCGCCACCTGGCCTTCGAGGGCGCCTGTAGCCGCTACGGAGGCCACGTCCCCCCGGAGGTGGCCGCCCAGCTGGACCGGGAGCTGGCGTTGATCGAGGAGCTGGACTACGTGGGCTACTTCCTCACGGTGCACGACGTGGTGACCTTCTGCCGGCAGCAGGGGATCCTGTGCCAGGGGCGGGGGTCTGCCGCCAACTCCGCGGTGTGCTACTGCCTGGGGATCACCGCGGTGGACCCCGTGCGCATGGAGCTGCTGTTCGAGCGGTTCCTGTCCCGCGAACGCGCGGAGCCGCCCGACATCGACCTGGACATCCAGCACGACCGCCGGGAAGAGGTGATCCAGTGGGTGTACCGGAAGTACGGCCGCGACCGCGCGGCCATGGTGGCCAACAAGATCCGCTACCGCGCGCGGTCTGCCCTGCGGGACGTGGGCAAGGTGTTGGGGGTGCCCCTGGTGACCCTGGACCGGCTCAGCAAGCTCGTGGACCTGCACGGGGAGCTGTCCGCCCGGGTGCTCCGGGAGGCCGGGCTGGACCCCCAGGCGCCCGTATACCGCCACCTGGTGTCCCTGGCCTCCGAACTGGTGGGCTTCCCCCGCCACCTGTCCATCCACCCCGGCGGCTTCCTGCTGGGCAGCGAGCCCGTGTGCGACCTCGTGCCCATCGAGAACGCGGCCATGCCGGGCCGCACCGTGGTGCAGTGGGACAAGCAGGACCTGGAGGACCTGGGCCTGTTCAAGGTGGACCTGCTGGGGTTGGGCGGCCTCACCCTCCTGGACCGGTGCACCAAACTGCTGCGGCAAAGCCGGGGCGTGGAAGTCCACCTGGACAGGGTCCCCCCGGACGACCCCGAGACCTTCCGGATGATCGCGCGTCAGGACACCGTGGGCGTGTTCCAGATCGAGAGCCGGGCGCAGATGGCCATCGCCCCCCGCCTGCGGCCGCAGAACTACTACGACCTGGTGGTGCAGGTGGCCATCATCCGACCCGGGCCCATCGAGGGCGGGATGCTGGAGGCGTACCTGCGGCGCCGACAGGGCCGAGAACCCGTCACCTACCCGCACCCGTGCCTGGTGCCCGTGCTGAACAAGACCCTGGGTGTGCCGCTGTTCCAGGAGCAGGTGATCCGGCTGGCGGTGGTGGCCGCGGGCTACACCCCGGGCGAGGCGGACCAGCTGCGCCGGGACCTGGGTGCCTGGCAGCGCAGGGGCCGCCTGGAGCGGCACCGGGAGCGGCTCACGAAAGGGATGGTGGAGCGGGGGATCCCCCCCGAGGTGGCAGAGCAGGTGTTCCGGCAGATCCAGGGGTTCGGGTCGTACGGGTTCCCGGAGTCCCACGCGGCCAGCTTCGCCCTCATCGCGTACGCCACCGCGTACCTGCGGTGCCACTACCTGCCGGAGTTCACCTGCGCCCTGCTGAACGCCCAGCCCATGGGGTTCTACGCGGTGCACACCATCGTGGACGACGCCCGCCGGCACGGGGTGGTGGTGCGTCCCGTGGACGTCCTGCGCAGCGACTGGGACTGCACGCTGGAGCCGTGCCGCGAAAGCCGGGACGGGCTCGCGGTGCGGGTGGGGCTGCGGTACGTGAAGGGGTTGGGGGAGCAGGACGCACGACGGATCCTCCGGTCGCGGGCGGAGGGAGGGTGGCGGTCGCTGGAGGAGTTCGCCCGGCGGACGGATTTGGGCCGCCGGGCACTGTTGGCCCTGGCGGAGGCGGACGCGTTCGCGGGCTTCGGCCTGAGCCGGAGGGAGGCCCTGTGGGAGGTGCGGGCGCTGCTGCAGCGGAAGGGCGATCCCCTCCCCGCGGAAGTGCCAGAAGACCCCGTGGCCTTCGAGCCGCTGTCGCTGCTGGAGGCCATCCGGTGGGACTACGAGGCGACAGACCACAGCACCCGCGGCCACCCCCTGGAGCCCCTGCGGCCGTGGCTGGAAGAGCAGGGGCTGCCGGACGCGCGCACGGTGGCGTCCTTGCGGGACGGGGCCCGGGTGCGCTACGCGGGGCTGGTCATCTGCCGGCAGGCGCCCGAGCGGGCGGGAGGCGTGCGCTTCTTCACCCTGGAGGACGAGACGGGGTTCGTGAACGTGGTGGCCTGGCGGGACGTGTTCGACCGGTACCGGGTGGTGGCCACCACCGCGTCGTTCCTGGGGGTCACGGGCCGCCTGCAGGTGGAAGACGGGGTGGTGCACGTGGTGGCGGAGCGCTTCTGGGTCCCCGGCCGCGTCCGGCCTGCCCGTGTCCGCAGCCGCGACTTCCACTAGCGCAAGGCGCGGCAGCAGGCTTGCTCTCGCTTTCCGGGGAGGCGGTGGCTTGCGCACACCTGAGCGGTCTCGGATCCAGGGCGGACGGCCCGCCCTCCTGCTGGTCCTGGCCGTCGGTGGCGTCGTCCTGAGCTGTCTGGGCGCCTGGTTCGCCCGGGCGGAGGGCCACTGGTCCGTGGACAGCGCGGTCTGGGAACTCATGGCCCGGGAGGTGTCCCGCCGTGGGGTGGACGGGCTGTGGGTGGACAACCTGGCAGCCGCGGCAGACCCGGAAGGACGCTTCTTCCCCGGCTTTTTCTTCTCCCGCCGGGGCGACCGGTACCACTTCGCGTTCCAGCCCGCCTTCGGGCTGCTGAGCGCCCTCCCGTACCGCTGGGCGGGCAAGTTCGGGCTACTGGCGCTGCCCCTGCTGGCGGCCCTGGCAGTTGGGTGGCTGGTGGGCCGGGGTGCGGAGGGAGTGCGGAGGGGCTGGGGTTGGGCGGCAGCCGCGTTGGTGCTGTTCGCCACCCCGATCCCCCTGTACGCGGTCACCGTGTGGAACCACCTGCCGTCCGTAGTGCTGCTGACCTCCGGCGCGTACCTGGTGTGGCGCTACGGCCTAGAGGGCTTCCGGGAGCAGGGGACGCTGGCCGCGGGGGCGAGCGTGGGGCTTGGGCTCCTGTTCCGCAACGAGGCGTACGTGTACTTCGGGGCCATGTTGGTCAGTTGGCTTGTCGCGGCGCCACACCACCGGTGGCGGGGGGCCGTACTGTTGGTGGCGGGCTTTGCCGCGGGCTGGGCCGTGCAGGCGGCGTTGAACCTGAGCCTGTTCGGGTCTGCCTTCGGCGTGAAGGCGGAGTCCGTGGCCAGCCGCCAGGCGTCCTCCGCCCTGGATTTGGGCTACCGCCTGTGGAACGCGTACCTGTTCGTGGCCGCGCCGGACTTCTCGGCCTTCCTGCGGGGAGGGGTGGAGCGGGGGCTTGTGCTGTTCGTGCCGGTGGTGGCGGCGGCCGCGGTGCTCGCGCTGCCGGGCGTGGAGTCCCGGCTCCGCCTGGCCTCCGCGAGCCTGTGGGCGGTGGCGGGAGCTGTCACGGTGGTGCTGGCCGCGCGCACGCAGGTCACCGGCCTGTTCTGGGTGGCCCCGTTTTCCGTGCTGGCCTTCCTGCACCGCCCGCGCACGCCCGTCCGGGTCCTGCTGGGGACGCTGTGCCTTCTGTTCGCGGCGGGTGTGGTGTACACGGCGTCGCACGGAGGGTTTCAGTGGGGTCCGCGGTACCTCCTCGCCCTGTTCCCCCTGGGGGTGTGGCTCGTGCTGGACGCCTGGGCGTCTGCCGGGGAGCGCGTGCGGCAGGCGCTCCAGGCCCCCGCGGCGGTCCTCGTGCTGCTGGCCTTCCTCGCGCAGGCGGCGGGGGCGGACCACGCGGACCAGGGGCAGTGGCGCGGCACCCAGGCCCTGCGGAGCATCCGCGCGCTTCCCACGCAGTACGTGGTGGTGGGGCTTGAGATCTTCGCGTGGGACTTCGCGCCCGCGTACGGCGAGAAGGTGTTGATGTCCGTGGACTCCCCGGAGGAGCTGGAGGAGGCAGTACGGGCCCTGGCCCGTGCGCGGGTGCAGGCCTTCACCTACGTGCCGCGGTCCGGGCTGCGGTTCGACCGGACGGTGGTGGAGCGGGTGGAGGCGAACGGCCTCCGGTACCGTGTGAGCCGGGACACCTCCCAGGGGGACCTGCGGTGGGTGGAGTACCGGCTCGTGTCCCCCCGGAGGGGTGACCTGTGAGGGCGCAGGCCTCCGGGGCTGGGCAGGGCCAGGGCTGGGACTCCAGGCGTGCACTTGCGTTGGGCGGTTTCGTGGTGGCTGCCGCGTGGGTGTTGTTGGGGGGCCGCAGCCTGTGGTTTGACGAGCTGTTCTCCCTGCACGCGGCCTCCCTCCTGCGGACGCTGCCACAGCGGCCCGCGCAGCTGACCACCCCGGAGCAAGGGACCTCCCCGGACCGGGAGCAACCCGGTGGCCTGGTGCGGTTCGTGCGGGACCACGACGCCCACCCGCCCCTGTACTACGTGTTGCTCCGGGTGTGGACGGGCGCCTTCGGCCCCTCCGAACGGGCGGTGCGGGCCCTGTCCGGCCTGCTGGCCGTCCTGACCCTCCTGGTGGTGCGCGACGTGGCCCGCCACGGGCTGGGAGACGGCGCCGCGGGCCTGGCCGTGGTGGCGGTAGCCGCCTCCCCGCTGTTCCTGCAGGCGTCCGTGGAGGCCACCCGGTACGCGCTGTTGACCTTCCTGTACGTGGTGTGCGCCCGGGAGGTGGTGGGGCTGGTGGGCGGGCACGGTGCCCCGTGGAGGCTGGCCGCCTCCGCGGGGCTGCTGCTGTACACCCACTACCTGGCGGCTGTGCTGTTGGGCGCGCTGGTGCTGTTCGCCGCGTGGGAGCGGAGGAGGACGGGGCTGGGGGCGGTGGCCGGGCCGCTGGTCCTGGCGGCTTTGGCTTTTTCCCCGTGGCTACCCGTCTTCTTGCACCACGTGCGAGAGGGCCGGTTCGACCCCCCGTGGCGGCCGCCGCTTCCCCCCACGCTGCCGTTGCAGGTCCTGCACGTGGTCGGGTTCGGGGGGAGGGTGTTCGGCACCGCGAGCTACTTCACCACCTCCACCGCGCCCGGGTGGCTGGAGCTGCTGCTGGCGCTGCCTGTGGCCCTGCTGGTGGGACTGGGGCTGGTCGCCGCGTGGCGCCAGTCGCCCCGGCTCGCCCGTCTGGTGGCCTGCGGCGCAGGCGTGCCCTCCGCGGCGCTGCTGGGTGCTTCGCTGTGGAAGCAGAGCATGGTGGCCTACCCGCGGTACTTCGTGTTCGCGGTGCCCTTCCTCGCCCTGGCCGTGGGGGCTGTTGGGGCCGCGCGGCCGGCGCGGCCTGGCCGCGTGGTGCGGGCTGCCGCCGCGGCCGCGGTCCTGGCGCTGGCGGTGGCCTCGCTGTGGGCTCTGGCCGCCAACCCCACGCAAGGGGTCGGCGACCGCCGGAGCCTGGCCCAGGAGCTCCGAGTTCGGCTGCAGCCGGGGGACGTGGTGGTGGCGTCCCGTTGGGAGTCGCTGGGCCTACTATACTACCTGCCCGAGGTGCGCGGCGGACTGGTGCAGCTGCCATCCACTTGGACGCAGCGGGGCCGCGAAGACGCGAGGAGGGTCGTAAGCCGCTCGGCAGCCGTCCGGCGGGTGTGGATGGTCCAGGAGTCACATCTGCCGCCCGGGGCTTTCCAGGTCACCTACCGCCAGCTCGCCCGCACCCACCGGGTCACGTACTTCTCCGAGTTTGACGGCGTCCGGTTGACCCTGTTCGTCCGGAGGAACCGGTGAGGCGGGCGTGGGGCCCTACCGGCGCAGCAGGTTCCGGAGGAGGAACCCCACGTTGGCGGGCCGCTCCGCCAGCCGCCGCATGAAGTACCGGTACCAGTCCGGCCCGAAGGGAGTGGCCACCAGCACCCGGTAGCCCCGGGACAGCAACTCCGCCTGCAGCGCGGGGCGCACCCCGTACAGCATCTGGAACTGGAAGGCTTCTCGGGGGATCCCGTGCCGCTGGGCGAACTCCGCCGCGTGCGCGTGCAGCCGTTCGTCGTGCGTGGCCACCGCCACCGTGGCGCCTCCCAGGAAGGCCGCCTCCACCAGCTTCCGGTAGTTGCGGTCCACGTCCGCCTTCCTCGGGAACGCCACGGTGGCCGGCTCCAGGTAGGCGCCCTTGACGATCCGCACGTGGGGGCGCAGGGGAATTAGCTGCCGCAGGTCTTCCTCGCTGCGGTACAGGTAGCTCTGCAGCACCACCCCCACGTTGTCGTACCCGTCCGCCCGCAGGCGGCGGTAGATCCGCAGGGTCGCGTCCACCCGCCACGACTCCTCCATGTCGATGCGCACGAACCGGCCCGCGTCCGCGGCGCGGGAGACCAGGTGCCGGAGGGTCCGGTAGGCGAGCTCCTCGTCCACGTCCAGGCCCAGCTGGCTCAGCTTGACCGACAGGTACGTCCCGAGCCCCTCGCGGACCAAGCGGTCCAGGACCTCGTCGTAGGCGTCCGCGGTCCGGCGGACGGCCGCCTCGTCCGTGACCCGCTCGCCCAACAGGGTGGTGTTCGTCAAAAAGCCGCGTGCTTCCAGGGAGCGGAGGACCTGCACGCACGCTTCCAGGGTCTCGCCCGCCACGAACCGGCTGGCCCCCAACCGGAGGCCGTACCGGCGAACAAACGCCGCCACGCGGGGGTCGTCTGTGGCGCGCAGGACCAAGGCCCGGGACGCGGCGTGGACATCCACGGGTCCATCCTACCGGTTCTCGCCGCGGCGTACTATCCTGTGAGGAGGTGAACCGGATGGATCCCGCAGGCGGTCACGGCCAGCCCTCATGTACGTCCCTCCAGCGCGCCCTGGCTGAACGCTTCCCAGGCCAGGTGGTCACGGACCCCGCGAAGCTGGCACAGTACGCGGCGGACGCCCTGGTGGCGGCGCGTGCCCACCGGGCGGGCTTCCGGGCGGAGGCGCTTCCCCTGGCCGTGGTGCGCCCCGCTCACGTGGAGGACGTGTGCCGGCTGCTGGCGTGGGCGGAGGAGGAAGGAGTGGGGGTGGTCCCGTTCGGCGGGGGAAGCGGGGTGATGGGCGGTGCGGTGGCGGTAGCCGGCGCGGTCACGGTGGACCTCCGCGGGCTGGACCGTGTCCGCCGGATTTCCCGGGAGGACTGGACCGCAGAGGCGGAGGCGGGGGTGCTGCTTTCGGACCTGAACGAGGCCCTGACGCCGCACGGCCTGTTCTTTGCCCACGACCCGTGGAGCGTGCACGTGGCCACGGTGGGAGGGGCCATTTCCACCAACGGCGCGGGCTACCGGGTGGGTGGCTACGGCCGCATGGCGGACCAGGTGCTGGGAGTGGAGGTGGTCCTCAGCGGAGGGAGGCTGGTGCGCACCCCCGCCGTGCCCGCCGCGGGACCGGGCCCGGAGCTGCACCGGCTGTTCTGTGGCGCCGAAGGGACGCTGGGCGTGGTCACCGCCGCGACCCTGCGGGTGTGGCCCAAGCCGGAGGCGGAGCGGCTGGTGGCCCTGCGGTTCCGCCACTTCGAGGACGCGTGGGGCTGGGTGGTGGAGATGCTGGAGCGGGGCCTGCGGCCCGCGGTGCTGGACGTGGGGGAGGAGCCCGGCTCGGGGCCTGCGGCGCCGGGCGGCTTCCGCACCGTGACCATTGCCTACGCGGGGTTCGACGGCGCAAGGGAGGTGGTGGACGCGTCCGTGGACCGGTGCGTGCAGGTGGCTGTGCGGAACCGGGCGGACAGGCTGCCGGACGAGGAAGCGGACGAGTTCTGGCGGTCCCGGCACCGGCCGGGACAGGAGTTCGCGCGGAGGGTACGGTCCCAGCCGGACGCGCGGCTGCGGGCCCGGTGGGGGAGGCTGTTCGACTACCTGTGCGTGTCGCTGCCCGCGGGGGCCGTGCTGGAGTTCCGGCAGCTGGCGTTCCGGCATCTTTCCCAGGGGAGCTACCGGCTGGCGGAGTTCGGCCTGTGGGGAGGCCGCGAGCTGGTGAGCGTGGCCTACGCGGACCCCGCGGGGGACCCCGCGGCGGAACAGGACCGCAGGCGGCTTGCGGAAACATCCGACACCCTGCTGCGGGAAGCCCTCCGGCTGGGAGGGGCGCTGGAGTACTGCCACGGGGCAGGGCTGAAGCTCCGCCACCTGGTGCCCGAGGCGCTGGGCAGCGGGCTGGAGGTCCTGCGGGCGGTCAAGCGCGCCCTGGACCCCAAGGGGATCCTGAACCCCGGGAAGCTGCTGTAAGAAAGCGGCGGGGCCGGGCCAAACCCGGCCCCGCCGCGCAGGCCGTGCGCCTAGAACTCCTCCTCCATGCCCGGGGTGGACGGGGTCTTCTCCTTCTTCTTTTCCTTCTTCTCCACCACCAGGGCTTCCGTGGTGAGGAGCATCCCCGCCACGGAGGCGGCGTTCTGCAGGGCCAGGCGCACCACCTTGGTGGCGTCCACCACGCCCGCCTTCACCAGGTCGGTGAACTCGCCGCGGAGCACGTCCAGGCCGTAGTTCTTCTCCTTCGCCTCCTTCACGCGCTCCACCACCAGCGAGCCCTCCATGCCCGCGTTCTCCGCCAGCTGGCGCAGCGGCTCCTCCAGGGCCCGGCGGACGATGTTGACCCCCACCGCTTCGTCGCCGTTCGCCTGCACCCGGTCCAGGGCCGGGATGCAGCGGATCAGCGCCACGCCGCCGCCCGGCACGATGCCCTCCTCCACCGCGGCCTTGGTGGTGTTCAGGGCGTCCTCGAAGCGCATCTTGCGCTCCTTCATCTCCGTCTCGGTGGCCGCGCCGACCCGGATCTGCGCCACCCCACCAGACAGCTTCGCCAGCCGCTCCTGCAGCTTCTCCCGGTCGTAGTCGGAGGTGGTCTCCTCGATCTCCTTCTTGATCTGGGCGATGCGGCCCTTGATGTCCTCCGGCTTGCCCTTCCCGCCGATGATGGTGGTGTCCTCCTTGGTGACCCGCACCTTCTCCGCGCGGCCGAGCATGTCCACTTCCACGCTCTCCAGCTTCACGCCGATGTCGTCGCTGATGACCCGGCCGCCCGTGAGGATGGCCATGTCCTGCAGCATGGCCTTCCGCCGGTCCCCGTAGCCCGGCGCCTTGACGGCCACGCTCTGCAGAACGCCCCGCAGCTTGTTCACCACCAGGGTGGCCAGGGCCTCGCCCTCCACGTCTTCCGCGATCACCACCAGCGGCTTCCCGAAACGGATGACCTTCTCCATGATGGGGACGATGTCCCGGGCCGCGCTGATCTTCTTCTCCGTCAGCAGGAGGAAGGGCTCCTCCAGCACCGCCTCCATCTTGTCGGGGTCCGTGATGAAGTAGGGCGAGATGTAGCCGCGGTCAAACTGCATGCCCTCCACCACTTCCGTGGTGGTCTCGATGCCCTTGCTTTCCTCGATGGTGATGACCCCGTCGCGGCCGACCTTCTGCATGGCGTCCGCGATGATCTCCCCGATGGCGGGGTCGTTGGCGGCGATGCCGGCCACGTGGGCGATGTCCTCACGCCCCTCCACGGGCTGGCTGAGCTTCTTCAGCTCCTCCACCACCACCTCCACGGCCCGGTCGATGCCGCGCTTGATCAGCATGGGGTTGCTGCCCGCGGCCACCATCTTCAGGCCCTCCCGGACCATGGCCCAGGCCAGCACCGTGGCCGTGGTGGTGCCGTCGCCCGCCAGGTCGTTGGTCTTGCTGGCCACCTCCCGCACCAGCTGCGCGCCCAGGTTCTCGTAGGGGTCCGCCAGCTCGATCTCCTTGGCCACCGTCACCCCGTCCTTGGTGATGGTGGGCGACCCCCACTTCTTCTCCAGGACCACGTTTCGGCCCTTGGGGCCCAACGTCACGCGGACGGCGGAGGCCACCTTCTCCACCCCGCGCTCCAGGGCCCTCCGGGCCGCTTCGTCGTAGAGCAGCAACTTCGCCGGCATGGGCTCTCGACCTCCTTTGCGGTTTTTTGGGCTGGATCGGTAGCTATTTTAGCACTCTCCGGGCCGGAGTGCTAAGCCCGGGTCCATGGTAGCCTGAGGCTGTGACCGGACCCGTACGGCCGCCTTCCTGGTCCTCCCCCGCGGCCCTGGTGACCGCCCTGGGGGCGGCGCTGGCGGGGTTCCTGGTGGTGGTACAGGCCCGCAGCGCGGGTCAGGTGCGGCCCCCGGCCCCGCCGGTGCGGCGGGTGGAGGAGCTGGCAGCCCTGGTGGCCCAGGCCCAAGACCACCGGAAGGTGCTGGAGGCGGAGCTGGGCCGGCTGCGGGCCCGCCTGGCCGAGTACCAGCAGCTCACCGCGGAGGGACGGGCCCTGACTCAGGCGCTGGTGGCGGAGATCCGCCGGTACCGGATGGTGCTGGGACTGGAGCCCGTGCGGGGACCCGGGCTGGAGGTGGTGGTGGTACCGGGACCGCCGCGGCTGCCCGTGGGCGGGGAGCTACAGGCCCTGGACCTGGCGGGGCTGGTGAACGAGCTGTGGGCGTCGGGCGCGGAGGCGGTGGCGGTGAACGGCCGGCGGGTGCTGAGCCGGTCCGCCTTCCGCCAGTCCGGCCACGCGGTGGTGGTGGACGGAGCGGTCCTGCGGCCGCCGTATGTGGTGGCCGCCATCGGCCCCCAGGAAGCCATGGAGGGCGCCCTGCGGGTGCGGGGGGGATTCCTGGAGGGCCTGCAGGCGGTCGGGGTGGAAGTCCAGGTCCGCCGGAGGGATGACCTGAGGCTTCCCCCCTACCGAGGCCCCCTGGGGTTCCGGTGGGCGCGGCCGGACCGGTAGCCCCGTTTGACAGGCGGGCGACGAGGGTGTACCCTGCGGGTTGGTTTGTCCGGAGGTCCGCCGTGAAGACGTACCAGCAGAAGCCGTCGGAGGTCCAGCGGCAGTGGTTCGTGGTGGACGCCCGGGGCAAGGTCCTGGGCCGCCTGGCGAGCCGCATCGCGTCGGTCCTCCGCGGGAAGCACAAACCCACCTTCACGCCCCACGTGGACGGGGGCGACTTCGTGGTGGTGGTGAACGCGGAAAAAGTCCGCCTCACGGGCCGCAAGCTCCAGGAGAAGGTGTACTACTGGCACACGGGCTACCCCGGGGGCATCAAGTCCGCCACCGCCGCGCAGATGCTGGAGCGCAAGCCCGAGTGGGTGATCCGCAAGGCGGTCCAGCGGATGCTGCCGAAGAACCCCCTGGGCCGGCGCATGCTGAAGAAGCTGAAGGTGTACCGGGGACCCGAGCACCCGCACGCGGCGCAGCAGCCGGCGCCGCTGGACCTGTGAAGCCGACTCGGGAGGGACCATGAGCACCGCGACCCTGCTGCAAGCCACAGGCCGGCGCAAGGAGGCCAGCGCGCGGGTGTTCCTGCGGCCGGGATCGGGCCAGGTGGTGGTGAACGGCCGGCCCCTGGAGCAGTACTTCCCCGGGGTGGCGCGCCGGTACCGGATCCTGGAGCCCCTGCGGGTGACCGCCACCGAAGGACGTTTCGACGTGTACGCCAACGTACGCGGGGGAGGGGTCTCCGGGCAGGCGGACGCGGTCCGGCACGGCATCGCCCGCGCCCTGCTGGCCCTGGAGCCCCAGCTGCGGCCCGTGCTGCGCCAGCACGGCCTGCTGACCCGCGACCCCCGGGCCAAGGAACGCAAGAAGTACGGCCGCAAGCGGGCCCGCCGCGGGTTCCAGTACTCGAAGCGCTAGG